>ENA-ORBV01002605-ORBV01002605.1-microbial-mat-metagenome-genome-assembly--contig:-NODE-2605-length-37804-cov-11.554192_pt1 | contig 37804 bp, 28 predicted proteins | sample MGYA00237777_ERZ505514 | MGnify/ENA primary metagenome ERZ505514 (study PRJEB26160, sample SAMN06269048) | microbial mat metagenome | isolation source: Oligotrophic lake microbial mat | place... | reverse complement strand
CCCGCTCACAGCCCCCTGCGGGGATGCCCGCTCCCCGCGCCTTGGCCAGAAACAAAATCTCCCGCCGCGACTGTAGTCGATCCCACGAACCTAGTATTAAGGCAAAGAGTGAGCGTTTGAGGGGATTATTCGACCAAGATTTAAAATTTTTCCGGGGGTGCTGGAGGGCCGTCTTTAACATTTAACGACGCTGTGCCGTCGTCCGGGGCTTCACGATCTTCGGAATCATCATCATCATCAAAATCCGGTCGCCAGGCCCGCGATATATACGGCCTGACAAATCCATAAATCAAATAGCCGGTAAAACAGATGGCCAGGCTGTAGCGGTAGAACACCAGCACCACACAGGCAAAGAAAATAAACAACAACAACTTGGGAATCGGGCGCTGCGCGCGGAAATCCAGGGCTTTGAAACTGGGATACTTGAATTTGCTGAACATCATGAAGCTCAGGAAAACCATCAACACCGCCAGCACATACTTCCAGGGACCTATCTCACGCTCCGCTTCATACACATCCAAAAGCAACATGGTAATGGAAGCAATCAACCCCGCCGCAGCCGGAATCGGAAACCCGGTAAATTCCTTCAGGGCATTTTTATTGGGCAAAGCCGCCAGCACATTAAACCGGGCCAGTCTCAACGCTCCACAGGCAAGATAAATCGCGGCAATCACCCAGCCCACACGGTTCGGCAACTCAAACAACACAATCTTGAACACCAGCAGTGCCGGTGCCACGCCGAAGGACACAATGTCGGCCAAGGAATCAAATTCTCGCCCGAAGGGACTTTCCTGACCTCCAAGCCTCGCCACACGCCCGTCCAGCATATCAAAAATAAAAGCCCCCAGGATAAAAAAGAGGCTCATCTCATAGTGATGCCACCAACCCTCGGCAAAATTGACCCGCTGGATCGTCCCTTCAAAAATTTTCAAAATGGCCATGAACCCGCAGATCAGGTTCCCCGCCGTCATCAGATTCGGCAGCACATAGACCAATTTCGGTTCCTGCTCTTTCATACGATTATACGCCGGTTTGGGGCCACTTCGCAATGACCGAGGCCCCGCCTTCCACGCGCTGCCCCAGCTTCACCAAGACCTCACAATTCAGGGGAAGATAAACATCCGTTCTGGACCCGAAACGGATCATGCCAAAACGATGCCCCTTGGCCAACACATCCCCCTCTTTCGACCACCCCACAATACGCCGTGCAATCAATCCCGCAATCTGCCTCACAATGACCTGTCCCCGGGAGGTCTCAAGCAGCCAGTTCATGGCCTCATTCCTGACATCAATTTCTGGATTTCGCGCATCCAGAAACTCGCCCGCCTGGTGATGCACCTTCAGGACTTTCCCCTCCACCGGACTGCGGTTTACATGCACATCAAAAACGGAAAGAAACACGGCCACCCGCTTCATTTTCTGCCGGGAGAAGTGGTTTTCCTCAATCTCATCCACCGCGATCACTTTCCCGTCCGCAGGACTCACGATATCCAAAGGATCGGAAGAGACGACACGCTCGGGATCACGGAAAAAATAGAGCACATAGACAAATAACAGGGCCGGCAGCAGGGCCAGCCACCAGAAAAGGATGGCGGCAATCAGGGTCACAACCCCCAGGATGATGAGAAAAGGGCGGGCTTCTTTTTGGGCGGAATTCATAAAAAGGCTTAAAGTCTCCTAAGCAACTAGCGTTTGATCTTACAATTGAAAAGACTTAACCTTCAACACCCCTCTACTTCATGATCAGGCCCCTCAGCTACTCCCGCTCCATCACCCTGACCTTGACCCATGACTGTCCATGGCACTGCGCCTACTGCGGCTTTCGCACGGAGCGCGAAGGACTGCTGTCCGAGGAATCCCTCCACCACCTTCTCTCCCAGGCCCGCACCCAGGGTGCCCGGGAAGCACTGCTCATCTCGGGCGAAAACCCTGAACAGTTGCCCCACATCCGTGAAGAACTCAGAAAACGTGGCCATGATGACTTTCTCGGCTTTGCCATCCATGTGGCCCAGGCAGCCCTGAACGCCGGACTCCTGCCCCACGGCAATTACGGTGCACTCAACCGGAATCAACTCGAACGTCTCCGTCCCTTCCACGTCTCCATGGGTGTCATGCTGGAAAATATCGACGACCTGCCCGACATCGCCCCCGAAAAAAGAAGCCAGGGCCGCCTCAAAACCTTGGAAGCCGCCGGCCATGCCCGGGTCGCCTTCACCTCCGGCATCCTCATCGGCCTGGGCGAAACCAGGGAAAGCCGCATCCGTTCCCTGGATGCCCTGGCCGAAAGCCATCAACGCCACGGCCAGCTTCAGGAAATTCTCATCCAGAACTACATTCCTAACAATGCATCAAGAGAACGTCTTCCTTTCCCGACTATCTGCCTGGACGACTACCTTGAACTCATCTCCCATTGGAGAAAGATCGGGGCCGGTGTTCCGATTCAAATTCCCCCCAACCTGAACCCCTTTTGGCAGGAACTCCTGCCCCATATCGATGATCTCGGTGGTATTTCGCTCAACCGGGACGAGGTCAATCCTCTCAATCCGTGGTCTACCGTCTCTGACTATGAAAACTCCGCCCTCGCCGTTGGCCGTGTCCTTTCAGAACGCCTCGCCATTTACCCAAGTCACATCAGTCCCGAATGGGTGGATAAAAACCTCTTCCACCTTGTGAGATACTAATAGATCCGCGGGATAGACTACAGTCGCGGCGGGAGATTTTGTTTCTGGCCAAGGCGCGGGGAGCGAGGAGCAACACCGGCCAGGGGCAAAAGCTCCCCCGCCCTACGGGTTGAGCCTGTGGAACCCTCATGCTGCGTTGCTTCCCAGTCACAGGTCCGCCGGACATGCTCCTTCGTCGCGCCTTGCCTGCTACTTCCACAGACTCAACGACTGTAGTCTATCCCACGGATCTATTAGTAAGTCTGCCTGCCTGGAATATTTCACCCAACGCGGAGAATATCCTCGTTGGAAAAAGCCAGCTTCCCAGCGGCAACGGCCTGACTGTCCTAATTGTGGATGATGAACCCCGCTATCACATCATCGGATTTACTAACTTCACATATTTCTTGGAGCTTTGGCCGTCCCCCTCTGAACTATCGCCTGATTCACGCTGCAATTTCTGCACGGTGACTCAACTCACATCCTGCAACTTGCAACATTATCCGGACCTACTTCGATAACCACCAACTGGATGGCACGGGCTCCGTTAAGAAAGGAAGACCCGGGTTTGATTGGACTAGGCTTCTTTGATGTTGTAGGATAACAATTGTTCCAAACGATTTTCAAATCGAACAAATTTATGTCCCTTCGTTCTACCATCGTGTTGATTTTCCTCTTCGGACTGGCTTCGGCCAGAGCCAACCTCATTGTCAACGGTGGCTTCGAAACAACCGTTACCGGAACCGTCTCAGGCAACAACGTGGGAACCATCCCCCCCAATTGGACAGTCGTGCTGGGGTCAGCCTACTCCAATCTCCAGATAAACAGTGCGTCTGGCGTGGGCGGCTTTACCCTTCTGCCCCACAGCGGGAGCCAATTTTTTGACGGAACCGGAATAGGTTCTTTTCCCAATCCACCCGTCCTTGCCTTTCAGGATTTTACCACCACCGTGGGAGGTTTTTTTGAAATCAGCGTGGCCTGGGGCGGCCGCGACACCGGATCTAACACCACGCCGAGTAACTTTGCCATTCTGAATACAAGCAACACCGTTCTTTACAATGGTGCGAACGTGACTGTCATGCCCGAAAACTGGGTGGTGCAGAACGACACCACCTCCATTTATTTCGGGCCCGGAACCTATCGTTTTCAAATCAACCTCTCCGATCCCATCAACGTCGACGATGTTTCTTTGATCGTCGTGCCCGAGCCCTCAACCTATGCCGCCGCCTTCCTTTTGCTTGGGCTGACTTTTTGGCATTGGATCAAACGCCGCCGCCGCAAAACGGATCCGGCCTTTGACGCCGGCCTCTGACCTTGTGCAGGAATCTGCTCCCCAACCCTGGATGCTTTCAAGGAAAGCCGTTGCTTGGCTGATTGTTGTAGTCCTGGCGGTTTTTCTCCTGTCGGAAGCCTCATCCTTATATCACTTCGCTCGCTCCCGGATTTTTCTGGTCCGCGCAGAGAACGCACCCGCCAACACACTGGCCATGTTCTGGGCCCTTGAAGCCTACCGCTCCGATCCCGATTATTTTCCGGCCGCTGAACTCCTGGCTGATTTGAATGAAACCGCCGGCAATCCCCAGACCCTGGCCTGGCGCCTGCGGGCCGCGCAGTTGAGGCCTGACAAAACAGAAACCCAACTGAAGTGGGCCAAGGCCGCTCTTGTTTCCGGAAATTCCGACATGGCCTCCTACGCCCTTGGGCAAATTCCGGAAAAAGACCGTAATAACGCTGCCTACCACTCCCTCATGGCGGGCATTGCCGCAAAAACAGGGCAACGGAAAAAGGCCGAACTGCATTTTACCGAAGCCCTCCGGCTCGAACCCACGAATGCCCTGTATTCCATCAATGCCTCCGTCTTTGCCCTTGGCTCCCCGGATCCCGCAGCGCGCAAAGCCGCGCGTCAAAACCTGCAGACGCTTGAAGAATCAACGCTCTATGGGATTGATGCCAGTCGCGCACTGGTGGAGGATTCCCTACATCATGGCGAATGGAATGAGGCCTGGCAGAGGTCTCTCCGCATCTGCCGTAATGAGGCTGCGGGTATCGACGACTGGCTGCGGCAGTTGAACGCGTCCGGCCGGCTTGGACCGCAACCATTTCAGGAAAGCCTCGTGAAAACCAAAGAGTGGCTGAAGAACCATCCACGGGATATCGCCATCTGGATGAACTGGATGCGTCAAAGAGGAAAAGGTGCGGAGTCTCTCGTATGGGTCCAGACCCTTCCGGCAAAAGAACAGGACATCCTCCCCATCCGCATGGCCACTGCTGACATCCGTGTAGATAATGCCCAATGGGAAATCCTGACGAAGGAACTGGATAAGTCGGACTGGAAAGATTTTGATTTTGCCCGCCGTCTTTTTCTCGTCCGCTCTCTGCGGGAACGCCAAAGTCCTGAATCGTCTGCGGCATGGGATGCGGCCTGGATCAAATTCAGGGACAATCCACTTGATCTTATCATGGCTGCCCAACTGCTGAACCAGTGGCAATGGCAGGATGAAGTGGAACAGGTCTGGTGGCGCCTTTCCGAGATTTCCATTTCTTACCGGCAAATGGCCTGGGATCAACTGATGAAACGCTTCCACCGTGAGGGAAACACGCAGGGACTGCTCCTCCTTGCCTTCAAAAAGCTACAGGCCATGCCGGAAGATCCGGTTGCCAAAAACAACTACGCCTTCCTGGCTCTTCTTCTGCGTCAGGACAGCAAACGGGCCGGAGACCTCGCCCTTCAGGTTTATCAAAGCTATCCCCATCACCCGGCATCCGTCTCCACCTACGCCTTTTTCCTCTATCAGGAGGGCCGGATCAAAGAGGGATTACAGGTGATCGGCGGACTGACAATCGAGCAGCGCAACGATCCCGGAGTCGCCCTTTACGAAGGCCTGCTCCTGAAAGCCGATCAAAAACCTTCCGAAGCACAAGCCTGTTTTGCCAAGGCCTCTGCGGGCAACCTGCTCCCGGAAGAACGGCAATGGCTGAACAGCGGCCTGGAAAACACCGCAAGATAATGTCTATGCCTTCCTTCGAAACCAGGCGGTTTGGCCCTTGACTTTGAAGTCCTCGAATTATTCCATGCCAAGCATGTTCCTTTCTACAATTGCAGAGAGCTTCCCCCCCAAATGATTTGCTGGCTTGCCTCCTATCCCAGATCCGGATGCGACGTCCTCCGCATTATCCTTCGCGCGGCTTTTGATCTGAGAACCTTCAATCTTCATGAACCGGATGGGGTCGCCCTGGGCCAAGGGATCCGGAACGCCCAAAAAAAGGCCTTCATGGAACAAGAAGCCATCCCCGGACTCTGGGTGAACTTTTATGCCAAGGCCATGGCCTCCCCCTCCCTCACGCTGATCAAAACCCATGGTCTTCCTCTGGATTCTTCCCCATGCATCCATATCATCCGCGACGGACGTTCCTGCCTGAGCAGTTTTACGGACTACACACGCAGTTATTATCCCAACGACGTCCCGGCGTTGAAGTCGTTGATTCAGGGCGAACACGCCATCGGTTCATGGCAGGAACATTACTTCGCGTGGAAATCCCGTCCCGAAGCACCCCGGCTTCTCATGCGTTATGAAGAACTTTTGAATGGTTCCAACGAACTAGTAGAGAAACTGGCCTGTTTCCTGAACCTTCCGCAGCCACTCACCAAAGATTGGACAGAAATTCACGTTGACATTATGGCCGCATGTCCTGCTTTTGAGCAGAATCGCATGCCGGTCTGGCAAAGACCTCTGACCTGGACAGATGAAGATGAAGTGCTGTTCTGGCTGCATCATTCCCGGGCCATGGAGGATATGGGATATGGCATGAGGAAGAACCCCGGACTTATTTGAGCAGCAGGCAATGGATGCCCCCTTCACTGCTCGGATAACTGATCACAGGAATGACATTGATGCCGTTCTCGCGGTAGATAAGAGCCTGGGCATCAAAGATAGGATTCGCACTCGACTCCACTTTTCCAAGCTCCTTCCAGACAGCCTCCATTGCCTTTTCCAACCCGCTCCAGTTCACGTCCGATGGCTCCTTCCTCCAGAGTTCGAGGGCATCCTCCATTCCGTAAATGATCTGCTGAAGCCCGGACTGCACGGAAGGCTTATTTTTTTCGGTAGAATAGTGATAGGGGAATTTGGCAAGGAAGATGGTCGGCTTTCCGGTAACTGGGTCCGTAAATTTCCCCACATTTACCGGGTTGCGGATGGGGTGATCCCTGAAGGGTAGTCTGACAATGTTGTACCCGCTTTGTTTGAGATCCTGGGCCACCTCGTCATAAAAACGCTGGGCGCGCCTGACGATATCCGCACCCAAAGGCAGCTCGGTGTAGGCATCCACGGGATCTTTTTCATAAGAAGGGACAAACCCGGTCACTCCATTCTTCCCCCGGAGGATATTGACGACCATATCAATATGAAAAACCTCGGTGGAAATATATCGGGGATCCTCCAGTTCCTTCCTTCCCAAAACCTGGACCGGCAATCCGAAAAAACCGTCCCCAAACCCTTTGAGGGCTTCACTGATCCACTCCGGAGGAATTTTCCGTCCCTGAAGAACAAGATTTTTCTTATTTTGCAGATAACGCCTCAGACGGTTCTGCCCGACCATCAAGCCGATCGTGCCATCCGGGCGCCAGACAATCTCCATATCACCACCTTCCGTGTTGAGTTTGGGAATTTCATGAACCTGGAAATCCTGTGGAAAATCCTGGGCCAGCTTCATGGCCGCCTGCTTGTAGACTGCTGGCCCGTCCTCCCCTACCCCCAGAACCAGCCTTCCCTTGTCATCACGGCCCAGAATTTCCGCCATGTCCTGTGGGAAAAGAAGGACTTCAGGAACTTCAAAAAACGACACCCGCTTCTTGATCTGATCCTCACTCCATCCAGCATGGGTTTTGAGATAGGTCGTGAACAATTCGGCCTCGTTGGCACGCGACTCCACCACAAACTCCGGATCTGGAACCGCCACAAAAAGTCTGGTGTGCCCGGGAAGCACCTTCAACAGGTTTCCATGCACCAGCTCAAACTGGATCATGTACAACTCCCGCCTCAATCGCCGGATCCGCTCCTTGTTCTCAGGAGTCGAAGCCCCCGCACCCGGCACCATATAGGCTTTGGTCGAATTGGCCTCCAGTCCGACAACCAGACGGTGCAGGGAACGCTCCGATTCCGGGATCAGACGAAAGGTCTGACCTGGGACTTCCAGGGGCTGAAAAGATTTTCCTGGCAGCAGTTGAAGGAAGCTTGCCGTGAAAACAACAAAGAAAATGACACTTTTTTTACCCATGGGTTCCGTGATCTAAAAGGATTCTGCGTCCGTCCACAATCTCTTTGGTGCAGGATATCAACAGTCCCCCTGCAGGGCACGGCACGGCACGGCACGGCATTTGATTTTGTACAGCTCTGCCTTCTAATTGACACATTCAGAAAACAACTTATGAAAAACAGATCTTTAATCTGTACAAAAACGCGAATACGAGTATCTCTTGGATGCCGGTCAACTTTTGGAGGAAAGAAACGATTATCATGATTCAAGCCGCCACTCCCGTCAAACGCCGTAAACTCAAAACCAAGATCAATACCAGGATCAAACAATACGTCCTCGACACCAACGTCCTCATCCACGATCCCCGATCCATCTTTGAATTTGAAGAAAACACCGTCTGGCTGCCGGTGGAAGTTCTGGAAGAGTTGGATCGTTTCAAGGGGGAATCAACCACCCGGGGGGCCAACGCCCGGGAAGTCCACCGCAGCCTTTCTGAAATTTTTAAAAGTGCCAAAGAAATGCAGACCGGTGTCGCCCTGCCCAACGGGGGCCGCATCCAGGTCGCCATCAACCGGGCCCTCCGCTTCGAAAACGGCCACTGGTTCACCACCTCCGACTCCCCCCGTTTTCAAAAACTCCGCAATCTATTCCGGGATTTCGAACTGGCAGACAACCGCATCCTGGCCACCGCCGCCTATGTAGCGGACACCCAGACGCCTCCCACCATCCTGGTCACCAAAGACCTCAACATGCAGCTTAAGGCCAAGGCTCTGGGTCTGGACGCGCAGGACTACCGCACAGATTACGTCGAAGATTCCGATATCCGCCGCACCCAGAAAAAGGCCCAGTCGGAAGAATACGAGTGCCTCGACATTATTGGACACAAAATCCAGGCCTTTGCCAGCAGCGGAACAATCGTTTTACCTGAAGGCAAAAAATTCCATCCCAACCAATACGTCCTTCTTCGCAACAAAGAAGACCTGAGCCACGGGATTCCCGCCCGTCATGAAGCCGACGGCATTTTCGTTCGGTTGCGCCAGGAAGTTGTCACCATTCGCGGCGGACGCAGCTTCAAGGCAGCCAACCTGGGCCAGCGCTTTCTCCTCGATGCTCTCTACGACCCCAACATCTGCCTGATTACGGTTTACGGAAAAGCCGGAACCGGCAAAACACTCCTCAGCGTGGGAGGCGGCCTGCAACAGGTGCAAAACGGCGACTACGACAAGCTCCTCATTACGCGCGTCATCATGCCCACCGGTCGGGATATCGGATTCCTGCCCGGTTCCAAGGAGGAAAAAATGCAGCCTTGGGTTCAGCCCGCCTACGACGCCTTGGAACTCCTCCTGGCCAAACCAAAAAAACCCGAGCAATTCGATGGAAAACGCCAAAGCGGCCGCAAAGCCGATCTCTTGTTGAACGGAAACGGCCATCACAGCGACAACGGCCACGCTCTCAACCACGGCAGCGGGAAAGCCCTCCGCCCCTATGAGCCCCTGCTGGCCAATGGAACCCTGGAAATCGAAGCCATCGCCCACATTCGTGGACGCTCCATCCCGAACTCAGTCTTCATCGTGGACGAAGCCCAGCAATTGACACCCCACGAGGCCAAAACCCTGGTCACCCGCATGAGTAAAGGAAGCAAACTCATCCTCATCGGGGATCTGGCCCAAATCGATAATCCCTACGTTGACGCCAACACCAACGGGCTGGTCTACACCCGCAGCAAACTGCAGGGACAACATTTCATGGCCCATATCAATCTCTTCAAAGGCGAACGCAGCGAAATGGCCGATGTCGCCGCGAACCTGATGTAAGCCAAGAATGTTGGCCGCAACGTGGGCTCAGGCAATTAGGCGCCGATTAAAAGAACGCACAAAGTGAAATCAAAACATACTTGTTGGTTCTACTGTCCCAAGTTTTATTTTTTAAAATTCGCGCCTTAAACCCTTTGCGTCTTTGCGTTATTTTCTTAAACTCTCCCCATGTTCGGCCAGCTGTCTTTCCTTTTCCAGAAACCGGAACCCCCGGTCAAACCTCTGGACTGGGTTGAAGTCGGTTCCAAACGCCTTCCAGTCCATATCCGCCGTAATCCCCGCGCACGCCGTTATCTGCTTTACGTCCGTTCCGACCGCAGCATCTCCCTGACCCTGCCCCGCCGCGGCAATCTGGGCGATGCCATGGAGTTCGCCCGCAGCCGCAGCACCTGGATCGAACGCCAACTCCGGCGGATGGACGCCGTGGTGGTTCCCCAACGCAGTTGGTCGCCCGGAACAGAAGTTCTTCTTCGCGGCGAGAGCCACGTTCTGGGAGCAGAATGCGACGGCACCCGCCAGTTTGTGCTCTTGGGAAACCAGCGAATTCCCGTCAAGGATATGTCGGGAAATTTACGGCCTCTGGTTCAGGCTTGGCTCCAGAAAATAGCCAAACTGGAACTCCCACCTCGTGTCGGGGAATTGGCAGCGGAACACGGCCTGCAGTTTCTCCGGGTAACAGTCCGCAACCAGAGCAGCCGCTGGGGATCCTGCTCCACCCGGGGCAATATCTCCCTGAACTGGCGCCTCATCCAAACCCCTGTAAGCGTCCGGGACTACATCATCCTGCACGAACTCATGCACCTTAAAGAAATGAACCATTCCTCACGCTTTTGGGCCTTGGTTGAAAAAGTCTGCCCCCGCTATCGCGAGTCGGAATCCTGGCTGAAGGTGAATGGACCCAAGCTGGGACTTTAAAAATCTCCTGGCCCGCGAAACACGCGAAAGGGCAGTAATCCGGAATTCTTTTCATAGAAGCTGTGAGTGAAATCCTTCTTTTCCCTGTTCGCGAATTTTCACATCGTCCAGGGCAACATTTCTGAGTTTTTTTAGACAAAAAGATCCACCACAACCCAGACCAACATCACGGCAGCGGCACCTATCTTGAAAATCCCGGAGGCAACAATCCCTGCCGCCACCCCCACCATCGCTTTTCCCGCTTCACGTTTCTTTTTCTTTCCAATCAACCATTCAAAGAGAAAAGCCCCCAGCAAAGGCCCGATCAACAGCCCTGGCAATCCAAAGAAAAGCCCGATCAACCCACCTGCCACCGCCCCCCACATCCCCCACTTCCCCGAGCCGAAAGCCCTCGCTCCCCAAATCCCGCTGAACCACTCCACCAGGGCTGCCACCCCCACCAAAAGCCCCAACAACACCACCGTCCACCACGAGAGCATTCCGGGAATAAACAGTTTGTGGGCCAATATCCCGAGCCAAACCAGCGGCAATCCGGGCAGTACGGGAAGAATCAACCCCGCCAGACCCGCCAGAATCAAGACCAAACTCAGTATCCAGCCGATGGTTTCACTCATAGAAATCTCTGCCTTTCAAATTCGACAGCCTTTGATTGCTAAGAAGTATCTTCTCCTCAGTCATCGGTGTCCGATCCAGATGCCTTTTTATCTCTTCCCAGGATAGTAAATTCAAATCCAGCCATTGCCCAAGCAAAACCTGAGCCTTATCCCTGGCTGTCTGAAGTTTCACCACAGCAAGATCCAAAGTGTGAAGGGAGCTCAAAAGAAAACCCGCATCCATCTGTTTGAGCCGGGTCTCCCATCCACGCGGCATTGTTTCCTTGTTTTCCGGACGCAACAAATCCGATAAGTATCCATTTTGCCCGGCAAAAAAGCTCCCCTCCCCGATGGCTTCATGAACCATCGCGGCTGTCTTTTCATCACTGGGTGAAATCAAAAGATCTCCATCATAGCACAATTTCAAAGCACCTCCGGAATTACCCAATTCAGGGTACACAGGAAGAAACGGAGCAGACCCCAGACTACAGTCGCTCTCCCAGCGGGTCAGGGATTGCACGGTTTCCGCCTGATGTCTTAGTGCCTGTAAGCGCATAACTCGGCAGCCTGTCGCCGCTGCTCGCGTGACAAAATTCCAGCAAAGGGATGAAAGTCCCGCATACGAATGTCCGCTTCCCTCGGTGAACGCGGCAATTCCAGCAGGGCATCCATTCCCTCCCGTCCTTCCTGGGCCTCCAGAATATGTTGTCTCCACTTCAAAACCCTTTGCGGGGCCCCTTGTCCACGTTCCTTCCAGCCCTCCAAGTGTTAAGTGCACGGCGTAAAGATTCCGGGTTCTCCGCAAGATGATCAGCCAAAATTTCCCAGTAGGAACGCATCTTGGAGATTTAACACAAAAAGAAGCCGGCGAAAACCCATTCTTCTCACTTGTTTAGGCCTTTCCCATCTGTAATGTGACAAGATCCTCTTCTTCTGTTATGTTCCCACTCAACATCATGTTGGCACACTCCTTAAAAATAGCATTCCTTTTGCTCGTGTGGGGACTCCTTCCCGGATCGTTCATGACCGGCTGTACCGCCAAGGAAAAAGAAGCGGTATCAACCCTGCTCAACGAAAACGCCCCCTCTTCTGATCTGGTCGCAACAGCTAACACAAGCAGCGCCCCCAACTCCAAACAGGTCGCCCAATCCCGGGAAATTTATCAGAAGGCCGCAGAACTCATCGCCCGATTCCTTCAGGAACAACACTTTGCCAAACATCCCCTGGATGAAAAGACATCCAAAGAATGGATCGATGCCTACATGAAGGGCCTCGATTACAACCACCTCTTTTTCCTCGAAAGCGATCTTCAAACCTTTGAAAAAAAATATAGCGGAAATCTCGGGAAAAAAGTTTCCTCCGGCGACCTGGACCCCGCCTTTGAAATTTTCGGCGTCTTCAAAGAACGGCTCAACACCCGCCTCGACTGGGTCGCCGCCCGCATGAACAAACCTTTCGATTTTAGCCAGAAAGACTTCTATACCCCGGATCGCGGCAAAGCCCCATGGCCCGCCACCCAATCCGAAGCCGACAACTTTTGGGAACAAAAGATCAAATACGATCTACTTAACGACCGTCTAGCCGACAAAAAGGAGGCTGAACCCCTGGATCGTCTGAAAAAACGTTATGCCCAGTTGCGCAAAACATTCGGCGAAACCGACGACGAAGAAGTCATTCAGACCTATCTCTCCTCCCTGACCATGCTCTACGATCCGCACAGCCAATATCTTGGACCCAGTGCCCTGGAAGATTTTGCCATCGGCATGAATCTCTCCCTTGTCGGTATCGGTGCGGTTCTCACCACCGAAGATGGTTATTGCACCATCAAGGAAATTATTCCAGGAGGCCCGGCTGATCTGGATAAAAGACTCAAGGTAAACGATCGTATTGTCGGCGTTGGCCAGGGCAATGCCGAGTATACCGATATCGTGGACATGAAGCTCCGTTATGCCGTCCGCCTGATCCGCGGTGAAAAAGGCTCCACCGTCCGTCTCAAAGTCATTCCTGCGACCGCAGATTCCTCCGTCCGGAATGAGGTCAAACTGATCCGGAATGAAATCAAACTCACCAGCCAGCGGGCCAAAGCGAAATTGATTGAACAAAAAGGTGCCAATGGGGAAACCCTGCGTCTGGGCATCATCGACCTACCCTCTTTCTACGGTCCCATCAGCGATAAAAAACTGGCCGGAGACGATGCCGGGGGCAGTTCCGGCACCACCGACGATGTCCGCGTGCTTATTGAAAAACTGAAAGCAAAGAAAATCGACGGCCTGGTTCTGGATCTACGCAACAACGGCGGAGGTCTTCTCGGGGAAGCCGTCCGCCTCGTCGGCCTCTTTATCGACCGGGGTCCCGTCGTCCAGATCAAGAACCCTCAGGGAGAAGTCCAGAAGCTCGAGGACCAGGAACGCGGCGTCGTTTTTGATGGCCCTCTGATTGTTCTAACCAACAAACTGAGTGCCTCCGCCTCGGAAATCGCAGCCGGTGCTCTCCAAAATTACGGACGCGCCGTCATTGTCGGGGATCAAAGCACCCACGGAAAAGGCACAGTACAGACGGTGACTGAAATCAATAACTTCATCCTTCCCATCTTCGGGAAAAAACCCGACGCCGGGGCCGTCAAGCTGACCATCCAGAAATTCTATCTACCAAACGGACACTCCACCCAGAACCGCGGTGTTGTGCCCGATATCATCATCCCTTCCATCAACGAATACCTGGATCTGGGTGAAGAAAAACTACCCCACGCCCTGGCCTGGGATGAAATCCCCTCCGCCAATTTCAGCATCGTCAATGGAGGCGTGGAAAATTCACTCCGGCTCCTGACCGACAATTCCAAAACCCGCATCGAAAAAGATCCCGATTTCAAACTGCTTTTTGAAGATATCGAACGCCTCAAGAAACGCCTTGAGGACAAGAAGATCTCACTCAACGAGGAAGACCGTAAACTGGAGAAAACCACGGAAAAAAAACGTGTGGTAGATCGCAAGCAGACCATCAAGGCCATGTCCAAATCCAGCCCGTCCATCCTCAACATCACCTTCGACAATCTGGAAGGCACCACCGAAGCACCCAAAATCACGGGTATGAAAGCCCGTCTTGAAGAAGACGAGGATGAAGACGGAAAGCCTGATCAAGAACCCACCCCGGCTGAATCCTTTGCCGCCGATCTCCATCTGCGCGAAGCCCTCCGCATCCTCAGCGATTATATCGCCCTCGCCGACAAAAACGCACCGAAGACCGCCGTCGCCACCAAGCCCTGATTCCTCCAGTACGTCATTCTGGGTAAAGTCGAAGTATCAGGCTTGCCGACCTCTGGATAAGGCTTCTTTATTATCCGCAGACCGACCCGAAAATAATCTGTTCAAACCCCGTCCCCTGCGGATAAAACCATCGCGTGGAACTTATTCTCGCATCCAGTTCACCCCGCCGCCAGGACCTTCTGGAAGAAGCCGGAATCCTTTTCCGTGTGGACGCACCCATGGTGGATGAATTCGATGCGGTAACCCACCCCGATCTCTCCCCCATTGAACTGGCCAAGGCCAATGCCCGGCTGAAGGCAGAAGCCGTGGTTCCCCGTCACCCGCAGGGCGTCATCCTGGCCGCGGACACCATTGTTTTTTGCGACGGGAAAACCCTGGGGAAACCTGCCGACCTGGCCCAAGCACGGCAAATGCTGGGCTGGCTCAGCAACAAGACACACGAAGTCATCACCGCAGCGGTCTGGCTCAAAGTTCAGCAAAAAATCATGCATGAACACGTGGCCCGCACCCATGTCACATTTCGCCCCTTGGATGATGCCGCCATCACGGCTTATCTGGCCAAAGTACACGTCCTGGACAAGGCCGGAGCCTACGCCTTTCAGGAACACGGCTACGATGTTGTCGAAAGAATTGAAGGCTCCAAAACCAATGTCATCGGCCTCCCCATGGAAATCGTCAACCAATGGTGGTCAGAGTTGCGTTGAATAGAAGATAACGAAGGTAACCAGGCACCGTACAGCCGGTCTTTCTTTAAGAAATTAAAAACTTCGTTCCCTTCGTTGACTTCTGTTTAATGGCCTCTGTGTCGTTTACTTCCGTTTTTCCTGAGAAACGCCCCGTTCTCCTGCTTGCCCCCATGCAGGATGTCACGGATCTGCCCTTTTGGCGCATTATGCACCACTACGGAGGGCCTGACATCTATTTCACGGAATATTTCAGGGTTCACTCCACTTCCAGCCTGGACTCACACATTCTCGAAGCCATCCGCACCAATCCGGCGCAAAAACCCGTCATCGCCCAGGTTATCGGTCAGGACATCCCCGCTCTGGTCCGCACCGTGGAAAAGCTCCAGAAAGAAAAGCTGCTCGCCATCGATCTCAACCTTGGCTGTCCAGCGCCCATTGTTTGCCGCAAATCGTCCGGCGGCGGCATGCTGCGCCAACTCGATCACGTCAACGCCGTGCTAAAGGCCCTGCGGGCGGCCATCTCTATTCCCTTCACGGTCAAAACCAGGATCGGTTTTGATGATCCTGCGGAATTTTCAAAGCTCCTCGACATCTACAGCTCCCACGCCATCTCCGCTCTCACCGTTCATGGCCGCACGGTGAAAGAAATGTATCGCGCCGCCGTTCACTATGATCTGATTGCCGAAGCCGTTCGCCGCATGCCCTGCCCTGTCTTTGCCAACGGCAATATCCTGAGTGCCTCCATGGCCTTGGAAATAGCCTCCGAAACAGGCGCTGGAGGCTTGATGATCGGACGGGGAGCCATCCGCAATCCCTGGATCTTCAGCCAGATCCGGGAACTCTGCGATACCGGACAAGTCCAAACCCAGCCTACCCTGCGCGACCTCCGTGCCTACGTGGAAAAACTATACCGCGAAACCATGCCCGACACCCTGCCCGGCAAAATCCGCGTGGCCAAAATGAAGAAATACATGAATTTCATCGCCCAGAAAATCGATCCCGAAGACCACTTTCTCCACGAAATCCGCCGTTGTCCTGACGAGGTAACATTCTTCAGAACCTGCGACCAGTATCTGGACAGCGACGCCCCCTTCGAAGCCGAAACCCCGGAACGCCACCTGGTCAATGCCGGCAATCCTCGTGTTGATTGCTACTGAAATGACATTAAAGCTTCCACTCCCTTTTTTCGCAAAAAATTCCCCTCACTTTTTACTCCTTGCCTCCATATCTCCATGGTAAACATTCCTCATGTCCTTCGACCACTACATGCAGGAATTCTACGCTCGCCTCGACGCCTGCAATGATTCCAGTCCGGAACAGCGTGAAGCCCTGGAAGAGGAACTCTGGAGCCGCTTCGGGGCGGAAAAGACGGTTCTCATCCTCGATATGGCTGGCTTCACCACCAAGGTCCAGAAATACGGCCTGCTCTTTTTTCTCCGGAAAATCCGTTACATGCAGAAAATCGTGGCCCCGCTGCTGGAGCAGCACAACGGGCAATTGGTCAAATTTGAAGCCGATAATGCCTATGCAGTTTTCCAGCACGGCATGGACGCCGTCCATTGCGCCCTGGCCATCCACGACACCTTTCAATACCTGGCCAATGGCCTGCCGGATGTGGACGATGTCGTGGTCAGCATCGGCATCGCCAGCGGACGTATCCTCTGGATACCCGGTCATGATTTTTTCGGCAATCCCGTCAACCTGGCCTCCAAGCTGGGGGAAGATCTGGCCGGCCACCGCGAAACCTTTGTCAGTCAGGAATTATTTCCCGAAATCCAGGCCGACCCCGGACTCATACTGGACATCCTGCCCTTCAACATCAGCGGCCTCACCCTCATGGCAGGAAGGCTGAGCAGGCAGAAGTAAGCCCAGATGTGGGTCTGACGGCTGGGTTGAATGACTGTGGTTTTAAGGAGCGTCCCTAAAACTATCGGCACAATAAATGGCCTATAAAAATTTGGGCTGAAACGATCACCGGGATCCCTTTGTTCACTCTTTGTTGGTGTTCCTCTTCACCACCCAGGCACCTTCCTCCTCCGAGTCTGTCAGGCTCCGGCACAGTATTTCAAAACCATGCAGCTTAAGCATCCGATCCAGTTGCGCCGGTTGAAACCTGTTGGAATAAAACAGACGGAACCTCTCCTCTTTATTGTAAAGATATTCAACCCCTTCATAAACAATCCGGCTGTCTTCCGGAATAATCAGTTCTGCCTCGATCCGCTTAACCCCTTGATAGTCGTTAATCCGGAATTCCACGTCCGAAATCCCAACCGTTACGCCGAGATCCTCCATCACCGTTATCAGCCAGTGACGGGTTTCAATGTTGTCATATTGGGGGAGAACCCTCCGGCAGCCCTCCTCGTAGTCATCACCAGGTGCCAGGTTGGCGCTCAAAACCAGAATGTCCCCTGCCCCAAGCCATCCTGACAAAAGTCCCAGCGCCTCGTCCGGTTCAAAGTTCGGCATCATGCCCAGGAAAGAAAACAACTGCCTCTCGTCACTTTTCCCACCTTTCCGCCAGTAGGCATCCAGACCCTTGGCCGACATAAAATCAGCCACCAAACCCCGGGTGGCATTCAAAGGTATCCCGAGGGATTCCTGGACGTACTCACGAGCCTCTTTGACCAGAGCCGGGCTGACATCAGCTGCGACATAACGCAGGGAGTGACGGTCCGTCTGGAGTCTTCTGAGGAGCCTGGCGTCTTTCCTGCCGCCACCGCAGCCCAGACCGATGAGTTGCACCGGTCCAGAACATTCCCGGGCAGCGGAGTCGAAGGCTTCCTCATACATCCGTCCGCAATCCGCATGCCTACGGGAGGGCGAATACCGTTCATGCAGGGCCAGCCAACGTGAAGCCTGTCGCTCCGTGACGTAATGAAACTGGTGATCCATGCAGCGGCTGCGCAGGGATTGCCTCATCCGCTCCACCACCGCCTCCGGATAGCGGCTGGCATGAAAATCGATTGAACCTAGAGACATATGTCCTTGCAAGTGCGGGTGCGGGTGCGGGTGCGGGTCAGATAACTCCCTTGCGAAGTTCGACCGGCTTCGCTTTGCGTTTCATCTTCAGGTTAAGCATTTCAACCCCGACGGAAAAGGCCATGGCAAAATAGATATAGCCTTTGGGTATATGCTGGCCAAGACCTTCCGCCACCAACATGACACCGATGAGCAGGAGGAAGCTCAGGGCCAGCATTTTGACGGTAGGGTGGTTGTTGACAAAATCACTGATCACCCCCGCAAAAAACAGCATGAAGCCAAGAGCCAGAATCACCGCCACCATCATCACCCACAGCTCATTAGCCATACCTACCGCCGTAATGACCGAATCCAAAGAGAACACAATATCCAGAATCAGGATCTGGAGGATGACTCCGCTGAAAGTGACCGCCCCTTTGGCGCTCTGAGAACCTTCGTCCCCTTCCAGTTTGTGGTGGATTTCAGTCGTACTCTTATATAGCAGGAAAAGTCCCCCCAACAAAAGCACAAGATCCCGGCCCGACACCGTGTGTTCAAGAACCGCAAACAGCGGCGTGGTCAGTTTCGCAATCCAGGCAATACCGGCCAAAAGCAAGAGTCGTGTGATCAGGGCGAGGGATAATCCGACCTGACGTGCTTTCTTTTGCATTTCCTTGGGCAGTTTGCTTGCCAGGATGGAAATGAAGACAACGTTGTCGATGCCCAGCACGATTTCCATGAAGGTCAGTGTGACCAAGCTGATCCAGATTGCCGGGTCGGAGATCCATTCCATGCCCTTGGAACTAGGTCAGGAAAGGCCGACCGTCAATCACAAGAGGTTTTGACCGGAGACCTAAAAAGCGGTAGTCCCTCCCAATGATCCCGACACGATCCGGACTTCTCGCGGAACTCCACCAACAGGCCAACTCCAAAGACGCTTCCTTTTTGCAGCGCTTTTTCAAAACAGGACCGGGCCACTACGGTGAAGGCGATCGTTTTATCGGTGTCCGTATCCCTGCCATCCGGAAAATGTTGCCCCTGGCCGATGGCCTTCCTTTGACAGAATCGGAAAAAATGCTGCATTCCAGTATCCATGAGGAACGATTACTGACCCTGATGATCCTGGTCCGGCATTTCCAGCGCGGGGATGACTGCCAACGCAAAAAAATCGTGAACCTTTATCTAACAAACACATGTTGGATCAACAACTGGGACCTGGTCGATCAATCCGCCTACCACATCCCCGGGTCCTGGCTTCTGGACAAACCCAGGGCGGTCTTGAAAAAAATGGCCCGGTCCACACTTCTCTGGGACAGGCGCATTGCCGTGGTCAGCACCTACGCTTTCATCCGGCAGGGCGACCTGAACGACACCTTCGAGCTCAGCCGCATGCTTCTGGGCGACGACGAGGATCTCATGCACAAGGCCTGTGGCTGGATGTTGCGGGAAGCCGGAAAGCGTGATGAAAAGGCCCTCTGCCGCTTTTTGGATCAACATGCCTCATCCATGCCCCGAACCATGCTGCGTTATAGCATTGAAAAATTTCCAGAACGCAAACGAAAGTCCTACCTGGGCAGGAAGTCAAACGTGCTATGATTCCGTTACTCCTTGTCCGGCCCCGTCTTTAACCGCCACATTGTTCATGATCAATTTCCGAAGAAAAAACAATTAGCACTTGATTTATGCCCCCAGAGGAAATGACGATTCCCATGATAAATCCCCGGAAACGGAGGGCAGGTTCTACTGATGGGCTTTCCAGACTTTGTCCGCTTCGGAAAAAAGTGCGGCCTGGCCGATCGGACGGACGGGGGTGTCAAAAGGTGCCAACTGAAAAATCGGGTAACGGATCACTTCTCCCTCCCGGGGATAGTCGGTGCCCTGTTTTTCATACAAAAGAAAAGCGCAGAATTGTCCCCCTGGCCGTTCACCGATCATCACATCCAGATCGATCGGCTCGTCTTTCTTTAGGGTGATCCATTCCCCATAAGTCAATTCCCCGTTGCCAGCCTTACCGGCCTTCTTTTTTTCTGGACTTGTCCAGACGCGCAAAGGTGAGGCGCGGTGCGGTCCAACACAAACCGTCTTGCCGTTGATCCCCACGGCAATCACGTCATCGGCATAGGCAATAAAGCGGTAGTTGCCATCTTCCGGAGGAGAAACCTGTCCCTTGTAGTGAACCACCCAGACCGAGGGTTTCATGACTTTGTCCACGTCAAAGGCTTTAGGAGCATCGTCTGCACTCATGAGCGGAATAAAAATCTGCGTTGTGTAAAGAGGCCTCGCCGCGCGAAAATAGCGGTTGAGCACACTTTCATCCCAGTTCTTCTTTAGAAATTCTTCAATAATGGATGGATACTGAACCGGGTCTACGCCAGTTGGTTGTCTTTTCTGGTTCTGTTTCAGATCATACATGATGCCGATCAACCCTGCCACCGTGTTGTCCTTTTGACCAAAGACAGAACCCCCCGTATCCTGGGCTGGAAGCCGGGATATAAACACGGAAAAGATGAGACACAGCAAAGCGGTGGATTTCCGGATTTTACGCAACTGCGGAGGATGATGGATCATTGCGGCATGCCGGCAGGCGAAACCCCCTCGGCCAGATTCTGCAGATACTGCTGAACCATGCCTTGGTATTCGGCGGGAGCTTTTTCTTTTTTAAGCATGGCGATGGCTTCGCGATCCTGTGGCTTAAGTCCGGCCTGCACCTGACCGGCTGTCCCTGCTGCACCTGAATTGGCCATGAAACTCTGAACACCTGTCTCCATACCCTCCCCTGACGGATTACCATCGGTCACCATTCCGGATTGTCCGGATTGTCCGGAATCGCCAGGTTGACCAGGTTGTGGCATTCCGGGCATGGAAGCGGCAAGCTGGGCCATAGCCTCACCGACCCCCTTTTGCGCCTTTTGCATGGCTTCCTGGGCCTGGGTGTTGGCTCCAGCCGCCTGTTCTTTTTTAACCTGTGCGGCATTCAGAATCGATTCGGCCAGTTTTTTACCGGCTTCTTGCAGGGCTTCCTCCGCTCCCGGGATTGCCGCAGCAGCAGCATTTGCCTGTTGCAAAGCCTTCTGGGCCTGCTGCATCTCCTGAATGGCAGGATCTAAATCCGCTTTACCTTGCTGATTCATTACCTGTTCCGCTTTTTCACTATTGGCCTGGGCCGCAGCAATCTGATCGGCCAGATTCTGAAGTTGCTCCTGCTGGGCCGCCATCTGTTTCATCTGTTGCATCTGTTGTTGCAGGGCCTGACTGGCCTGGGCCAGGGATTCACTTGCCTTCTGTGAATTCTGCTGCATCTGTTGGGCGGCCTGTCCAAGATTCTGCGCTGCTTCCTGGCTCATGGGCAGGGCCTGCTGCTGCAAAGCGGCCGCCTTGTCGGCCAATTGCTGCTGCGCCGCAGCATTCTCCGGTTTCTGGTCAAGCGCCTGCTGTTCGGCCATGGCCGTGCGGACCTGCTGATCCAGCTTGGCCATCTTTTGTAGGGCCTCGGCGACATTTTGCGGAGCACTGTTGTTTTGTGCCGCCATCTGATCAAGCTGTTGTTGCATGGCCTGACTGGCCTCCTGTAGTTTTTCCGCCGCAGCTTCCTGGGATTGGGCCACCTTGTTCTTCTCCGCGGCCGTAAAACGCGGCGTTTCGCGTAACGTTTTGGCCGCATCATCCATCAAAGGCGTGGCTTTTTGCGATTCGAGGGCCGCCTTGGCATTCAAACCGAGAGCTTCTTTCTGTAAGGCATTCACCTGGTCTGTCAATTTGCTCTGAGCCTCGAGCAGATCCCGCTTGGTTGTGTCATCCGCCTTCTTCGTGGATTCCGCCAATTGCTTTTGTTCTGTGGCCAGTTGCTGGAGTTTGTCCTTCACCGCCTGGACTTTTTCCTCAAGTGGTCGATCAGCATTCAACTTGGCCAGCATTCCCTGCAATCCTTCCAACAGGCCTTTTTGTGCTTTTATGGCCTCGGGGAATTTGCCCTCTGCCAGCTCTTTGGCTGCTGTTGTTGAAAACGCCGTTAAATCCAGGCGGGTCGCCTCCTGCAGGGACTCAGCAAAGCCTTTCCGCTCGGCAGCCGGAACAGTGTCGACAATTTTTTGCATCATCTCGATAGCAAGGCCGGTTTCCTGCCGCAGTCCTTCCTGCTCAGCACGTGTCATCGGAACAAGTGGGACCAAAGATCCGGACATTTTATTGGCCGGTTTTCCGGATGCAGCCAGAAGCTCGGTCTCACGTAGATTGCGGGTCTGCCGTAGAATAAGGTCACGTAAACGCTGCTGGGTGGCACTCTGGTTGATGTGCAGGGTCAAACGGTTCTCCAGGGTTTTCAGAACCACCTGGATTTTTTTCTGGGTCTGACTGGCAGAGCCCAACTTGGAACCCACACCGTCCCCCTGCATACCGGCCTCGCGGAGCATCTCGATCAAGGGACGGATCTGCTCGTCATTCAGGTTGGCCAGTTGGGAAGCCACATCCTGGGCTTCAACAGAACTTTTGGACTGTAATTGGTTCTGATAAAAATCCTGCAGGAGCAGGGACAAGGAGGCACGGACTTCCTCTGCCTGCTTGCGCACTTCGTCCTGGGCAATACTGGTGCGGTAGGCCGAGGTCTGAAGATTCGTATTTTCCTGGCCCTGTAATCCCCAGTTACACGACAAGATTCCCGACAAGACAAAGACCCACGTTTTTTTCTTCATTTGATATCCCCGTTTAAGGTTGATTTTTCCGGATCACACCATCCAAAGTTTCGTTTACCTTCTTCTGTGTATTATAGACATTTTCCAGCTCCGTGGCAATGTTTCCTAACTTTTCCAAAAGCTCGGCCTTTTTAGCCTCTTCCGAGACAATCGAGAGTGCTTTCCGCTCGCTCTCCCCTACTCCCGGACCGGTCACATCATTGTTATCCTGCGCCTCGATCCAATATCGCACAATTCCTTCCTCCTGCCAGGCCGGTTTGGACGCTCCCAGATCCCAGACGTACGTCTGGGAGGTTCCCGATGAAGTAAAGGCAGGCAGGGGAAGGCTGATCTCCCCTTTTTCCGGGGGAGGCTCGCTGCCACCCCGGGGAGCAGGACGGGAGAATTCATATTTCAAAGCGATCTTTTTCAATCCGAAATCATCTTTGACCACATACATCAACTTGGGTTTGGTTTTCAACAAAACGCTCAGACGTTCACCCAAAGGCAGGAGCAACTCTACCACCGGAGCTTTGTCATCGATGAATTCCACACGATAAACGGTATTCTCCAGGGAGGCCACATCCTCCTCATTGACCAGGGACATGGAAATTCCTGACAATCCCTCCTTGGGCACCATGAATTCGCCCCGGATCGATTTCCCGGAAGTTTTCATGGGAACCTCGGTATTGGTTCCTTCCAGTCGAATCACGGCCGACTTCAAAGCCTGGGTTGACTCACCTTCAATCACGATCCGGCTTCCGGCCATGAGCGAGAGGTTGCCGGTTTGCATTTCCAACTCCGGACGTCCGGTATATCCCGGGTATTTCTGGATACAACGGAACGAGGCCAGAACAGGGGGTGTCTTGGCCGCAACAGAAAACTCCGGCCCGCTCCCATCATTTAATACAAAACGGTAGCGGAAAGGCTGCTGCACGTTCCTCAGTGTAATGGAAAAGGTGTCAGGCTCCTCCCCACTGCCGCTGACGGAAATATCCTGGCGTTCATTGTCCGCATAAATGATCTGCACCCTGCCGTTTCGGGGCACTTCACCCAGAGCCCTGGCCGAAAGGATGATATCCGAACCAATGGGCACAGAGGCATCCTTTGTGATCGGAAGAACAATTGTGCGGGTGGGCAGAGGCATATTGGACAAGAAAACGCGTTTCAGCAGCACGGGGGTTTTGGCTCCGGCAAAATAGGCGGACAGTCCCGTCACCAAAACCGCAACCAACATCCACTTGGACCATTTCTTCAGTCGTGAGGTTTTGACCACCCTGCCCGAAACCTTTTCCCGCTGGATCTGTACGGCCACTTTTGACACCAGTTCCCGGATCAAATCCAAAGATCCATGCCCACCGCCCTCCACCGCTGAAGAAAGCTCCACGGCGGAAATCAGGCTGCTTCGGAATGAGGGGACTTCCTTTTCCACGCGCAGGGCGGCTGTCTCCTGATTCAGACGGTTTTTCCAGGGTTCCCAACCAAAAAGCTTAACGATCAAACCGACCAAAACCAGATCCATGACCAGAAGAAAAAGCCTGACCACCCAGGGCAGGGAAAAGAACCAGTCAGCCAGGCTCTGAACCAACAAAAGAGCGGAAGCCGTTCCCAGCAAAAGAACCAGACACTCCGTCCAGTTGACCCGGAGCTGACGTGAGGCGACTTTTTTCAACGCAGTCACGACCGGACCGGGAAGGATTCCCCCACCCCAGACCGATGCCTTCCGCGCGGGAACTTTTTTCGCGGCGACTGCCTCGTTTTTTCTTTTTTTCAAAAGTTGCATCATGTCATTTCAGATGTTTGAGCCGCCGCAACAGCCACTCAACAAAAAGAGGGAGAAAAATAAGCAGCAGCCACCACGGCGAATAAAACAGGTCGATCTTCTTGAATGTGGCCACAGTTGCACTCTTTGCCGAGACCATTTCGGGGAGTTTCTCCAGATCTTCCTCACGGAGAAAGGTGCCGTTGGCCGTCTCCGCCATCGACTTCAAAAGCTTCTCGTTCAGCGCGGTTTCCATTTGTTCGATTTTGGGTTCGATAACCTCGAATTTCACGAGAGCTTCCGGATCCTGTAAAGTGGAGAAAGTATATTGGCCAGGTATTTGCGCAGTGAATTCCCCGCGGTATTCACCCGGGATATCCCCCACGGCACTGACTTCCTGCGGCGCGATTTTGTCTGAAGGTTTTCCTGCCGCATCCGATCCGGTGATCTTCATCCTGCCTTGTATGGTGCCGACCGTCATCGGTTCAAAACCTTCCTGATATACTTTTCCGGAAAGAACCACTTTATCCCCGACAAAATAGCGTTCCCGGTCTGTTTTCAACTGGGTGCGGGTGGAGGCCCCCTGCAAACGCTTCATGGAAAGGGACTGCATGATCGAGCTCCAGATCTGTGAGTAGAACTTCTCTCCCGCACGGCTGCGCCAGCGGTAGGTCTCATCCGTCCCAAGAAAAACAGATTCGCCCGAGCCGTAACCCTGCACCGCCATCACCGGCATCAGGCCTCCGCCCACGGATCGGTCAGAACGCGAATCCACCAGGAGAACATCCGCACCCGGCTTTGCTTTGGAAACGGGGGCGGTCCAGCGCACGCCGGAAAATTCCTTCCAGATTTTTATATTTTTCTCAAAATCATCTTCCATACGGAGATAGGGGGAAATCTCGCCCGATGGCGTGAGCTGAAGTTTAAAAAACTCCAAGGCACGTTCAGCCTGTCTGGCCGGTGTGAGGGAAGCATCTGGAACAACCGGCAACAAGGCCTCCAACGGGGTGTCCATGTAAGCGACAGGATTGTATTTCACCCCGGCCAGAAAAATAATTCCTCCATTGGCCTGGGCCACCCATTCCCGTATCAGCTTCATCCGCGATTCGCCCAGATCCTTCGGATTCACGTCGCCCAGAATAATGATCTCATATTTGAAAATTCCCTCTTTGTCCTCAGGCAGACCGGGAAGAAATGGAGAATCCGGAACATTTTCCAGCCCCGGTCCACTATCAATCAGTACAGCCTTAACTTCCAGACGCCTGTCCCGCTGTAAAAAAGCCAGGAGATAACGGAAATCCCAACGCGGTTCCTGCTCGATGTAGAGCACCTTGATTTTTTTGTCCACAATACGGATTTTCGTTGAGGCTGTGTTGTTGTCTTTGGAAATTTCCTCGGAGAAAGGAACCAGCGAAACCTCCAGAACCACATCACCCGCCACCGCTGCCTCATAGCGCAAAGAAACCTCATGCTCCCCGTCTTCACGCAAGTCGATTTCCTGTGTGTCCACCTCCTTGCCGTCGGCTTTCAGGATCGCCTTCACTTTGCGCAAACCAAGGCCCTGCGTGCGGAACTTGGCGCTCACGTCCGTCCGCTCCTTCACAAAAGCAATCTGGGGTGCCGTCACCGCACGAACAACCAGATCGACGGGCGATGTCACTCCGACGCCGTAAATGTAGAGGGGAATATTCTGTTCCCGAACCAGGCGCGCCGCTTCAGCCGGAGGCAGCCCGCTGTTGGAGGCCCCGTCCGTGATCATCAGAACACCTCCCACAGGCAATCCCCGGTTCTGTCCCAACACCTGCCGCAGGGATTCCCCCAGCGACGTAACCGTATCGTCCGGTTTCAACGACGCGAAAAGACGAAGAGCCTCTTCCGCATTCACTACCTTTCCTGCTTCCTGAACCACGGCACCAGCCGCAACGGCATTACGCCCAAAAAGATAAAAAGTCAGATCCGACTTTTCAGCCAATCTTTGCCAGAGATTCAATTTTTGATTCAGGGCCAGTTTTTGAAGAAGTTCCAGCCGGTTAATGTTTTGCAATTCCGCAACACCGGAAGGCAGGTCAGAAGCCAATCCCCTGCCTGCATCCATGGATCCGGCGGCAATCGCCGCGCGTTTCAGGTCTTCGGGCAAAGAACGGCGGTCATTAAGCAACATGCTCTGGGAGGAATCAATCATGACAAGCAGACTCTGCCGGACCGGCTCATTGATCGTCAGATGCAGAATCGGCTTGGCCAGCAGAATTAAAAAGAAAGCCAGCGCCAACAAACGCAAAGCGATCATGACCGAACGGGAAACACGCGACACGCCGGAAGCAAAACGGAAGTAGGCCCAAATGGATCCGGCCGCCAGGATCAAAAAGATAAAGAAAGCCCAACCGGCGGAAATTCCTTCACTTTCCAGCACCCACTCACGACTGCCCTCGGGAAGTGACTCCCCTGCGGCAAACATTTTGAAAATCCATTCTGTCATTTATTTCTTCTTTATCTCTGCCTGCTGAAATAGTGGGCCAATATCATCTCCGCAAGGAAAGCAAAAGCCGCCGCCCAAACCAAAGCCAGCCAGAATTCACGGGTGACCTGCATGCGGGCAGGAGCCGTATTGCCCGGTGAAGCGGAGCCGGGTTCCGGGGCTTTTTTGAGTTTCTCAAGATCCTCGGGAGCGAGTTGGCGGGTGTCGGATTCAGGTGCCTCTGTCTGCACGGCAAAGACCGCCTTGGGCTGTTCCTCCTGCCCTATGTATATGCGGTAAGACCCGGCTTTTTCCGTATCACGGTATCTCAAAACGGCCCGCGGTCCCTCCAGATCCACTTTCCCCGCCGGGCGACGTTCCTTTTCCGATCCAGGACGGGAGATGGAAAAATCTTTCCCCAGCAGTTCCATCGGAACCTCCAGTTCAAAAATTTCGCCGGGGGACAGAACCAAACGCACCCCATCCCTCCCGGTCATATATCCGGTCAACCGTTGCAAAAGGGCCACAAAACCGGGATGCAAGGGCAGGTTGCTCCACTGCGGGGTGGCTGAGCTGTTGAATACGGCCACCCGCCCCCGCCCGAAGGCCGATTCCACGAGGGCGGGATCACCATTGGCCATGCGCAGGATCACCCGGACTTTGGCCCCTTCTTTATTATCGTCTCCGCGAAGCAACAAAGGATGCCAGGTTTTGAAGGAAACGGTTCCCAGACTTCCTTCGCTCGGATCATTCCAGACGGAGGAAACCGGATGCTCATAATTTTCCGACTGCAACAGCGGCGCCTTGGCATTGCCCTCCACCTTCTTGCGGGCTCCCCATGTGGCAGGCAACAGGGATTTTAAAACCGCATCCCTGTTCCATCTCTCAGGATTGGTTTTTGCCCCCGGAAAAAAAACCAGACTCCCCCCGTTCTCCACGTATTTCTTCAGAGCCGCGGTGTTATCCGCAGTGACGTCACCGGGATTGCTGATGAAAACAATATCATAACCGGCCAGATCGGTTCTGGCCAACGCGATAAAGGGAATGGTTTTGATGTTCAGGTAATACTTGGCCACTTTGTCGAAAGAAACCGGAGCCAGTGCGTTTGCAAGAAAATAGCCATCACGATCCACGACTGGTCCGCCCGCCTCCCCCTCGACAATCAAGGCACGCATCTTATCCACCACGCGCAAAGCGGTCGTGCGTTGGTTGTCCGCCGGCATCCGGTCAGGGGTGATGGTCGCGGAAACCGCGTGGAATCCTGCGGCCTTGAAGCGGACAAAAAGATTCACACTTTGTTTGGATCCGGGTTCGATTCTTGGAATCAGTGCCTCGTCGGAGGGAGCTTCGGAATTCACTCCCAGGGTCACCCGGACGGATTCCGCAATTTTGTTTCCGTAGTTGGCCACATCCACACGGAAACGGCTGGCCTGATTCAGGGCCGGAACGCCCCCTTCTGCTATCAATCCAGTCACTGCCAGATTGTCTTCGCCACTCTTACCCTGGACATACGTTTTGATGGCAATACCCGGATTTTCCATTTGCAGGCGCTGAATTTCCTCCATACCCGACCAGGCCGGTTTCTGGCTGTCTGTGTAAATATGGATTTCCCGCCGGTTTCCCGTGAGTGGCTTGAGCACTTCAAATGCGGTCGTGATACCCCGGGCCAGATCGGTCGAGCGGTCGTTCATTTCCGCCAGTTCCAGGCTGCGACGAATCCGGGTAAAGTCCGTGGCGGGTTTGGCAATCATGGCGTCCGCACGATTCGAGACCAGATAGAACGCCAGGGATGATCCCTGTTCAAAACTGTCCAGCGATTCCCTGATGGCTTTCTTGGCAAGCTCGAACCGTGTTTCCACGCCATCGCTTTGTCCCATGCTGGCGGAGTTGTCCAGAAGAATGACCGCAGCCACCGGACCATCACCGCCCATCTCGCCACCGGACAACAGCTTTTTCAGCACAGGCTGGGCGAAAGCCAAAACCAGGAGTGCCACAACGAGACAGCGCAGAATCAAGAGAAGGAGATCCTCGAGCTGAATTTTTTTCCGGTTCTTTTGCAGACTGTCCTGCACGAAACGCATGGCTGCCCACTGGGTTTGACGCACACGGAATTTGTTCAGCAAATGAATGGCAATCGGAATGGAAACCGCCGCCAAAGCCGCCAGAACCATGGGACTGAGAAAACCCATACAGCTTACTTGGCTCCCACCATGTGACGGAAAGCCAGATACCCGCTCAGCACTTCCGCCAGGCTCTTGCTTGTATCCGCCAATACGTAATGGGCATTGAATTTTTCACAGGTGCCACGGACACGTTTGCGGAATTCGTCAAAATTCTTAAGATAACTTTTCCGGATATCAGAGGGCGAAGTCTGGATCATCTCTTCTCCTTCCAATCCCAGAAGTTTCCAGGTGCCTTCCATCGGAAACGTCAGTTCGTAGGGATCCAACACCTGGAAAACAATCACCTCATTTCCGCTGAAACTCAAACGCTGCATTCCCTTGAGGAACGAGTCTTCATCGTCAAAAAAATCACTGATGACCACTACTATCCCCTTGCTGCGCGCCCGGGCAGAAATCTGCTCCAGACTGCAGGCAAGGCTTGTCTGGCCACTGGGCTGAAAAGCCGCCAGGCGGTGCATGAGATGATTGATCTTGTTCAGATTGTCCGTGCGCGGCATGTAATCCCGCGTCTCGGTGTCGAAAAGCGCCATCGCCACGGCATCACGCTGGATCAGAACAAGGTAGGAAAGACAGGCCGCCAGGGCTTTGGCATAATGAAACTTGGTGATCTTTCCGGACCCATAGTTCATTGATGTGCTGCCATCCACCACCACGTGGGCCACGTAGTTGGTGTCCTGCTCGTATTGTTTGATGTAGTAACGGTCCGAACGGCCCAGAACCTTCCAGTCGAGATGCCGGATGTCGTCACCAGCGGTATATTCACGATGCTGGGCAAACTCAATGGCAAAGCCCTTGAACGGCGATCGATGCTCCCCCACGCGATAACCTTCCACAACACGACGGGCCAGAAGTCCCAAGGCTTCACCCCGGGAAATGGCATCAGGATCGAGTAACTGGTGGTCCGCCATGAAAGCTGGGTCCGGTTAGGGCAGTCAGGACATCGGTTCGTGTTGGGGGATCGACTGCAGGACTTTCTCCACCACATCGGCAGAGGTAATGCCCTCACTTTGCGCGGTAAAATTAGGGGCGATACGATGACGCATGATGGAGAGAGCCACTGCGGCGACATTTTCGCAACCGACATAGACCTGTCCCCTGATCAGGGCATGGGCTTTGGCGGCCATGATCAGGGCCAGACTGGCACGGGGGCCGGCCCCGAAGCTGAGATACTGTTTGCAATAAGGCAGGGCCTCAGGCTGCTTGGGCCGGGTGCAGCGGACGATTTTTTCCGCATAACGATAAACATGATCCGCCACAGGCATGGACTTGACCGTCTGCTGCATGTAAAGAATGTGCTCGGAGTTCAGGATAGACTGGGGTTCTTCCCCCTTCATTCCTGTGCCCATCTTCATAACCAGCAGCTCTTCCTCTTCCGAGGGATAGTCCACATTGATCAAAAACATGAAACGATCCAATTGCGCTTCGGGAAGAGGATAGGTTCCTTCCTGCTCCAGAGGATTCTGGGTGGCCAGAACAAAGAAGGGTTCCGGCAGTTTATGGGTAGTGCCCCCAACCGTTACACGGCGCTCCTGCATGGCCTCGAGCATGGCGGCCTGGGTCTTGGGCGGAGTGCGGTTGATCTCGTCCGCCAGGACAATGTTGGCAAACAAAGGACCCGGAAGAAATTTGAACTCCTTCTGATTGGAAGACGGATCCTGGTAAATGACTTCCGTGCCGGTAATGTCACTGGGCATCAAATCCGGCGTGAACTGGATACGCTTGAAGGACATGTGCAGGGTTTTGGCCAGGGTGGAAATCAAAAGTGTTTTGGCCAGACCGGGAACACCCACCAAAAGGGCATGGCTGCGGGTTAGAATCGCTATGAGAATTTCTTCCACCACCGTGGTTTGCCCAACCACCACTTTGGAAATTTCCTTCTGCACCTGAAGACAGGATGTCCGGCAAAACTCCACCGCTTGGGTGTCGTTGGCTTCCAACGCTTCCGGGGGCTGTTCTTCTATGCTGATTTGTTCTGGATTGTCCGACATACATTTAAATTCCGCTGTTGACCCTGATTTTTACATGACCCCGTTAATCAAGGAATATTCGACACCGCTATGCTGGTTTTTTCGCGGCTCCCATAGGCATGTATTCAGACCCGGAAAAGCTCGTTACCCTATCGTTTGCGCACATGAATGCAATCACTACTTTAGACCAAAAAGGGCCAGCTTCCGATCAGAAAAAATGTTTACGACCGGCCGTCCTCTCCCCACAGGGTAGGAAGTCCCCACCCCTAAAGAGGCACGGGCTTCTTTGTTCCTCTGAACAATTACAAACGGAGGCTATTTGCCCCATACGGGAGCCCTCCCGATCTTTCATTTCCTTCAAAATGAAACAGGTAAGAATTGGCTTCTTTTATGGTCGCCCTAAGCTTGGTCGAAGGATCTGTCCTGTTGTCACACATCATTTCATGATGCATTCCAGAATTCACAGCCCTTGTATGGAAACACGAAAAAACCCCAACCCTTCAAAGAAAGAATGGAGCTTTTTCGGGCTCAAGCCCCCTCAGTTTTCGAGGACGGCTGCCAATTAAAATGGAACTCTCAGTTGTCCAGGGATTTGGTGACGGTAATGTCCACCCGGCGGTTCATCTGCCGTCCTGCAGAACTTTTATTAGTGGCTACCGGGTTGGTTTCGCCCATGCCCTGTGCCACGACACGTTCGCTGGAAATCAATCCCTGGGATTTATCAAGCAGGTAGGTTTTCACCGACTCACCACGCTTCCGCGACAACTCAAGATTGTCCTGGGAAGTGCCACTGGAGTCTGCGTAACCTGTCACGACCACCTTGCCCTTGGGATATTCGGAGAGAATCATGGCGACCTGCCTCAGCAAGGGCGCGGCACCGGGTTTGATCGCAGTGGAATTTGTGTCGAACAACACGTCCCCTTCCAGCAACATATCAAGCTGGGACTTGGTTTCCTGAACCATGAGATCGCGTCGGGCTTTCATCAGTTCCAGTTTTTTGATGTCAATTTCCAACTGGGCCTTCCGAAGATCCATCGCTTCGGATTTTTGTAGATCCAGTTTGGCTTTTTCAAATTCGAGCATCTTTTCCTTCAGTTCGAGTTCTTGGGCGATTATTTCCTGTGAGGTGGCCACGGTGCCGTAGGATTCCGGTCTGCTGTCTTGCGCGAAGGCAGTGTGATTCGAGCCAGCCAGGCAGAAGCTTGTGACAGCTACTACAAGGAGCAGGCCCGGACTTTTGTTTTTACAAAGGGTTAGGTTTTTCATAGGCCCACAGCCTGTGCTTCCTCCACCCTACCGTCTATGGGGTGAAGACCTCATAAATTGGATAGTTCTCGTAGGCGCCTCCAATTATCTTTTCTGACTGCTCCATGGAATCAAAAGCAGGAAGTAGGGTTACACCCCATAACTTTGGGTGCCCAGATGTTTAATGTAGGAGCGTGTTTATAATCTTCAATGTGGATGGGAACGTTGGAGGGGCACAGAACGAACCCAAGAACCGCCGAACCGTAAAACCACTTTCCAGAACCACCGACCTGTCTGAAACAGAATCTATCCTGGCCCCCGCCACCTTTTCCGTGATGGATAGACGACACCAGATTTCAAAATTCTTTTCTGAAGAAATTCCTGATAGTGCCTGGAAGATTGCCCACGCTGTGCAGCCAACTTAATTTTTAGGAAAACATGCATTATCATCATCACCACCAAGAGATAGAGATCAAAAACGGAAACAAGCCGCCTCAACGGACATCCATCTCCGCCATGTACGAAATATTTCTTTTGGCCAAAAGATCCTCAGGCTCCCATCCCATCAAAAGAAAACGGAATTGTTCCGCCTTCATCAGCACCTCCCGCGACAAACCACGTCTACCAGATCCGGGAAAGACAAAAGCCAAACTGCCATGACCCCGTCCAACGCAACGATCGCGATCCACTAGGTCGTCCATCATCGGGAAAGACTTTCAGACGGAACAACATGTTATCGGCTACTATAATGCCGGAGACAGGTTCAGATACTGGGGAAAACCCGGTGCCTTTTGGGGATGAATCCGGGGCATGTTGTTCGATCGGCCTTCTTTTTGATTCCCAGCCTGGGACCCCGCGTGGTGGCCGGTCCTCTCGTTCGCCGGATCATTGGAGTCTTGGAAGGTGCCGTAATCGTAAGTAGACTGAGTGTGGTGGACACTGCCCCCTATGGTCTCGATATTCCCAAAGACAGCATTCTGCGCTATGAAACAGCACTGAAGGCCAACAAATTTGTCCTCATCGTTCGTGGCACGATCAAACAAGCGTCCCTAGCCAAGGATAATATCAGCCAAACCCAGGACGAACCAAGCTCCGGTAGCGGGAAGAGAATTGCCCGGGGCAACGATCCCGTTGCCTCCGATCGTCAACTTTTAGTCAACCCGCCCAAATCCAGAAACAACTGAAAATCAAACCTATGAAAGCTGGCACTAATGTGTAAGTCGCATTAAAAGAGGAATTACGCTGGAACCCCCGCCATCAATAGTGACCGCATCGGAGTCACCATCCTTCCCGTTCGTTCCACGTGTTCAAAGCCGGTCGTGCGCAAGACCAAGGAATAACATTCAGAAGTAAGGTTTCCGTTTTTAGTCTCATTCTGAATCTTCGGACCGAAAAATTCAGGATCGGGCTGTTTCCGGGGGATTTTCACCCGCCTTCAACGCTGCCGGTAAGTTTACAGTAATGCAGGCTCCAGCCCCGGCCTTGCTCTCTACGATGATGCGGCCCTTCATGGCTTCCACCAGTCGCTTGACAATAGACAAACCAAGCCCCGTGGAGTGCTCGCCCGCCGTTGGTCTGGCGCTGAGGCGCCCGTAGCGGCTGAACATTTTCTTCTTGTCTGCGGCGGTGAATCCGGGGCCTTCATCGCAGACGGAGAAGTGCGCCCATTCCAGCGGGCCTTCGCCGGCGCTGAGCGTCACGCAACTGCCAGCGGGTGAAAACTTGATGGCGTTGGTCAGCAGGTTGTCGAGGACGCGAGGAAGTGCATCCTGATCCGCGTGTGCACAAAGCGGATGCTCAGGAAGCTCGACGAACAGGGTGATCCGTTTGGTTTCGGCGACGAGGGTGTGCCGCTCCACCGCATCTTGCAGAATAGCGCGTATGTCGAGAGGCTCGGCCAATACCAGGATCCGATCAGCAGATTGATTGGTGAGAAATTCCTGCACAAACGTTGTCACGGTTTGTGTGGAGCGCACGATGTTCACGACGAGCGGTGCGCAGAGTGCCGGGATCGTGTCGAGCTGCCGCTCCAGGGCTACTGCGTTCAGGTGAAGGCCCGTGAGATCATTCCCCAGATCGTGCGTGAGCAGACCGAGCAATTCGTCCTTGTCTTCGGCAAGGTCACGCAACTGTTCACGCGCGCGCTTTAAGGCGAGATGGGTGCGCACGCGCGACAGCAGTTCGGCTTTGTTGAAGGGCTTGGTGACGTAATCCACGCCGCCGCATTCGAGCGCCTGAACGATGGTATTTTTGTCGTTCGCAGCCGAGAGGAAAATGACGGGAATGTCCGCCCAGCGCGCTTTAGCCTTAAGCTTAAGGCACACTTCAATGCCGTTCATCCCCGGCATTTGCATGTCGAGGAGGATGAGGTCGGGGGTGCATGCGGGTAGCAGTGCAAGCGCTGCTTCACCGCTGCCCGCGCGGATGACTTCATATCCGGCCGCCGAGAGCACGGTGCCGATGACCTGTAGATTCTGCGCTTGATCATCGATGATCAGAACGGTCTCAGGTGCTTTAATGCCAGCGCGGTCCACGGTATCTTCTGGCGGGGTCGGTGGTTTTACTACTTGTGTTTCTGTTTCTCCGGTTTCTTCCACTGGAAGGATTTGTGGCTCCCTCAATTGCATCGAATCTTCAGCCGTGGTCGTGCCTGGTTGCGGCCCGACAAATTGGGACTGCAACGCCTTCACCACCGCCTCCAACTGAGTGAACTCAGCGCGCATTCCCTTCAGCGTCGCCGCCGCCTCGGGGTCGGTTCCCAGATCTTCGAGTAACACGGCTTGAAGGTCGAGGTTGTTGATCGAGTTCCTCACATCATGGACGTGCTGCCGGATGATTTTTTGGATGCGCGTGGGATCGTCAGTCATAAGGATGCGGCGTGGTGTTTATGCGTTGGTGTGATGCCTGACTTGGTCTGGTATTTGAGTCAGCAACTGCTTAAGCTGATCCATTTTTACCGGCTTCACGAGGTGGGCGAAGAAGCCCGCAGCGGTCGAGCGTCGCAGGTCATCCTCCATGCCGTAGCCGCTCAGGGCGATGGCGGGGACGGGGCGGATGCTTTGAATCTGAACCATCAGATCAATGCCGCTACCATCGGGCAGGCCGAGGTCGCTGATGACCGCATCGAAGCGTCTGGCTTTGTAGGCGGCGAGCGCATCATGCACGTTGCCAGCGGTGATAACCAGATGGCCACTGCGGGTAAGCAAGCGCTCCAGCACCGTGCGCGTGGCTTCATGATCTTCGACGATGAGCAGGGTCATCGCGCGCGTGGGCTGGGTGGAGGGGGTGTCTTGTTGGCTGGCTTCGGCCGGTGCGGGAACGCTGCTGAGGGTGATGGTGAAGTCCGCACCCTCCCCGAGTCCTTGGCTTTCGGCTTTGATCTGGCCGCCGTGGGCATTGACGATGGCACTGGAGATCGCGAGCCCCAGACCCAGCCCGCCGTAACGATGTTCTCCGGCGGTGTCGGCCTGGTCGAAGGCATCGAAAATTTGTGCCAACACTTCAGCGCGGATACCGATGCCGTCATCTGCAACGCAGATAATGATCCTGCCTTTAGTGTCATTGCGCGTGCTCACGGTGATGGTGCCGTCGTTGGGCGTGAACTTCACGGCGTTACGCAGGAGGTTCCAGAATACCTGCTGGAGTCGCGCGGGATCCACCAGCGCGAAATGTTGCGCGGCATCGAATTTCAATAGGATGCGCAATCGTTTGCTCAGGCCATCACTGCGGACGATCTCGTCGGTTTGGAGGAGTAGTTCGTGGATATCTGCGGTGACGGGCGCAAGGGTCAGCTTGCCGTGGATGATGCGGGTGAGGTCCAGCAGGTCATCAATGAGCCGCGCCTCGAGTTCGATATTGCGGCGCATCATCTCGAGCTGTTCGCGCGCCTCGGCAGGCAGTGTCGGATCGCTGGCAAGCGCGGTCGCCGTCATCAACACGGGATTCAAAGGAGTGCGCAGCTCATGGCTCAGTGCTGCGAGGAAATTGTCCTTCGCTTTGCTGGCGGCTTCCGCGTGCTCCTTGGCCACGATCAGCGCTTCTTCCGCCCGTTTGCGGTCGGTGACGTCGCGGGCAGCAGCAAAGACGCCGAGCACGTTGCCACTTACGTCCTTATAAACGGAGGCGTTATAGAGCACGTCGGTCAGGCGCCCGTCCCGGTGCCGGATAGTGAGTGGATAGTCGGTGACGAAGCCCTTGGCGAAGCTCTGCTGGTAGCCCTCGCGCGCCCTCTCGGGCTCAGTAAAGTAGTCGGAGAAGTCGGTGCCGATCAGCTTCTCCCTCGCCATGCCGGTCACTTTGATCGAGCCCTCGTTGACGTCGGTGATCTTGCCTTCCGCGCTGATCGTGACCAGCGGGTCGGGGCTCGCCTCGATGAGGCTGCGGACATACTGGGAGGCCTGCTTGCGCGCGGTATTGTCGGAGCCGATCAACAGATAGCCGATGATGGCCTCCTGCGCATCGCGCAGCGCGGTGACGGACACCACCGCCGGGAACCGGCTCTTATCCTTGCGGATATAGGTCAGCTCGTAGATGTCCTCTATGCCACGCGAGGCTTTGAACACCAAGGCCTCAAAGCCGGGCGTAATCGGGGTGGCAAGCTCGATGCTGAGCACCTTGGCGCGTGCGATCACTTCCTGCGGATCGGAAATGTCAGCCGGCGTAATCTTGTTCATCACCTCGGCCGCCGTGTAGCCCAGCATCCGCTCGGCGCCGACGTTGAAGATCTGGATGACGCCCTTCGCATCAGTGGCGATGCTGGAAAAATTCGCGCTGTTGAAGATCGCGCGCTGCAGCGCTCCCGCCTTTAGCAGCGCATCTTCCGCCTGCTTGCGCGCGGTGTTGTCGGTGCCGATCAGCAGGTAGCCGATGATGGCCTCCTGCGCGTCGCGCAGCGCGGTGACGGACACCACCGCCGGGAACCGGCTACCGTCCTTGCGGATGTAGGTGAGCTCGTAGATGTCCTCGATTCCTCGCGAAGCTTTGAACACCAGGGCCTCGAAGCCGGGCGTAATCGGGGTGGCAAGTTCGACGCTGAGCGCCTCGGCGCGTGTGATCACTTCCTGCGGATCGGAAATGTCAGCCGGCGTAATCTTGTTCATCACCTCGACCGCCGTGTAGCCCAGCATCCGCTCGGCGCCGACGTTGAAGATCTGGATGACGCCCTTCGCGTCGGTGGCGATGCTGGAAAAATTGGCACTGTTGAAAATCGCGCGCTGCAGCGCTCCTGCCTTGAGCAGCGCCTCTTCCGCCTGCTTGCGCGCGGTGTTGTCGGTGCCGATCAACAGGTAGCCGATGATGGAGTTCTGCGCATCGCGCAGCGCGGTGACGGACACCACCGCCGGGAACCGGCTCTTATCCTTGCGGATATAGGTCAGCTCGT
>ENA-ORBV01002604-ORBV01002604.1-microbial-mat-metagenome-genome-assembly--contig:-NODE-2604-length-37819-cov-43.525356_pt1 | contig 37819 bp, 39 predicted proteins | sample MGYA00237777_ERZ505514 | MGnify/ENA primary metagenome ERZ505514 (study PRJEB26160, sample SAMN06269048) | microbial mat metagenome | isolation source: Oligotrophic lake microbial mat | place... | reverse complement strand
GGCGGGGTGTGGAGGGTGGCGAGCAGGGGCTCTGACCGAAGGCGGTCAGGTCTGGGCGATCGGGCGTCGAGCGTTGAGGCATCAACCCCTGGTTGCGGGTCGACGGTCGACCTGAGCGGTCGTGACTGCGCCTGGCGCAGAGGTCACAGGTTGTATTGCATGATTCACCCGCGGCGTGGCTGGCCGTTGGCCGGCCGCTTGCGCGGGCGGTTCTGTGGAGGCTCGCGGGGTCACGCCCTGGGCGGCGGGGCGGCGGGAGGGGTCTGGATGGCGCGGACCATTTCCTGGGCGCGCTTGGCCGAGACGGTGCCCCAGCTCACGCCTCGGGCCAGTTCGGCGGCGACGGTTTCGGACACGCCGGTGTGGAGGAGGCGGGCCGCGTCGTCCGGGGTGATGGAGCCCTCGGCGACGTAGGCGGCGATCTCGCGCCGGGTCTTTTCGCGTTCGGTGACCTCGGCGACCCTGCGGACGGTGCGCAGGACCGCGAGCGCGGCGACGAGGGCGATGATCGCGATCACGATCATCATCTTCATCTCGTTCTCTTGCATGGCCAGCGTGAGAGGGGCCGAGGCGAGGGATACCAGCATGAGAGGCTCCATGGTCAGCCGGATGCGGCTGCTTGAGGCCGCGCCGGGCTGGGGGGCGCGGAGTCGATGGTTGTTCATCGACGGTGACGACGTGAGGGGATGAGTGTGGGCGAGGTGCCCGTCACGATCGGCCACAGCGACCTGAGAACGAGTCGCCCGCGGGGCCCTGAGACGAAGTTTGGTGTCAGGACTTGCAGCCGCCCGCGGGCGCGCCGGCCTTGAGAAGCCGCTCGGCCTCGTCGGGGGTCATGGAACCCTCGGCGACGTAGGCGGCGACCTCGCGTTTGGTCTGCTCGCGCTGCTTGGTCTTCAGGGTCCCGCCGATGCCGCCCACGACGATGCTGACCAGGGCGACGGTGATCCCTCCGGCGATCGCGGTGAGGGGGATGACTTCAGACGGGATCTCGGCGAGGGTCATCATGACGGTGGTCCTTGTGTCGGGGATGGCCCGCGGGCTGGTGCGGGGGTTGAAGTTCTGGGAGGCTGGGGCGGAGGTCGTCGGATGGGACTGGGCGACGCGGGTTGTGGTGGCGCTCCCTCACGGTCGGGGTGCCTATCGGGTGGGTGTGCGTGGCGGGTGGGGGTGACAGTCGGATCGCGTATCAGGTGTCTCTTGCCTTCATGAGGCGATCGGCCTGTTCGGGGGTCATGGAGCCTTCGGCGACGTAGGCCGCGATCTCGCGCCGGGAGCGTTCGCGTTGGTTTGTCTTGAGCACGCCACCGATGGTTCCGGCGACAATCCAGAACACCCCCACGGTCCCGATGACCAGCAGGGCGAGGGTGTCTTGGTTTCGCAGGACTTCTTCAATGAGCATGGCGGGCCTCCCGGCAAGCACTCCCCGGACGTGCGGTAAACGGTTTCTTCGGACCCTGAACTCTGGCCTTTCACGGGCGTGCAAGGATTCTGGGCGAACCGCCCGGCGGACGGGACCGCCCCGAGTTGTGGACAACCCCATGCACGAGCATACCGAACATCCCTCGATCGTCCAAGCCCTGCTGGGGGTGTATTCGCGCGGGCAGTTCCCGATGGGTGAGCCGGGATCGCGAGACCTGTCCCTCTATGACCCGGACCCGAGGGCGATCATCCCTCTGGATGGGTTCCATGTGCCACGCACGCTGGCGGCCCGGGTGCGCGAGCGGCGTTTCGAGGTCCGCACCGACACGGCGTTCGCGCAGGTCATCGGCCTGTGCGCCCGCCCCCGGCCCGGCAAGGTCGGTGGCGAGGAGACCTGGATCACCGGCGACATCGCGGCCATGTATGTGGCCCTGCATCGGGCGGGGCACGCACACTCGGTCGAGGCGTGGCTTGTGGACGCCGACGGCGAGCGTGGCCTCCACCCCCCCACTCTTGTCGGCGGGCTGTACGGCGTACACCTCAACGGCCTGTTCGCGGGGGAGTCCATGTTCTCGTGCCCGGAACTGGGCGGGACCGATGCGTCGAAGGTCTGCCTGGTGCATCTGGTGGAGCGCCTGCGGACGTGTGGGTTCACGCTGCTGGATACACAGTTTCTGACGCCGCACCTTGCGCGGTTCGGGGCCGTGGAGATTCCGAGACGGGAGTACCGACGCCGGTTGAAGGATGCGATGGGTGTGCGGACGCAGTGGGCGCTGTCTGGGGCGCATGGGCGTTGAGGCTGGTTCGAGTGGTGCCACCAGACGCGGCTTTGGGCGGCGGGTGTGAAAGGCGTTCCGCTGGAGGCTGGCACCGGGCGTCCAGCGCCATGGCCGGTGGCACGCCCGAGCTTCACCGCGGGTCGCGATGGGTGAGAGGGCCGGGCAGGTCTTGGGAGAGCGCGCGCGTCGGCCCGCCTCTACACTCCGCCCGTGTCCCTCATCTGCTGCCCATTGATGGTCCATGACGTCGAGCGTGCGCTGGGCGAGGCGCAGGCCGCCCGTGATCTTGGTGCGGACCTGGTGGAGTTCCGGCTCGACGAGTTCTTCCACGGGGGCGATCGGTCGCCGGACGAATCGCCGGATGGGTCGCCACACGATGGCTCGCGCGATCCGGGCGAAGGCGACGGCATCCTGCCGGCCCTCGACACGCTCGAATCACAGATCGGGGCCGCGTGCGACTTGGTCACCCGCTCGCCGCTGGCCTGCATCGCCACCTGCCGACCAACGTGGGAAGGCGGGTCTTACGACGGGCCGGAGGATGCGCGGATCGCGTTGTTTGAGGCGCTGGGGACGCTGGCCCCGCCCCGGGGGCATCCGCCGCGGTACATCGATGTTGAGCTGGGGGCGTACACGCGCTCGGCCAACATCCGGCAAAAGGTTCACCTGGCGGTGGACCATCCGCAGCGGGGGCGGGACCTGGCGCCGTCGCTGATCCTGTCGCTGCACGACTTCAAGGGCCCGCCGGCGGACCTGTCGCGTCGCCTGCTGGCCGCTCGCGGCTCGGATGCAGCACGGGTCATCAAGGTCGCGTTCCACGCCCGCTCGCTGCGCGACAACCTGGAGTTGTTCGGCATCCTGGGCGACCGTGACCGTCCGACCATCGCGCTGGGCATGGGCGAGTTCGGGCTGATGAGCCGGGTGCTGGCGCCGAAGTTCGGCGGTTTTCTCACGTTCGCGTCGCTGCGGCCCTCAACCACGACCGCGCCGGGCCAGCCGACAATCGCGGACCTTTTGGGGACGTACCGGTTCGGATCGATCACGACGCGGACGCGGGTGTACGGGATCGTGGGCTGGCCGGTCGGGCAGTCGCTGTCGCCGCAGGTCCACAACGCGGGGTTCGAGGCGGTCGGGCATGACGGGGTGTATGTGCCGTTGCCGATCGCGGCGGACGCGAGGACGGGGCGAGATGAGCCCGAGGCGCGCGACTCGCGGGTGGCGACGCATTGGCTCCCATCAGTTCCGCCGCAGCCCCGTGTTTCCACCACCCACACGGGGCGCGACACGTTTCGCTCCGGCGCGGCCGACGCGAATCCCGAAGGCTCCGACCCCCCGGCTTCCCGATCGGTGTCGGGTGAGAAGGCTGCACCGCTCGATGCCTCGTACATCTCGTTCAAAGCCACGCTTCTCGCGCTGCTCGACCACCCGGGCCTGGACTTCTCCGGCTGCTCGGTCACGATCCCGCACAAGCAGAATCTCCTGCGGCTCGCCGGCGAACGCGGGTGGGCGACGGATGACCTTTCCCGGCTCTGCGGGGCGGCCAACACGATGATCGTGGATCGCGACGTTGGTGGACCCGTGCGTGCGTGCCGTGTGATGAACACGGATGCAATGGCGGCGCGTGAGTGCCTGGAGGGCGCCGTTGGTTCGCTCGCGGGTGTGAAGGTCGGGTTGGTTGGCGCGGGCGGGGTCGCGCGGGCCGTGGCGGGGGCGTGCGTGCTGGCCGGGGCCAGGGTTTCGGTGTACGCCCGGCGGGTCGAACAGGCTCTTGCGCTCGTCGATGACGTGGTTGCCGGGCTTGGCTCGGTCGCCCATCCCGCGGGTCTGGGCGAGCGAGCGCACGGCGACCGTTCCGGCGTGATCGGGGGCAGTTCCAGCGTGCTTGGCCACCTCCGCGCCGGGGTCCTGGACTCGATCAGCGCCGAACTTCCCGAGGTAGTCGTCAACGCCACGCCGGTGGGGATGCGTGGTGGACCACGCCCCGAGGCATCGCCCGTGCCGGTGGCCGCGCTGGCCGCGGATCGCCCGGACACCGTGTTCTTCGACACGGTGTATCGCCCGCTGGAAACCCCGATGCTGCGGGCGGCCCGCGCCGCCGGATGCCGGGTGATCTCAGGCCTTGAGATGTTCACGCGGCAAGCGGCGTCGCAGTTCGCGGCGTGGACGGGCAGAGACGCGCCAATGTCGTTGTTTGATCGCGTGGCCCGGGAGTCGATGGGCGGCGGTTGACCAGGGCCGGGGGCGGCGGTCAACCCCGAAGTCCCAGCCTTGCGTGGCCCACGCGGGCCGACTACACTGCTTGTGGCCGCGGGCGTAGTTCAGCGGTAGAACGTCAGCTTCCCAAGCTGAATGTCGTCGGTTCGATCCCGATCGCCCGCTTTCCCTTTGGCAACCCATCGCCCCATCGTCGGCATCACGCCGGACGTCCAGACGATCGCGAGCCCGACCGGCCATCGCGATCGCGCCGTCTGCACGCTCACCTACGCCGATGCCGTCGCCCGCGCTGGCGGCGTGCCGATCCTCCTCGCGCCGTCGCTCGAAACTCTGGCCGACCAACTCGCCCTGTGCCACGCCGTTGTCCTGACCGGCGGCGACGACCCTCGCACCGAACCCTACGGCCAGCCCACGCATCCCAAGGCCACGCCGTTGCACCCACGCCGTCAGGCCTTTGAGACTCGCCTGCTCGAGCTGTTGGCCGCCAGGCCTCGCCCCACGCTGGGCGTGTGCCTGGGCATGCAACTCATGGCCCTGCACGCCGGCGGTCGACTCGATCAACACATGCCCGACTCGCGCCGCGACGCCGACCGCCACTGGGGCGCGGAGCATGGCGTGGTGCCTGTGGGCCCGACCGAGCCCTCCGCGGGAGCGGGGCGGTCGTCCGTTGTGCTCCAATCCCTCATCTCTCCCGGAACCGTCCACTCGAAGCACCGTCAGGCTGTCGACGACCCGGGCCGACTCTCCATCCTGGCCCGCAGCGACGACGGCGTCATCGAGGCCATCGCCGACCCCGCCCACCGTTTCTACCTCGGCGTCCAGTGGCACCCCGAGCGCACGTCGGATGAGAACCTCGGCCTCAACCTCTTCCGCGCCCTCATCGCCGCGACACAGCCGCGGGCGTAGGAACGCGGAGTCGCTTCTCGTCGGGCCACCAGCCTCGGCTCCGAGCGACCCGCGCCATCGGACCGTCGATGACCGATCGCATGATCCGGATTGCGCCACGCCTCCACCGAGAATCGATCGCACGACCTCTCCAAAAAAACACCAGCCGCGGAAGGCCGCGGCCGGTGGCGCGATCACTCAACTGTCGCGATCAACTTGCGATCACTTCCGCTTCTTGTCCTTGCCTTTGTCCTTGCCCTTGCCCTTGTCCTTGCTTTTGCCCTCGGCCGGCGCCTCGGGTGCGGGGGCCGGTGCCGCCCCCGCCTCGGCGGGCTTGGGCTTGGCGCCCCAGCCGGGCTTGACGGGGCGTGTGCCCTCTTCCATCGCCTTGCGGGCGGCCTCTTCGCGACCCATCCGCCCGACCTTCTCGGGCCGCGCGGGGCGATCGCCGCCACCACCCCCACCACCCTCGCCGCCGCCCTCGCCACCCTTGCGCTCGCGACGCTCGCCCTTCTGGTCGCCCAGCTTGTCGCGCCAGTCGCTCCGCTTTGCCTTGCTCTTGTCAACAAGGTTGCCCTCGTTGTCGAAGTCCATCTCCTCGCGCTCTTCCTTCTGCACGGTCTTGTCGGCCACGACATGCAGCTTCACCGTCGCCTCCAGGTCCGAGTCGAACTTCACCACGATGTCGTGGGCGTCAACCCGCTTGATCGTCTGCGGGATCCTCACCTCTCGGGGCTTGACCTTGTACCCCAGCGCGACCAGCGCGGCCGCGAGCTCCTGCTGCGTCACCGCGCCGTACAGAATTCCCTGATCGTTGGCCGACCGCGTCATCGTCAGCTCGATCCCGCTCATCCTCTTGATGAGGGCCTCGCGCTCCACACGCACCTCGCCCAGGTGCTGCTCCGCGTCGCGGCGCTTCTGCGTGAGCGACTTGATCATCTCGTCGGAGGGAGTCGTCGCCATGCCGCGGGGCAGCAGGAAGTTCCGGGCATACCCGGTCCGCACGTTGACCACATCCCCGACAATGCCGAGGTTGTCCACGTTTTCAGTCAAAAGCAGTTGCACGCTCTTCGCCATGGTCGCTGTCCTTCCTGCCGGCTCACGTCGGCAGAGCCGAACGCGAAGGGCATCCTCGTACCGGCGAAAGCCGGCCAAGGGAAGTTCAGGAGTCCCGGGTGCGCTGTTGACCGCCCCGACAGACCCCAACGCGCCGCCGGAGGCTCCGGCAGCACCAGACCCGGGCACATCGCACGGGTCTCAAGAAAAGAGGGTGACGCGATTCGAACGCGCGACTTTCACGTTGGCAACGTGACGCTCTACCACTGAGCTACACCCTCGAAACGACACAGAGATCAGCAACATGTCGCCCAAGCACCAGCCCGCCAAGGCCACAGCCCCGCCGGACCCGCCCGAAGCAGGGAGAACATAGACCGCCTCACCCCGCCCGTCAAACGGCAGGGACGGATCAGTCGTCGACGACCCACGGCCCATAGTTGCCTTGCGACCAGGGCCGCAGGTGCTCAACCCACACTCGCCAGGAGATGTACGCGAGCACGCCACAAGCTCTCAGCAGAAGCAGCGCAATCGCGCACACTGGCAACCGCACCGCCAGCATCGGCCACCGCCGCAGCGACCGGGCTCGCTCGTGCCACCTTGCGAGCGGAACTACCGTGATTTGCGTCGAGAATCGCCTCCCGCACTCCGGGCAGATTCCCCGGGCCGAATGCCCCGACAAGTCGTATCCGCACGCCCGGCATGTGGGCTTTCCTCCGCTCATCGCGATCAGCATGATCCCTGATCCGTCGCAAAGGCTCTCTGGTTGCAGGGGCGGGAGCGGTACACCGGACAGGCCCCCGGGCATCCGTTCGCGTCAAGTCCGGTATCTTGCTTTGCACCTGCCGAATCCTGACGGACACCCCCCTCACGCGCATCTCATGGGGTATTGCGGGGACTGAATCTTGGACGAGTTCGGGACCGAGCCCGACATCCTGGGAGCCCAGCGGGCCGCCGCCGCCATGCGGGGGAGCACCGACGCCCTGCGCGAGGTCTGGCAGCAGCATCGCCGCTGGATCGCCGGCGTCCTGCTCGCGCACAAGCCCCGCGACGTCGATCTGGAGGACCTGTTGCAGGATGTCGCGCTCAGCCTGGTCAAACGAATCGGCGATCTGCGCGATCCCGCCGCCGTGCGCCCGTGGCTCCGCCAGGTCGCGCTCAACGCGGCCCGCGCCTCCGGTCGTCGTCAACAGGTCCGCGCCCCCGAACGCCTTGGCCTGAAACTCGACGCCGGCGACGTCGCCAGCTCCATCCCGGGGGCGCCATCCGGTTCGATCGTCGATTCCATCTCGACCGAGGGACGCGAAGAGGGAGCCAGGCTTCTCGCCATGGCCCGTCGCCTGCCCGAGGGCTACGCGGAGCCTCTCATCCTCCGAAGCGTCCGTGGCATGTCGTACCGCGAGATCGGCCGCGTTCTGGACATGCCCGAAACCACCGTCGAAACCCGCATCGCCCGCGCACGTCGAATGGTCCGCGAGATGGTCGCCCTCGACAGCGGCCTCAAGCCGCTCGCGCGCATCGGCGTCGAAAACGAGGCGGGCCAGACTCGCGCCCAACTCGACCAGACACCCACGCCCACAGGTGGTGAGCCATGAGCAACGACATGAACACGCCGGAAAATCCTGGACACAGCATGGCCGGCAATCTCCCCCAGCCCGCCAGCGATCGCGCGGGCGGCGCGGTCGCCTCGCTCGACCGCGACATCCTCATCTCCCGCATCATCGATGGTGAAGCCACGCCCGAGGACTGGGCCGCGTTCAAGGCGCTGGCTGCCCGTGAGCCCTCGGTCTGGCGCGACCTGGCCGAATGCCAGCAGGACCACGCCGATCTCTCGGCCGCGGTCGCCGACGCGACCCGTCTGGCCGACTCGATCGACCTGCCCGTCGAAGAGGCCCGCTCCGAGCAACTCTCCCGCCGCTTCGGCCGCGCGATGTCCTGGGGCGGCTGGGCCGCCGCCGCTGTGGTCGCCCTCGCCTTCACAACCCGCGGCAACAACACCGGGCTTGGCGGCAACCAGGCCAGCCTCGTCCCCGCCGGCATCACCGTCAGCACGCCCGATCAGGCCTACGACGCCTACCTCCAACTCGGCCGCGAACAGGACCGCGTCGTCGAGGAAGTCCCCACCCGCATCCTCGTCGAGACCCGCGCCCTGCAGGACGGCTCGTTCGAGGTCCGCTACATCCGCCAGATCCTCGAGCGCATCACCGTCCCCAGCCTCTACGAACTCGGCGAAGACGAAGCCGGCCGCCCGGTGCCCATCCGCGTCCGCGGCATGGTCATCGAGCCGCCGCTCTGATCCGCTGCTCGCCCCAATCCGAGCACGACTGGTACTGGCTTGTTGGAATCACCACGACCACGGACGGGATTGAGTAGGCCGCGCGTCAGGATGTCCGAGAGTCCTCTTCGCCGCATCGTCCGAACTCCAGATCATTCACCGGCGTCACCCAGCATCTCTGCCCGCCCCACTGGCGACGGGCCTGAACCAAACCTCAGACGAAGCACTCGCAAGGAGATCCCCGATGGCCCTGTCCCGCACCCAGATCCTCCCGGCCGTTCTGGCCCTCGTCGTCGCCGCCGGCACTGCCAGCGCGATCTACACCCCCAAGACCTCCACCTGCCCCCCCGAGGGCCAGGCCCGCAAGCAGCAGCCGGGCCAGACCGCCCCTCGCGCCCGACATCACGCCCCCGTCTCCGACATGGTCTTCACCACGCCCCGCACCACCACCACCTTCGGCCAGGCCGACGAGCCCCAGACCGACACCAACCAGGTCAGCGTCTTCTCCCAGACCTGCCCCGAAGGCCAGTGCACCATCAAGATTGAAAACGGGCAGGTCACCGCCCTCCGCGACGGCCAGCCCGTCGCCGGCCGCCTCATCCAGCGCGACGGCGAGCAGATCCGCGTCATGGGAGAGGACGGACAGCAAGTCATGGTCGTCCGCGTCTCTCCTGACGGCGGCTCCCACGTCGGCGATGGCCGCTCCGCCCCGCGCAACGCCCGCCGAACTCCGGTCAGCCCCGGCGCGGCGCCCCAGCAAAGCGTGATCGTTCGCGGCCAGCCGCTCCCGCGCCGCGCCATGCGGGTCGCCCCTCACGGTGCCCAGACGTTCGAGTTCCACGCCGTCCCCGGCACGCCCATGACGCCCATGACGCCCATGACGCGTGGGACGCCCGGGACGCCCGGGACTCCCAACGCCCCGGGCCAGCCTCGCATCCTCCAGTGGCAGGGCCACGCCCCCGGCGGTGCCGGTGGTGAGTGGACCGCCCAGGACGGCCAGACCTACCGCTTCCACGCCGCCCCCGGAACCCAGGCGGGCGAAGCCCACACCTTCCAGCGGAGCGGCGAAGCCCCCGCCGGGCAGCCGAACGTGATCATCCGCCACCACGGTGCCCCGGGCGCCCAGGTCGTTCCCGGCGGCGGCGCGGGAGGCGGACAGGGCGGCTCCTACACCTTCCGCATGGACAACGCCCAGGGCGGACCCGCCGCGGCCGCCGGTTCCTGCTGCGACGACTGCAAGCAGGACGGCTCCTGCTGCGACTGCGGCGGCGGCGCGACATCCGGCGGCTCGCACGGCGCTGGTTCCCGCTCCTTCTCCCGCGCGGGCCAGATCGTCATCGACACCGGCAACGGTCAGCCGCGTGTCATCGAACTCGGCGACCTGGGCGGCCACATGGGCCAGCTCCAAGAGCACCTGCTCCACCTCCAGCCCCACATCCAGAACCATGTTCAGGGCCACCTCCAGCCGCACATGGACCAACTGCACCACCAACTCCTCCAGTTGCGGGAGATCGAGGGCCTCGATCTCGGCGGGCTGAATCTCGACAACCTCGCCGACGGCATCGAGCTCCAGATCGAGTCCGCCCTCCAGGGCCTCAACTCGGGCGAACTCGAACTCCAGATCGAGGCCATGGTCGAAGACGCCCTCAGCGGCCTCGACATGGACAACCTGGGCGAGCAGATCCAGCTCCACCTCGAACAGACCCTCCTCGACGGCGGGCTGAGCGGCGACTGGAAGACAGAGGATGGCGAGGCCGCCTACACCCTCGGGGTCGTTCCCGAACTCCTCGCCGATGGCGGGGGGCGAGTCGCCACCGGCACCGACGACCGCGCTCCCCATGCCGCGCACGCCCAGCCCGCCGCGCCCGTGCAGAATCGCGTTCGCGTGGCGCCCAGCGGCCGCGTCCAGCCCTCGCAGGGCTCCGGGGGCGGCAGCGGCGGAGCCGCCGGCGCCCGGACCGGACAGGTCGTCACCACCGAGCAACCCAAGGTCATGCTCGGCATCACCATGGGCGAGGCCCCGGCTGAACTCCTCGAGCAGATCGGCCTTGAGCCCGGCTCGGCCATCCGCGTCGACAGCGTCATCGATGGCCTCCCCGCCGCGGAGGCCGGCCTCAAGTCCGGCTCCATCATCATCGCCATCGACGGCGAGTCCCCCGCCACCAGCACGCTCCTGCGCGAGCGCCTCATGCAACTCTCCCCCGGCGACACGCTGTCGCTCAAGGTCGTCCGCGGCGGGCAGCGCCTGGTCCTCGACGTCCAACTCGTCGAGTACGACGCCGAGGCCCTCAAGCTCGCCACTGGCGCTCCTCTCGACGAAAGCCAGAACCACACCTTCAACTTCCAGGGCCTCTCCCAGGGCGGCAACCACGAGCAGTTGCAGCAGCGCATCCGCGAGGCCGTCACCGCCATGTCCGAGGGCGGCGCCACCAGCATCAATGAACTGGTGCTTCGCCAGAAGATCGAGGCGATCGTCCGCGACCACATGACCGTCATGGGCGGCCAAGCCCAGGGCGGCGCGACCGCGCCCCGCCGCATGTTGATGGCTCCGGGCGCCCACGACGGCCGCGAGGGCGAGATGGTCTTCGTCACCCCGGGCCAGCCCATGACCCCCGTCCCGCCCGCCAGCGTGATCCATGAGCGCCGTCCGGATGTGGACGCCCGCCTGGCCGGCATGGAGCAGCGCCTCGCCAATCTCGAGCAGCGCCTCGACCGGATCGCCGAACTGCTCGAGCAGCGCCGGGCTCCCCGCGACTGATCCAGTCGCCCACGCCTGGCTTCACCAACCCCCTGACCCGCCGACGGCCGGATCACCAGTGTGATCTGGCCGTCGGTCCTTTCACGCTCAGCCCGCAAGCGATACGCGCCCCGACCGTGAGGGAGGGCTTCCACCGCCCCTTGCACGCGGCGCGGCCCGAGCCGGGGGACCCGACTCGCTACCATCGCCCCAGGAGCGAGAGCAATGGGGTATCGCCTGAAGAAACGCGAGTGCGTCGCGGACGGCCTGCGCCGGATCTCCGCCGACCAACTCACCCGCGCCGCCCGCTCCCTCGAGAACGTCCGCGAGCCCCGCGATCTCGACGACGCGATCCACGATGCCCGCGTCCGCCTCAAGCGCGTCCGGTCCATCCTGCACCTGATCGGCCCCGCCCTCGGCCACGACGCCAGGCGCGAGGACCACGCCCTCCGAGCCACCGCCCACCTGCTCGCGGGCCAGCGCGACACGGTGTCGCTCCTCGAAGCCCTCGCCGCCCTGCGCGAGCGGTTCGGCGCGGTCGATCCCGCGGCCTTCAACGCCGCGGCGACGATCCTTGCGGAGCCCTCACGGTCTCACGGATCGAAGGCCCAACCCTCACCCACGCCCGGCGCTCTCGACCTTGCACGCAGTCCGGCGTCGGTCGCCGCCGACCAACTCGCCCTCGCCGCCGAGCGAGCGGGCGCGTGGGCGATCGACGCCGACGGCTTCGATTGCCTCCGCGCCGGCCTGCGCGCCTCCTACGGCGCCGTCCGCGACGGGCGGAAGCACGCCCTCAACTCCGACGACGCCGCCGTCCGGCACGCCTGGCGCACCGGCGTCCGCCGGCTTTCCGACCAGCTCCGCCTCATCCGCGGCGTGTGGCCCGACCTGATCCAGCCCCAGGCCGAGGCGCTGCGCCATGTGGCCGCGGGCCTGGGCAAGGACCACGACTTCTGGCTGCTGGGCACGCGCCTGCGTGAACCGGCGATCGCGACGGAGAACCCCGCGTCGCTCGCGGCGATTGCGCGCCTGGCCGATCGCTCCGCCCGCGAGATGGTCGACGCCGTCCGCGCCCCCGCGAAACGCGCGTTGGCCGAGAAGTCCGGAGCGTTTATTGGTCGCATCCAATCTCTGTGGACCACCTGGCGGGGCGACTGACCGCGCCCACTGCCGCGTGCGTGATCCGAGCCCGCGCCGAGAGACGGGCGGCCCGAACACCGACGGTTCGGAGGATGCGAACTCCGGCACCCGCCGGGGGCTCGGATCAACACCCAGCCACCGCGTGCTGACGCCCGCGGCTCGGCTACCGCGACTGCCAGTTGTAATCCCCATCATCCCACGCGGCCACCTTCGTCAGCTCCGTCGCGCGCCGATTGGCCGCGTGCCCATCGTGGAACAGCACGTTCGCCCCGCCCGAGTGCCGCTTGGGGTCGATCCGCAGCTGCGTCGCGCTGCCCAGGATCGTGTCGGGCTGCCGCAGGTCGTAATACACCGCGATGCTGAAATCGTTGTATGGCGCGGCCGCGTGCGCCTGGTTGAACCGCGCCCCCAGCGGGTCGGCCGCGAAGTCCGAGAGGTACATCACGTCCCCCGCGCTCTTCACCCACTCGACGCGGGTCATCGACTTGGTCCCGTTGTACACCCCGGGCGCGCCAAACCCCATCCCGTTGTTCACATAGTGAATCTGGTGCCCCTCGATCCCGCGATACGCTGGCTGGATCGACGCCCACACGTCCGGCGGCCTGGCCGGGTCCTTGAACATCGCCACACCCCGGTACCCGTCGTTGGCCGGCACGTCGTGCGTCGCCCGCGAGTCCAGGTAAGGCCGCGTCGCCCTGGCCCACGACATATCGCCCGAGCTCCCGCACTCACGCGGCAGCCACTCCTCGAAGTCGTGGGCGTACTGCAGGAGGGCCATCCCGATCTGCCGCTGGTTGCTCAGGCACACCGCCGACCGCGCCGCCTCCCGCGCGTGCCGCAACGCGGGCAGCAGAATGCCGATCAGCAGCCGTGGTACCGCACAAAATGCGGGCCTGTTCCGCAAGAAACGGGCCTCCACCACTGCGCATGAGATCGCTCGCTGTCCAGGACAACCCCTGGAAGCGAGCGGTTGAGCCCCTCCTAAAGCCGCTGTAAGGGGCGGTTACACCCCCTTTGCGGCCCCCGCACACGAACCCCTGTCGGACGTCCCATCCTCAACCGTCGCCGCCCCGTCGCAGCCGCACGAGCCGCTACATTTGGCGTCGCGTGCGACCGCGCCCCAGCGACCCCTCGGGCAGGTTTCGCCTGCCACCGTCGTTTTGCCCGCCGGCTTGAGCAACGTGAGCGCCACCAATCGTCCGTGGCCAGCAGGCGCCTCCGCCACAGCGTGGCGATCGCCACGCTCAACGTGGCCAACCAGGCACCCGCACGTGCGCTCGCCCTTCGGCACATCGGCGGCAAGGCGCTCGACCAGGGCTGGCCCGCACCAGGCAAGCACGACGCCGGTCCGCTTGCCCCGCTCGATGACCAAGGCCGGGCAGCCGGCACAACCGATCTGCACCCGCGACTGGGCGTCAGCCGCAGTGGCGATGTCGCCAGCCATGATCGCGGCCATGTATTTGGCGGCGCCTTTGGCCCCCGTCCAGCCGCGGCTAATCACCGTCGCCATCAAAGCACCTCCCATGTCTCGGTTGCGCCGCCCCCGCAGCCAGGCCCGCAACCGACCAGCAGCGAATCGCCACCGCCTTCGGGCGGTACGACGTTCGCAGTGGTGACCGTGCTGCACAGCTCGCAGGGGATGATGGTCTGCCGCGAATAGGACGCGGTCACGGTCACACGCTGCGTCAGCTGACCGCTCGAGCGGATCTCGTGGAAGTAGGCAAATGAGCCACTACCCGTGCTGTTTTTGTAGTTCCAACTCGCGCTGACCGAAATTGGGCCGGACACCTCCACGCCGGCGTATGTGCAATCCGTGGACAGGGAGCGGCCGTTGACCGTGAGGTAGTTCCAGCCATAGCTCAGCCAGAAGTGCTGCACCCAAGGAGTCGGCGCGGGCGTAATGAGATTCCCGCCCATGCACGGACAGCCCGAGGGGTGATCGACATACACGCAGTCCCAGCAGCCGAAGGGCACCAGCACCAGCAAATCCTGGGGATCGAGCCAGTTGGCGTAGATGTCGTGGTTGAAGGTGTACGTGTTGAAGGTGTCGATGAAGACACGGTCGAACGAGCCGACGCAGCCAACCTGCATGACCTTGTCGCCGGGGCACGCGGCGTTGACCACCGGCGGGCCAATCACCCAGGTACCCGAGTGGGTGACGGTGTCGTCGATCTCGAGGCCTAGCCCGCCGTAGACCTCGTAGCGGTGCTGGTAAAACCAGGTCATGGAGTATCGCGCGCCGCAGCAGACGCCCTGGCGATCTCCAGTCCAGCAGTCTGTGGGTCCGAGGGAGTAGTGCGTGGGGAGCACACGCTCGCTCGACGCGCACTCCTGATCATGGTGCGCCTGAGAGCAGTGGCAGCAGTTGCGGTACGGCTGCGAAATCGCCGTGACGATCTGGCAGTCGGTAATGTCGGGCACGTAGCCCACGAACCCGCTTGGCAGGAGCTGGTAGCACCGGTCGTTGACCTGAAACGTGATGCACTGCACGGCCTGCACGCCGGGCACCTGGGCGGCGGCAAAGATTTCCTGGGCGTCGCAGTACTCGATCAGAACGCAGAGGTTGGGGCCGTGTCGCTCGCAGATCTGCGCCTGGTAGTACCACGGCCCGCCGCACCGGGTGTCCCCGCACGTAGGCCCCGTGCCGATGCACTCCACCTCGTCCACGTCCTCGACCATCATCACCGGCGGCGGTTCGAAGTCGTCGGTGAGCACATAGCAAAGGCCGCGATAGAACACGACCTGACCCGACTCAATCGGGTCCACGGTACCCGCGCACAGCGTGGTCGTGGCGAAGTACAGCGCCGGTGCTGTCGTCCAGTCGCAGGCCGCCGGCGACGTGCCGCACCACACGCCCTTGATGGCGAAAACAGGCTCGCAGCAGCAGGAGACGCGGTGCAGGCTCATTCGGCTGGGCACTCCCCGTCGACCGCGTTCTCCGCGCGGAAATACATGAATGGTTTGAGCAGCTCATCGATGGTTTCCAGGTACGGCCCCTCGAGCTCGACGATCGGGGATCCTCGAATGGCCACCGGCTCGAAGCCCACCGGGATCGTGGCGGGGTCGTAGCCCGGCGCGAAAAAAGGTGGAATGGTCGGCCCGTACGCGTGCTCGTTGAAGTTCTTGGCCTGGCCGAGGCCCGGGGTCAGGTAGCTCAGCCCGTCGATCTTGTGCTGCCAACCGCCCTCGGTGTGCTCCACCTCCGACCAGGTGTAGGTCCAGCCGAAGTCCTGGCCTGGAATCAAGGTGCGACCGTTCAAGCGGGCCTTGAGGCCCTTTGGCCCCGCATGTGAGAAAAACCACGTCGAACCACCGAGCGTGCGACGCGGTCCGGTGAGACGCACCACCGTGTTATCGCGCACGGGCAGTTGCACACTCTCCATCTCTGAAAGGTTGCGCGCCTTGCCGTGCGTCGTGGACGTGAGCCCGCCCAACACTTCGACATACCGGTCCTCGACAAAGTCCCACTTGGCTTCCTTCCAGCGGTAGTCCAGGAATGTCTCTCCTCCAACCAGATCGTGACCCGTGATGAGCACGGTGCGCTCCGAGGCCTCGACGCGGCTAGGCAGCACGCCGTTGGCGTGCGGCATCGACTTCTTCGAGGCCTCGTGCACGATCGCGGCCGATCGTCCGCGTGAACCACTCACAGCCTCGGGGCTGCGCGTCCCGCCGCCTCCATACACGCCTCCGAAATCGCCGGGGGTCGAGCCGGCCCGCACCTCGGCCAGCGCGGCGGAGGATCCTCCCAGGGTGTAGCGGTCCAAGCCGGCCGCGATCGAGCGGCCCGCCTGGAAGTTCAACTCGTCCCAGAACGAGCCGGGCAGCTCGTGCTGGTTGATGAATAGCGTGGTCGTGTGCCCGCCGTCGTAGCTCCACTCCACCGCGCTCACTGCGCCGCTGGCATAGCCCGGGGGCACGTCGTGCGTGCCGCGCAGAACGATGCGCCCGGACCGGGCGCTCGCGTCCGCCACCTTGGACAGCGCGATTTGCTTGGCGATCTCGTTGAGGTCGGCGTCGTTGATGGGGTCGGGATCGGCGGCCCCCATGTCCCAGACCATCAGCCTGCGAAGAAACGGCGCCTCGAGCTTTAGAACCAGCGGGTCCTCCAGCGCGTCGATAAGGTCCAGGCCCAACAGCTGGGTCACCGAGATTACGCCCATCGAAACCGCCGACTCCCACCCCGAGACGTAGTAGTCCACCACATGATCGCCGGTGTGCGCCTCGTGTGAGAATCGCACCACGATGTCTCCCTCCTCCAGGGCGATCGCGTCCATGTGCGCGCCGCGGTTGTCATCTTCGGGCATCCGCACGGCCCGGATCGACGTGGGCAGGATGAAAACGCCCTCGCCGACAATCGCCTGGGCGCCCTCGACGGCGAGCAGGTCGTCCTCAACGTCCAGCGGCGCGTTGACGTACTCCCCGCCAGGCTCCAGGACGCAGCCGCGGAGGAACACCATGCATGGAGACAGGGCAAAGCCCGCGTAGGCCGCGGACTCCGCCGCCTCGGGCAGCGTCACAAACTGGCTATGCGTCGGGATCTCGACCGCGCCTAGGCGCACCGCGGTGAACGATTTGGAGAACAGCCGTGTAGTCTCATCAGCACCCACCGGACCCGCCTTGAAGGCGTCGAGCTGATCGCTCTCGCTGCGCAGCAGCCAGCGACCGGTGACCTCGCTGAGTGACACCCACACAAGCGGGATCTCCCCCAATTGGCCAAAGGTGCGCTCGCTGATGATTGTCGTGCGCGTGCGGCCGCTGGTGACCACGATTTTGCTGGGGCGCACAGCCTGGCTGTCGTCCAAGATGTACGCCTCGGCGTTGTCGACGATGAGCGAGGGAGGTGTGAAGATCTCGCCGGACCGCATCAAGCGGATCACGGACACCTTGGACCCGTCGTTGGCGAAAACCGCCGTCCAGCCAAGTTGGGCCAGCAGCGCTTCGAGCTCGGGCAAGGCTCGGGCGTTGCCCCAGTCCAGCGGGCCGGCTGCGATCAGCGTGGTGACGCCGTCGATGGCGGTGTTCAGGCCGGCGGGCGCCGGGTCGTGCGCGAAGTTGAGCGAGTCGAGCAGGTTGTCGACCAGCGTCTGGTTGTTCATGTAGTCGTCATGCGTGTCGTCGACGCGGCCATCGGCGCCCAGCGGGTTGAGCGTGCCGACGATCATTATGCCGCCAGCGCCATCGCGCCAGAGCCCAGGAATCGTCTCAAAGATGCACACGGCTTCAAAGTGCTCGGCGGGCGCCGGTGGTGGAGGAGGAGGCGGTGGTGGGTTGAACGGGTGGCCCCAGTTGGTCGCGCTCGCACGCCGAAGCATGTACCCGCCGAGCGTCATCGTCGTGACGGTGTCGCCAAACACGATGCGGAACGGCTTGGTCCGGTTCCACTCGACCGGGAACGTCCTCGGGCACAACAGCTGAAGGGCGTCGCCTTGGAGGCCGATCGACCGCGAGATCCGGCCAACCGTGCGGGCGTGCAGCCCGACCGCGCTGGGCGTGCCGTCGTCCTTGGTGCCATAGAGCACGCACGTGATGGATGGGTAGTCGCTCATAAGAAGGCGTTGATCTCCAGCGGCGCGGGCAGCGGCGTGATCAGCGTTGGCGAGACGAAGGCGAATGACATCGACACGCGGCGCAGGCCGAACTGACCGCCCGAGCGCGACTGCCTCGGGCCGCGGGCGTAAAGGCCGATGTCGAAGGCCGAAGTGATTCCGTGGTCTGCCCAGCCGCCGATGAACTCGATGGTCGAGGTCTGGGTGTACACGAACGGCTGTCGTACACCCATCCTGAGGCTTGGCGCCGCGTCGAAGAACGTCTGCACCATCGCCTCTCGGTCCCCGCCCGCCTCCTCGATCGCCTCGGTGTAGGAGTAGATGACGATGCCAGGGAATCGAGCATCTTGGACGCCCGTGAGCAGCTCAAAGGCGAAGCTCACGCGGTTTTCGGGCACGCTTGGCTGACTGACATCGCGGCGAATCCGGATCACCGTCGCGCTCGACGCCGGCTCCAGCGTGGCCACATACGCGCTGATCGTCGGCCCATTCGGGCCTTGCGCATAGCCCGAGACGGTGCGCACCACGCGGCCTTGGCCCGTGCGCGCGGTGCGGTCCTCGATCCGCTCCTCAGACACGCCAATGCCGCCGCCGCCAGTGCGGTCGGACGCGGTGAACTCGTACCCGATCGCGGCCTCGTCCAGCCCCTGGGTGTACCGAATGCTGAAGGCGTGGCCCGCGGTCCCGGCGGCGGCGCGGGCGACGTCGATCACCTCGGTGTCGACCCACTCCCGAGCGCTGGAGCCGTTGACCAGGCGCACGGTGCCGCGCTGGGTCGTGGAGATCAAACCTTGGTCGTTCTCCGTCTCCACGATCGTGTAGTCGTGCTCGGCCACGCCGTTCTGATCGAGCACCGGGATCATCGACTCGGCTTCCACGATGAACGTCATCCACGTTGCGTACGTCTCATCGGCCACCTCGGCGATGTCCACAGTCGGGTAGCCAGCGATCGATCTTTCCTCCGCCCCCGTTGGCGTGCCCGTCTCGGGCAGCACGCGAAGGCCGGTGGTCCATGTCGCGTGCGTGACCCGCTGGCCTCGCTTGCAGAAGTCGGACCGCACCGTCTCCCAGGCACTGGCCACACCGGCCAGGTTGGCCGCGACGTGGTGGCATGTGCCGGTCCACTTTTCGTGGCGGTAGGTCACTGCGCTCGATTGTTCCGGGCCGATGACTGTGACGGTGCGCATGAATCGCGTGCATGGATACGCGGTGCCGGCGGAACCAACCTTGAGGGATGCGACGGCGATGAGGTCCTCGGAGATGGTCATCGACCGGCTCCGATCCGGCTGAGCCGCGCCGCGGTGATGGCATCGAAGTTCCTGTTGCCGCGAGCTTCGCCATAGATCGCACGTGTGAGCGCCAGCTCCGCGCCCTCGATCGTGCTTGAGTCGAAGGCGTCGCCGGTGAGGATGTCGCCCAGACCATCCATGAGGCCCATGCCGACCGTCGATCCGACCTTGCTATTCGCGACCTTCTCCAACCAGTTAGCGATCTTCTCAGCGCGATCCAGAATCTGATCCATGCTGCCAATGATCTCCCCCACTTTGCGTCCAACCTCTTCAGCGAGGGGCACGAGCTTGGTGTTGATCGCCTGCGCAAAGTTCTCGACGCTGCTGGGGTCGCCGATGAGCTCCTCGGCCAGGCCCCTCGCGAACGCCGATGCGACCGTCTGCCGTATCCCGGCGATCGCCTGGTTGAGCGAGTCGAGTTGGTCGTCAAGGCGTCCGAGCGTGCCGATCGTCTCCTGGTCCATCACCAGCCCGAGCGCCCTGGCCCGCGCGATCATGTCATCGACGGCCCCGTTCGTGGCGCCGATCACGGCGAGCAACTCCGGCCCGCTGCGTGAGCCGAGGACCTGCATGGCCAGGTTGAGCCGCTGGCTCTCGTCCGTGATCCCAGCCAGTCCGTCGATGACGAGCGCGAGCGCATCACCCGTGTCGGTCACACCCTCGAGCGATACGCCGAGTCTCTCCAGCGCGATCGCCCCCTGGCTGCCCGCCTCTCGTGCCTCTTGGATCAGGCCGGCGATCTCCTTCAAGGTCGGCTTCGACGCTTCCCAGGACCGGCCCGTGGCGTCGTATTGGGCTTTGAGCGCCTGGAGGAAGGTCGTGTTGGTGGCGACCTCGGCGCCGAACACGGCCATGCTCTCGGCGTGGTCGATCGCATCGACCACCGCGTCCTTCGTGGCCAGGGCGAAGTCCTTGAACAGCTGAATCGCCCCCAGCAGCGGGTTGCTGACGAACGTGGCAAAGCGCGCGCCGAAGATCTCGGTGACGGCGCTCGCGTTGAGGATGCCGCGCGCGTAGTCCGTCGAGTCCAGGCCGAGCCTGGCGCCGAACGACCCGATGATTGCGCTGACTCCACCGGGCATCAGGCAATCTCCCCGTTCAGGCGCAACCCGCCTTGGCTGGCCTTGTTCATCGCCTCGAAGATTTCGGGGACAAACGGCGTGCCGCGGGCCGCCCCGGGCGCGGGGGCCGCCGGCACGGCGAGGCGCGTGCCGTCCGGCAGCACCAGTGTGCGGCCCGTGGCGACGTTCTGGGACCGCGCGTGCTGGTCCGAGGCCGCCGCGGCCGCGGGCGAGAGGTCGCGCTCGGCCAGCGCGTCGATGCGCCCCATCCACAGCCGCTGTGCCGTTGCGTATTGGCGCACGAACACGGCCAGCTCGCCGTGGGTCAGTCGCCCTACGTGCTGGTGCGACTGGGGAGCGGTGACCGCAAACACCCAGGCACGGAGGAACCGCGTCTCGGAGCTGACGCGGAAGCTCGGTCCGATCAGGAACCGCAGCACCCAGCGCCAGAGGCCCGGCCACTCGCCCTTGAGCAGGACGCCTGGATCGGGAACCTCATCGGTGAGGCGGGGCGGGCGCGTGGCCAAACACAAGCCCCGCCCGACCTCGATCGACAGCTCCCACTTGTGCTCGACGTGCTTGATCCTGCCCTGCATGACATCGCCTCCCTGTGCCGCGTGCCCGCGCCACCGTGCGCGGCGTGATCCTGGTCTTCGCTCAGGCAACGGCCCACTCCCAGACCTTGCCGGTCGCCGCGTCGCGCATGGCCTCACACTCGATCTCGTAGACGTAGTTGCCCTTGCCGCCGAACTTGCCAAGGTTGCACGCGACGAACGCGACGTTGTAGAACTTGATGGTGCGGGTGTTGCCGGCGTCGCCGAAGGGCGTGAGCTTCACGACGTGGCCGGCCAGCTGCGTCCCCACCGCTGGCGGCGAGGTCCCGGTGACGTTGAGGGCATTCAGCAGGCGTGCGGCGGTGGGCTGCTGAGAGCGGATTTTGAACCTTCCGCCCTGACCGACAACGTTGTGCGCGAGCACGGTCGTGCCGGTGGGCCCGCTGGTGATCGGTACGGTCTGAACCAGAGAGGCTGGCATCTCCACCTCGACGGCGACTTCGTCGGCGACGGTGTCGATCTCGATCTTGAAAATATCCACCATGACTGCGGACGGGTCGTTCGCCATGATCAGTCTCCTTACGGTGTGATGCCATCGATCCACTCGATCGGCACGGCGGTGATGATGAGGGTGAGAACGGACAGCGCCTGGCCAGACGGTGTGCGGCCAGGGCTGCCGGAGCTGGGCGGCTGGCGGACCCAGAGCGGGCCACCGGCACGCTCGACAGTGAGGAATCGCCAGAACCCAACGTGCAGCGCGTTGGTCATGGCGGGAAGGCCGACCGCGCCTCGAATGTCAACGCCATCGCGCTCGACGGGCTCGTTGAACCACCAGCGGCCCGCGCCACTGCGATCAAAGAGGCTTTCGACCAGGTTCGCGCCAAGGGCGACGGCATCACGCGGCGTCCTGGCGTGGCACTCGACAGCCACGGTGAACCGCACCATCGGATCGCCAATCGCCTGCTGCTGGCCTTCGACGCTGATCGACGCGGCCACCTCGCGTCGATTTGGGGCGTCGGGCAAATCGGCGGAGTAGATGTTGGCGGCGGTCGACGCGGTCGGTTCACAGAAGGTGAGCGGCTGGCCCAAGGGCTGGCCCAAGGGCTGATACGTGGACCGCGATGCCCAGAAGCGACCCAGCTGCTCGCACAGGGTGAAGTCTGTGGGCGGAGCGCCGGTGAACGTGCCCGGTAATGCGATGCCCATCAGCGTGCTCCCCTCTCGCGTGTAAGCCGGACGAGCAGCTGCCCCATGACACGCGGGAAATGCTCGACGACATTCCGCGTGAACCACCGCTTCTTGGTTCTGTGCGTCTCGTGCACGGCCAGGGCGTAGGCCGTGTTGACGCCGATCACAATCTCACCGCCCGCTTGATCCGTCTCGTCTTGGAGCACGACGTGGGAGTCGGACAGAAACCCGGTCAGGCGCGGGGCGTGAACCTGCGCCTCGCTCAGCACCGCCTCAGCCGCCTCGGGCAGTGCCTGGCGCCTCAGGTCGTCGGGCAGCGCGGCCAGGCGGCGCAGATACGTCTGCATCTCCTCGAGCGGCAAAAACGTGGAGTCGCCCGATTGAACTTGGTCCGCCATCGCTGGTGCTCCCCTCGCCGCCCATGCCAACGTTCCCCATGCGCACAAGGCCATGACGGCGGACGCGGCCTGGATCAAGACGGTGCGGCGCGGGCCGAACTGCGTATCGCCGCCGACTCGCGCCACGCCGGACCGCGCGGGCGAGCCGGCTTCCGCCTCCTCAAGCAGCTCGACGAGCAGCTCAAGTGTCCTGCCGTGGTCCCAGGGCTGCACGGCGGCCACGCGGAACTTCACCCATGTGCTCCACTCGGCGCCGACGCGTCCCACCAGGAAATCGCCCGGCTCGGGCACCCGCTCCCACGACTCACTGCGCCCTGAGACCTTGACCACGCGCACGAGTCCGGAGCCCATGCTTTTCACGCTGGCGTACAGCATTGGCCGGTGTCGATTCTCGACGGCGCCAAGCACGCCGTAGCGGCCGCTGCCCTGATCCGGCACCAGCCGGCGGCGATCGCCGTCGCGCTCCTGATAAAAGAGGATCAAGTTGCGGAGTCCGGTCATTGTCCGTCCCTCCGGATCGCGCACGAGAGTTCGAGCGTGCCGTCGTCCCGCGGCCGCGTGGCCGTGATCTCCAGGTCGAGCTCCTCAGCGATGGGGCGCGTGACGCGAACGTTGACGCGGTCCCCCACGGTCGCGGTGATCGACTGGGCACGCAGGGCCGAGGGTCGCACGAGGACGAGCCTGGCCAGTTCCACATGCTGGGCGTGCGCCTCCTGCACGCGGCGATCGCTGGGCTGGACCGACTCGCACCGGATCGGGTGAGTCAGGCTCCGCAGCGTCAGCACCGGCTCGCCCGCGCCGCTGGTGGCGGTGTGGGCCCGCCAGGTCGTGATCCAGCCGTTGAGGTTCTGAGTGTTCATGCCGAATCGCCTCCCCAGGCGAACAGGAGGCCAAGCAAATCCCACGCTTCGCGGTCAAGGCTCGACCGAGGCGACGCAGCGCGGGCCAAGTCGATCGACGCCGATCCGCCGGGCCCGGAGCGGCCCGTGACGCCACGCTGGGCGTCCGCCGCGATCGCCGCGTCGTCGTCCTGCCCAAGGGCTTGCAGCGCCACACGGGCCGCCTGAATGGCCGTGGCGAGGTAGACCTCGCGTGGGCAGCCCGGGACCGACCATGCCGTAAACGCCGCGCCCGCCGGGATGGCTGCCGCGGTTCCCGACGAGCCGGCCACGGCCGTCCCGTCCGCCATGACGCGGGGAAAAGGAGTCCCCTGCTCGGCGTCGGTCTGCCTTCCCCTCCACGCGCAGGCTGCGATCTGATCAGTGGCGACGCGGCAGCACACCTCCTGATCGGCCTGAGAGGATGCGGCCCAAGCGGTCCGCCGTGGATCCATCGAGTGCAGACGCGTCGCAATGATCGCGTCCGCCTCTTCGACGTTGATGAGCGAGCCTTGCAGGGTCATTCCAGGACTCCCATGACGAGCAGCCGAGAGCTGGGGGCTGGCCTGGCGACCAGAGAGGGCGCGGTCCAGGTGATGTCCAAGCCAGGCGGGTTTACCTCGGCGGGCGTGTTCAGGTCCAGCAACCTGGCGGGGCTCACTCCGGTGTGCCCGACGTAGAGCAAGATGAACGCCTGGTTGACCGCGGCTCCGTACGCCGCGAACCACGCGCGGAAGACCGCGGTGATGTCCACGCTAACCAGACTGGTGCCGACGCCGGTGGCGACCCACGAGACGGACGTGCTCGAAAGGGGTAGTAAGACCGGCTGGCGAGCGCCAAAGTCGAAGTCACCGCCGCTGGACTCGTTTGAGTAGTGCAAATCGCAGTCGGGGTCGTCTAAGACGGTCGAGGAGGCCCTCTGCCAGGCGGTGACCGCGTCGATGCGCGAGCCGGGCGGAATGGCGGCGGTGAGCAAGTAGCGAAGACCGCTTATGGTTGCGTCGGCGAGCGCGACTCCGGCAATCACGGTCAGCGTTTGTCCGCCCACTTCGGGCTCGCTGCCCGAGGCGTCGCGTATCGACCACGCCCAGCGCGAGGTCGATCCAGACGGGATGGCGAGGTTCTGGGTGGGCATGGGGTTCAGTTGACCGCAATGGCGTGCGTGATGGTGGCGTTCGCGCTCTTGGCGTAGACGGCGCGGATGGCCCCCACGCCGCCGAGCACGGCGCCGTGGAACGAAGACGACTCGCCGACCGCCAGCGAGTACCCCTCTTGCGAGGTGGGCGCGCCCTCGCCGTGGATCCCCAGGATGAAGATCTGGCACTCGTTGGCGCTGGTGAGTTTGTTGCGCACGACGTACCCGCGCGGGTAGTTTGGCCCGGTGAAGGCGTGGACGAGCTCCCAGGTTCCATCGTCAACAACCTTGGCGGCTTCGGGTGTGGCCATCGGCGTGCTCCGTCAAAGGGTCTGCAAAGGACGTTTACGAACCACGTAAAGGGCCGTTGGAACAGCGAAGTCCCCACGGCCCGACAAACGTCAGGCGGCAGGTCAGGTGCCCGCGGTTGCGGTTTCAGCGCTCGCCGACGTGGTGTCAACCCAGAAGTCTGTGCCGAACCCGAAGGCGGGGTTGTCCGTCAGAATCTTGAACGTCTCGTCGGTCACCGTCGCGCGTCCGGCTTGGAAGCGGACCAGGTCGCGCACCCCCAGATTGGCGTAGCGGCTGAGAAGTTGCACGGTGGAAACTTCGGCGTCGCGTGCCGCCGATGCCTTCGTGGTGGCGCTTGCCTTGGCGGGAGTGGACGGCGGCGTGTTGGACTTGGTGTCGGCCATGATGCGTTGTCTCCTGTGCTGAATCCTCGGTGCTCCGGCTGGCTCTTTTGCGCCGGCGCCCCACACGGGGCAATCCGCGAGAGCGGCTGTCGCCGCTCCCGTAGTGTGTGTCTGTCAGATGGGATCAGGCCGGGCCGGTGACGCCGGTGATCTTGGCGTGGCGCGTCTCGTCACCCCACTCGAGGCCAAACTCGCCGCACCACATGTCGCGCTTGGCGTCCTCGGCCTTCTCCTGGATGTCGGGGACAAGATGCATCATGCCGCCCTGCTCGCGCTCAAGGTCACGCGCAAAGAGCTGGTCACGATCGAGGAGAAGGCCGTGGCCCGCGTACACCCCCTTGAAGGCGCGGTTGAGCACGATGTTCACCGCGCCGTACGGCGAGTGGTACCGCTTGATGTCCAGGCCAGCCGCCTCGGAGAGGTTGGCGACGTCCATCTTGCCCTTGAACAGCTCGTGCAGCGTGCCCTGGAGCGTTGGTCCCGCCATCAGCCACTTTTCGTCGTGACCGGCGACGAAGCCGTAGTCGCGGAGGAAGTTGTCGAACGCCAGCCATGTCATCGTGCCGCCCTGGGCGAGCACGTTGGTCGAGATCGCCTGGAACAAACCGGCGCTGCTGGTGACGCGCTTGGACTCGCTGCCGGTCGTGTCGTTGTCGCCCGCGCCGAACAGGAACGACCGTTCCGCGCCCTGCACGGCCTCACGCAGTTTGACCTGCCGCTGGCGGAGGCGCTCGTCCTCGGTCTTGGCCGCCACCGCCGCGGCCCGCCCGCTGATGGCCACCGCGTACTTGTACTGCTGCACCCAGTTGGACTTGGTGGAAACGGTCGCGTGCCGCTCGTTGGGCGCCACGCCGCCCTCACCGGCAGCGTGCGCGATCACCTGGAGCGACGCGTTGTTCGCCACCGAACCGGCGGCGCCCGCGATCACCGAGCCGATGCCGCGCACCACGACCATCGTCGTGGCGTTGGTGATGCTCGTCACATGGATGACCTCGCCCGTGGCCTCGCAGAGGACCTGCGCGTCCGGGTAAATGCCGGTGGTGGAATCGACGACCAGGGTGGTGGTGGCGGCGTCGTAAGCAGCTCCGACGTTGTCGATGAGCGTGCGGACGGCCGAGACGCTCGAAACCTGCCACTCGAACTTCTCGGAGAGCGTGCGCTTGCGTCGCTCACCCGCTTCGAGCATGGTGTAGACGGGCGCGAGGTTGGGCATCTCGCTGAGGATCAAGGCCCGGGTCACGTCCCGGTCCAGGATGCCGGTGTAATCGGCGTGCGTAATCGGAGGCATCGTCGTTCTCCTGCTGGCTCCCTGGATGGGGAGGGCGTGGTGTGGTTCACGGCCTTACATGCCGTGCTGGGAATCGGAGCGAAGCGGGCCGGGTGTCTTTTCGGGACTAGTTTTTCTATCGACTCGCGGGCGTAAGTGCCGGATCAGGACTTGATGACCACGTCGGGCGTGGCCTCCCGGATGCGCTTGATCCTGGCCGCCTTGTCGGCGTCGGCGTTGCCGGTGTCGTTTTTGGCCCCCTCGGCCGCGGGGCTCGCGCCAAAGGACTTGAGCACGTCGACGCCAAGGGCCGTCATCCTGGCGATCGACCTCTGGGCCGCCAACCTCACGGCGGCCTCGTCCTTGGGCGCCGCGGCCAGAGCCTCGTCGCGCATGAACGCGCGGCGGCCCGCATCCAGGTTTGGATGGTTCTTGGCGATGTAGGCTTCCACAAGCTGCTCGCTCGTCGACCGTTGCTTGTCGGCCTGTCGCTCGGTCGAGATCGACGCCACCGTCTCGATCAGACCCTTGGCCCATGCCGGCGGCTCATCCTGGGCGGCCTTGGCCTTGGCCTTGGGCACGCCGTTGGCATCGGCCTTGCCTGACTCACCGTCGCCTTGCTCCATCGCCTCGAACTTTTGCTCCAGAGGCTTGATCGCCTCGGTGAGCGCTGACCTGATGCTCTCGCCGATCGTGGCGACCACGGGCGCGACGGCGCCCTCGACGATCTGCGAGATCGCCGACCCGAGATTGTCTTCGATGTCGAGCGTGACGTCCTGGCCGTCCTTGCCCTTGAACTTGTACGCCATCCCTGACTCCGATCTGGCGCCTTGGTGCGCCTCGTGGTTGCCCGTCTCGATTCACGCCCGCACGGGGGCGAGCAGCCGATCCTGCCTGACGCGCGTCTGAAACTCGATCAGCGACCGCTCATGGCCGCGCACGCGGCCCGCGCTCACCAGGTCGGGGATGTACGCCGCGGTGCCCTTGGTGCAGTTGGGGTGAAACGGCGGGCCGCCGCCTGGCAGGCTGGCCAGGGCGGGGTAGCGGACGCCGTCGCTCACCTGCTCGCCGGTCAGCGACACCACGAGGCCGATGAAGGCTGTGCAGAAGTTGACGCTGGTGCGCCCCGTGATCTGGACCAGGCTGATGCCCGACGCGCCAAGCCGCTCGTGGCGGGCCGCGACCGTGGCCTCGCGCGTCCGGGTGCGCACGACGAGGCTCGCGTAGGAGCGGACAGTCATCTCGGCCCTGCCGACCTGGATGATCTGGTTGCCCAGCTTGCGGTAGGACTCGGCAATCGTCGCGCTCGGGTCACGAAAGATGTCCCTGAGCAGCCCGTTGGCCTCGCGCACGTTGCCGGTGATCAGGCCACGCGCGATGGCCCGGTTGGTCGCGCTCTCACGCAGCGGCGAGGAGCCATCCCTTATGACCGACTGGCTCAGCCGGCGGAACAAATCGCCCGCGGCCCGGCCCTGGCTGTCGAGCGCCGCTCGCATCGAGCCAGCGATGTCGCTGCTTGCCTTGGCAACGGTGTCACGAGCGATGACCTCCACCGCCCGGCGATCGACCAGGCCGAAGCGTGGTCCGGCTATCGGCGAGCCAGGGATGCGGTCCGTGGGTTTGAGCCCGAGCTCTCGGAGCTGGGCCTCGCCCTGGGCGATCGCCGCGGCCACCGCCCGCCTGGTTGGCTCATCCAGCGAGCCGGGCACGCCGCCCACGCCCCGCATGGCCTGGGCGATTTCCTGCTGCATCCGCGCCAGGTGCTGCTGCTGCTGGCTGGCGGTGTACGCCTCGCGCGAGTCTATGGCGGCGCTGGCTAGCCTCGTGATCGCGGCGGACAGCGCGGAGTTGATGGAGTCGGCGGCCTCGCCGTAAAACTGAATCTGCTGGGCGATCGCGGCCCGGTTCACGCCGCGCTCTGGGCGAGTCAACGGATCATCTGGCATCGAGAATCCCCTGGCGGGCGAGGGCGACATCGCGCACAAGCCGAGCGCGAGCAAGGCGGTCCACGTCTTGACCAGCAAGCATGCGCCGCTCATTGGTTGACTCCGTTCCGCGGCGGCTCGCCGCCATCACCACCCTCGCCGGCCTCATCAGGAGCGGCCGGCGCGGCGACATTGGTTTCGGTATCTCCGAACGCGCCGCCCATGAGCGCCTCCTGGGCGAGCCTGGTCGCCCTGGCCTCGTCCGCCCTGATCTCCGTCTGCACGGCCAAAGCCTGGTCGTCGCCGTGAACGGCTGCCAACGAGCGGATCTCCGAAGTGAGCCCCAGCGCCCTCATCTTGCCTTGCTCTTCCGCGCGCGTCACCGTGTCCTTGGGGAGGTCCGCGCGCACGGCTACATGCACGGGACCCACGGGCCATCCGTCGCCACGGCGCGATTCGAGCAGGCTCGCGGTTTCGAACACCCGCTCCAAGGCATCACCGTGCAGCAGCGCGACGCGGCGGGCGTTGGCGAGCGGTATGGTCGCTTCGAGCCGCAGCTTGTCGAAGGAGTCGGGCGCCGAGCCGCCGGCGGGCTTGTACCCAAGCAGGCTCGCCGCCATGTCGAGGGACACGATCAGCCACTGGAGCACGGTGGCCAGCAGGCCGCTCATCGCCTCCCAGTTGAACTGGGCTTGAATGTACTCCACCTGGCGGTCGGGATCGACGAAGAAATCCAGTGCCCACTGCACCGTGCCGTCGCGGACCATCCCCTCGTGCACGCGAGCCTTTGGCTGGCCGTGCCCCTCCATCGTGCGGGCCATGCGCGACAACCCGGCGACCATCATGTCGATAAGGCCAAGGTCCGCGGCATCGATCGAGGGCTGCGGCTCGTCGTCGATCCGGTACGTCACCAGCTGGGTGATAAGCGCACGCGACGCGCCGGTTGCGACGACCGACTCGAGGCCGTGGCCCAGCCCCAACGCAAGGTCGAGCGGGACGGGCTGAAGACCATTTGTCGATTGGAGCACGTCGGAGGACTTGGTGGGCCATGCCTCCTGCTCGATGACGCCCACCGCCGCTGAGCCCACGAGCGGCGCCCGGTGCCGCTCGATGCGTAGGAACGAGATCGACCTTCGCGGGTTGGCGGGGTCAGGCCGCTCCAGGATCCATCGCCGCTCCCACACCGTGGGCTGACCATCGGCCCCGGCCGCTCCGACCGGAAACGCAATGTCGTTGGAGTCCAGGCGGACAACCGCGCCATCAGTGGCCGAATCGACGCGCAGCGCCGCCTCGCCGTCGGTGAAGCACCGCATCGCCGCCTCGTGGTAGCGATGGTCGAACAGGCACCGCTTGCGCAGAGCCTTGATCGCCGCCGACTGCGCCTCAAAGCCGGGCTCGACGCTGACCAGGACCGGGTCGGCGTTGAGGATATCGGCGTGCGTCTTCCACGCCCTCTTCACGAGGTTGATGCCGACCACGAGCTGTTTGGGTGCTTCTACGCCAGACTCGGTCGAGGCGAGCATTCGCCTGAACTGGTGGTTGGAGATCCCGGTGTCGATGAGGGCCGCCTTGAACTTGCCGCTGAACAGCAGTCGCGTGATCCGCCGCATGGCGCGACGCGCCCGCAGGATCTCGAGCCGCGCGTCGGACGCGACGAAGGGGGCCAGCAGGGGAGCGGCCAGGCGGCTCACAGCATCTCCCCCTTCACCATGTATCCGACGCTGGCTGGCTCGCCGGCCGCCATGAGCCCGAGCATGACCGCAGTGGCGGCGTCGCCGTGCCCGTGCTCGTTGCGCTCGACGTCGAATCGGTCGTGCTTGCCGGCGGTGAGGATCTTGCGGACACCACTGAACTGGCCGAGCAGGCCCAGGTCATCGGGCAGGCCGACCGTCCGCTCCTCGACCATCGCGCGAACTCTCGTCCAGCCGTCCTCACGCACGGAGGCGGTGCCGGTGTTGACGCCCTCGACGCGAGTCCGGTATCGCTGCTCCATGCGCTCGGCCATCTGCATGCCCAGGCCCGCGTTGTCGATCACCAGGCGGCGCACGCGGTCCCGCCGGTCGCCGCCCGAGCGCTGCACCGTCACCTCGGCCCGCATGACCTGGTGCAGAAAGCCCTCCATTTCGTCGAAGGGCCGGCCCTGCCAGACCAGCAGCGGCCCGACGCGATGCATTCCGCCGTGCCGGATGATCGCGGCCACCGCAAAACGATCGGTTTTGCGCCCCACGTCGCACCCGGCATAGACGGCGTCGGCCCCGGCGGCGCAGGCGTCGAGGGACGCGAAGAACGACCGCTCGTCGTGCGTCATACGCGGCAGTCCTGGCAGCACGCACGGGCGCAGCAGCTCGAATGGCAGATACGAGGACTGCTGCTCGCCGGTCTTGCAGAAGAGCTCGGTGTCCGCGCGATCACCGGCCATCTTGACGACGTGCTCCCGGAACGAGTCGCGGGTCCAGGTCATCCCCGCCTTTTGGTTGATTCGCTCGACCAAGCCGTGGGCGATCGCGCGATCGATGTCAATGACGTGCAGCGAGACTGGCTTGTCGAGCGGCTTGGGGGCACCCGCGATGCGTCTGGCCCCCATCGCCACCAGCTCGTCAAACAGGTTTGGCGTCGTCGGGTGGGTCGAGATTATCCGAATGACCCCGCCCCAGTTGGCGCACATGCTGGCCGCGGCCCACAGCTCGTCTTGGTCCGCGTGAATGGCGAACTCGTCGAGGCAGACGTCGCCGCCCTTGGACCGAAAGTTACCCGGGCTGCTGGTCATCGCGGTGATGCGCGGCTCGCGCACCTGGCCGCCCGGACCCACGACGGCGGGCAGACGCACCTCGAACGTGCGGATGGACTTTCCGTCGATCACCTCATGGCCAACCACCATCTCCAGCAACTTGCCCAGGATGTCCCGCGCGAACAGTCGCACCGCCTCCATGAACTCGCGCGCGGTCGTCTCGTCGGCTCCCGAGTACCAGTAGTCGACGATCCGCTGGCCGGTGATCCGCAGATAGACGGCGTCGAACGCCTCCGCGAACGTGAGACCGGTGCGCCGGGCCTTGCTCGCGACCTTCAGCGGCGAGCGGTCCTGAAGCCAGGCGTGCTGGTACGCGAGGAAGTACTCTGGGCTGGTTGTCGCGGCCACCGCTGGCGCCGTGAGGGCAACGGCCGCGGCGACGGCGGCGAGGGCCTGGGGCTTGCGGGCGCGGCTCACGCGGCACCTCCCTTCACGGGCAACGGCGCGGCGGGATCGGCGGGCGACCTCAGCCCGAACGCCTGGTCGATGATCGCGCGGAACGTGCCCACGTCCACGGTCGACTGGCCGCTGCGATCCGCGGCATCGGCGGCCTCGCGAAGCATGCGCTCGAGCCGCTCGGTCTGGCGTTCTTTGTGCCGCGCGTCGGTGTCGATCTTGCGCGCGTCGTTGGCCAGCTCGCAGAAACGCATGTAGTTGTTGCGCTCGCCGGCATCGAGCTCGGGCCACTTCATGCCGCGCATGATTGGGTACATGCCGTCGAACGCCGCCTCCAGAATCGAGCCCGCCTTGGCGCTGATGTCGCCGTCGATCGGCGCGTGCCGCTGGTCGGCCTGCCGCTCGTCAAAGTCGCGCAGCATGATCGACGTGTGCGCCTCCTGAATGTTGTAAAGCAGGCGGTCCAATACACGCTCGGTGCCCCGCGGCATGCGCTGCTCAACGTGGATGGCCCGGGCGGACTTGTGCTCGATCAGATAGAGCCTGGCCGCTTGCAGCACGCCGCCGTACCCGATGCCGCCACCGCCACGCTCCTGCCAGAGGATCGACCCAGGCCCCCTGGAGGTGCCAGGCCGACACTTAGCCACGGCCTCGAAAACGAGCCGCTCCGCCTGGAGATTGGCGATCCGATCGGGCGACGAGACGGACTCCCTGGCCGCACGCCGCTGCTCGGTGACCGTGAGCGCGGGCTGGCTGGCCCGGCGCGTGGCCTTGGGTGTCTCCTGGACGATCGAAATGGACGCGGGCTTGGTCATTCGCGATTGTCGCTCTCCTGCTCGCGCGGTCGCCCGTGCAGCCCGAGGTGCCCCTCGATCCGCGCGGCCCGGCGCTCCAGCTCGATGGCGATCTCACCGTCGCGCCTGTGCAGAAGCCGGATCTCATCACGCATGGCGTCTTGGCCCGACTCGATCCGGTCGAGGCGGCCCACGATCGCCATGTGCCGCTGCAGTTCAGTGGCGTCGCGCTGGACCTGGGCCATGCTCTCGGCCTCGCGGCGCTGGGCCTCGTCCGCCGCGGCCTCGTCGGCCTTGCGCTTGGACCGCCACTGGAAGTAGGCGATCGCCGCGCCGCCCAGGGCGGTGATCAAGGTTCCGATCAGGCTGGCAATCTCTGCGGTCATGCGCTTCCCTGCGATCTCGCTCTGGCCGTGCGTCCGAACGTCAAACCCCGATCGCGAAGCTCACCGAGTGCTCGCGCACGTCGGCCTTGACGCACACCGTGGGCTTGCCGGTGGTGTATCCCGCGCGGGCGCCCACACACTTTTTGCAGGTCAAGCCATGCCGCGTCGCCAGCGTCTGGACCAGCTCCGTGAGTTCGCCGTCGATCCTGAGGAGCGTCGACTGGGCCTTCGCCTGGACCCGGCCCTTGCTCATCGCCTTGATCGCGGATTCGATGTGGGCCTTTCGACGGGTCGGGTCAATCGTACTGAGAAACGCAGCGCACAGATCGCGGTCCCTGAAGTCGAGTACCGACTTGATTTCGCCGGCTCGGGCCTGAGCCACGGTGATGTCGCCGGTGACATGCACCTCGATCCGCACGGGGTATGAGCCTTCGGGGACCCGCTCTGCGATGTTGGTCATGGTGGTTTCGATCTGCCTGACCGCGCGCTCCAGGCCCGCGATCACGATCGCTTTGTGTTGGTCCTCCGTGATCGAGGTGGCCTTGCGCGCGCCGGATTCGACGCCGCCCTTCGCGCCACCCGCCGCACGCTTTGCTGTTCCCGTCGCCATGCTCGAGCCCCTTCGCAAGTCGTAAAGTCCGTTCAATCGCCCCACACTGGTTTGCCCCACACGACTGGCGGGGCCGTCGTCCGTGACGCCCCGCCCCGGTCCGCATCCATGCGGGCCGCTATTGCCCAAAACCCACCGGCGGCGTCGCCGCTCTGGGCTTGATCGCCCCTCGCCTCTCCAGCCGCTTTTTGACGGGCCGCACAATCGCGCGCACCTGGTCGATCGCCGTGCCCGCGAACGACTCGATGTCTCGCTTGATCTCCGCCGCGTTGGGCGCCGCCTCGATCGCCAGTGCGATGGGCTCCATCGCCTTGCTCTTGCGTCGGCTGTTCCATGCGTCATACGCCAGCCACGCGCTGACGCCGACGAATGCCAGGAACCCCGCGGCCATGAGCCACGGGTACTGCTCGGCCACCGTGGCCGATGCGATGAGCAGTAGGCCCGTGCCCGCCATCGCGCCCGCCAGGCCGAGCCGACGCGGCGGGAACGCGATTGGGATCAGGGCCGCGATAACGCACAGCCCGCCCAGCACGTACAGCACCGCCGCGCCGCTGCCGGTGAGCTCGGCGCTGAGGCCCATGCCCCCGCCATCGGCGTCCCCACCCCACGGCAGGCGCAGCCGGCGGGGCCGCTGGTCCACGTCCAGACCCTGTTCACGCCCACGCGAGTCGATTCCCGCGCCGCGGTCCCGCAGCGTCGAGGCGGTCTGGTCCTGGCTGGCATCGATCGTGCGCGAGTGCTCGATCGTCACGCGGCTGCCCGAGCTCGCCGCCGCGTCGATCGCGGCCCGCAGCGTCTCGTCCAGCGTGGGCGACGAAAGCGTGGGCTCGGCCTGCGCGGCCCTCTTGCGCCGGGGCGCGGGCGTCGTCGCCACGTCGGGAGTGGGGTTTGGCGCCCACGTTCCGCCCGGCTCGATCACGACCCTGAGCGTCTCGACCAGGCCCGGTCGCTGGCTGACCCGGTCGTGCGTCGCCTCGGTGGCCGCCGGGTCGAGCCGGAGCCGTGCCGAGGCGCCCCCCGAGGTCATGCCGCATCCAGGCAGGCCCGCCAGCGCCACGGCCAATAGCCCGACGGCCGTGGGCCAGCGGACCCGCTTGGAAGTTGGAATCGTTTGTGATGTAAGTTGTACCGCGTCCATGCGCCACCCTTCCACCAAACTTTCATAATCTTTCAGCCTCGGACACGGTGCTCGTCCTGAGTTCCGCCCAAAACCTGATATCACCTTATGCCCCGCGTCGCCTCTTGAGATAACGAAAAATTTCCCCGCGAGCGCTCTCATTGCTCCTAGTTGCAATAGCGGGGGCGGGAATCGAACCCGCGACCTCCGGACGATGGGGGCCCGCGTGCTGCTCACCCAGGTCGCGGCGCTCGACCAGCCGGGCTGCCCCGCCATCCTGCTCCTCTGCGATCGTCGCGCATCCGCACCGCGGCTCGACGCTTGATCGCATGATCTCTTCGCCCGTGCGCCCGCACGTCATCCACGCGCCGCTCTCGACCAGCTGCTCCGATGTCTCCACGCACGCGATCGCCGAGCCATCGGTGAGCATCACCACGCATCTCGCGCCCATCTGGCGCTGGTCGAGCCCTGGCGCGAGCAGAGCCTGGATCCGGCACGCTCTCACCTCGAACGCGGCCCCCGCCGGCATGGTCAGACCCACGAGCCGGCAAGAGCACCGGTGCGCGGCGCTGGCGGGCGTGTCCCGCCGCATCCGCGCGGAAGCCTCGTGGCCCGCGCCGGCGGCGTCGGAGCCCAGGGTGTGGGCTACTTTCGAGGTGTGGCTCATGCCTGGTTTCCTCCCGGCGCTGTCTTCACTTGCGCCTCGCCTTGGCCTTCGACTGGCGCCTCGTGCGTCGGCGTCGCCAGGGTGCGGTCCAGTGCCCGGGCAGGCAGCGGCCAAAGCTCGGCGTCGCCGGGCTGGTACGCCGGGTGGGTGGGTGTGCCGTCCGCGTTGACGCCCAGGCACATCAGGCTGGTGTGCTTGCTTATCCTGGCGATGACGCGGTCGGCCCGTCCGTGCAGGTCGCCGTTGATCCCCCAGCCGCACGCCACGACCGGTGCGTGCGTGGCGAGGATGTCGAGGACGGCGTCAGCCTCGGTCGCGTTCAGCGCGGCCTTGGAGGCTGGCATCTGCCCCGGGCTTGTCGCGCGGAATGTGAACAGGTTGGCGACGACGATGCCGCCGTAGCCCCAGCGAGAGGTGTAAGCGACGCACTTACGGATGGTGTGGTCGTCGGTGACGTCGTCCGCGGTGCTCGGATTGAGCATGATCCAGGGCAGGACGGGCTTGCGCGCGTCGAACACGCGATACAGCAGCAGTCGGTGGGTTCCGCTCTCGGCGAACTCCGCGCCCTTGGCCACGCCGAATGGCGATGGCGAGAACAGCTTCTCTCGGAGCGTGGCCGATGGGCTGAGCAGCGCCGCGGCCAAGACCACGGCTGGCGCGATCGGCACGCTCAGCATGATCGCGGGGAAAAAGTTCTTCGAGATGACCGACTGCACCTTCGATACTGCGGCGTCGTCAGAATGCACGTCACCCCGATCTCCCCTAAAGGGGATACCAGGGCCAACGCTCGGCAGGAGGCTCCGGCGAGGGCCGGATAAAAGACGGTCACCCACGACCTTGACAGGAGTATGGCAGGGGTCAGGGCGGTTGTCAAGTCGGGGACTTTACGGAACCCACGAACGGACCCGAAGGTCACGCCCACTTTCAGAAGTGGCCTCGGTAAGCCGCGCACCCGCAATCGGCTCGGTCCGCTCGATGACGTGCCTGCCCGGAGGCACGGTGACGATCCACGCTCGGCTTGCCCATTCCTCGCGCCCGGACTGATAAAACACCGACCCAACCAACCCGACACGCACCGTTTGGTCAGAGTCGTTCTCCATCGTGACGCGCCACCGCACGCAGTCGATTCCGTCGATCCGCACGCACTCGAACTCACCGCGGGTCATGCCCACCGCCGCGGTGATCCGCACTGGCGGATAAATTCCAACTTCCTGCGCGGGGCCGAGCTGCCCGTTGCCCGGAGCAGTGGCGACCTCGATCGTTGCCCGCGCCAGCGGTTGGCCAGGGGAAGCCGATTTCGCCCCCGACCCGGGCATGGTGGCCTCCGATGTGCCAGCGATGATCATCAGAAAAAAGCACCCGCTCCCGATGATGCCCAGCGCCACCCCCAAGGCGATCACGATCACCCATTGCGTTTGCTGCCAGTTGGTCTGGGCCACTCGCACCTCGCCGAGGAGTCGCGGCTTCAGATTCGGTACAGAAGGCGTGCTGCCCAGGACGACACCGTCCGAGGCGAACGCGGGGGAAGCCGCGGAATCGGAAGCAGGCGTCACGACGGTCAATCTCGCCACGACGATGCGCTTTGTCGAGCATATCTCGCGCGCGTGCCCCTCGTCGTGGGCGATCAGCCGTGTGCAGATGTTCTGCCCCGTGTCGGCGTCAGCGCCGTCAACCTCAAAGAGTGGCATGAGCGACCTCCCCACCCGAGTGTAACGCCGGGGCGAGCCTCACGCCCCCTTGGCTTTCCTCGCTGCGTGCCCCGGTGGCAGCGAGATGCGCGGGTCCAAGATCCGATCGACTTGGTGGGTGTCGCCAGGCGTGGGGATGCGATCGGTTGGCTTCTCGGCCTGCCGCCCGACCGCCGGAAAAACAGCCCCGGCCATCGCGGGCCGCAGCGCGTCGATCTCGATATCGAGCCCGAGCCACTCCTGCTGGAGGACATAGGCCTCTATCCGCAGCCGCGTCTCTTCTGGGAGAGCCAGATATGCGGCGATCGCCGCTGCCCCCATGATCTTCACGCCGCCATCGGATCGCACGCTGACCCGCTCCCTGAACAGCCGTCCAAGGTTGTCAGGGAGCTGGAGCTGTTGCCGCGCCCAAGGACGAGACTTTGCCGCTGACATGGAATCCTCCCCCAGCATTGTCGCTCCATGCCCAGAATCGGCGATGCCCACGCTGTGGATAAGTGGTGCATAACCTCTGGTACACCACAGCCACTTGACATCTACGCTCCATGTGGCCACAGTACACACCATGCACACGCGCTCCAGAGACTTCTCGACGTTTGAGGCTGCTGCGGAGCTTGGGGTGGATCGCTCCACGATCAGCCGCTGGATCGCCCGAGGGATTCTCCGAGCCGAGCGATACCACCAGACCGCGCCCGCGCGGATCGCCGCGTCGGAGATCGCGCGGCTACGCAAGACCGCTACGGACCACCTTCAGTTGCCCTCGATCGCACCCTCCGCTCGCACTCGCCGCGTCCACGCCGCCTAACCACATGGGGGAAACCCCTTCACCCACGCCACCTGTCGGGCTAATCGCCCGACAGGAGGTTTCGGGGCCGAGAGGCCCACCGATGCCCGGCCTTGCCCGTCCCGCGTGTTGACACGGCACGCTTTGCGGG
>ENA-ORBV01002602-ORBV01002602.1-microbial-mat-metagenome-genome-assembly--contig:-NODE-2602-length-37863-cov-21.143042_pt1 | contig 37863 bp, 31 predicted proteins | sample MGYA00237777_ERZ505514 | MGnify/ENA primary metagenome ERZ505514 (study PRJEB26160, sample SAMN06269048) | microbial mat metagenome | isolation source: Oligotrophic lake microbial mat | place... | reverse complement strand
GGCCATAAGTACTGAAAGCCTATACCATCCAAACTCATGGCATAGAGTGCCACACTTACTATGTAAAAAATGTAGTAGATATTTTTGATTTCACGAATAGCCAGAAAGACAAGAAAATTATAAAGTGCAATAATGAAGATCATCCCGTAAAAAGTGCCAAACAGAAAATATTCATTTAGCGCATAAAACATGAATCGGTTAACTGACCGAAATGCGATGCGGATATCAGCAAATTCATGGGATTGTACTTTAAAGTAGTAATACTCTGTACCATCAGAGCGCGGATCTAGTTGTACTTCAAAATTTTTGTGAGAAAAAAATCGCTGATTAAAAGGATGCCCATCACCCAGTACTAATTCTCTATAAGTTCCATTTTCGTTTGGCAAATAAGCTTCAATCAAATCGATTGTTTGATCGTAGAATTCAATAAGCCAGATTTTATTTGATGAATTGTGTTGAACGGAAAACCGAATCCAATACGAGTTTCCTGATTGATAATCCTTATTTTGATACGATTCTCTTCGCTGAAATTTATCAGCATAGGATGGATCAACAATTTGAGAAAATGTAAGTGAGTTGGTTGAGTCAATAAAAAACTCAAGATCCTTCAAAAGAAAAATCCGTTCGTCAACCTGATCATCTACAATAGCCGTTTGAGCCAATGCTGACAGGCCAAGCAATAAACCAATAAATAATAATGCAATTCGCTTCACTCCACGTATTCATTCAATCCTCGATAAAGATCGGAAAAAAATAAGAAAAGGATAAAGTATTTATGTTCCGTGTATTGGTTTATCAATTTTCTGTTATCGAAACAAATAGTCGCGCAGCATAATTATGGGCATCTCTAAAAACTCCGCTTACCCTTCACTTTTGGAGAAGGGACAGGGGTTGAGGTAATGAGAGCAAGGGTTTTTAGAGATGCCCTTATGATCTGATGAGCTGGATATTAGCGCTATTGTCTTGTCAATTTGATTGTGTCGTTCTCTAAAATGCTTCAAGCTACAGGCTACAAGCAGATACTTGCATTGCTATTGATATTTTTCAATTCGAAACTACTTGAAGAACTTGAAGATGCATCAAAATATCGTTGACTTGACATTAGCTTCTGCATTGACAGAATCGAGTATCCAGCGACCAGGGCTGACAGTTCTTTTAAATTAGTTGTATTTTGCGCGATGCAAGTTACTATCACCCTTATCATCATTATCATTACCGTAGCGGTAAGTTTATACACCATGCAACAGCCCGCTATACTTAACAGCCTTATGATGAACCCTTACCAGGTGGTTCATTCAGGCCAGTATTATAGAATGATCTCATCAGGCTTTATTCACCGCGACCACATGCACCTGATCTTTAACATGTTTTCTTTTTATTTTTTTGGAACCCAATTAGAGTACATTTTTAAGGAAATATTTGGGAGCTTAGGTAGCGTACATTTTATAGCCTTGTATATATTGGGTATTGTGGTTTCTGATATCCCAACGGTAATAAAAAATCATAAAAATATTCACTACAATTCTTTAGGCGCCTCCGGAGCCGTATCGGCAGTTGTTTTTGCGTGCATATTATTTCTACCCTTGCGGGACATCTGTATATATGGCGTGTTCTGTTTTCCTGGTTTTATTTTAGGAATTGGCTACCTAATCTACTCCTATTTCAGCTCCAGAAAATCAAACGATGGCATCAATCACGATGCGCACCTTTATGGCGCCCTATTCGGAATTATATATTGTATTGTTTTCTTTCCCGATTCCATCCGCATTTTTATAGAGCAAATGGGCGAATGGAAAATACCTTTTTTTTAACTCCAGTCGCGCTTCTTCAAAGCCGCTGATCTCATGTGGTCTTTGACGAACGTTTAAACTGCAGGCAATGCTTTCGTTTCAAAAAGTACTTTTGCATGCGGTAATCAAAATTAATTGCTCTACATCAAACTACCGCTCAGATAAATTTACTGAGACTCATTTCCATTCAGAAAATCTCCATCAACAATAAGAAGTTTAACTCCATTCTTCGATGTTGACCGATGTGAACTCATGTTATCTGAAACTACGAAGGTCATTCCTTTTGTCAACAGCACATCGTTTTTACCTTCTAGTTCTGAAATAAACTCACCTTCAAGGCAATGAACAATATGACCTTTTTGGCACCAATGATCTGCCATGTAACCGGGCGAATATTCAACCAACCGAATACGAAGCCCACCCAACTGAAGGGTTTGCCAAAAAGAGGTTCCCGTTTCACCAATATGTTCTTCCGTAGGAATAATTTGCCAATCGACAGTTTGAAAATTAACTGGATTCATCATTCTATTAGTTAATAGTGTTAACAAACTATTCGAATACTTTATTAGATAAAAAGGCTAACACTCTACAGGTCAGTTTTATTCAACACTAATAGGCGGACCAACCACCGTCATTCCGTTGTCTTCGAAGATTTTCGCCATCTCCTTATCTGTTGGCGGAGATTTCAATTTCGAAACTGTTACAAAAAAATCTTCTAATTGTCCAGCAGGCTGAAGGGTAACTATCATTTTTCCTCGCTCACTTACCTGTACCCATGAATGGGGAGTTTTTCTTGGAAGAAAAATACTGTCACCAACGGTAAGTTTATGTCTAATACCACCAACCACAAAATCGTAAGCACCCTCGGTTACAAAAAAGATTTCATCTTGCGAATGATGCACATGCATGGGAGTTCCGTGTTTAGGCGAAAGTCCTGTTTGCTCAAAGACGGCTATATCACCGTTTGTATCCCTACCCGATACCTTAACATCAAGGATGTTAACATTAACACCCATTAATTGAATATGCCCATGGATTCTTCCTTGGCCTGCACTGATCTTAAAGCCCTTATCATCTCGTTGAATTGCCTCTGCCTGACTAAGATTAATGGATAAGGGGATTGCTGCCATAGCAGTGGTTACAAATTTTCTTCTTTTCATAGTAGTCTTTTAAGTATTGAAATGCTTATCGAATTTTACGGTTCATTCACCTATTGGAAACAAACTCTTATCAATACCCGGTATCACCTGTAAAGCATTTTGATAATATACTTTTCGTAACACAGAGTCTGGTAACTCCACCCCATACATCTTCCAATGTGCATGGCGTTTGCGGTAATAATCGAAATATTCATCCCCAGTTTCTAAAACACGGAAGTACGTATAGTATTCCTGCATCTTATAAGTGTCTTTGCCAAACATAATCCGATCCTGATATTTGATTAAGAAACTTCGAGCGGCCGTTGGTTGTCGCCCAAGTTCGGCCAGCACTGCACCTAGCTCGGTATATACATTGGGCAGTTCATCAAAAAGTTTTCCCAATCGCTCCAGATCATTGCCAAACCACCCAAGGTGTGCATTGATGAATTTTGTTTCCGGGTGTTTGAGGAACACATGATGTTGCTCACTCATCACTTGCTCGAAGGGTGGTACTTTTGCAGGATCGCGGTAACGACTTGGCTCTTGTTTCAATTCAAGCCAACGCTCGTTATGTTTGTCTTTAGGATTCCAGAATGAACTTGGTTCGCCCGAGTGAATGAGTACCGGAATGCCAAGGGCACCGCACTTTGCCCAAATGGGATCGAGCCGTGGATCATCAATGGCAATTCGATTTCCCTCGTTGTCTTTATCAGTAAGGCCAAGTCCTTTGTACACTTTCAAACCGCGCACACCTTGCTTCACCGCTTCATCCATCATTGCCAGCGTTTCATTAGGCCAACCTGCGTCATCCAGATTTTCGAAATTTATATTTAAGAAAAGAATAAACCGGTTTGGATAATTTTTATTTACGTTGTCCAACGACCACTCCAAATACTTTCCGCGAAAGCCACTGAGATTCACCATCACACCCATGTTTAGAGAATCCATTTCTGTGATCAACTTATCGAGGTCTTGAACAGGCATTGTCCATTGATGGTTATGCACATCAATGAACGGAAACTTTGCGCGCGTGAGTTTATGTTCCGGAACTTTTAAGGTTGAGATGGGTTCGTAGTCTTCTACGTCCATCACATTGTTCCGGTATTGAATTTTCCCGATCATCCAATAGGCCAATCCTAAAAAAATAAGTATGGCTATTGGGAGTAAAATCCACTTACGTTTTGAAAACGCCATAGTATGTTATAGAACCGTGATGGGAACGCGTGCCATTATTTTATCCCAAACAAAATCCATATTAATGCCTACCGAGTCGCTCGCAAAGTTGATTACAAATTTTTCAGTTTCCATTGGCGCATCCTGAAGAGGAATCTCAACCTTTAAAATATCCTTAGTGTAATCCGGTTCATTATTAGCAAAGTAAACTCCTGTTTCTGAGTTTAATACTACTTTAAAAGAAGTTGCACCAGGGACGGCATACATGCGGTAACTTCCAGCCCCTACTGTCTCACCAGCAAACGTAACGTCTTTACTAAATGTTATCTCAGTTGCTGCGTTGGCGCCAAGTCGCCAATATTTACCATACGGTTGCAGGGCACCATCTTTTTCTTCACCAAAAATTAAACGACCCCGCTTGGAAGGCTGCGAATAGCTTACTTTGATATTCAGGCCATTGCTACTGAATGACGTTGATGTGGGTGGGCTCTTAGGAAATAAAACTCCGTAACCAAAATATACTACCGCAACAAATAGCAAAACGCCAATACCTATTAAGATTTTCTTTAGCATAAGATTGAATGATTTTAAACGTTAATGAGATGTGAAGGTACTAACTCTGATTCAGGTAATGAAATACCCGAACGTCTCAATCCAGTTGGCTAACGTAAAATGGCCTCCTGATTTGCTTCCCTTGCCCTTATCCTTTATTGGTAAGCCAAAAATCCCAAACTCTCTTGCGTAAACAATTTTCTTCATCCTATTTCCTATTCATTTACAAATCTTTTATCTCCACGTTAATCTAGTTTGTGGGTAAAGAACAGCAAAGGCGAAAAAAGGGATTACTTGCAACTGTCATCGAAAAGCATTTTTTAGATATTCTCAACATTTCACTATCATTACTATCATTTGGGTGAATGCTTGAACTGTCAAAATTCTGACTAACTTAACTCTTTACAATTTTCATGAAGCGGTTGGCAAAGATTTTGGGATGGCTGCTGGTGGGCATTATGGTAATAATCCTCGTTGGATATGGGATTATTGTCAGCTATAAAACGGAAATTCTTTTCGAAGTCAATGAGCAAATAAGAGAATCTGTTAACGGGGAAGTGCAGATTGGTGATCTTGAAATTACGCTGCTACATGACTTTCCCAATATTTCGCTCTCCCTGAAAGATATATACCTGCGCGGACCGCGCTATCAATATTACAAGCACGAGTTTCTACGAGCGGAAAGGGTCGATTTAAATGTGCGGCCGTTCAAGCTGTTGCAGAAGCAGGTCAGCATTAAATCGATTAATGTAGTCAATGGAGAAGTTTTCATCTTCCGCACCAAAGACGGGTACACGAATCTTGATGTTTTCAAAAAGAAAGCTTCAACTGACACTGTGCGTTCTGAAAGTGATTCTCCTCGCTTTATAAACTTCGATGAAATGAATTTCAGAAACGTGAAGGTTGCATTTCAGGATTCGTTAAAGGAAAAATCATTTGGGGCAACGTTTGTGCGTGTCCGCAATCATCTTATCAGCACAGACACATCTGTGCACTGTCATGTGAAAGGCAAAATTGATTTTGTCGGGCTAATGTTTAATGCAGCAAAGGGAAGTTTTCTGGCAAACAGGAAAACGAAAGCTGATCTGAATGTTGAATTTTTCTACCCTTCAAAAAGATTGGTTATTGAAGCTTCGTCTCTCGCGCTGGAAAAATCAACTATAAACCTCTCTGGTGCATTACAGTTCTTTTTGCCGGGCGGAAATTTTGAGATCAACATTCAATCCGACAAGCTTGACTTTCAGGAGGGGCTTGGGGTAGTTAACGGACAGTTGCGGACAAGTCTGAGCAAATTTCAGATCACCAAGCCTGTTGTTATTGATGTTCGCCTGAAAGGGGATATGGGTCCGGGCATTACACCTTCCGTAGATGTTTCATTTGCATTGCAGAATTGTGATGTAGCATGGAAAAAGCTGTCATTGCGGAAAGCTTCTCTTAAGGGATCTTTCACAAATCACAAAAACAATGCGATCAGGTTTGATGATCGTAATTCGGAAGTAACGCTTGACTCGGTTAAGGGAATAATCAAAGGGCTGCCCTTTACTGGTTCCGCAAACTTTTATGACCTCACCAATCCTTTCTTAAATTTAGATGTAACGTTTAATTCGAACCTTAAAAAAGTAAATGCAAATGTTGATACAACAAGAATTAAATTCATGGCAGGGCATTTTATTTCAAAAGTAAAATTTCAAGGCAAGCTCAATGAATACTTTGATGATGCCGTAACGCGCTATCACGGCAAGCTTCAGGGTGAAACAACTGTTACAGGCGGTAAGCTGGCATACCGGACAAAAAACATTGTGTTCGACAATATTGAGGCGGCATTTCAATTTACAGAGAAGGAGTTTACAATTAAAGGAATTAAGATGCGGATGAATAAAAATCCAATCTCCCTTTCAGGATCGGTGACAGGCTTCATCCCATTCTTCCTGCTTCCTGAAAAGCAGGGCAAGGTTCTGCTAAACATCTATTCTCCTTCCCTTGATTTTACTGGAGTTTTAGCACAGAAAGTAAAAGTCGTTGATGCGGATAAAAATGCTCGCGATAAAAAGGAAGTTTCCGATTTGCTCGATCAGATTTATGAAAAGGTAGAGTTCGACCTGAGCTTTAAGATAGATAAGTTTAAAAGCAATGACATCTACGGAACGGAAATTGCCGGAAAATTATTGCTGGCGGGCAATACCCTGCAAACAAATGACATGAAAATGTCAATGGCTGGCGGAACAGTTGAGTTCTCATCCACCGTTTATAATCTGGCAGATGATGTAAATCCTTTCGCTTTGCACGCATTTGTTCGTCATGCGGATATAAAAGAATTTTTCAAGATGTTTAAGAACTTCAAACAGAATACGATTCGCTCTGAAAATATGGAAGGAAGGCTTAATGCCAAGATTGATGTTACGGCTGCCATTGACAATAATTTTTCTGTTCTGATGCCTCGCTTAAAAGGTCAGGTAGCATTTAACGTTAAGCAAGGACGGATCAGTGATTTTGAACCACTTGAAAACATGAGCAATTTCCTTTTTAAAAAACGTGACTTTACGGATGTTCGGTTCGATGAGATCATGGCCGACTTTAACATTCATGGAACGGAGCTGGATATTAGCAGGATGGAAGTTCAGTCTTCCGTGCTGACCTTATTTCTGGAAGGCCGGTATAGCTTACAAGACAGTACAAACTTAAGCATCCAGATTCCGCTGAGTAATCTCAAGAAACGTGACAAAGATTTTGTTCCGCAAAATGTCGGTACCCATGCAAAGGTTGGGCTAAGTGTATTCCTGAGAGCTTCGCAGGGGGAAGATGGAAAGACCGTGATCGAATTTGATTCATTTGGTAAAGTAGAAAAGAGAAAGAGAAAGAGAAAGAATAGAGTATAGTTTTCAATTTGCTGTACAACATTTATGATTTGCTAATGCAGGCATGAAAAATATACTTTTTAAAAATATACTCTTTGCAGCAGGCTTTATGCTTGCCTACCCGTGGTCTGTGTCCTCACAGACCACGTATAATTTCGCTCTTTAAAGATATAGACCGAGAGGGATAGTCTAATTTCGTATGTAAATGCTACCGACCAAGGAAATGACGTCTTCATCTCATCAGCATTTACTACTTTTAGTTTCTTCAATTCTAATTCATGGAAACACCATCAATTTTTACCGCAGCCGTTGTTCAGGCAGCACCTGTCTTTTTTAATAAAGCTCAAACAGTTGATAAGATAATTAGCCTTACGCAAGACGCAGCCAAAGAAAAAGCTGCGCTCATCTTATTCCCTGAAGTAATTATTCCCGGCTACCCACGTGGCCTGATTTTCGGAACAACCGTAGGTGGTCGCTTGCCCGAAGGGCGGGAAATGTTTTTGCGCTATTGGGAAAATGCTATTGAAGTACCCGGCAAAGAAACAGATCAACTTGCCCGCGCGGCTAAGGAAGCCAAAGCATATCTTGTAGTAGGTGTAACCGAGAAAGATAAGATCAGTGACACACTTTATTGTTCATTGCTTTACTTTTCTCCGGAAGGAAACCTGATTCACAAACACAGAAAATTAAAACCAACTGCAGCCGAGCGAATACTTTGGGGCGAAGGTGATGGCAGTGATTTACAAGTACTTGATACGCCACTCGGTAAAATTGGTGGCTTAATTTGCTGGGAAAATTATATGCCACTTGCGCGAACAACTTTGTACCAGCAAGGCATTGAAATCTATCTGGCGCCCACAGCCGATTGCAGAGCCACCTGGCAAGCCAGTATGGAACACATAGCGTGTGAAGGTCGTTGCTTTGTATTGGGTTGCAATCAATACTTAACTAAAGCGCACTATCCAAAAGATTTGCAAGTACTAATTGCTGATGACCATCCCTCGCTGCCAAGTAGCGGTGGCAGTTGTATTGTTTCACCATTAGGCAAAAAATTAGCCGGCCCGCTTTACGACAAAGAAGGAATTCTTACTACAGAAATCGATCACCGCGAAATCATTAAAGCTAAAATGGACTTTGACCCCATTGGGCACTATGCGCGAAACGATGTGTTTGAGTTGAGAGTGAAGGGAAATTGTAATGGTACAGCATTCTTACAAAAATCGCTATGGTAATTCCGTGATGATTAAATCCTTATAATAAACTTCCAACTTGCCTCCGCCATGAACCTGAAGTCCGATGAGACCCTCTCGCGGAAGTGTCTGTTCCGGTTCCAAATAGTCAACCGTTTTTACCCCGTTGAGATATACTTGTATGTGACGATCCTCACAACGGATTTCCATCTCGTTCCAATCATTCCCCTTCACCAGTTTTGACAAAACAAGAGAATCGGGTGCCATCAAGGTTTTATTACGTCTTGATTCATCGTACAGGCTGCCCCAATACCCAGGGCCTACATCGGCCTGATATCCAATCATCTCGTGGGCCGGGTTCACTAATCGCTGACTGCGGAACTGGATGCCCGCATTGATGAATCCCGAATTCGCAACCAGCTTAACCTTAAGCCTAAGGTTAAAATTTGCATAGTTGCGTTTTGTGCAAATAAAGTCATTGTGAAGTACTGTTTGGGTCAATGAACCACCCACAATGGCGCCTTTCTCTACGCGCCAGGTGTGAAGTGTATCCCCTTCCCAACCCCGGAAAGTCTTGCCGTCAAAAAGAGGGTGGGGTTTCTGATTGAACATGCCTGAAAAGCTTCCAAGCAGCATCAAACAAAAAATCGCGCCACAAAAAAGTAATCCTGTTCGATAGCCAGCCATAAGGTAATAGTTATATTTTGACTTAATGTACTGAAATTCCGCACTACTTATGAAGAATGTAATAACACTCTCCCTTCATTTCTATGTTCAAAACAAGCGATGTTAAATAACTTTCACTCTGCCATCCCTTACCAAAAAATGCAAGCTATTTAAAATAATTTCTTATTCTTTTTGGCAGATAGGATGGGTATCCAATTTAAACATGTAACGGTAAGAAACTCCGGATACTACTTTGCAATCATTCATGAAAGATACTAAAATGATGTTTGTATGACGACATCGTTCGCTTGTCATTAGATCTGTGCGCTCAATTGAAATAAAATGATGGCACTCTTACCAGAACTTCAGAATCAAGAACGGGGTGCAGTCTCTACAAAAGAAAAATCCGCTAACATATTGTATATCAGCGGATTTGAGCTTTAACTATGTAGTCCCAACGGGAATCGAACCCGTGTTACCAGAATGAAAATCTGGTGTCCTAACCCCTAGACGATGGGACCGTGTTAAAATTTCGAGCCGCAAATATAAATCCACTATCCGCAATTGCAAACGTAACCGCTAAAAAAGTTACCACACAACAGATCAAACATTGGTTTTGGCTACAAGTAAGCCTATTTTTGATCTTCTAAACCGATAGTTATCGGCACGCAATTTTAAACCTTATATCACAATGACAAAAGTTGGAATTAATGGATTCGGTCGCATTGGCCGTCTCGCTTTCAGAGCAGCCGAAGGCCGCAAAGACATTGAAATCGTTGGTATTAACGATCTTGTAGAACCTGATTACATGGCTTACATGTTGAAGTACGATTCTACGCACGGCAAATTTGACGGTACGGTAGAAGTGAAAGATGGTAATTTGATTGTGAACGGAAAAAAAATCCGGGTAACCGCAGAAAAAGATCCGGCCAACTTAAAGTGGAGCGAAGTAGGTGCCGAAATTATTATTGAATCTACTGGTCTATTTCTTACACAAGTCGATGGTCAGAAGCATATTGCGGCTGGTGCTAAAAAAGTAGTCTTCTCTGCTCCTGCAAAAGACGACACCCCAACATTTGTAATGGGCGTTAACCATAAAAAATTAACCGCTGCTCACACAATCGTTTCAAATGCATCATGTACCACCAACTGTTTAGCCCCGCTTGCTAAAGTGCTCAACGATAAATTCGGAATTGTAGAAGGTTTGATGAGCACCGTGCATGCGGTAACAGCTACCCAAAAAACTGTTGATGGCCCATCTTCTAAAGACTGGCGAGGTGGTCGCGGTGGTTTCTCAAACATTATTCCTTCCTCAACGGGAGCGGCTAAGGCAGTAGGTTTAGTGTTACCAGAATTAAAAGGCAAACTTACCGGAATGTCGTTCCGTGTGCCCGTAGCAAACGTTTCTGTTGTTGACCTTACGGTGAAATTAGAAAAAGCTGCTTCTTACGAGGATATTAAAAAAGCCATGAAAGATGCCTCTGAAGGAGAGCTAAAGGGAATTTTAGGCTATACTGAAGATGATGTGGTATCTACAGATTTTATTGGCGATCCCCGCACTTGCATATTCGATGCTAAAGCAGGTATTGCCCTTAACGATAAATTTGTAAAGGTGGTAGCTTGGTATGATAACGAATGGGGTTATTCAAACAAGCTTATTGATCTTGTTGAGGAATTGGCAAAGGTCTAATTCACTCCAACTGTAATAATCAAAAGTAAAAAGGCTTCCCAAAAATATGAGAAGCCTTTTTACTTTTTAAGAAAGACTCTTTACTCAGTACTCAACACTTTATTACAACTTCAAATACAATCCCAAACTCCAATTGGGCGAAGCCAGAATATTCTTACCCGACAAAGCAAATCCGCCCGACCCCGAAACACCCCATTTATCAGTCAGTTGATAATTTAATTCAACTGTAGGAGAAACATACTCGGTGTTGTTTGAGAAAATTCCATTTTGGGTTTCGCTAGCATTGCCATTATACAACGACTCAACCACATTAAACTTCAGGATTGGGATAAACCTCTTTAATGTCAGGCCCACTTCCGCGCCAAAACGAACCTCATCCGAAAATCCGCGAGTACGATTATTAAATGCTGCATAGGCCGATACATAAAAAGGCTTTGGTGAGAAGGAGTAGCTGGCATCAATTTTTACCATCTGATTGAACTCACCATCACCGGTTTGCAGAATACCCGATGCTCCGCCTGCATTATTTCCAAGAGGTATACCAAACAACAATGTGCCGCTAACCACTATAGGCTTATTAACAATGAGTCCATACTTCAAGGAAATATCAGTGTCGCCTATCGAATTCAATGCGTCTCCTGGCACAGAGGTGCCACTTTGGTTGTACTGAATTTTGTTTAGCGTGCTACGCACAAAAAAAGGCAAGTAAATAATTCCCGTTAATCGGTCCGTAAAACCATACTCCCCATATATGCTAGAGGTAAACAATTGAATAGTAGTAATATCCACAATGGTTCCGTCTGGGGCGAAATAGGAAGGTGAACCAATATAATTTTGAGAAAACTTAAAATATCCGCTTCGCCTAGGCTGCGGCCACCCACCACCACCAAATGACGGGATGAAACCAAAAAGCAGCAGAACAACTAAAACCTTCTTCATAATTATTTTAATTCAGCAAACCCAAAAGTAAGGCTAGCTGGTTTACAGAGTATAATCACATACTTATAGTCAAGTAAGCCCGCAGATGGGTTAATCGCGGATACATCGAAAGTCTTGCCACCATTGGTAGTAATTAGAGCTATCTCAAGACCACTGGCTCGCACCTGCGCGCCACTAGTAGAGTTGGCTAAGTATATAAATGTGCCTAAAGCAAAACTTGTCTCGAAATTGCTACTCAACTCAAGAATCAATTTATTATCTATTACGCTTAATGAAGCTGTACCTATTGCTTTATAGCCGCCAGTGCCAATAAACACGCCTGCGCGTCCAGTGCCAACAGTAAAGGTTAGGGTATTACTTTTCAACCCCTCAACCATCGCATAAATGTCAACCATGCCAAGACCTATACCAGTGACAACTCCTTGGGCATTAACTGAGGCAATTGAAGCATTCTCACTGAACCATGCGATCTGGCGGCCTTGCAGCGCTAAGCCATTTATATTTTTCACCATAGCATTTAGCGAAATCATCTCATCTGGCATGAGGGAAGTCTGATTTGCCGGTGAGCTGAGTACGACAGAAGCTACTTGATTTTCGTCAAGCACCACATTGACCGAAATTTCATTTTGAGTTGAGCTGAAAGACACGGTAATAGAGGCCAGCCCCCCTGCATGCGCAGTAATTAGGCCTTCGCCATTTACAGACGCTATAGCGGGTGCCGAAGAAACCCAATTGAAAGCTACGTCCTTTGTAAGTCCATATTGATCATAAAAAACCGCCTCAGCCTGAAATGTTTGATCAATCTGTAAAGCAACTTGTGATAGGGTAACTTCAATCCGTTCACCCACAATAGGATCATCTTCAAAGTCCACACCAACGCAACCGCTCAACACTATAGTAAACAGAATCAACAGCGTCTTAATCAATTTTTTTACCTCAAAATATGCCAAGGAACAAGTATCGGAAAAATCTTTGCAAGTAGAGAGTCAGGATGACGACAAAATGGCAAAAGATATTGTATAAAAAAATCCATAAACCATTTTATAGTATTGATGGACAGACAATTAGGATGAATAAGTTTCTCTTGAGGTTTAGCGTGGTGATCATTAGTTTTGATAATTCAACAGATGTATGTTTTACGTGATAATTGTCGAATAAAAGTCAGCAAGAGCCTCCACCTTTGAAGCGTGATGTAGAATCTAAGTCTGAAGATTATGAGGGTGATGTCGAATGTTAATGTGAAAGTAAGGATGAAGCAACTAGTTGCGCTTATCATCCTTGTGTTAATTGGAATCCTGTTTGCGTTATCTGCAGACTCAAAAGACCAATCAAAAATTAAATCGAATGTGGTGCCTTCAACTTCGCGACCAGCGAGAGTTTAAAGTTATCAAAGATAGGGTGTTTGATAAAGCCTCTGCGGGAAACTGCGGAGGTTTTCTTATTTAGATTCCGTAGAGCTTCGGAGATTCATTGACTTGTTTTGGATAGCTATGCACATGCCAACTTCCTATTTCCAGAATGTAAAGTTAAGCTATCATAACTCGATCTGTAATCTGTGAATCTGTGGCTTCATTTTGTATTTTTGCTCATGGAATTCTCGCAGGAAGTCTTTCTCCATTCACTGGCTCAAACTTCGCCCTATCCTTTTCAAATACCAGTTGAACGGGCCGAAGGAGTTTACCTATATACTCCTGATGGCAAATTGTATATGGATATGATTTCAGGAATTGGCGTGAGTGCGATTGGTCACCGCCACCCACATGTTATTCGGGCAATTAAAAATCAACTCGACAAGCATTTGCATGTGATGGTTTATGGAGAATACATTCAGGCAACTCCTAACCTACTTGCAAAAAAATTAGCAAGTCTTCTTCCCGCTTCACTCAACTGCAGCTACTTTGTAAACTCCGGCACCGAAGCGAATGAAGCCGCATTGAAATTAGCCAAGCGCTGCACAGGCCGCACCGAAATTGTTTCATGTAAAAAATCATATCACGGCAGCACGCATGGTTCGTTAAGTGTATCCGGCAACGAAACCAAAAAGCAAGCCTACCGCCCACTATTGCCCGATGTCAATTTCATTGAGTTTAATAATCTTGCCGACCTCGCGAGCATTACCTCGCGAACTGCCTGCGTTATCATGGAAACTATTCAAGGCGATGCCGGAGTTCGAATTCCTACTAAAAAATATTTACAAGCTGTGCGCAAGCAATGTAATGAAACCGGAGCCTTACTAATCCTTGATGAAATTCAATGCGGTATGGGGCGCACCGGAAAGTTATTTGCATTCGAGCATTTTGGAATTGTACCTGACATACTAACAATTGCAAAGGCATTTGGGGGTGGCTTACCAATTGGGGCTTTCATTTCTTCAGAGAAAAAAATGAAAACACTCACGCACGATCCCATGCTTGGCCACATCACAACCTTTGGTGGAAACCCTGTGTGTTGTGCTTCAGCACTCGCCACCTTAGAGGTAATTGAAAATGAAAATTTAATATCTACTGTTGAAGCGAAAGGCCAGCTAATTGAGCATTTGCTAAAACACCCTAAAATAAAAGCTATGCGAAGAATCGGGATGCTGTTTGCGTTTGATTTTGAAACAGAAGCTATTGTTAATAATATTGTACAGCATGCTAAAGAAAATGGTGTTATCTGTTATTGGTTTCTGTCGCATCCAAACAGTTTCAGAATAGCGCCACCGCTTACTATTACGGAAGAAGAAATTAAAAAAGCCTGTACCATAATTTTAGAAGCTATCGATAGGTCTTAAATTCAATAAAAAATAGCAATGAATTTTAAAAGTATCAATCCAAAAAGTCTGATAGTAGCGCTCATTACTTTTTCATTTCAATTTGGGTTCGCCCAAACCATAGACGAGAAAATAAAACAACGCGTTGACTTTCAGGAGACCCCCGGAATTGCCATTGCGATTTATGAAAATGGAAAAGTCACTTATTACAATTATGGCGTAATGAATGTGCAGTCGGGCGAACTGGTAAGTGCTAAAACACTTTTTGAAATTGGATCCATCACCAAAGTATTTACAACCAGCATGGCAGCCATGCTTAGTCTTGAAAATAAACTTTCCTTTAGCGATCGGGCACAGAAGTATTTGCCTGCAAAAATGATTTTGCCAGAAAAAGAAGGCAAGGCTATAACCATTGAGCACTTGGCTACCGCATATTCAGGACTCACACGAATGCCTTTAAATTTTAGTCCGGCTGATGCTGCAAACCCTTACATTGATTATCGCGAAGACGCGCTCACAGCTTTTCTCAGCAACTGCGAGTTAACGCGCGATCCGGGAAGTCAATATGAGTATTCAAATTTAGGTATGGGACTACTCGGTTATATCCTTACCCGAATTGAAGAAAAGCCATATCCAAAACTGGTAGTTGAACGCATCACCAAACCGCTTGCTATGAATGAAACTTTTGTAAGCGGTACGCAACGCGAAAAAAGATTAGCGACTGGCTATGCAGAAAATATGCCGATGAAAGCCTGGACGTGGGATAACGAAAGTGTGTTGACCGGAGCTGGTGGATTGATATCAAATACCGAAGACATGATGAAGTTTATGATTGCTCAGCTCAAAACTGATAACGCACAGCTCTCAAAAGCATTTCAGCTTACACATACAGCCCGTGCCGAGGCCGGAGCGATGAAGATTGGTTATGGCTGGCACATCCAAAATGAACATATTGTGTGGCACAATGGCGGCACGGGCGGTTTCCGTTCGTTTGCCGGATTCGATAAAACCAAAAACAAAGCCGTTGTAATCTTAACAAACTCAACAGCGGGTGCCGATGATCTTGGATTTCATTTGCTTGATCCAAAACTTGAGCTAAAAGTGTTAAAAAAACCAATAGTAATTTCTGAAACAATACTCAAGGAATATGTTGGCACCTACGAGATTATGCCAACATTTAAAATTGAAGTAACCCTTGAAAAAGGAAATCTATCTATTCAAGCAACGGGGCAGCCTAAAGTGGCAGTTTACCCTGAGTCGGAAACCAAATTCTTTCTTAAGATAGTAGAAGCTCAGATTGAATTTTCGCGCGATGCAAACAACAAGGTAGAGAAACTCACTTTGTATCAGGGTGGTGCTGTTATGCCGGGAAAGAAAGTGAAGTAAATTTTACAAATTCTCCACAACCAAATTATGGTTGGTATAAATACAAATATCAGCCGCGATACCAAGGCTTTCGCGCACGATCTCCTCAGCAGAAAGATGTGGCGCATGTTTCTTTAACGCCAATGCGGCAGATTGTGCAAACATGGAACCTGAGCCGATGGCCGCCACCTGATTGTCTGGTTCTAATACATCGCCTGTTCCGGAGATTACCAGAATCTGATCTTCACTGGCCGCAATCAACATGGCTTCTAATCTTCTAAGAAACCGATCGGTACGCCAGTCTTTGGCCAGCTCAATAGCAGCACGTTTCATATTGCCACCATAAGCACTTAACTTTTCATCAAAGCGATCGAGCAGCGTAAAGGCATCGGCAGTAGAGCCAGCAAAACCCGTTATCACTTTGCCATCTTGCAGTTTGCGAATTTTTTTTACGTTGCTTTTGGCAACCGTGTTGCCCATGGTAGCCTGACCATCGCCACCAATGGAAACTTTTCCATTGTGCAGCACAGCAAGTATTGTTGTAGAATGAATTTTTTGCATGACTAGGATTTAAAAAAACTGAACAATTATTCAAGTTTTGTTCGCTTGTAAATAAGATGTAACGGAATTGAGACATTCAGACTCTTCCTGCGTTAGCAGTTTCTTACCATAGACTTGAATCGGATCGCGAATAATCATTTCTATAAATCAAAATTTTAAAAATATGGTCAACCTCAAGGTCTATTTCTTCACAGACCTTTTTCTAACAAACTATCTTCTATTAAATCAAAATCCTTACGGGATCTTCCAATAGTCCTTTCAAGGTTTTAAGGAAAGCGGCTCCAGTTGCGCCATCGACAACACGATGATCGCATGATAAGGTAACTTTCATAACATTACCAACTGCAAGCTGTCCGTTCTTTACAATCGCTGTTTCCTTAATTCCACCAATTGCCAAAATACAGGCATCGGGCGTATTGATGATTGCCGTAAATTCTTCAACTCCAAACATACCCAGGTTGGAGATTGTGAAGGTGCTTCCCTCCCACTCGCTTGGTTGAAGTTTTTTATCATGGGCTTTTTGAGCCAATTCTTTTACCTCTACTGCGATGTGCGAAAGAGATTTATTATCCGCAAAGCGAATTACAGGAACAAGAAGACCATCCTTTACAGCAACGGCAACGCCAATATGAATATGATGGTTCTTGCGAATCTTATCTACAAGCCAGCTTGAATTTACTTCCGGATGTTGCCGAAGTGCTGCAGCCGTTGCTTTTAGTACGATGTCATTAAATGATATTTTAACGGGAGCAATCTCATTGATACTCTTGCGAGCTTCCACGGCTTTGTCCATGTTAATCTCCATGGTAACATAGAAGTGCGGAGCCGTAAACATGCTCTCAGAAAGTCTGCGCGCGATAGTCTTGCGCATTTGCGATACGGCAACTTCCTCAAAACTTTCTTCTCCTACTACACTCTGTAACACAACCGGAGCAGATGCTTTTCCTTCAGTTGCTGGTGCAGCCGATGGTTTAAAAGTTTCAACATCGTGTTTGGTGATTCGTCCACCTTCGCCAGAGCCTTGAATTTTGCCAATATCAAACCCAAGATCTTTCGCCATTTTCTTAGCTAAAGGTGAGGCTTTCAAACGTCCATTTGCCTCCGATGAACTTGATTCTGCTGATGCTGCTGGTGCTTCTGATTGTTTTGTTTCTTCAGCAGGTTTACTTTCGGTAGCGGTTGCTGCTACAGGCTTAGAGTCTCCTGAAGATTTTGCATTATGTGCTTTTAACAGTGTTTGCCAATCCGCATTTTTTTCTCCGATAATAGCTAGAACTCCATTAACGGCAACGGATTCTTTCTCCTTTGCACCGATATACAAAAGTGTTCCGGCATTATACGATTCATACTCCATCGTGGCCTTATCGGTCTCAACTTCAGCCAGCAGTTCACCGGTCTTCACCGTGTCACCAACTTTTTTACTCCAGCTCGCAATTACGCCTTCATTCATCGTGTCGCTCATCTTAGGCATTAACACAATTTCTGCTTTTATACCCGAGGTATCAATTGATGCATCTGTTGAATTAGAGACGGCTGGCTCTTTAGATTCTTTAGCGGGTTCTGATTTTTTTTCTTCTTTTGCAGTTTCAGATTCTTTTTCAGCGGGTTCACTCTTTGATTCATTGAGCAAGCTTTTAAAATCTTCGCCTTTATTTCCAACAATGGCAAGTACGCCATTGATCGCGACAGCCTCACCTTCTTTCGCACCCAGGTATAATACGGTTCCTGCATTGAAAGCTTCATAATCCATGGTAGCTTTATCCGTTTCGATTTCGGCCATCAACTCACCCGATTTTACAGTGTCTCCTACTTTTTTATGCCATTTAGCTATCACACCTTCCGTCATGGTGTCGCTCATCTTGGGCATGCGTACTATTTCAGCCATTTTCTAGTTACTAGTTACGATTTACGATTTACGTCCCGATAGCTATCGGGATACGATTCAAGTGACCAAAAATAGGCCTATTTATGCTATTTTCAAGCACATCATTTATTTCGTTTTACCCAAATTTTGTCTTAAAAATTAAATGTGCCTAACAAAAACTCAAAGCGGGTAGTTGATGGGCTAATACCGTAAGAATATCGAAAGCCAACATCGAGTTGGGGTAGCAATCGGATTACGTTAATATCGAATTTTATTTCAACCCCGGTTGATAAATAACTTCTTGAAGTAGGTCTTTGATTAACATCGCTGTTTCCAAATCCATAATCCATAAACGCGTTGCCACGAATACGTTGAACATTTATCAGGGGACCAAGATTAAAATCGGGATACCAAATCGGCAGCGCATAGTTTGCAGACATGGAATAGAAGTTCTCAAAGCGCGAAACGGATTGTCCTCTTGGTAGCGGAATCTGATTCCTGAAAGTATAGTTATCCAATCCTTGTTCTGTACTCAACCTGATGTCAGCAATGTCTGTTTTCTGATACGCCCAGTATCCCCAAAAAGAATGATGCTTAAACAATCCAGGAAAATAAAGTCGCCCCTGAAAGGAGAATTGATTTCCTGTATAGTCACCACCATATGGAGTTCCATAAATATTCATAAAGAAAGCTTGACCCCATTTGCTATAAATATCTCTGCGGCTGCGTTTCAACACTCGGAAGCTGGATATTGAAAGATGGTTGTAAATAAGATTGCCATTACCAGCGTAATTTCTAAAAAAATATTGGGGATAATTTGACGGTATTAATCGACCACCATCATCAATACTGTTTTGAAAGTCCGTTACGTGTGTATAGCCAACGTAATTTGAAATTGTAAAGTCGCTTAAGTAACGTGATGAAGTTGTCAACAATGGAATTCTCAATCCAGCCTCAACAGTTTGCTCCTTCCATTTAAAAGTAAGATTGTCAACAACTGTTGTTGTATCGGTGCCCACAACTTTGTCATATTGCAACTCACCTTCATTAACCGATCGCGTAGCTTTCGAAAAATTCAAATCAATAATCGGATAAAATCCCTGGTAACTTATTCCTGCATTCCATGAGCCCGTGCGTTCATTAATATCAAAAATATAACCCGCATTGATTGCCGTTGTACTTAAAACATCCCGCGAGGATATTCCCAATTCAACCTGAGTAAGGCTATTGTCAACATAGGCACCCCAGTTGTAGGGATTTAACATGTGTGCAACCTTAGAATATTTTTTTACACCAAAACTTTCAGTTGGCACATTGCTTAATAAGTCCGGATGACCTTCTTGTTCTACTAAATGTTCAAAACCTGAATCTGGAAGTTTTTCAAATTTAGAAACGGCAACCCAGCTTGCAGGATCGAAATTAATTTTGGCCACATTTAATCCATCACGGCTCTGCTCGTTGTAAAATAATGTCTTTCCATTAGCACTAATAGATGGATTGTATGCGCCATACTTACTGGATGTTACCTGATAGAAATTACCAGATGAAATATCGAAAGCAAAAATATTATCAATGCCACTGCGTGGTGTGTTGTAAAGAACGTACTTACCTATGGATATCGGATAACCAATGTTTTCATCCGTGAACTCTGTAAGCGCTGTCATTTGATTAGACGACAAATCAAACTTTGCAATTGCCTTTCCATTTTTATTTGTAATCAAGGCTATAATTTCATTGCCAGCTTTAGTCCACCGCGGCATGGAAATAAAGTCGTTGGTAGGATTTTCAAAAGCTTGCTGAACAGCACCAGTTTCATAATCTATAATAATTAATCTAGTCTGATAATCTGTGCCGGTTTCGACTGTGGCTACTTTAGTACCATCGGGTGATAAAGCAGCGGCCGCATAACGCGAATGGTGCGAAATTACTTTTCGATGTTTCGTTTTTAGGTCATAGCCCACCAATACAGAATATGTTTTTACACGCCATCTGGGGTCATAACGATATTCGTTCCAGACAATGCGGTTGGCTGCCACCGACAGCATGCCTGTTACATTTATAATCCCGGGAGTGATCACTCGTTTTTCCTTTCCTTTCGAAAGAATCACAAACTCTTCAATGTCTCCGATTCCGGATTTTAACGCAAGTACCGAATCAGTTCCTATTTCAAATGGATACTCGTAGTCAGTATAAGCCTTAGACTTTCTGCTGTTAACAACATCAAATGGTGTTAGTGTGGTATTTGCTAATTCTTCCGCCCATTGCTTCTGCTGTTCGGCAGCCATCTCATCATATAGTTCGCTTACATACAATCCTGCCTCCTTCTTTATGGATCTTGAAAAAGTATAGGGAAGAAACGGAACACTCCAGGCTCTGCGGGTAATATTTTCCCACGTATCGGCATTTCCGGTTTTCTTTCTCAAGTAAGAAACCATATTATACCCCAGCACATAGTGATCGGGTATGTTATGTTTGTACGATCTTAAATATTGTTTATCGTAATCGAAAACTCTGCCCTCTTGCAGGTTGGTTCGATGAAGAAGATTAAAATTAGGGATTCGTCCTCTTCCACCAGAAGTAAATGCTGTTTCTGTTGCAACTGCATCACCCTCCCAAAACCATTGTGGCACGGCTGCATACGACATGGCTGCAAACGTGTTGGCTCCAAATAAATAATAGAGTGCTCTGTTAAAGCCACGCTTGGCATGTTGAAATTGAACGATGTGTCGATATTCATGGGTGGCCAATAGATTGAGCCAATCGAGATTGCCCATAAAGTTGTAATTCTGTGAGGGCATCCCAAAAAATTCTGATCTGCGTGGAGCAATGGAAACAAATCCATTACTAACTGAAGATTGATTTTGAAGTATAATAGAAATCTTTCGGGGTTCCACTCCCATTGACTGAGCTTCTGGAGTGCGGATGTGTTCCATGGTATTGGCCATCCGCTGCGCCTGCTCTTCATATCCTTTCGGGAAAAGTATTTTAAAGTTGGGCGAATTGATCTGCTGCCATTTTAAAGCCGGGTTGTTTTCTAAAACAACTGCGCTTTGACAAAATCCGGAAGTTACTGTTACAAAAATGGCGACAGCTACAAAAAACAAACGAGGCATACCTACAACCTTATTTAAGCCTGTAAGCTACATTAGGGGTGGTTAATTTGCTATTGAATTAATCGTTAAGTCCCGAATAAATCAATTCTCACTCAGTTCATCGAGACTCTTAAACTTTCGGCCTAAACTGGTAGCTGCACCCACGTTAAAAAAGCCCTGCACTTTAGAACCAGTCGCATTCGAATTCACAATATTAGTATCCACATTAGCGAGTGGTGTTGCAAACAATTCTCCAAACCCACCGGGCCTGTTGGTTTGAATAACCACTTGATTCAAAAAGTTAAATCCGGCCTCAGTTATTGACTGAATGACAACATTAACTGAATCCCCAACCACATAAGGTGATAATGGCTGCTCGTCTTTATCCTCATCAAAGGAATTGATGGCCCTTCGAATAGGAGCAATAAAAGGCACTCCACTAAAATTTCCACCTTTCGAGAACCCGGCATCGTAAGCTGTAATAATTTCACTTGGTTTTAATTGCTGAATCCCATTTTTATAAAACTTTATCCAATATGCATCTCCCGGTTCAATCGGGTCTGTTGCCCAAAATTCAGCCTGGTATTGATCATCGGCAAATTGCCCACCGGGTACCAGCAAAAATGTAATACTATCAACAGCTGGGGCACGCCCCATGCGGGCTTCGGAAACAAAAATTTCAGAGCCCACCTGCACCGATAAATTATAGCTTAAACCAACCTCACCAAATCTCTCATTAACTAGAGGAGTCCACACATAAACACCGGCTTCCGTTTCAGAAAATGAATAGACTTTTCCATTTGTATCAGTAACACTAATCACCGCACCACTAACTCCTGTTGGCAACACATTTTCAAAATAAGGTTGCGATCGGGTAATTTTTATTTTCTGATCTCCGACTGCATCATTGAGCCATGCATCAATAACGAGTACCGGCTCGGCCTTCTCTAATGCCGGGTTAATGACCTCATCACATGAATAAAAGATACATGAACCCGTTAGAATAGTTACTATATATAGTGAGAGGCGTTTCATAAAAATCAAAATTTAAAATTATAAGAGACCGAAGGTACCACGGTACCAATAATCGAAAGCTGACGTGCCTCGCTATTGATTGGGCTACCCTGCGTTACGCGATCCTTCCCTTGGGTAAAATAAATTGAGAATGGGTTTCTACGCCCATAAAGATTATAAACACCAAATACCCAATAGTCACTGTTCTTTCGTGCATTGCCATTTCGCTTTACTGTTCTACCTTCTAAGCGAAAGGAGACATCTAACCGATGATAAGCAGGTAAACGCACATTGTTACGGCTTTCAAGCGCGTTGTATGGAATAAGAATATCCTGAACTACATACCTTGATGTAGGAAATGTTGACGGGGTGCCACTAACAAAAGTAAAATTTGCTGAAGCTGACCAGCGCTTATTGAGATCATAAAAACCACTAAGTTTTAAATTATGAGTTTGATCGAATCGTGCAGCATACCACTCACCACGATTAATGCCATCTACTTTAAGTTCGGTGCGGGCAATTGTATAGGCCGCCCAACCTGTAAACCGGCCAACCTTCTTTTGCAAATAAAACTCAACGCCATAGGCTCTGCCGTTTCCGACCAGCAGATCACCTTCCAAAAATTCATTAATTAATAAGTCGGCACCATCTATGTAGTCGATTTGGTTTTGAGTATTCCGATAGTAGGCTTCAACCGAAAACTCAAACATTTTTTCCTTACCAAAATCACGGAAGTAGCCTAAAACCCATTGATCGCCTAATTCAGGTTTAATGTTGTTACTTGTGGGTGTCCAAACATCCAAAGGATTGGATGCTGTTGTATTAGAAATCAAGTGCAGGTATTGCGCCATGCGCGTGTAGCTTGCTTTTATCGAACTCAGATCATTTAATTCAGCTTTGAAGGAAAAACGAGGCTCAAAGTTTTGATAAGTAGACGTTGTTTCTCCGTTGGCAAATGTCTTTTCATCTACAACTGATCTCCTTCGGCCTGGTATGGTGTCGTTATAGGTGTATTGCTTGCCGGGGCCAAACCCATTAAAACGAGAATAGCGCAAGCCATACTCTACCGATATTTTAGACGATAACTGTTGCGTGTTTCCAACATAGGCAGACGATTCTAAATTGTATTTCTCAGGTAAGCTGATGTCAATCCTGTTTCCGTTGGAAGTTCCAAACGCATTGGCTGGTTGAAATGAGTAATAATTTGCTTCTACACCAAAAGAGATTTCATTCTTCGTATTTAAAAAATAGCTAAAGGAAGGTTTGAACGTGAGGTTTCTAATTGAAGATTTCCAACGAAAGTTATCGCGTTCATTGTCTCCAAACTGAAGTGAATAATCGTATTGACTGAAGATGCCCGAAAAGTTAGCAAACAGGCGATCGTTAAAAATTTTATTCCAACGTATGGTGCCCGTGTTGTTTCCCCACGAAAATCCCTGATTGCCATCGAAGAAAAACTTATCGCGGCCGGTATACCCAGAAACAAAAATTCGATTGCGTTTATTAATGTTATAGTTAGCCTTTCCCGTAAGGTCATAGAAATTCAATGCCCCACCATCTTTCAGCAAATCGACAAAGGGCCGTGCCAAAATATCGGCATACGACCGCCTGCCAGCTACTATGAAAGAGCCATCACCTTTAAATAAAGGACCTTCCACCGCACCGCGGCTAAAGATGGTTCCAACACCGCCATTTACTTCATACGTTTTATTGTTTCCTTCCTTCATGCGCACATCTAATAGCGATGAAAGGCGACCCCCAAAGCGAGCTGGAATAGCACCTTTGTAAAGTTTAATGTCTTTTACCGCATCAGGATTAAATACCGAAAAGAAACCGAGCAAGTGCGATGAATTATAAACTGTTGCCTCATCTAACAAAATCAGATTTTGCCCCACACTACCGCCACGCACATTAAACCCCGAAGCGCCTTCGCCAACAGTGGATACACCAGGCAGTTGAATCAAACTTTTAATTACATCGGCTTCGCCAAGAAAAGCAGGAATCCGAATAATGGTTTTAACATCTAAGCGATTGGTACTCATCTCCTGAGCTTTAACCCCTTGCTCGTCTTTAGTTGAACTGACTACTACCTCCTCTAATTGCATTCCCTCTCCTTGCAACTCAATATCAATGCGCGTATTCTCTGATAAAGTTAACGTCTTTACCTGTGAAGCAAATCCGATATAGCTATAGCTCACATCATAAGTTCCCCCGTCAACAGTTACCGAATAAAATCCATACACATTGGTGGTTGCTCCGGTTGTTAATGATTTAATATAAATTGTAGCCCCGATCAAGACCTCGCCATTGGCCGCATCTTTAATATACCCGCTAATAGTATGCTTTGGTTGAGCGAAAGCTGAAACATAAGCGAGAAAGAAAAGGAGATAAAGAATTTTAGTACGCATAGATTGTAAAACAGGAAATACGGAAAAATGAGTAAATAGTTACCTTTACGAAACATATTTCTTCCCAGCCACTATAAAAGGTTTAATTGGCAAAAATGTTTAGAAGAATAAAAGAATTGTATCGCGAATATAAGGCCTACGTGCGGGTAGACTTGATTATGTATGGTGTTATGATTTTATTAATTATTTTATATTTCATTTATACGGTGACAACCAACTAAGCAGCGCTGCCTATACTAGAATCTCTTTTACATCGTCTTTAATTTTCTCAGCCAGTTCATCCATAGGCAAATCGTTAATGTCGGTGCCAAAAGGATCTTCAATTTCTTCAGCTATAAGTTCAACGCTTAGCAGTACAAAGGTTATTAACGTTACTATTGGTATTGTAAGATAACCTGAGGTGCTTACAAAACCGGCTGGCAACGTGACCACGTAAATAAAAATAAACTGTTTTATGTACATACTATAGTTATAAGGAATAGGTGTATTCTTAATCCGTTCGCAAGCACCTAAAATATCCATAAACTCTTTCAACTCTTTATCCAAAATAAAAAGTTGATCACCTGAAACTTTATTTTGTTTATATAAAGAATTTATCCGGTGATACATCATGGAAGACAACTTGTTGGGAATATGCTTGAAGGTTTTTAATTCGTTTATGAATTGACTGTGCACCGCTTCCAGCTCGGCAAATTTCACACCCCTTCTCAAATGCTCTTTTACAGCAAACACAAAATTCGGAATCATAATCGAAAACCATTTTCTAGTTTCAACATCCTCTTTATCTAGAAAGGCATCTATTTTAATAGCCAACGTTCGTGTGTTATTAACCATGCTACCCCATAGTTTGCGACCTTCCCACCACCGATCGTAAGCCGAATTGGTGCGAAACACAAGAAACAAACCCAGCACAATACCTAGCAACGAGTGCATAGTTATAGTGGTATGAAAGTCATTTTCATGGAAACGAAGCACATCTAATAATAAATAGCAAACTCCTGCAGTAAAGAATGTTACAATAATAAGAGCCGGAGTTAGCGTACGCATCACTCCGCGGCTATACCCCTGGAATATTAATGAAAACCAGACTTTGGGATTATAATTGACCATGGGGCTTTGAAAATAACCCCAAATATAAGCCTAATAAAAAAATATCTTAAAACAGTAACCCGGCAAAAGAATTCCCGTTACATTTATCAAAATAATATCATTTTAATATCACTCTTATGAAAACTGAAAAATTGTATTCACCGATGTCAGGCTATCTTATGATTGGGATAGTTCTTATTTTATTAGCAGCTGGTATTGCCGGGCCGTTGATAGCTCGCATGTTTTTTCTGTTCTTCCTTTTGGGGATAGGTATTTTCCTGATGTTCGGATTTTTCTTTATCAATCCAAATGACTCCATGGTGCTGGTTTTGTTTGGTGAGTATAAAGGAACCGTGAAAGAGAACGGATTTTATTGGGTCAATCCGTTTTTCAGCAAAAAGAATATTTCACTGAGAGCCAGAAATTTTGATAGCGAAAAAATAAAAGTAAATGATAAAGTGGGTAACCCGATTCAGATTGGAGTAATACTTGTATGGCAGGTGCGCGACACCTTTAAAGCTGCTTTTGAAGTTGAAAACTACGAAAACTTTGTACGCATACAAAGCGATTCGGCCGTACGCAAATTAGCAGGCACTTATCCGTATGATAATTTTGATACGGATCACGAAATTACGTTGCGATCGGGCCAGGATGAAGTAAATCATGCGTTGGAAGAAAATCTAAAAGGTAGATTGGACATGGCTGGCATTCATGTGATTGAAGCGCGGATTGGATACCTGGCATACGCTTCGGAAATTGCCAGTGCAATGCTACGAAGGCAACAAGCAACAGCGGTTGTAGCAGCACGCTTTAAAATCGTTGAGGGTGCCGTAAGTATGGTAAAAATGGCTATTGATCATCTTGCTAAAGAAGGCGTGATTGAATTAGATGACGAACGAAAAGCAGCTATGGTAAGTAACTTAATGGTTGTGCTTTGTGGCGATAAAGACGTGAGTCCTGTTGTAAACACTGGTACATTAAATCAATAACATGGCGCAAAAAAAACCTTTCGTTCTTCGGCTTGATCCAGAGATTCTAAAGGCTGTTGAAAAGTGGGCGGCTGATGAGTTTCGAAGTACCAACGGGCAATTGGAGTGGATTGTAAGTAAAGCACTTAAAGATGTGGGCAGGCTAAAACAAAAATAGGTGTTGAACTTGGCAAGCATCTTGTTATTACCGAATTTCGGCTTTTAAAATTTACCTATGCTACGAATACTTGCGATATTGATATTCTTTTCACTTTCTGTAGAAGCTCAAAAAGATTATTTAGTTACATCAAAAGTTGATACCCTTTATGGTGAGATCAGGATCCAATCTTATGATCAGATTGATCGCGTTCAAATTACCATAGATAAGAAAAAGCAACTCTTTACAGCGCTTCAGATTCTCAGCTTAAATATGGACAGCCAGGTTTATAAGCCAATGCAGTACGAAAAAAAAATCATGCTTATGAAAGTACTTAAAGAGGGATACCTTAGCCTATTCGCATTTCGAATTCCTAATCAAAATAATTATGATGGCCGACTCTTCAAAAAAATGGGTGATTTGCCTATAGAAGTCCCAAATCTGGGATTCAAAAAAATTCTCGGTAATTACCTCGATGATTGCGAATCCGTTTCTGAAAAAGTGAAGGCCGGTGATCTGGGCAGAAAAGATCTCGACCAAATCATTGACTCTTACAACCTCTGCATTACTAGCAGAAATACAGTCAATTACTCAGTCCCTGCTGAACCGATTATAATTGCGAATGAAGTGACGGCCGCAATTGAGTCACTAATAAATAAAACGGAGGCCGAAGATTTCCCATCCAAAAAAGATGCGCTTGATCTGTTGCGAGACATACAATCAAAAGTTGAGAAAAAGGAAACTACTCCAAATTACCTTACAGAGGGTCTCAAATCCTATCTAAGCAATGTACCCGCTCTTTCGGATGACCTTGAAAAACTCTTAAGCTTACTGAAGAACTGAGGGTAAATATTTTTTGATTGCAGCAGGAATTTCTTTTCTGCTCTGCCAAAATGCATAGAGTCCGCAAAAGGTTACTATTAATGCGTATATAAATAACTGACCACCACCTCCTTTTATTTCTATAGCCAATAAGGTCAGGTGCATCCCGAAAGCCCCGGCCATTAAATCAACGGCTAATAAGGAGCCAAGCCAAACCGTTGCCGGAATCAATATTAAAATGGATGCTATTAACTCAAAAACTCCAATGCCAATGCGGCTCCACGGTTCTATACCCACTGTGGTAAAAATATAAACAGACTCATCCGATGCTGTAAACTTAAAGTAAAGCGTTTGAGCCATAATGGCTGCTGCTAGTATTCGAGCGCCCCAATAGAGAATAGGTTTGAGGGTTTTCAAAATTGTATTTGTTAAAAGTTGTTCTATATACGGGTGAAGCACAACTAAAGATTGTCAAGTAGAAGACAGAACTATACCTTTCAATAATTAACTTTAAATTAAAAATAAAATATGATCCATTTCGAGGTTCATCCTGATATCTCTCAAGCCAAAACAATTTCTACGGATTTCTATTTGCTTCCAGAAAGTTTTAAAAAAGCCAAAGACAACATTTTTGCAAAATGTTGGCATTTAATTGGTGACACGGATCTGGTGAAAGAAGACGGCTGGATTACTCCAGTGAACCTGCTTGAAAATTATCTGGACGAATCGCTGATTCTATCGCGCGACAAACAAGGAAAACTTCATTGCCTTTCAAATGTGTGCACGCATCGCGGAAATTTGATTGTAGAAAAACCCTGCCGGGGTAATGATATTCGATGCAAATACCATGGGCGTAGGTTTAACCTAACCGGAAAGTTTCTTTCCATGCCCGAGTTTAAAGAGGTAAAAAATTTTCCCACAGAAGCAGACGATCTCACCAACCTGCCGCTGCATCAGTGGGGGAAATTATTATTTACCTCCTTAAATCCGCATAACGATCCACAGCCTTTCTTTAAAGAAATGATGGAACGCGTAAGTTGGATGCCAATGAATGAATTTGTATTCCGACCTGATTTATCGAAAGATTACTATATGGATGCACATTGGGCATTATACTGCGAAAACTTTCTGGAAGGATTTCACATTCCGTTTGTTCATGCCGGATTAAACTCCGTTATCGACTATGGCAATTACCATGTTGAACTATTCAAGTATTCCATTCTACAATTAGGCATCGCAAAAGAAGGTGAATTAGTTTTCGACTTACCAACAACATCGAAAGACTTTGGAAAACGTATTGGCGGATATTACTTCTGGATATTTCCCAACATGATGTTTAATTTTTATCCATGGGGTTTATCGGTAAACATCGTTCGCCCCATCACACTCAAAAAAACAAAAGTGTCGTTTCTTTCTTATGTGTGGGACGAGAGTAAGCTTCGCCAAGGAGCTGGTGGTGATTTACACAAAGTTGAACTTGAAGACGAGGATATTGTTGAAAATGTGCAGAAAGGAATTAGATCGCGCTTTTATTCACACGGCAGGTATTCAGTCACGCGAGAAATGGGGACTCATCACTTCCACAGATTAATTGCCAAGTTTATGAACAACGATTAGCGATTGTTAGATGGCTTCAGTGCCTCATATATATCCGGATTTGTATTGAGCAAAATAATTAAGCCAATTACCAGCAGCAGACTAAAAATAATTTGGGTAACTAAAAAGATACCAAGTCCTTTGAAAAAGGATGTTATTCGGCCTTAATCTGAAAACATATCGGAATAAGCGTAACTAAAAAATGCAATTGTAGCTATCGTCAGTATCCAGGCGGGTAAAACTTTTCCAATTAAAGCATACACACAAAGGCTAAAAATACTTAACCAATATACATGCCCCTGCAAATAGAATGGCAGCACTGTGTGCTCTATAAAATTCAATCCTTGCTTTCTGAAAAAAATGTAGCGGCCACAAAATGCAAAAATGGGAATCATGATAAATGATAAACTTTTCAAGTTATCAGAAGCTAACTTCATGGTTGCTTGTATCATTCGTTCTTGCCCAATGCCCACTTTTGCTTTTGGCTGAAGTCCTGTGTCGCTCGCGGATTTCATAAACTCCACCAAGTCAATATTGAAAAGACTGGCAACTATATAGATAAGAGTAACCATGAGAAAAAAATACCCAACCGGCCCATAGTAGGCAACTCGATTACCTTCAATATATTTTCTTGATGCTACACCCGGGCGTATAGTAATATCACGAAGAGTGCGAGGAAACATTCCATCAAAGCCGTAGATACGCGCCCAAAAATCATTCCAGCCCTCTTTTACAGAAAGTCTTTTAACAGTTTGCCGCTGCCCACAAGTAGGGCAATAAGTGAACGAAACTTATGTTGAACAATTAATACAGGTCATGTCAAGGATTTAATACTAAAATATCAATTTCTGGTAACAATTCGTAAATCGTAATTCTAACTTCGTACCTCGTTATTTATCCAGCCACTCCTTAAATTCCTGCACCCGCTCCCGCGCTACAATTACATCGGCATCGTCACTGGTTTTTAACACAAGTCTTATCCGACTATTCGTGTGGCTTATCATATCCTGAATACAAGCCATGCTTACAATATATTTTCGATTGATTTTAAAATAGTGAGTTGGATCTAGTAAGGCTTCAAGTTGATCTAATGTGAAATCGAGAATATGTTTACGCCCGTCTTTTGTTTGTGCAAAAGTTGTTTTCTCTAAACTGAAGAAAAATAAAATTTCTTTTACCTCGAGTGATTTAAGATGCTCGCCCACTTTTATTACAAAACGCTCTTTATATTTTTTGGTAAGCATTTGCATAGCGTAACCAATGCTCTCCAGCATTTTTGCCGGAACAACAGGTTGTTGGGTAAGTGTTTGATATTTTTTGAATGCTGCGGTTAGCTCTTCTTTATCAATTGGTTTAAGAATGTAATCGATGCTATTAACCTTAAAAGCTTTGAGCGCATATTCATTGTAAGCGGTTGTAAAAATTACCGGAGTTTTCACTTCTGTTTTCTCAAAAATCTCGAAACTCAATCCATCGGCCAATTGGATGTCCATGAAGATTAAGTCAACCGTGTTTTGTGAAAGCCAATCGACAGATCGTTTTACTGAGTCTAATGTAGAAACCAGTTGAATTTCAGCATGGAGCTCGCGAATCAGATTTCCTAATCGTTCTGCGGCCAGCGGTTCATCTTCAATAATCAATACCTTCATACAATCTCAATCTGGGGAATTGCAACTACAAATTTTCCATCTGCTTCTTTCACCTCCACTTTATGTTCGCTTAAAAACTCATATCTCTTCTTTATGTTCTCAAGCCCAAGGCCCTGTGAATCTTCGGCCAACACTGGTTTACGTCTCAAAGAATTTTCAATGATAATTTTCTTGTCGCGATTATAAATACGAATCGTTAACGGATAATCTTCAGAAACTTCATTGTGTTTGATGGCATTCTCAACCAACATTTGCAGAGCAAGGGGTGCCACCAAACATTTTAATTCTGGCAACTCAATACTAATTTTAAGTTTGTCGCCAAATCGGATTTGTTGCAGAAATACGTACGAATCCAAAAAATGTATCTCTTCTTCAAGGGCAACTACCTCTTTATCGCGGCTAGCCAACACGAAGCGATATACTTCAGAAAGTTGCTTAATAAATTTTACGGCCTTGTCCTGATCTTGATAAACAAGATTGGTGAGGGCATTTAAACTATTAAAAAGAAAATGCGGGTTAACCTGATTCTTTAAATTATTGTATTGCGCCTCCACGTTTTCCTTCTTCAATCGCTCTGCATCGACCGCTGCCTTTAGCCAGTTTGCGAAAAACAGACGGCCTGTCATAAATAACGTAATAATCAAGGTAATTACAATCGTTATGTAGTAGGTTTCCTCCATGCTATCGCCAAGATGAAAACCTAACACAGTTTGGAAAAGAAATACCAAACTATATACGGCACTCAAGGTATAAACCACCATACCAACTAAGCCGGCAACCAAACGGACAATGGTTTGTCTCTCCCATGAAAAAAAATAATCGAGTAAGTTGCTAACATAAGCATTGCCAAGCCAAAGAGCCAACCACAAGGATGCGGTAAAGAACGCTATCGAAACAAGAGAACTGATACTTTCGCAACACCCACGCCAGATAAAGTAGCTCATAATAAAGCCAGCAATACTTACCCAAAAACTGGTTTTAAGATTCTCTTTAAGGAATGTGATCAACGAAGGCATGCTGCAAATTATAATATTATTTATTATGATTCTCTTTAGCCACAGATTCACAGATTATTTTTTATTACAAACTACGGCTTTTAACTCTATGCTTTCTGTATGGCTATGTGTTTAAAAATGTATTGCCTCAGATTCAGAGATTATATTCTTACCACCTTTAAACTCTGCGGCTGTTAAAGTAATTAAAAGGTAAGTATCTATTTTTCTTTCCTACAATCTGTGAATCTGTGGCTAACACTCTATGTGTTTAAATCATTATTTACAATTTTGTAACACTCCCAAATTCATTTCCTTTCCCCATCTTGGCGCCAAAGGATTTTCAGATTCAGTAGGTGATTCAAAAATTGTTGCTGCCTTGCGAGCGGTTTCGCAAGCCTCCGTGGGCGGTTGATTAAAAAACCGAGCAGTACCTAATTGCATTTGAGCCAACAATGACAAAGCCCTCGGATTCTTTGGATTCATACTTAACGCTTTACCAAAGGTTTGCATAGACAAGCTGGAATATTTTTGGCCCCGACTTGCAGGATCAACGGTTACACGAATCATATGAGCAAATCCTTCGAGCGTAACTAGCTCCGATTCTGCAGGCGCAAGTTCTTTCCCCTTCTCAACTGCAGTATGAGCCAGGTCTAAGTACGAATCCTTTTTTGACCCCTCCTTTTCAGCAATCGCCATCATAATGTTTCCGTAAGCAGCATAGTAATACGGCTCCCATTTTGTTTTCTCAGCATTTGCAATCCTATCGAGTGCATTGACTGCCACTTGATACTCGTCAATTGTTTTAGCTACATAAACAGCTTGCACCTGCTTACCCATTTGAGCGAAATACTTTTCATCATTAGCAAAGGCCGAAATTGAAATGATGAATGCGAAAAATAAAATAATTGTTTTCATACTTGTATTAGTTTAAAAGTTAATGATTAAAGATTTGGAAGTTGATTGACTGATTTATTTTTACTGATTGTGATAAACACACCCACAAACAAAAACTGCGGTGCTGCCTGCCGTGTAGCACGACTTACGTACACACCCTGATCGTTGGGGGTAGTGCTATATTGATACCCGAAAATATTATCATGCCGCAGCAGATTTGTGCACGACAAATAGATGATCAAATTATTTTTTGGTAGATAAGCTAGGTTGGCACTTAAGTCCTGATAGGCCGGTGTTTTATCCGAATTAAATTGATCAGAAGATTTGTTGGGATTGTAATACGTGCGACTGCTGCTATAACTATAGGTAAATCCTACTTGTGTTTTTAATGCTGTTAGAAAATGTTTGTAAACGAAAGAGAAATTATGTGCCGATGCAAAAGAAGGGACAGCCGAAGTTGGAAAATTTAAATAGTTGCGTTCCGTATCCAAGAAAGAATATGATATCCAATAGTCAGCATTTTTAATTGTCTCACTATCGCGCCAGAAAAGTTCAACGCCTTTTGCAAACCCGGAACCAGTATTGGCAAGTGCATTCGGATTACCATTTTCAAACTTGATCAGCTGATCATACTTTTTATAATACGTCTCAACCCGAAAAGTTTTGCGGTTGGTAATAATCTGGTAGTTCAATATAAAGTGTTCCGCTTTTTCAGGATTTAATTGATTGTCAATACGCACATATTGATTTTGTGAGGATTGTCTGAACGTTCCGTAAGCAAAAGAGAATTGGCCTTGCTTACCCGGCTTATAAGCTAGCGATAGCCGTGGGTCAAGACTTGTGTAATTATTTAACACATTTGTTTCAAGCCGTCCACCAGCCTTTACTACAAAATGATTACTCGCATAGTATTCAGTTTCTACAAACGTTGCTGAAATCGGTTCAGTAAAAGTAAGCGCCTCATTTGTATCGCTGTTTGAATTATATCTTGTAACCTCATAGTTGCGATTATAAAATTCAGAACCTACCCGAACTTCCAATTGATCAGAAACAGAATGTTCAGCAACTAACTTAGCATGAAGTCCTTGCTCAGTTTCGCTTACCGGACTTCCATCAAACTCTAATTTGTTTTGGTTGTAGGAATACGACACCCCACCACGTACAGACCAGTTCGCGCCAAGCGATTGCTGATACGTGCCATTGCCATAACGATAATAATTGTCTTGATCAAATTGTTGCTTGATGGTTGGATCAAGGATATCATGATTGAATAGCGAGAAAGAAGTCTGATTAAAATTTCCAAAGAACTTAAACATGCCATCCTTACCAATCTTTTGGCGATACGCTGCACTGCTTTCTAATGATACGGGTGGTTTTTTCCAATCTATTTCCTGATTGATCAACCCAAAGTATGGCCGGATGTCGGTGTATTGAACCTTACCCGAAACAGAAGCTCTGTCCCAAACTTGGGTATGCGCAACATCGGCACCAACGGAGAGAATACCAATGTCTGTTTGATTCATCTCTGCAATGTCTTTCGAGTTAAGCACTAAGGCCGATGAAAGAGCTTGGCCGTACTCAGCCGAGTAGCCACCGGTGCTAAAACTGGTTCCCTTAAACATGAAGGGAAGAAATCGTCCACGTGAAGGGGTGTTGGGTGCCGCTGGACCATAGGCATCAAGCACTGCCATGCCATCAATAAAGGTGCGGGTTTCAGAACCATCGCCACCGCGAACAAATAACCTTCCACTCTCACCTACCTTTGTTGTACCTGGCAAAGTATTCAATGCCCCTGCAATATCAGCTGTGGCTCCGGCTGTTGTTGCAATGTCAATGGCTTTTAAAATTGTCCTTCTGTTTTCTTCACCAGCTGTAAAAGAACCCGCAGAAATAACTACGCCATCAAGTTGATTGATCTCTTCTTTTAAGGTGACCTGAATTTCAATCTCCTTACCAGCTAATTGAATTGCCTGCGAAAAAGTTTTAAACCCCACAAACGTAACTTCTAAAATTTTAGCACCAAGCTCCTCAGAAATAAAAGATAATTTTCCGTCCACACTGGAGCTTGTTCCATCATAAGAATCTTTTATCATGACGTTAGCCCCCGGAATGGGCTCTCCTTTTTCGTCTTGAACAAACCCTGAAATTCTGGTTTGCGACTGCGCTACCATAACCAAGGATGTTGAAAACAGGATCAAGTAAATAAGTCTGACAATCATAAAATTCTGTGCGATTACAAGACGAAAGTGGCGTGCCAGAGGAGGCTTTACTAAAATAGGTTGCTGAAGTGTAGAAGGAACAGGATGAATTGTCTGGTCGCGGGGCGGGCGATCCGAAACAATGAATAAATAAGGGTTTTTTACTTTTATTAGTATCTTTAAAAAATGCAGCAATCAGTCGCTACCTCCCTCTTTCTTCCAATCGCACTTGGCATTATTATGCTAGGGCTAGGACTTTCGCTTACGCTAGACGATTTTAAACGTGTAACCAAATACCCAAAAGCCATGACTATCGCGCTGGTGTGCCAGATGGTATTGCTGCCGGCACTTTGTTTTGGAATTGCCTCCTTTAGCGGACTTAGCCCGGTACTATGTGTAGGATTGGTTTTGCTGGCTGCCTCGCCTGGAGGACCAACCGCCAATCTATATAGTCACCTTTCGAAAGGAGATGTAGCTTTAAACATCACACTCACTGCTGTTAACAGCGTGCTTACACTTTTTACATTACCCTTTATCGTTAACCTGGCCATGAAGTATTTTATGGGAGCCGGGCAATACATACCCTTGCCTTTTGCAAAAGTGGTAGAAGTATTTTTAGTAGTATTGGTTCCGGTAGCATTGGGTATGCTTATAAAAAGCAAAGCCCCCGTGTTTGCCGACAAAATGAATAAGCCCGTTAAAATTATTTCTGCGCTATTGCTTGTAATCATTATTGTTTCGGTAACACTTCGCGAAAAACAAGTACTGGCCGATCACTTTTCGCAATTGGGAATACCGGTGTTGCTCTTTAATGTGCTTAGTCTTGCAATTGGATTTTACCTGCCCTTATTATTCAAAATCGAAAAGAAACAAGCTATTGCCATCGGTATGGAAATAGGTATTCATAATGGTACGCTGGCTATCTACATCGCACTAAACGTGCTGAACAATTCAACTATGAGTATACCTCCTGCCATCTACAGTTTGCTCATGTTCTTTACTGCGGCTGCTTTCGGGTTTCTGGTTAACATCTCCAAAAAGCAAACCGCCTGAGATTACTTCAAGTAGAAATAGTTTCAGGAGCAGCCATTGTTTATTATGTTTGGAGGATAGTGTTCAAAATGAAATCAGAAATTATCAAGCAGATGAAAAATACTATCATTCTATTTTTGGTATGTGTTAGCGTGCTCAGCTATTCACAACCCGTTAACAAATACATTACAGAAGAAAACGTAACCCGCATTATTAAAACACTTGCAGCGGACAACATGATGGGGCGTTCGGCTATTCGTCCTGAGCACATCGACAAAGCTGCAGCCTTTATCGAAAGCGAGTTCAAAAGCATTGGGCTTGGCCAACTTCAAGGTTTAAAGAGTTTCCGACAGGAATTTACTAAGTCGCGCATTTTGCCAGTCAGTCAGCATGTGACAATAGATGGTAAACCAATTGCATCCGAAAATGTATTGATTATAGCGGAGAAGTCTGAACTAAGTCAAAGCACAGGTTTATCAATCAGGCAAATAGCATTTGACTCCACCGCATCAAACAAAGATCAATACTTCTTCGACAAAGCGTTTGCGTTGATACGCGATACCAGTTCTATGTTAGTTTTAATAGACGACCGCTTTCAAAATAATTTTCAGGAATTGAAAGGGTACTTTCAGGGACGCTTTACCAACAATCGAAAATACACAAAGGTGTTTGTTACCGGAGCAACAGAAGCGAATCAGTACAGTATCAAGGCTACTCAAAAAATCGAATCCATAAAGATGGCCAATGTAGTGGGCATATTGCCGGGCAAAAGCAAACCTGATGAGATGGTTGTATTCTCTGGTCATTACGATCACATTGGTATTGAAAAACCCATCAATGGCGACTCTATTGCCAATGGTGCTGATGATGATGCTTCGGGTACAACTGCCGTGATTGAGCTGGCTCGCTACTTTAAAAAGATTAAGAACAATGAACGCACACTAATCTTTGTTGCCTTTACAGCCGAAGAAATTGGCGGGTTCGGATCTAAATATTTCTCGGAGCAACTTAATCCCGATAAGGTGGTGGCCATGTTTAACATTGAAATGATTGGAAAGCCATCGAAGTGGGGACAAAATTTTGCGTTCATAACCGGGTACGATCGCTCTGACTTCGGAGAAATACTTCAGAAAAACTTAACCGGAACAAAATTTGAATTCCGGGCCGATCCGTATCCAGAACAAAACTTGTTTTATAGATCTGATAATGCAACGTTGGCTCGACTGGGTGTTCCTGCTCACACGATCTCAACCGATGAAATTGACATCGATAAATTTTATCATACCGTTGACGATGAATTCGAGACGCTTAACATGGAGAATCTTACAGCGACTATCCGGGCTATCGCACTTAGTGCTAAGTCAATAGTGGCTGGTAAGGATACGCCTAAGAGGATAGATAAGGCTACTGTGA
>ENA-ORBV01002601-ORBV01002601.1-microbial-mat-metagenome-genome-assembly--contig:-NODE-2601-length-37873-cov-8.010160_pt1 | contig 37873 bp, 21 predicted proteins | sample MGYA00237777_ERZ505514 | MGnify/ENA primary metagenome ERZ505514 (study PRJEB26160, sample SAMN06269048) | microbial mat metagenome | isolation source: Oligotrophic lake microbial mat | place... | reverse complement strand
CCTCTGTTTGGAATACGATGAAGCCGCTATTGTTTTGGAATTGGAAGTTGATGGCTCCAAGCGCAGAGGAGGTAAAGCAAGGAAGCAACATCAAGCTGAAGAATGTTGCCGATTTGGTGTCGAAGCTCGATGCCAAGTACAATGTGAAGGTTACCGCACAAGGTAAGGGTCAAAAGAACAATCACGTTCTCATCGAGGGGAGTGACAATGGTACAATTTCATCCGTGATTCAACCCACGAATCAGAATCATGTCCCGAGTTCTAGACCAAGAACTGATGTGCGCCCTAAAGGAAAAGATACAAGATCTAGTCCAGAACACAAAGTCGAACGGAAACGATGGGTTCCCACGCCGTGTTCTATCATGATGTTGTGTAATCCTACGGACATGTGGTAACAACTGAAGAGCATCTCACCATGACGAAAGCATGCGCGCCGTGTAACCAATCTTGCCAACGAAGATGTCAATCTTGTTGGATTGTCGATCGAACATGGAGCTGTTTCTATGGTAGACTAGCAATACTCATAACTTTCGAATTTGCGTGTAATAGCAGCTATTCTTTTGGTGAAACATTAGAGTAGGAAAGTTTCTTTCTAAGGTATTGTTCTCCGCATTTCGTCCCTTGTTGTTTGGCGATTTGACGGTGAAGAATTATCGTTTATCAGATTTCTGTTGTAGTCGTGATGGTCAATCTTTTGGGAATTGCAAAAGCAGCTGTTCCAGCAACTGAGACGATGCAACAATGGTTGGTGTTGTTTGGTTGCATTCGTGAACAATGTGATGCAATCGTGGAGAACTCTGCTGGGACAAAAGCAATGAAAGTTGTTGACTTCAGGTCTTCAATCTGTTCCACCAATCTAGACAATCTTTAAAAAGCTAGAGACAAAAATCCCAGATGCGGTGGAGCAGGGATAGGCTTCAAGTGACAATGATCTGCAAACATTAACAAACAAACATGGAGCTTTGTTTCTCAATGGTGGGAGCTTTGTTTAGCATTGCATAGCAGACATAAAGATGTGCTAAACAACAAGCAACATGAATTACAGTATCAAAAAAAAAATCAAATGTTCCATTGCTTAGTTATCTTTTAAATGGATGCCTTACATTTTTTTCTTGTGCTTCACACAAAAGATCAACTAAACAGCAAGCAATTTGGTAATTGTCAGTCTCATTGTGTTGGCTGTTTCATCTGCTCTAGGTCAGTCAACACATAGGTGGTGTGCTTGTCATAGAAAAACTAGAGATTGTGTTTGCAGGTTCTGCGCATTCATGTTGTTAAGATCGACATGAGTTTAGGGACATCAATGTTGGAATGTTTAACAAAATGTATAGAAAGACCATCTTAAAGGATCAACCATCAGCATGGTTTTGAGATGCAATTTCATTACAGTCATTGCAACATTGGACCAAGCAGAATGCAATCTTTGACTGAGGTGCATGCTTTTGGATTTGATGATAGCAGCGCCAGCCTGCTAAGAGTCTTCTTGTTGAGTGCATGTGATTTAATCTTTATGAAGTTGCTCAATTGTGGCAACAATCAAAAATTTGTTTTTGACTTTTGTCACCTTCAGGGGTTTGCTGATGAAGGGGGTGTAAAAGTTCTGGAGGTTTGCCTGTTGGTCACATGTTCAATGGTGCAGTCCAGTTATGCAGTTATCAACAACTTGTTAACTTTTATCATTGCAGTGCAATTAAAATGCACCACCACGAATTGGCATGAGACCCTCCAAGAGAACAGGGCAAGCTAGATGGGCCTCTGTCAAGATGAGGTCAGCTAGGATCATATTTTTACTTTGAAATTATTGAAAATACATCAGTGTCTGCAAAGCAAAAGCAAACAAATGTTGCAACTTGGTGTCAGCAGTTGACAACACCTTACAATTGTTCACTGCTGCTTTTGTGCAACAGATGATGATGACAACCAGGATCGGCAATTTTACCTGACAATTTGCAATCAACTTCAGGCAACCACCAGGCCTTCAAGTTCCATCACAGATGTGAAACAGGATGAACTTTTGAAGCTTTTGTTCAACAATTTTCCTTTTCCAATAAAATGATTTGAGTGTTGTCAAATTCTGAAATTTTACACAACAAAACTGCCAAAGCAAAAAACTGGTGACATGCGACACACATCAGTGTTCCCAAAAGTGTGTTTTGAAGGCAAAAAATGTGAGTTGATTTTAGGTGCACCTATGGATGACTGGGCCTCAAATGTGTGTCACTGTTGCTCTTGTGTGTTGAGTGACCTTGTTGTCGTAAGGGGCAATCTTTTGCCATGAAGGCTTCAATTTGAATAAGAACCGCATGGGGCAGCCTGGAAACAAGAGGTCTACCAGCATGGTGTCTCCGTCATCCATTGGCAACTTAGGTTAGGGAATCACATTGGTCAATTGTGAAAACAAGGATGATCATTTAGGAAGTTGAATTGTCTGAACTTAGACATGTTGATCAAATTGCTGCACATGCTAGTGGCCATGCATGGCAGATGCAGCTCAAATTATGACCGTGGGACATCTTGCAACTTTATCTTTTGCAAACTGAGTGATCAAATCAGTGCTTCTGTTGGTTCCATGTCAGTTCCAATGATGCAGAAGTTGCAACTGTCAATGACTGCCATCTCATTCGGCTTGCTTCCAATGAGCTTCACGTTTGGTTTGTCATCGGCATGAGCACTGACCAACTAAGGGCCAGAAGTGTGAGACAAGATCATGGAACATGTTGTGTTGTGCATGATGCAAATGAAACATGGCAGATGTGCTTCAAAGTTTTAGACAACAAAATGCAATGACCGGTCAATGCACAGTTCAGGCAATTTAGCCTTGTTTGCACTCTTTGTTTAGGACTTTGGGTTAGATGAATCAGCTACCCCCTCCAATCAAAACTTAGAGCTCTGACGCGTGCGCCATGCATGATTTTGCACGAAAACATCTGCAGTTCAACATCCGCAGCCCAACATTGACGACACAAGCATTTTTTAAACAGGTGTGTGCCCAAAAGCAACATGGTCATTCAAATTGACTTGACTGTGCAACATGGCAGCAACCCCTTTGGTTGTCAGATTTGAAATCAGCATGTTTGAAAACCTAAATGACCAACATTTTGGTGCTCTGCTGCCACAGGATGGCTGCTGGATGAGTCTGCAAAGACAAATTGGCTAAAATCACAGTGCAAACTTAGCTAGTTTGACAGCCACACCTCCAGCACAGCCATTGCATGTTGCATGTGGATGTGTTCAGTTCAATTAGCTCTGTCTACGAGCTAGCATGTCAACAGTTTGGGTCTGTTTAGTTGAGGCTTGATTTGCTTTTTTGGTTCACTAAATCTTGATTGGAGGGAGTGTTTCTAGCTAGCACTGTAACAGATCGGAATTGAGCTAAAATGGCAATTTTGTCGGCGCGTTGGAGTCAGTTTCTCGACGGAGTTTCTTTTCTTTGCTTTTTGAAAGCTGTTTTCTGGAACTGAAAATTGTTAGGACTTGTTTCAAAGTGTTGTGTTTTGAAAGCTGAAGCCCCTTAATTGGAATCCAACGGAACTGCAATTCGACACATTTTAACATTGGTGTTAATTTGAGGAGCACTCACTCATTATTTCTTTGTGAGCTGCTGAAACAAGGCAAAAAGTGAAAAAGTGAAAATGAGGATATCACATTGTGCTGCTGTCTGCATTGTTGCCCTCCAATGCCTTCTCCAACCGACTTGCATTCTTGCGCAACGTTCCGGCGACAAGCAGCGTGATGGAAATGAAGGCAAAAACATTTGGTCGAGGATTTTGGGCACAGAAGCAAGCGAGCAGCCCACACAAATGAGCGAGCAGCCCACCAAAGCTAGCAGCAAAACAGTTGTCAATTGCAATGCCTTAACTGAGTGCAATCGGGACGGATTCGATGCCAGCAGGCTCGGCAATGGCATTTGCAATGACAATGACGGAGAATGTTACAACACAAATGTGTGCGGTTATGACAGTGGTGACTGTCTTATCTTTCAGAAGTCTGCATGCCAGGAAGACATTTTGTCATTGCTCCCCTCCTCTCTTCATTTGCATGACAATGGTGACTACGATGGTCTCAGTGTGATTTGGAATGGAGACTCGTCGAAGAGGCACATCATCAATTGCAACCGCTTGACAAGATGCGATTGGCCTGGTGTCCAGAGAAAATGGCTTGGGGACAATGTGTGCGATGACAACACGGCATGTCATGGTGAAAAAATGTGTAATTGCGACGAAGGAGATTGTAACATTGATCAGCTGGAAAAGGCACCAGAAAACTGTTGCGCATTAAGTGCATGAGACTGGTAAGACCTGATGTCAACGTGTCTTGTTAGCATGCTTTTGTCAGAAGGCAAAACGCTAAAACCGTTTTTTTTGCGTCTGGGACATTGACTTTTGATGGTTTCAACCCCTTTTGGGGTCGGCATTGACAAGAGTAGAATTGGCGATGGTCTCTGTGATGAAGATTCGTGTCACAACAGCAGGATTTGTGGCTTCGATGGAGGCGATTGCTGCTCTACACTCTGCAACAAAAAGAAAGAAGAGCAACCTGATTCACATCCAGCAGACGGCAACTGGGTAAGTTCCGTGAGATCATAATTTTGAAAGAGAAAACGGGAGCAATCTGGCAAATGCAGCCAATTCTTGCCTATTACAAACCAGTGCAGGATGAATGACTACGACTGCAAGATTCAAGAGAAATGCTCTGAGAAGATAGCAACAATGAAGAAGCTTGAGATCACAGACACAGTTTGGAATGAAAGGACACTTGGCGCTACCAATTTAGTCGAGAAACTTACGGGGAACGTTTTTGAAGCACAGTTGTCACACGATGGTGAATTGTGCTGGCCAAGTTTTGGCATGGACGATTGTCCTTTTGGTCAGCAAATAATTGACTTTGACGCTGGCACTGACTGCAATTTACCAAGTTGGTTTCTGCTGTCCGTCACGCAGCATTGGCACTTTTGCAGTTGTATTTTAATGGTTAGGAAACCGTGTGGGCTTGCTCTCTTGCTGCATAGTTTAACTATGTTAGTAGAACAAAAGATAGATTGTACACAATTGAAAAAAGTTGATTTGGAAAAATCTCTAAATGTGCATGTGTTTGATCCACAGAAGGCTTACAAAATGATTGAAGTGTGACACTGGAAACACAAAAGACACGTGGGTGGACACAAATGTACAAAAAATGTTTAGAAGCCCACTTGCTTCTATGACTGCTGCCGCCACTGTAGCTGATGACACTGCTTGCATCACTGCTGTGCTCTAGTGTTGTTGTAGTTAGCACAACTAATGCCAATAAACGCATTGTGACATGACACTCCATGAACAATGATGTGCTCAAGTGGTTCGTAAGGACAAATTATGGTTTAGTGCTTTACCCCATGTAGAGCAGAAAATGATGTCTAAGCGAGTACAAACACAAATTGCACCAGATGATGCCAATGGATCTTCATCAAAAATAACATATGATGTCCTGCAGTTGCTGCTAAGAAAGTGCAGTGTGACTGATGAGCTCAAGAACCCTAATTCGCAGCCTTGATCAAAACTTTTTTCTATAACCAGCGATTGCATGTCCCTAGCTACATTAAGTGTCTGCCAGTTTGAAGTTTTATCAAAACATAGGCTCTCACATTTACAGCATAAAGTTGACCAGGAATGTTAAGGTGTACATTGAGGACAGAACATGGATTGGTGTTTGACTTAAAATAAGTCAAACTTGATGCAATTTCACTTCATAAGAGAATGAGTACCAACCCAGATAATAAGTGCCAAGGATGATCCCACAAAAAAGTATGGCAAGCATGTTACCACAAATGCAATAGATGATCGTGTTTCTTTTCAATTGTATAAATATATCACACATTTCCAATTTGATGCCGGAATAGGAGGAAGCAAGTTTGCAAGGCTAAAGTAAAGGAACTCAAGCACACAAAACTACTGTAGTGGCGAGACCGTTTTCTATTGCATGCTAATATTAACGGACTAAAGCAATACCGTAGCCGTTAAAACATTTTAAAACACGCACACTTGTAGGCTCTGAAGAGTTGGCCTGATGACAACTGCCACAACTCTATCTGTCAACATCCAAAAGAACCTCGATGCTTATTACGAGGGTGGATACTGGACTGACTGACTGGCCGACCACAAACAATATATTGAATTTATTACAACTTGGAAGAGATCGACATAGGGATTTCATTCATACATAAGGTTGGTTTGCTTGCTTTCTATTCGTGGGAGATGCCTGAGGGAATTCGACGATGACGCGACGACCGATGCGAAGACGCGGGCGATGCGCTGCGGCTACTGGGACGACTACTTCTGCCTTCCAACTTAGCTTTGGCTTTGATCAGGTAGGATTTCGATGCAGCATTGTCAGGATCATACTGCAGTGCTGCGGTATAGGCTGCGACGGCGCCAGCATAATCTTGCAAAAAGAAGCGACTGAGCCCCAGACGAGCATGTGCTTTTCCGTACGCCGGACTCAACTCTAATGACTTTTCGGAATCGACAACCGCATCTCTGTAGCGTTCCAAATAACAAAGCGCCGCGGCGCGGTTGGAGTAATAGACATGAGACTGCGGTCCATGGGGGGAGCATTGAATGGCTTGCGTGTACGCATCCAAGGCTAAGTTGTACTCTCGGTGTGCCATGTAGGCGTTACCCTTGGCTTTGAACTTTTCTGCATCGCGTTGCTGCTCCGGCGTGGACCGGTCCTCAATGACCACCTCACGATGTTGACTTGTTGGAGTGGTAGAGCCGTGCTGCCTGTGATGAGGCGAAGGCGAGCGTCGACGATGATGATGCTGCGATTGTTGCTGCTCTTGCTTCCGTTGGCTGGACTCCCATTCACTCACCAGACTGTAAGAACTCTGAACTGGGCCTTGTGGAGTGGATGAGCCTTCTGCCAATCGCTTCGCAGCCTTTTCTAAGTAAGACTTGCTACTTGAATTGTTCGGATCGTACTTGAGCGAAACCGTATAAGCTTCCATAGCTTGACGGTAGTTGCCACTCAAAAAATGCGCCAATCCAAGACGAGCGTGAGCCTTGCCATAATCGGGTTTCAAGGCCAAGGACCGCTCCGAGTCCAAAATGGCTTCGGGAAATTTCTTCATACTCAAGAGAGCCGCTGCGCGATTAGAAAAGTACACGTGGCTGTGAGGTCCATGGGGACTAATCTTCAAGGCCTGTGTGTAGGCCTGGACAGCCTGTGAATACATTCTCTTTTGCATGCAAATGTTTCCTTCCGCCTTGGCGCGTTCTGCTTGTTCAATGTCAATGGGATGGTTTTCCTCTCCACCACGGGGTGTCAAGATCCCACCTCCACCAGCCGAGGTCGGCTGGTGGTGGTTTGTTGCTGCTGCATCGGCTCCATCCATGGCTCGACTAATAGGAGTATTTTGGCCTCCTCGAGGAGACATGTGAGGAGTTGCGCTGCCTCCAGGTCGATCCGGTGTTTGTGGTGGTCCAATACCGCCGGCCTTTTTCCATCGTGCTTGCGCCAAAGCTTGTTCTCGACGACGTCTCTGGCGATCGGCTGAGCTCAAGGCCAACCAATTGGACACTTTGTCACCACCATTCATGTTGATGTTCGCACTCGCCATGGGACTGCCCATGCCGGGTTTAGTATTGCCACCCGCCGTGGGTGTGTTCGCATCGGCCTTGAAGGCCAATTTCGTTCGAAACTTGGCCACAACTTTTCGATAGCGATCCTCATAATTCTTTTGCGCCCGCACCAGACGCAATTGTTCTTCTTCTGGATCGGTCAAGGGCGTGTCATTGTCGGGATCCATGAAAAATCCCTTGGACTTGACGGCCTGCACAAATTGTTCAAAGAGGGGACTTCCAATCATGTCTTTTTCCGCCTCCACACGAGAGCGAGCTCCCAATCCGGCCAAACCAGCTGCGGCAATTTCTCCTAGCGTCAAAGGTCCTTTGAGACTTGGTCCACTGGCCAATCCGGAGAGCGGGTAAAATCGATGTCCATTGGAGGGATGCATGTCATCGTAATCGTACCAACTGTAGGGATCATTATTTTCCACATCCTCTTCATCACCATCATTATTTTTTCCGTCACTGTTGTCTTCTGGGTCTTCCTTTTTCTCTTCGCCATTCTTGCGATGACGATTATGTTGATACGGCGGGTGAGACGATTGATCCTCCGAGGCATCATCGGAGGCAAGGGGATTTTCAGAATACAGAATTTCATGATTGATTTCGGCCATGCTGGGGATGGTCACATGGTCGCCAATGCGAACATGACTCTTGTTGGTGTTATGAAAGGGAGTACCTGGATCGGGATGGTCATCACCGAAAAAGGCACCGCCACCACCACCACCAGTCTTCTTCAAAGACGAATGCCGTGCGGATCTGGGTGTGGTGGGATCGAAAAAGGGTGGTTGTTTGAGGGGATCCATCATGCAATCATTGTCCACCGCCACCAAAGACGCAGGACGCACAAAAGTACGGCTGAGAGCATAAATGGCCAAACTCAAGTACTCGGCATTCAAGCCTTCCATTTCCTCCAATTCTTCCGTGGGATAGGCACGACGCAAATCTCGCAAATAATCCAAACACAACAAGACCAACTGTGGTTCCGTGGGCAATCCTGCTGAAAGACCACCGGCATTGTTGGGGTTGTTGGGGTCCAACTCGGCAGGAGTCATCAAATTCGCATTGTTGTTCGTGCTGTGGGCCAGCAATTCTCCCATGGCTTCGGAAGAAGGAGTGGTGGTCATGCTCATGGCGTTGCCCAAATTGTGTTGTTGGTGATGATTGTGAGGATGAGTATGATGGTGATGCTGCTGAGGAAGGGGCTGTTCCATGGTTTCCACGGTCAAGGAGGGAGGAATGTGATTCTCACGAGAATTATTGGAGGATGAGGAGTGCTTGTGATGCTGAGGGGGAGGAGGACTGGTGCTACTGGAGGCTGCTACGCGAGGACGTACGCCTGCAGAAGTTGCGGCAAACGCATGATGGCTGCTGCTCATGACGACGATGATGATTGATGGTTGTCTTGGCTGAAAATTAATGCAATCTCAGAAAGTTAGGGCTTGATTGGCATTAATTATCATGTCCCCTCCAGGATAGTTTTAATTTTGCTTTGTTTGTCAACAAGGTCTACCAGCTCTTGCAAAAGTAAAGAAACTAGATAGCTAGCTACCTGGACAACACGAGTACTAGTACTACTCACGGGGTAAAGCTAATAGCTAAAAAGGCGGCGAGATGGCGTGATAATTATCTTTGGCCCCACCTCTGGTTAGAGCATGTTTGCTGGATAGGGACTTTATCGCACCTTTGTCGCTCTTCTGCGCCCGCCCAACATCCTTTACTCCAACTATTGGAAAGTTACTTACGAACATGTGACTCGCGGCTCCTCGCCAACCACCAAATGGGTTTTTGTACTATGGTGTGAGTTTCTTACTCAAGCCCTCTCACGCCGAGCCGTCGGCAGCATTTTTTTGAGTATCGCATTCAAGAAACCAGTGATTATTCAACCACCCGGTGTGGAGATTGTTTGTTGGAAATTGGACTGTCCGTCCTCCGTTTCAGACCGTCCTTCATCCGTGAGAGATTTGAATTAGCTCATCCGGTATTCAAACTGTGCTATCTAATAATTGCGGCTGCGCATGCATGTAACGTTCACCTCAAAACAACGAATGAAACCAACCAATAACCAAGCCAGCCGCAACAAGTCTTTTCTACCAAGTAGAGCTAGCAACACCGAGCTAATAATTAGATAGTACCATCACTGCAGCAAGAACGTTTTCACCATGATGGCTTCCACGCTGCGCGAAGCGCAAGGTTCGCCGGATCCTAGTAGTCCTCAGAGAAAAGAGAATGTACCTATGAAGAATACAAGACCGCAAAACACCACTGAGGAGGAGCGAGCTTTGTACTTGCAAACCACGGGAGAGTGTCAAGCATTTCTGGAACAGATTGTCGAGGAAGATGAACCACTGTCGTCGGAACAGCGGGACGATATGGAAACCTCCATGACACCCCTATTGACTTCGGGATTCTTTTTGATGTCGCGTACCGTGCTTTCTCCGCAAGAGTATTATCAAGGTTGTACGGCCGTTTTATTAGGACGACTCTTAGAGCTTGGCGGTCCACGACCATCCTCTGTCATTGCGTCTCTGCGGACGTGTTTGGGTGCCGTAAATAGAAAAGACAAGAAGGACGGCGATGACTCCAGGCCCTCACTTCTCAGTCTCGCCTTGGAGCACAGCCATCCTGGTTTGACGCTCGATAATTTTGGGCGCGTTTTGGGACTCGTGTCGACGATCCAATCCTCCGTGACTGTCTTGCATAAACGGCAGGAAAAATTGAAAAAGAATATCAAGAAAAATGGATACCATTCACTCAACATGGTCGGAATACAATCTATGGAAGCGATGTGGGTCATTCCTATGTCTTATATTGTTGGGTACGTCGTGTTCCAGTCGCATTGCTCCTCCGTGCAAGAAGAACAGGAAGGCGGCAACACCTCGTGGAAACGCGACATTGGACCCAAAATTGAAGAAATTCTCTACAAAGCATTTCCTCAATTGCGGCCACGTGAATACGTTGATGCGGGTCTCGCTCTGCTCAAGCTTGACTTGTTGCAACAAGACGAGGATGCTCCAAGTGTGGCTGACGTTGTCACAACATCCATGTTGGCGGAAGAACTGGAGCAGGAGTAAGTATATTTCCTGTCGAACATCACGCCAGTCTGGCGTTTTTCTTAGCAGGATCTTTCAAACTGTTCATTCTAACTTTGTCGTTCTCGTTTGTTGTTTCGAAAATCTGTATCAAAACAAACACAGATCCGTCTTACGACTTTTGGAAAAAATTACAGATTTACCAAGATACACATTTCTGGCTCGGTGCGCCAATATTTTTCTGGGACGGCTAGACACGGAGAGTACAGATGATGTGGTTGATGCCTGCTCGCAACTTTTACAGAAAGAAAGCCCCACTGAGTATTTACGACAGCTGAGTATTGCGCGCAAGTCGCTTTTAGCAAACAAAACCAATCTGCCGCTCTTAACCAATGGCAAAAGCAACGGCGAACTGTCCGGAGACAATCAACTGCGTTCTTTGGGATACCCGGTCTTGATCCACATTGATGCTTTGCTGGTGAGTGGAGTAGTGGACCGAGCAATTGATATTGCCGTCAAAATGGAAGAGTGCCTTTCTCTATCCGAAAGGGATCAAGCAGAAGCTTGGTCAAAAATTTTCCACTATTTGGCGCAGACAGGTCAGGTCTTTCTGGATGGGTTCCCTCTCAATCGAGATGATTATTTGATGAATCGCAAGATTATTATAGAAAAAATTGTTTCCGCATCGTGTCCCCTCGCGGTTGACGTTTTCATCGACGGCTATGTCAGGATTTTGGAACAAGTTGCCAAGTTGGCAGGAGTAAGTGAAGAAGAACGCCTCTACGTTCAACGTGCCTGTCACCAAACTGTGCTTCGAGTTTTCCAAGCAAAGTACAGCGAGCAACAAGGAATAGAAATGTTTCACCGTCTTTACTGGAAAGATCTGGATGGGGCCGTCTCTGGATCGACAAGTCGCTGGTCGTCCTTGACACTCTCCTCCTCGAAGCAAGAACTAAGGAAATGGGCTTTTGAGCTTCTTACGACGGAGAATGAAATCCCACACTCTCTCAGGCTCGAGAATACTGACCGCCCCGACCTGGATGTGCTTGTCCGTCGCACTAGCGGTAGGGCCATGTCAACCATGCAAACTATGCAAATAGAATCGGAGAAATCAGTTGAGCGCCGTTTGGCAAATGTGGGAACAGAAACCCACGAAAGTTCAACAGCAGCAAATCGGAATCAAAGCCCCACCGCAGCATCCACCGGCGACATGGACGTTGAAACGGAGGCAGTGGACGAAGAGGAATTTTCGGACGCACAAGAAAAGCAAAGCGAAGACGACGGTGTCGATTCAACAACTCGCGAAGAGAACGAAAGCGAAGCTGCTGAAGTGGACGACGAGGACGACGAGGACGATGAAAGTGACGAAGAGGATTATAACGAAGCACACGTCGAAGACGGAGCGATGGATCGTATTGAGGCGAATGAGGTCGAGGAAATTGTCATTGCGGACAGCAGCGATGATGATGATGCCGAAGAAGCAAATATTGCTGAAATTGTCAATTCCGAGGAGGACGGAAACGACTCGGATGAGACCGCGGATGAAGAGGGCATCTCAGAACTATTCGATAAGGGTGACGAAGCGAAAGAAAGTGACGAAGAAGCCGTTGAAGCCGATGACGACTCCGAAGGCGAACCAGACCACGATAGCCACGATGAGGAGGGGTCAGAAGTTGAAGTTGTCGACGTTGACATGGGCGAAGATCACGAGGAGGAGGAGGAGGAAGAAGAAGAAATTAGCAATGGCAAGATTGTCGACGAAGAGGCAATGGAGAAAGAGAGCGATGCACGTAGCCATAGTTCCGCTGAAGCCGGCCCGATTGAAGGTGCCGCAAATCAATCTATGGACGAGGCTGGAAGCCAGACAGGGTACGAGCCGGAGTGTGTATACACTGAACAGTCGGAAGAGGAAGTCTCGGAAGCTATGCACACCGAAGACGAGGAAGAAGAACGGGAATCTCTGGTAAGTCTCCCACGGCGAAACATTGAATATTCCCTTTGTCAAACTGGCCTTCTCAAATCTTTTCCTGTTGTCTCTGGAAATAGATGAAACGAGCGGCAGAACAGATCAGCGAAAGCAAGGAGGCCGCCCCGGAAGCCGTCAAACCTCTGGCAGCGTTGGAGGCTCATAGTTTGTCTGACATGGACTTTGCGGATGAACACACCACTGAACACGAGGAAGATCTAGGCGCGGAATCAAGCGAACTGGATGAAGGGGAGGGAACAGATGCACCGCCGTCATATCCAGAGCCTTTTAGCGGAGCTGGGAGAGGCACCACTCTTACTGATTTTGCAAAAATGGCGCAGCGACAGGTTAATCAAGAGCCCGCCGATGCGCCGCAAGTGGATACCACAACGACGAGTTTGTCAACGCCTTGGCATTGGGGCCAGCAGAGCTCTCCACAGAAGCAAGGCACAGGAGTTGACCCACCAGATGCAGAAGAACTCCAGCAGCAGTACTCATCTGGAGCACCAGCAGAAGCTGCTGCCAACAGCATTGCTAGCGATACCAATGCAGCACACGTGGGAGCTGCTTCTGTCAGCTTTCTGGACGAGTGCTCATTGAATGCATCGGAATGCGATGCCGCTGATATCGCCGATGACGCCTCGCCATCAAAGGTTGTCATCGAGCAGGTTCCCAAGGAATTGCAAGAGGCGCATTCACTCGCAATGGATGAGTCATCGAAGCAGCATTCCCAGTCTGATAGTGAGGCACCTGGCGTCGGCGACAATGAGGACACTGTAACACACCCGAAGTCACCCCCTGCGGCACAGAAAAAGCAGGCCAACGAAGAAGACGAAGCAGCAAGCGAAGGAAGTGTCCCATTGGAACAAGGAGACGAACACCAGCAGCCAAATGCCCAACAAGAAACAACAGGGTCTGTCCTGCTGCAACAATCTATTGTGGGGGCAAGTATTGCCGATACAAGTGCTGCACGATTGGGAGATGTTAGCTTTGTCAATTCACCAGACTATGCTCCAACTGAGGATGAAGACGAATCAGCTCCAAAAATTCTGGTGGACAAGCTTCCATTAGCTTTTGAACAACTAGAGGAGACGCCTGAAGATGACGCCATTCCTGTCGCCGCCGGGGACGAAAGCAAGGACGAGTCCAGGTCATCGGCATTACCAGACCAAAAATCAGCGCCGGAACATACGTCTCCTGATCCTCCAGGAGAGAAAGATGGCGCCATGCTGGAGGACTCAGAGGCATTAGGTTCAAGACAGGAAGCGTCTTCGAACGTTGTCAAGGAGAAATACGTAGGCGCCGTCGAGGGTAGCACTGTAGAACCCGAAGCCTTGCCAGCCGGTAGTAAAGTTGATCCACCGAAAGAAGAAGAAGATGATGCTTCTGGTGATGATGCAGTCGAATCAGCTCAAAAGATTCTGTCGGAGGAAAGCATAGGCGGGGGTCTTGACAACATTGAACAAACCGAAAACGACCTGGAAGACACGCCTTCTTCGCCACCCAAAAGAGACGCCGAGCCGACCCAAGGGGAGAACGATGGCGACAAGTCTCCCGCGGAAGATGAGCCGAAGCACAAGGCAGCCAACGAGGTCGTCGAAATGAACGAAGAGGAAACCGGAAACAGCAATGAGGGTTCGAAGGACGAGGCAAAGCCGACGAAGGAGATTGTCGGAGGGTACGGCGATATGGAAGAGAAGGATCTAGAGGGAGATAGTGCTGCTGATCACGGCGAAGACCGTGACAGTGAAATGCAGTCTTCCGCGGAAAAAAGTGAGGACGAGCTCAAAACCGCCGAGAGCGGAGACGATGAAGCAACCGATGTATCTTCTAGACCTCCTCTTATGCAACCAGCTGCTCTCCCAGCAGAGACCATCCGTTCTGAAGGAAAGCTTGAGGAAGAGGATGACACAGACGCGAAGAAGGAAGCTATTGAAACTGCACTTGACAGAAGCATTGAGGTCGAAGGAGAGGACCCCCCAGCAGAAAAGACTGATAATCTCAATCAAAGCACACCAAAGTCTGAGAAAAGTGGCAGATCTTCGCTGGACGAAAACATTACCCTCTCGGAGCTTGGTACGCGCGCCAGTGGTCAGAACAACCCACCTGCTGTTGCTGCCGCCCCTACCGGCAGCCCCGCTTCTCCTACTATTCAAGCGAACAAAGGAAAGTTGTCACGCGCAGCCACACTTGATTCCAATAGCTCTTTCAATATCTCTAGTGTCAATATTCTCGTTGGTTCGCCAGGGGTCAGTTCGGTCGCCACAAGTGCACTTGGTGGAAGTCCAGGAAGGCCCGCCCCCAAAATACCATTTGCCGTCCGTGAGGCTAACGAGGATGCCGATAGCACTGATGACGAAGATCACGCGGAGGAGGAACCCAAAGCTGCACCAAGTAGTAAACGACAGCGAGCGCAGGGCGAAGACGAGGAAGGCGAGCAGAGCTTACCATCTAAGAAGGCTAAACAAGACGACGGCACGGATTATAGCACTATGACGAACAAAGACTTGAAAGATCTCTGTCGGAAGAGAAAGCTTGCCGTTTCAGGAAACAAGGCAGCTTTAACCGGTCGGTTACGAGATGCGGACAAGGGCAAAGATGGAGCTGGACGTAAGAGCGAAAACAATGCCATTGCCGCCGGGGACAATGATGGTCAGCGTTCTCAAAGTCGTGATACGGAGGACAAGGTTGCCGCCGATGAAAAGTCCACACAATCTCAATCCATGGGGCACTCTATCGGGCAAACTGCAAGCCAGCAGGGTACTAAAACCGAGGACAAGTCAGATGACGAGCGTGCGCTATCTCCAGGTAAAGATGCTCAAAGCATTAACAAGGAGAAGGATCAGGAGGGCAAGGATGAGGACCAAATGGAAGAGAGCGAACCACCTGTAGCAGACAGTATGGAAGATGGGGATGCTGCCGCAGAAGAACCTGAAAGCAAGCAGCCCACTTCAGTGGCTAGCAGCACTACTGGGAAAGGACCAAAGAAGCAGGAAGAAGTTGGTGGTGCCGATGAGAAGGACAAGCGGGTGGAAGAGACAAGAACTCAGGTGGATTATAGCTTTTTGACAAAGGACGAGTTGAAAGACCGCTTGAGGAAAAGAAACCTTAAAGTTGGTGGCTCCAAGGCAGACTTGGTTGTTCGATTAGAAAATGATGATGCCAGTGCCACTGGAAACAATGATGGGGCACATTCTCAAAGCGGCAAAGACGAAGACAACACTGGTGGTGATGCAGACAATATGGAAGATGATAATTCTGCCTTTCAAAAACCTGCAAGCCCTACTGCATCAAGATCTTCCAAGCTCTCAAGCAAGCAGCCCACTTCAGTGGCTAGCAACACTGCTGGTAGAGGACCAAAGAAGCAGGAAGAAGTTGGTGGTGCGGATGAGAAGGACAAGCAGGTGGAAGAGACAGCAAGTGGGGTGGATTATGACTCCATGACACAAAAAGAGTTGCGAAAGCTCTGTAAAGAAAGAAACCTTAAAGCTGGTGGCTCCAAGGCAGATTTGGTTTTACTATTAGAAAATGATGATGCCAGTGCCACTGGAGACAATGATGGGGCACATTCTCAAAGCGGCAAAGACGAAGACAACACTGGCGGTGATGCAGACAATATGGAAGAAGAGGATGCTACTGCACAAGAACCTGAAAGTCCTGCTGCATCAAGATCTTCCAAGCTCTCAAGCAAGCAGCCCACTTCAGTGGCTAGCAACACTGCTGGGAGAGTACCAACGAAGCAGGAAGAAGTTGGTGGTGCTGATGCGCAGGGCGGGGAGGCGCAAGAGACAGCAACTGATGTGGATTATAGCTCAATGACGGTCATCCAGTTGCGAGAACTCTTGCGGGAAAAGAACCTTTCCATCCAGGGTAGCAAGGCAGATTTGATTCGTCGATTAGAAAAGGGAGCTGAGAGCAACACCGATGCCAGCCCTGTTGAAGACAACGAGGTGGCAGAAAGTGGTGATGCTAAAGATGACACTGGTAATGAAGCAGACAACATGGAAGATGAAAATGCTGCTGCACAAGAACCTGAAAGCCCTGCTGCATCAAGATCTTCCCGGCGCTCAAGCAGGCAGCCCACTTCTGTGGATAGCAGCACAAAGGGGAGAGGACGAAAGAAACAGGAGGATGTTGGTGATGGTGATCAGAAGGGCGGGGAGGCGGAAGAGAAAACAACTGATGTGGATTATGACTCGATGACACGACCCCAGTTGCGCATACTCTGTAATTTAAGAAGCCTCAAAACTAGTGGCTCCAGGGAGGATTTGGTTGCTCGATTGCAAAATGATGATGCCAGTGATTCTGAAAGTAGCGATGACGAAGATGACACTGGCGATGAAGCAGACAAGATGGAAGACAAGGAAGCAGACAAGATGGAAGACAAGGATGCTGCGGACACGGATTATAACTCCATGACACAATTAGATTTGCGAAAACTCTTGAAAAAACGAAACCTTAGAGTTGGTGGGTCCAAGGCAGATTTGGTTGCTAGATTACAAAATGATGATGCCAGTGCCACTGGCAACAATGATGGGGCACATTCTCAAAGTGGGGAGGACGAAGACGACACCGGCGATGAACGTTCTGGCACTGCTTCGGCTAGAAAACGGAAGGCTCGTACGTCTTCCAAAAAGACGGTCGAAAGTGACGATGACAAGAGCGTTGCTTCGAATGCTTCTGATGTCTCCCGCGGGTCCAAAAGATCGCGAACTCGAGCAAATTCAAACGCGGATGAGGAGGATGCTGCTTCCGCTTCCACAGAAGCAACAGGTCGTTCTAAACGATCGCGAAAGAAGACTAAAGTAGGCGCAGAAGATAGTGAAAGTGAAGACGAAAGCAAATCTGGTACAAAGTCAACGGCATCTTCGTCCAGGAAAAAACGCAAGCCTGCTGTCAAATCAACAAAAGCTGCCGAACTCCCATCCATCCCAGAGGAGGCTGAGGGGCCTCCTCCCACTGCGAGTCCTGGTAAAGGACGGAAAAAGAGAACAACAAGAAATACAGCTGCGGGTGACACAGACGATGACGCGTCGACTGCAGCTGGGTCGACGACAAGTTCAGTGCGACGAAGCAGGCGTGCAAAGATGACATAGCTTGTTCCAGATTCCTGGAGATATCTGTCTACAGCCGATCGATGATGCGCCTCCCCACTGCGGAATGAAACAGACATTTTATTGCTGAATATGCGACTTTTCCCCGGGCATGTGTGATTGCGTAGTATCTTCAGTGTCTCGTGCCCTACCTTGCACGATCTAAATTAGCTAGCGACTAGCAGCCATCTCGGCTTGTAGTACTGATAGCCCCATTCGGCATGCAACAGAAAATGCTATGACGATTTGTGCGAAATCGGGAGGTAATTTACGTAGTAATGCTTATCGCACTATTAACCTCGGACTTTGCTTGTGGGTTGTTTATTGAACAAAAATATCTCTTATGGGGTCCATCGTATCTGTTGTTGTTGCTGGTACTGGTGAATGGATTACCATGGATAAACGCCTACCAGCCAGATATCCCAGGCAATAAAATCCGGCCTAGCCAATTATTTACACAAGCAGCGGCATGGGCAGCAGCATGAAGAGAATGGCGGTATCAGTTGCCGGCCGTCCGCAAAGACCATAAAATACAAAATAAAATATTCCTTGCTGGCACTTTTTTGTACTGTAAAAACAATCTTAAACGAATCGAATAGATCGCAGCAGAGTAGCACCCATCATGCCGAAGAAGTTCTTGCCCAACCTCCACGCGATCATTTCCCTTCTGATACTTCGAATGTCCTCGCTACTGCTACTGCTTTGATCCCGGCCTTCAGGTGCCACTGTGGCTGTCAGTATCTCTTCTGTGGTAACCACAAGACCCAACTGACCTGTGTGAATGACATGACTGCCACCACGGACCAACAAGACACGTAAGAACGTGTCCCCAATTTGGGATGTGATGATGCGGTGCCATGATTGCCGTTGTCGTCAGATTTCGGAAGCACCGTCTATTCCCTGGGCACAGTCAAGACCGGCACCCGAAAATACACTGTACAACGTCAAGGCTGTATCGAAATTGGTCACGCCGCTTGCAATGGCGTTCTGGTCCGGCAGCGTGCTGGAATTTGGGCACAAGGACCCAATCCCACGTTTGTCAAGGGCGGTTGCACTACAATGCTGATAATATCCTCCTCCATATCCGCCGGCTCCATACACGCTAAAGCAATAAGATAAGAAGGAAGTGGTGCTGTGCATTCATAATGTACTGGTAGTAGCAATGAATGAAGCAATCAATCAAAAGAAAAAGAATCAATTTGACTGTTCTGATCTGTGACAAAGATCTTGTCGGGGTTCTCGAGCTATTGTGCGTCGCTTTCTACTAGAATATCTTACCATGTCTGTCGGATGTCAGCAATTTTTTTCGTGATGTGTGTAGTACGTGTTCATTCCGGCAAAAAAACAGGTACCGTACTACGACATACTACCTACCGATGAGTACTGTAGTATTGTACACTAACTTCAACGTTGGTAATCTCTCTAATCAAATGTTTTGTGCGGAAGTGCGTTGGAAACCACGTCGCACCTCATCGACAACCAATATTCGTTATCATTCTCCATAGTTTTGCTCGATCAAGCTATCGTTCACACTACGAGTATACTGTCCGATGTCGTTGGATTATTATTATTGGACATCTTCTGTGCGACACTCTTGCGACGTTTAAGATGACGCCAAAGTGGCGTTGCTGAGTTGCAACGTCACATGATGATCATGCCCCCCTTCCCTCAAAATTTAATTTTGAAGCTTTGTCATTGATGACAAGAAATTCCATCTTTCTCATTTCTTTTTGCACTGCATCGGAAACAAGGAACAACTTTTTGCTGTCTTTTATTTTATCAAGTCTAATATTCAATCATGGCCAAAGTACTAAACAGCACCTTCAGCGGCAGCTTCGAGGTTGATCCCACCGACATGTTGATCCAAGGATCCTTGTCGGACTTCTTTTTGATGCGTTCCAGCGAGATCGGGTATCTTTGTATGTTCGCCTACACCTTCCTTCACGGTACGACAATATCTGTTGTTCTTTGAATAAATTCAATCTCAGAAGGCAAAATACATAAACAGGAACTCACACCAAATATTTTCTCGTCGTTCCAACAGGATGCAAACTCTTCAAAACTTTGAAGGAAGAACAAGCGATGTCTTACAAATTCGTGCGAATGATTTTCCAATGCACTGGAGGCGGAATTTTGGTTCCTCTCCTCATTAACGCTATCCCCGTGTCTCTTGGAAACGATGCCTACCCCATTGCCATCTTTGCATCTTTTCTTCTTCACGTGTACGCCCCCGTCCTTCGTGAAGTTGTGGAATTGTCCACCACTGCCAAGGCTGCTTTGATTGTCATGTACGAAACTCAACGTGCATCCGTTGTCTTCAAATTGACTTATGCTGCTGCCACCATGATTCCTGGTACGTACAACATTATTATGGAATATGACGAACATGCGATAAACAATGAATGTATCTCTCATTCTCTCTTCTCACACTTGACGCCTCCACCATATCATTTTTACAGCCTCCACGTTTGTCATTCCCGTCTTTGGTCCCATCTTCTGCGGAGGAATCGCTGGATGTGGTGGAGCCTTCCTTCCCATGGACAAGGGCCTTTCGGCCATTGAAAACGGATTGTTGCCCAACATGACTTCGGCCCTTGTCGCTGCTACCTTTGTTCATTTGTTCCTCAACACTTCGGCCAGTGATGGAGTTGCGGATGCCAAGGCCAAGGCCCAAATCATTGTCGCCTATGGATTCGTCATGCACAGTTTGGTGACGGAAATTGGCTTTGCCAAGCTTTTCGGCATGCAAAAGAGTGTGGTCAAGGAGGTACCCAAGATGGCGTCCTCGGAACCCGCTGCTGTCGAAGCTCCCACCAAGAGCAAAAAGTCCAAGAAAGCCAAGAAGCAAGAGTAAATGGTTGGCGCGAAAGTCGGCACAATCCACTATTGATAAAATATACATACCACATATAAAGGTCGAGTACAAAGATTTGACCAATCCAAAAAGGGATCAAAATGCAAGATCAAGAAGGAGTAATGGATTTGTAGAAGGTACAAGCTACTTTTGACTATTTACATATAACAATAAAATTTACTGTTAACAATTAACTCAATCTTCCTGTCCAATCGCTGTGGATCTGAACGTATCCTCTCCTGTCACGACAAGACGATCAGAACAAAGCAGTGACCGAGTAATACGATGCTTTTAGATTTCCAGCATCGAAAGTTAGAGAATTGCTCGCGTCCGTTCCCCAATCGTAGGACATGTACTTGATGGAAATGGATTTGCTGCTGGGATTGGCCTGTTGCTGATCCAACATGATTTGGAGGCGAGCCTTTTTGTCGTCGTGCAAAAAGTCCATGACTTTCAGTGGCAACTCACTTTCGGCCGCGCAAAAGTCGACCATGTACCAACTCAAGATTTTGCTCAAATACAGCGTTTGACTTTCCTGGTCGACCAAAACGTTATTGTCGTCTTCACAAAAGGCTTGTGCTACAATGCGCAATTCTTCCTCGATGTCAAGTGCCGTAAAGGTTTTGACGGGTGGACACGATTTGGCACCACAATTGAGCGCAAAATGAATCCGACAATCGACTTGTTCCGACTCCAATACAAAGGCAAGTCGAGGATCTCCCGAACTGCCAATTGGTTTCGAGAGGGTGTAAGGAGGACGACGATTGCCGCGAAGGATTCCGTGTTCGAAATCGTTGAAACTGTACAAATGACCGCCAATGTTGAATTTGACTTGGGTAAAAAAGGCCGACCGACTCGTGGAACTATTGGGGATGCCCACTTTGATAAAGGCATACTTGACAAAGAGATTGTAAGCATTAATGCCAAAGGCCAAAAGCGTGTTGCGATCCATGGTTCCCAAATCGACTGTTTGGAGTTCACACGCAGCTTCCTCAAAGGGTGGAAACAATTCGTGTTGTTGTAGGGCCACATAGTCGACCAATCCGTCCTCCGAGTTGGAGGATGCCAAGGATTCAATCTTGGCCAACATTTTCTTCAAAAGAATGACCAGTGCCACATCATCCCTTTGGTCGTTAGGAGGAGGAGGGATGGTCCAAATGCGATAGGAATTCAAAATGTGGGGTGTTTGGTAGCATTGCAATCGGAAATAGTACTTGTTGGAATCTTCCAAGTCGTGGTCGCCCACCACATGGTGCAATATCTGGCGTTGTTGTAAAAGGATACCAAATTTCAAGGCTTGTTCGTCATTCAACTCGGCAGTAGTAGTCTCGTCCTCGTCGTGTGGATAGGCTTTTTTCAAGGCTTGCACAAGATCCGCCCCGGTACAGCAATTCCGATAATAGGTAAGTCGATACGGCAAATCTCGAGTGGGCATGACTTGTTTTAATTGCTCCATGGTTTCCAAGACACTTGCTGTACCGCCATTATTATTGGGCAGTGGAATCAAGTCACTCTCCGGACGAGGTGGTGGTGGTTTGGGAGGTTCCACAGGAGGATCGGTCGAGGGCTGCAATCGAGGATCTGTGGGTGGTTGCGTTGCTTCTGTAGCATCTTCTTTGTCATCCTTCTCGCCCGCGTTGTAGTCTTTCAAAAATTCCAAGGTCTCGTCGGCACCTCCAATATAACGATCGGCCAAAAATACTTGTGGTACGGTCAGCCGATTGCTCACCGACAACATGTCCTTTCGTCGTTGGGGGTGCGTGGTGAGGGAAATCTCACTGTACGTCAAATCTTTGGCCTTCAAGGCAGCTTTGGCACGCCGACAATGAGGACAATCCTCCAGTGTAAAAATCGTGAAATGGCCACCGTGCATACCCATGATATAGTACTATACTGTCTTTTTTAGTTTTCGTCAACAAGAGGAGCACTTGGTTTTATGAGGTTGGTGGAAACGCCCCCAAAATCGAATTCGATGCAGGAGCTGACCGAGAAAAAGAGATTAGTGCTTGGGTGCTTTCGATAGAATCAATCAGTGTCTAGCTAGTAGCTAGTAATAGCAGGAGCGAAAAAACAGAAGCAAAGAGCTCGGGCAATTGCTGTCTAAAGTGAGCAGTAGACTATTTCCTTCCCAGGTTGTTTTGTTTGTGTACGGACGGTACCATAGTACCATATTCAACTGGCTGTCACTCAACTGTTGGTGATGGCCGTAATGAAAGGGGGATTCAAAACGGCCCAGGCATTCATTGACTCTCGAACGTGACCCAATTTGGATTTTACTACCAATGGCGTGTGTGCGTCTGACTTTGAGTCAGTGTGCGATCGTTGGGTCACTAAGTCATCTTTGATGGTGCAAGAATACAACGAGAGTGAATCTGAAATCGTTGAATGATTTCATTACTATTATTACCAACAACGAACACGATAGCTTCTCATGCTTCAAGTCTTCTGTTTTGACTCTAGTAGCGATCTATCTTTCCCAACTTGAAAGACAAAGCGATCAGCGAAACTACAGTACTTGTAGGTTGCCACTAATTTCGAAAGCTAGTTATCTGTAGGAAGGAACCTGAATGACATCATGGGCCGTATCACTGTCTTTAGTGTAGAAAATTGCCCTCATTGCAAGCGGGCCAAGGCTGCTCTCAAGGAACGGTCCATTCCTTATGTTGAAATCTCCCTCACAACTCATGTAAGACAAAGAGTGTTACTAGAATTTCTCCCCTCTTTCGAACCTTAGAGTTTGAGCACCACTTATTTTTTTATCACCTCTCCTCATTCGGATCTTTTGCCCTCTTTTTGTCTCGCAAAATGCATGCCCATGTTCTCCACTATAATTATAAACAGCCAAGTCGCCGCAGCGATATGATTAGTCTCAGTGATCGATTGTCCGTACCTCAAGTGTTTTTCAATGACAAACATATTGGTGGTGCCGATGACACCATCCAATTTCTAGAGAAAGAATGGGGCAGTGATTCGTTGGCGGAAATACTTGCCAAATCCAATCCTACCGACCAGCGATTGCGAGAAATTACGGACAAGGCCGTCCTTCCCAAGGATCCATTGCCACGAGCTGAATCGGATCAAGTTGTGTTGCCTGGTGGAACAAAAATGTCCGTCTTGGAATTGCTGGAAACCAAGCTAAAGCCACGCCTGTCGGGCAGTGCACACTCGGCGGGATTGCTGGGGTTGTTCAAAGGACACAAAAATACATTTACAGGAGCCGAAGCCATGGAGGCCTGGAAGAATGATTTTGGACTGGACAACGAGGAGGAAGCCATGGCCTTTGCATCACAGCTCTTGAAACGAAAGATAATGCATCTCATCAACCACAAAAATGACGTTTTGGAGGAAGAGTTTAGCGCCTCCAAAACTTTGTTCTACAGATTGCAGTGCTTTCATACACCGTACATTCTCAATTCGTACCGCATTTGGGATACGACCGCCGATACCAACGATCCCATGGGCGTATTGGATAGGCTTAAAACGTTACTGGGAAAAGTGGAATCATCCGTGACCAATGACAAGGGTGAAGTAGATTACAAACAAGCCGTGTACAAGGAAGGATACGCCGAATTTGAAGAAGCTGTTTGCGAGTTACAGCTAATCGACATGGGAACATTGGATCACAAGACATTGTTGGTACGTAATCCATTATTAAGAAGCATGCATGGATCCTCGAAATGGTTGTGCTTCACTCCTGGCTCAAAATTGCTCTTTCTTGAACTCCGACACCTTTTTTTCGTAACGCACACAAATTCTCTCTCACACACACGACAATAAACCCAACTATCGCGGCCGCGCGAGTAGGCGTTTGGAATCAACTTGTACAATGTGATGATCAAATATTCGTTCATGAAGGTTGGAATATACACTAATTCCATTGGTCTACTGTCATACTTTACTGCAATCAAGTTCTGTGTCGGTGGGCATTTGTTTTCATTCCATGACCTTGAGAGCGGTATTTTACGGTCAAATCGGCCTGCTCCTTACTCACCCTTTGTGCAGATTGGACCCAGTGGCAAGGATCCGCGACAATCGTTGGTGGTGCCAGACGAAAAGGTTGACTGTAGGATTCATTTTGGCTTGAACTGCGGCGCAAAATCATGCCCTCCAGTGAAGAGCTTTACCGCAGAAGGCATCGAAGAGGAGCTACGAATCGTTGCCATGGCTTTCTTTGAGGACGATGATAATGCGCAAGTGGACGTCAAATGTCGCACCATCAGTCTCTCTCAGATCATTAGCTGGTACCGGATCGATTTCGCGTCCAGCAACAATTTGCTACCCAGAACGATTGTACAGTTCTTACGAGGCGACAAGAAAGATCAGCTTCAAGCGATGATCGATGATGGGAAATCTATCAAGATCAAGTTCAAAACTTATGACTGGACTACCAATGCGAGTGATTTCGTCCCCTACCGCAAATCGAATCTGCAGGCAGATACGACGCCCACCCTAGGTTGGGGTATTTTCTAATTAGCTCAAGGGACAAATAGGCATTCCACCGTATTGTCGTTGGTTGGCTGAAGTGTAGGGTTTATGACACTATGGTGCCCGTCGCAAAAACGGCGATGCAAAAGTGTATTGGCCGCCTCGCCAGGTTGCGGCAAGTGCCCGCCATTTCTACGCAGCCGGCGATTCTTTGGGATGGAAAGCTGCAGCTATCATGATGGATTTCCCGCACCCAGGTAACCAGCTGGGCGAAACAAAGTAATCTCCCGTATACTGCAAACGAGCTAGTGAAGGTTCACACGGAAAAGTGAAATGGAGGCAAAGCTCTAAATATAGTCACACAACCCAAAACATAACATTGAACACATTTGGGTGCTTGCACTTGTAACAAAATTGGTATTATATTAGGAAAACTGGAAACTCGCTTGAGAACAATCTTCAATCAACAAGGTACGATCCGAATTATCACACGATGATTCCTTTCTTCTACTCACAGCCTTGGGTAAGCTATCCTTGATGATAGACCCACGGAAAGCATCACGAATGATGCGAGCTGGAGAAGTAGACCGAGAGGAAGGCGATCGAGAGGAAGGCGATCTGGATCTAGCTCGCCTTGGAGGAATACTAGCATCATGCTTCCTCGTGGGTTGATCAGTGCTGCGAACAAACAACTGCATCTTTCTAACATTTGGTGCCAGCAACGACCGATCAAATGGAACAAAATCATTGACACCCACCGTCCAATCGTCTTTTCTACTTGTAATCTTCATGGACTTCTGGCACGTCAGAAAGAAGGCAAGCTTTTCCTTTCGAGGCCCATGAACAAACTCCAACAAGGCTTGTGGCAGGGTCTTGCCACCCGCCAAGAAATCACACTTGTAGCGCCGAAAGACCTCGGCCACACGTATGTGCTTGGCGAAGACACTAAAGACCACATTGTCGTCGCCTTCACAAAAGGCGCGGGCCACAAAGGACAATTCTTCGTCGACACCTTTGGGAGTAAACACCTTGACGGGAGGACTCCGTCGCGATCGAGACCATATATGAATTCCAAAATGAATCCGACAATCTCGAGCGTACTTTTTTCCAATGTTGGAGGCTAAGGGTAGGCGGGGATCCTTTTTGGAAAAGGCATAACTTTTGGTAATGGGCGACTTCCGGTTCCCTCTTAATATGCCATCGACCCATTCTTGAAAGGAGAATATAAAGCCAGCTATATTGAACTTCACTTCTTTGAGCATTGTACTTCGGCAAGCTTCTGAAACTGGCACACCAAGTTTACAGAAGGAGTACTTGAGCATGACGTTATATACATTCATGCCAAATGCCTGCGTTGGAGGAGGAGAGCGAATGGAGCGAATGGAAGAAGTATCATGATATAGATTAGAAAAAGAAACCAAAGAGGCAAATAACGCATATCGGTTGTGCGACACTTCTGGTATAAGTGATTTGTACGTACCAACATGGCTCCCTCCCTCAAGTCGCTGATATCCACTTGTTGTAGCTCACAAATGGCATCTTCAAAAACGGGAAAATCACTGCACATGAAGGCGATTCGATAATTGAGAATCCCATCATGTCCTAGAATGGCCTTTTCAATCCGCGAAAAGATGTGAAGGATGCGTTTCATGACGGCATTGGGACCATCCGTGCTACTACTCGCAGCAGTCGTGCCGCTTCTGCCAGACGATTCGGGCCAAACTCGGTAGGAATTGAGAATGGGTTCTTGATAACATTGTAGTCGAAAGAAATGATTGGGTGAATCTTTGAACGCGTGCTCTCCGTGAACATGATGTAGTATGTGGTATTGTTCATTGAGCAATTGTCCAAAGGCTGTCGCTTCTTGCCGCGAAAGATTGTAATGCTGAACCAAGGAATCGACCATTTCTTCGGCGGTACAACAATTCTTGTAGGTTGTAAAATTCCATCGTCTCTTGCCATACGGCAAGATTTGTTTGAGGGTTTCCGTAGTTTCCAAGACCGTCAAAAAGCTGCCGTCCGGAAAGGGAATGCGAATAGGGTCGGCTGACGATCCAGAACGACTCGAGGTGTTTAACGGACCCGTAGCCGTAGTGACAGTGGTATTGGCAGTCGAACTGGGGCCCACTGATGCAATATCATTCTCATCCTCATCAGCGTCCTCTTCTTCTTCATCATCCTCTTCATTGTCGTCCTCATGATCACTGCCTTCATCGGCTTCCATAATGGGAATCATGAGACGCGGATTTTGGCGTCCCGTCTGTACATTGCACCCAATGCCTTGGGCGATGCGTTCCAACAAGGGAGTGGAAGACACGCCGCAAATGCCACTGCAAAAATCGGTTAGCAAGGCCAAGGTTTCATCGACGCCACCAATGTGCTTTTCATAGATAAACAATTGTGGAACGGATACTTTGCCACATAACTGCAACAGGTCCTTGCGTTTTTGAGGATAGGCCGACAAGGAGATCTCCGAAAAGGGCAAGTCCCATTTCTCTAGCTCCGAGAGGACTTGAAAACAATTGGGACAATTGTCTATGACAAAGACCGTAATGGGGCGGACCATAACAGCTGTCGGGATTGACGACTGCCTAGTCTTTTAGTAGTCAAGTACAGTATATTGTTGGAGTGTCGTCGCCAAGTCTATCTTCCTACCTAGTCTATAACCTAGCTAGCTAGTAAGATATATAATAGAACTAGAACTTGTGATACTACTACTACAAGTACTATCTCTTGTGGCAGATCAATGTATGTCTTCCCCTCCTACGACGTAGTAGATACTAGTAGCAGTTGGCGTTCACCACCAGAGTACAGCAATTAGGATGCACTGATCGTTAAAAGTAGGACGTGAATTCCCCTGTTCCTTGCCAGCGAATGAATCGTCGTCGGCTCCACTGACTACTCAGTAGACTACGAGTTGTAGCTAGCTACTACTAGTAGTAGTCTGTGGTATCGATCAACAAAGTACAAGCTGCATCTACTACTGTACAGTAGTCTACTGTCTACTCTAGTCTACTGAAACAAACCTAACCAGCTACCACTTCTAGCTATTTACTACTTCAAGTAGTAGTCTAGCTAGCGAGTAGACGACTAACTCGGAGTATTGTTTGTCGTAGAAGCCGCTATGCAGCCTTTTATTCCTACAGGCAGAGCACACATGATAAACCGCTCTATTATTATTCAATTGAGTACTTACTTACCGGGACAAGTATTTCTGCATTTGTATTGCATGCAGTCACCCTTCTTCGACTTTTTCTACAGTACTTCTTGTACAGTACTAGCTAATACACAACTTCAGGAAGTGTACAACGGGTTGCCTGCATCTGGTTCGGCAGTCGATAGAACCTGGTTCACGACTCGTTAAATAAAAGGTTACTTCGCTGTGCACGTGGTACTTAGCATTCTATTGAAAAGACTATCTACTAGTAGTGGGTTCTCCAGTAGCACCAGGTACTGAAATTCGCTGGCTAAATAGATCGATAAACCTACGGTATTAACCGATTAACGGCTCGGTTGATGGACCGCCTTCCAATTCACGTCTGCCGTATCACAAAAGGAGAACTATGATTATTAATGCCCATGTTCCATGATCGAGAACCGGTACCAAAAGGTATCGTTCAGTGGTTACATTTCAGAAAGATACATTCGACACTTCCTCCGTCAAGAAACCGGAGCTTTACATCACTTTAGATGAAAGAATGCCTTGGATCTGTAGGCACATTTTTTTATAGACAGAGCAGAGACACCGTCGAATTAACAGCTGTTGCATCTGCGGATGATGCACGTGTGACATTGCAGGCAATGTGCTCGACGCCACTCACGCAAGGTGTGACATGAAATATTGAAATGGAGTTGTTTAACGGTCTGATCCAGAGTTTTCATCGGCTGGCTATCGACCCTTGAACTGCTGGAAGAAAGAAATCGGAATACCAGTGATCGTGGGGAACAGTTGATCTTTTCCATCTCGGTTTCCGTTTCTCGTACAGTAGCAGTATGTATAGAACGTTCAACTTAGCTTGGAACTGAAGACTTCGCACAGCAGGTTCTGGAGAATTATCGTCTTGGCGACAGTGGCAGTGTTCAGAAACTCCCGGAGGTACAAAATCCAATACCGGATAAATTTTTACTTAGAGCAATTTTTTCCGGGAAGCATTCATGTCGCACAAATGTCGCACTTCTACCTCTGTGGAGAGGCTCTCTACGGAGGTAGAAGTGCAGATTTTTTTAATTATGGGACATGTTCCACCGGTTGCCTTTTTGGGAGCTGGCACGATGTTTACCAGACGTGGCTGTTGTTCAACAGAACAGGATTGAAGTAGATCTATGCATGCTTTTGCGCTATGTTTCTAAGATAGACACTAGTGTCAAACTGCCCAACGAATGACGATGATGACATCCAATTCATTTGGACGCTAAAATTAGCTATCAGTTCTACCGATGAAAAATGACGATGGGGAGCCAATGAATGGGGCTGCCGGCGGCTTTGCTTTCTGCGCGGAACCTCCTGTGTCTTCTTGTCTTCTTGGTTTGAGTTTCTGACGGCTTGGTGGTGCGAGTGTTGACATTCTTTTTTGGCGTCACAGTTGCCATAAGTTGATCATGATGCAAGCCGAGAAGCCAAAGCCAAAGCCAAAACCAAAGGAGAGGGAGAGTGGCAATGAAGGTCTGTCAACTGCTTTTGCCGAAAAGACGGAGGGTGTGTCTGACGTTCCCCCAAACCAAAACTTTCATTCCGTGTCTGCATGCAACAATCAGGCACCAGTGCACACGTTGAACATTCCACCGTCTCATCTCCACTGCCAAGCAAGTCAGTTAACTCAGAGTCAGTGCGCCCCCAGTTGGTCCCAGGTTCCCACCGCAACACAGAATGACAATGCTCAGTTCCCCCATCTCATGCACGCTGAAATGAAGCAAGCATTGATGCTGGAACAACTAAGGAACAATGACCTCCGTGAAAAGATTGCGAACGGCGCACTGCCAAACGCTGCGAAGAAGCCAGCCGCCAAGAAGAAGATGACGAAGGATGACGCAGAGAAGACGTGTGGAAACCTCAAGTGCTCCGATGCTGAAAATGACCTTTTGTTGAACATTGTCGAAGACATCTTGCCTATTGGAAAGTTTCCATGGGAGAAGGTCGGTGTTCGATACAACAATCAGGTTCTCAAGACCAGAAGCCGAACGGTGGAGAACTTGCGGAAGCACTTCAACATTTTTGTCAATGAGAAGCCTCCTACAGGAGATCCGGACTGCCCCCCACTTGTCAAGCGTGCAAAACGCATCGACAGAGCCATCAAAGACAAGGCTGGGTTAGAGGCAATCAGTGCGGGTGACGCGGCACCCGATTTTGAGGCACAGGCAGATGGTGTTGCCATTGCTTCTGGCACCACAACAGCTGCTGCTGTAAAAAAGAAGCCTGTTCTCAGAAAGAGCGACACCGCAGAATTGGTTGACGCTATGATTGCCTCCGAAAAGATGGCAGCAGACCGAGAAGAGCGACGCGAAGAGTGAAGACGCAATGATGACAGGCTTTGCAAAGAACGCATGGAAAAGATTCGGCAAGAAGAAAACAAACAATGGATGCAGATGGGTGTCATGGCGTTAAACACCATGGCCATGGCTTTCACGGGTCGTGAAGCATCCGTTCCCACTCATGTTTTGCCAGCGGTGATGCCAAACGTTGACGACTTGAGCAGCAGCACAGCGGCAAGTGACTCTGACATCGACTTTGACAAATGTAAACGCAGGAAGAAACAGAAGCGTGCACAAAGGAAGAAACGTGTCAAGTGGCAAATGGTGAGATCGGCAAGGAAGCAGCGAGCCGCTCCTCAGGCCTTGGTGGACCTTAAGAAGCCGGTTCTCGATAGTCCAGCCAATAGCATTGATGGTCCAGCCAAGAGCACCAAAAGTGCTGATAGTGGCAGTTGCACTCAATGGAGTCCTATTGTCCAAAGGAAGGATCGTCGAATCAAGGAACGTTCTCAATTCTCCGTGAACTTGCTAGCAAGCAGCAGCAGCGACGAAGAGGAAGAATGTTTCGATGAGGAGAAGCGACCTCTCGGCAAAGAAGAAGAGTGGGAGAAACGTCCACAACTCGGTCAATTGCAAGTCGCTTGGGTTCCCGCAAAAAAGTGGTTGTGTTGCGGTTGCAGTTGTTTAAGAAGGGAATCCGGTGAGCCGAATGTGTCAAGACAAACTAACAGGAAGGCCAACAACCTAGTGCTAACACAGCAATGAAAAATTATTCCAACGTGGTCTGTTGTTGTCTAGATTCCTAATTCTCAGGCGTGAATAAAGTGACTGGCATCCACCGACCACTGCAAGCAACACATGTTGCAAATTTGATTCAGACCCACATGTTCAAGTCTGAAGTTGTGCAGCAAGGGAACTAGATGGAGGAACACACGGCGTTCACCATTTTCTTCAATAAGAATCTTGTCCTTCAATCTAGGAAAGGCCGATTGAATGGCACACATTCCCCACTCTGCTGCCTGACGGAGCGAGGTTGCTTGTGCTAGTCTAAGAATGCCTTCCGCGTCTTCATTGCCGGTTGGATTCTGGGCCGACTTCAAAAGATGTTCGGTGCCAACTGTCGCGAAGGCTGAATCAACACAACACTTGCCTCCCGTGCGAGCGCACACCTCCTCCAGTGCCGTGCATAACCCACCCCAGTGTGCAAGGCTGCTGTCGTGGACGGAGCCTGGTGCGTTCACAGTTGCCACAATGATTCGTCCATCCACGGAGAAGCAAAAAAGATTTGTAATGTAATGGCCTGACGTCGAGCCATTGTAGCACATGCTCTGCTCATCAAGGTCGGCGTGTTGTTCAAACATCATTTTGAGTCCATCAGCCATGCAAAAAACGCCATCCAGCAGATTGTGGCGTTCTGAAGTCACCTCTTTGAGTTCCTCAATCTTCTCAGCTGTTGGCATTCTGACACCGGCAGCCTCATCAGACCACAACAACTTGATCAAACCTCTCCTGCCAAAACGGAGCCACACGCTAGCATGTGAGCCAACAAAACCAAACCACCCTTGAAGCATGTGCCCCGGGCCTCTGAACCTGCACCAAGTGAGAACAAGACCAAGGCAACTCTGGGCATCTATGACACGAGGACGGCCACCACCTCTTTTAAAACCATTTTCGTTGAGCTTGGCAAAATTCGCACCGTCCTGCATTCCAACCCATGGTGTGTGTGTGTGTCAAACCATGGTTTAAACACAGCAAGAAGTTTCCAGAAGGCGGCAAAATCAAAGCCTGTGGTTGTGATGAGTGCCTGGTCTAGCCCTGATTCACATAGTCTCATCCATGGTGACTGTGCCGGAATGCAGAGTGCTGGTCTAGGAAGAGACCTCTGCCTGCGGCGGCGACCATCTGCATTCAACAACTGATAGAACTTGGTCGCCAGACTGCCATTGTGAATGACAAGCAACAGCAACTTCCTTCTAGAGTTGCTATCTAGCTTTTTGTGTGCTCTATTAGCATCGTCCATGGTTCAATGGTTTGTTGTTCAATGGTTTGTTGTTGCTTGTTGACAGCGTGGTTGTTGCGGCTAATTTGCCTTTGTGAGTTGACTGGGTTGGTTGTGGCATTGGGTTGGGCACTCTAACAGTGTAGTTTATTTTCCTAGCTCTATGTCGGAAAAACCTCATCGCAAAAAATACTAAGTGGCGAAGAATTTAGCTAGTGGACACCTAAGTAGAAGCTGGGTTGGTGTGTGCCTCCAGGAGTTTCTGAGCGCGTTCGGAAGTTCTTTTTCGGAGCTGTTTATTTAATCAGATTTAATGTGGCATTGGATTTTGTACCTACGGGAGTTTCTGAACACTGCCAGTGAAAAGAATCCTCAAGGGGCATGGCTGGACATAAACTGAATGCTTTGATGTGTCTTCACTCGTTCAGTGCTATTGTTGCGATAGGGCTAGGGTTAGCGCAACAACCTGAGGTGGCCTGGGTGGGCGTCAATTGTGTTAGCAAGAAGTTAGAAATCCGCAGAACACCAAGTGCAATTTGGAAAAAAATCAATCCAGGACATTGCAAGCTGACCATGGCCGAGGGTGCAGACTCAAATCCATGTGAAACATCAAGACTAAAAGAATGACCTGAGTGCCCAAGCACTCACCACGACAAGTGATTCTTCATCTTGACAGTTTGAGCTTAGCCTCAACTGTTTTTCCAATTGTGCTGCATTTTTGACATCTGACACAACAGCACCAGACTACTAACAACCCCTGGGTCTTGGTCTGAAAGCCATCATTGAACCTTAACCAAAGCGACATAACTTTCAAGTTCACTCAACATGCACAGGACATCATGTCTTTCAGCAAGTCAACCACCCTTCACTTGACGTTCTTTCTGTTGGATGAAGAGATCTATTTGTTGGTAAACAGATCAGTTACATAGAAATTATAAGCACATGTAGTGCTGCTAGCTATGGTTGTGGAATCTTCTGGAGTCTTCCATGTTGTTGGCTAGGCTACACTTCAAGCTACCCACAGGCGCACACCTGCTCCTTATGGAATGCTAGCTGCACTTCCAACACTTTCAACGGCCTCGACCGGTCCAACAACATCAATGTGAAAAGATAATCTGTTGAGGGATAAAGCTAAGCTTTGTTTTCCTCCCAGCCAAAGCCAGCCAGATAGTGCTGTACGTCAAGACAACAAGAATAGCAGTCACAGTGTCACTGCAGGAGGGGTGTTGGAAGGAGGAAATGCGCTGCCATACCCAAGTGTTTTTTGTTACCCTAGCCCTTTCGTTCCTACTGCCTTATTTAAACGATAGATCGCACGCGAGCCCAAGACCCTGTGCTGATGAACGAAGGCTCACCAACCACAACAACACCAACCACATGATCATACAGTAAATACATCTTGCATCAGCTAGTGCTCGACGAATTAGTAGCTACGTTGTACCGGTACTACTACTAGCTAGGTAATGCTAATAGTACTGTCTCAGTTGGCTTTCTACTTTCTAACTTGGGCTACTTCTGTTGTCTGAGGAATTTGCTATATTATTATTTTTCACGCATCCCAAAAATCAATTATGGGGTCGAAAGAGAATGCCAAGGGCCCCCAAAATCAAAGTATATCCGATGGTACCGCCGATGGTGAGAAGCAGACCCGCAACAATCCGCTGTGGTCGTTTTGTACTTCCCACGTCACGATTGCTGTTACCCTTGTTCGCATAGCGGCGTTGATCCCACAAGAGCAGCTGCCCTTATCTCTGCAACGACAACCGCTGTCAGAATCCTCCTCCATCATTGGTTGGTTGCTGCACGATCCCAATCTTGCACCTTTCTGGACATCCATCCTCATCCGCCCTTATGAAACATGGCATCATATTCGAGAAGCCCAAGCAGTGCGAACATTGTTTGCGAGTAACACGGGAGAATCATTATTATTTCGAAATGCCTATCGAGGATCCTACATTCATGTTCCTCCCTTGGTTTTGGCAGCCTTGGAATCCATGTTGGAGTATGTGTGTCCAACCAATCCACACATGCAATCGTTTGTCCTTGGAGTTTTGCTGCATTTGGTTGATTTGGGAATTGCCATAAAAATTGTGCAACTGGGAACCCATGTTCTACTCTCTAACGCGAAACTGGCCAATGTCTGGGAAGACCACTGGCTGCCAATATTACCTGCACCGATACGACCACCGAAAGCACATATTTTTGCCTTGGCGGAGAAGGAAGTTGAATACACCGATGAGATTCCAATTAAAAAATTACCGGAAACAGCTGAAAATGAAAAAGAGGAGAAGGGAGAAGAGGTGGCTGAAAATGAAAAGACGGAGGAGTGGGAGGATATACCAGCAGACGACAACAACGACGACAGAATACAAGAAACGATCGAAGAGGAGCCGCTCTATAGTACCGCATCGCCCTTGTTTGCCCTGTCCGATTTGCCCTTGTTTGCGGCCCGGTTCTACTATTACAGCCCCTTTACAGCTTTGGCAACGGGCATTGGGAGCACTCATCAATGCTTCCAAAACTTGTGGCTCTTCTTTTTGTTGTCAAGCTTGGAAGAAGGATGCCGACAGTCATCGTCTATATCGCTGTCCGCGTTTTGGCTCGCATTGGCATCGTATGTCGAAGTGCACTATATTGTCTTTTTGATTCCGTTGGCTTTGTGGCTCGAACGACGACACTCTGCTGCCACTCGCATGCAATCCAACCAAGCAACAGGAAATACAGATGGACGGAACAAGCAGATTTACAGTAAGTACCTTGGAACTGGACTGAGCTGGACTGAAATGGTCTCGTGATTTTTTTGATTTTCCAGGCCACTGCTAACGTCGTGGGTTTTCATCTTGCTACTGACTCACTCGCTGATCTTTTTAATTTTCAGAGCTGTTGCTATCTTACGCATTTTGGAGCCTTTCCTTGCAAGCGTTGTCTCTTTTGCTGGTGGGAGGCTCACATTATGGAGCGGTATTATATTCCAGCTTTGGGTATAGCATGTCATGGCGACATCTACACCCAAACTTTTCTGTCTTGTGGTATTTGAATATGGAGCTCTTTGAACGCTATCGAACCTACTTTGGTAAGATTTTCTGTTGTTTGAAGAAAGCAGCTGCTGGAACGAATATTATCCTAACTCGTACTAAATCACGCCCCCATTTGACCTACCCGGTTGTGCAGCCGTTCTAATTGGAGGGTTGCCATACACTCTTGTGGTACCCCTCACAATACGTCTGTACCGATATCCTATGGTCTTGGTAAGTCAAACGGTTCGTCCTCGTGTGGAATATTGTGGCGACCGACACTTATGGTGGTATCAGACGAACTAACTGTTTTTGCGGGCACCCCTATCGGAAAGGTTGCCATCTTTTGGATGCTCTGGACCATGATTCGTCCCACCACAACTCTGGTAGACGCAAATGTTGCTTGTTGCTTGGCACTTTTGTGTCCCCGATCCCTAGCGAGGATGCGGGATCCCACGACTATGATTCCAGCTTTGGCCATCCCAGTTCCCGTATCGCTGTATGTTGTCACTTTGTGGCTTTGGTTGGAGCCTGGATCGGGGCAAGCCAATTTCACGTTTTTTCAATGCCTCGCCTATTGTGCCTTTTTGTCCACCTTGTGTCTAGAATTTTGTGGGGCTTCTGCCCGGCGAGACAAGGCAACACGACTAACAGAGAAGCTATGGAATAGATTCACCGAGGAGACGGCTGCGGCAGAAAAGTCGAAAATTGAATAGAAGGAGGAATCTAAGTTACTGTACTAGACTGCTAACTATTTTAGAGAAGTCCTGCGTGATGGATGCCATGTGACGACAAATCTTGACTCTCGAATTCAAGCTCCAGTCCAACCAGGAGGAAATTTCACCAGAAAGAACCGCATTGTTGCGACTACAACATACAGCATCAGAGGGTGTAAGTTTATGGTCATTTTCTGCAGACGCGGGCAAGGAATGGATTGTGACTGCAGAGGGATATCTGAGGCTATGCGTCGCCTCTATTATCCTTTTCAAGCTTCATTAATTTTTTTATAGTGCGCGATAATCACCCCACTAATGAAAATCCTCCCTAATAATATCACGCTTGAATTGATCGATTCTGGCAATGCACTATCATATAATTTTTGCATCAGGCTGAGGCACTGACCGGACGAAGTGATAGAGAAACTCAAGGGACCTTTTTCTTCTTTTTCTTTTTATACTGCACTCGTTGTCCGATATGCTTGACCAATCGGTGTTGTGTGACATACCAAGGTCCCTGTTGTGCTACAAACATATCGATCGGCAAGCGACAATAGGTGTCATTGGATGCGTGAACGACTTGTTCGAGTAGGTGTCGTGACCAAATTTGTGCCACTGCTCCGGATTCATAGATACACTCCCCATCACTATAATTGTCGCTATACTTGGAAATGCTGCTGATGTTCTTGCCACGAATTGCGCTTTTACGTATGGCTTCGATGCGAGGGTTATAAAATGAATAATATCCCACTTGCTGTTGAATAGCCCAATATAGTTCTTGCCGAAAACGTTGAGGATCAATTAGAATCACGTCATCTTCCACTGTCACCAAGTACTCGGGAAGTGGCTGTGACAATGATAATTTGTCGGTCGTGGAAGATGACGAATTCAAAGATGATGATGATTGTTGCTGCTGACTGCTATTATGATTGCTTCGTAATAGAAATTGTTGAAATACCATTTGATAGACTCCAAAAAGGCGACTTTTCCAAGAATAAATGCGACATCGTTTATTTCGGTAGGATTTGCTGTAATTGGCAGTAGAAATCACTTCCACCGGGAAACCGCCACGAGTGTTCCAACTGTTGATTATCGGTAGCACCATATGACGTGGCCTGGCACTCACCATGAACATGGGAGGCAATGTCAGTGCTTCCATCGTGTCATCTCGAGCTTCAATAAGGGGACATTGGTTGTAGCGATAAATGGGCTTGAGCAGAGACGCCGCGATATGATCCAATGGAGCTTCCAATTCATTTTGGACAAAGGATTCATTCCATATGACCAGAGCAGCAAAGGATACCGCCGAGATGAATAATAATTGGTATTGGCGACAGCGACAAGGAGGGTGACGACGGCATTTTTTGTGCCGTCTGGGAGTGATATGCACCATCGATTTTCACACAAGGTCGCCGCATCAACTACGTCAAAGAAGATTTTCCTGAGCAAGTTCAAACATATCGTGTTACTTCTTCCTCATACAGGGGCGAATGTCTTTTCTTCCATAGTTGGCTTTAATTGTTGCAAAACAGGTGATACTACAACTATGAAAAGGAGTGTGATGAAACGAATTGTACCGTATTGTTCGAACTGTGTATTCAATGAATTGATTCAACGGTCGGCAAAGCAATGGCGTAAGTCGGAGTGCACACATGATCGTTAAAACTGCGGAGGATCGAGAATCGATCCGATGTGCGTGCAAGT
>ENA-ORBV01002598-ORBV01002598.1-microbial-mat-metagenome-genome-assembly--contig:-NODE-2598-length-37886-cov-50.031633_pt1 | contig 37886 bp, 32 predicted proteins | sample MGYA00237777_ERZ505514 | MGnify/ENA primary metagenome ERZ505514 (study PRJEB26160, sample SAMN06269048) | microbial mat metagenome | isolation source: Oligotrophic lake microbial mat | place... | reverse complement strand
CGGCGTCGACTGCGCCTCGACGTGTCTGCGACACGCCGTCGGCTTGTCTCCTTGCCAGAACCGATCCTGCTCGGTCTCGACCATGGGGACGGATGGCGCGGCGGAGCATCGGACGGGTACCGCGCTGGCTTGCGCGTGGCTCCTTGGCTCGCAGGGCGAGCCGGAGGGGGCAGCAGTGGGTTGCAGAGATCGAAACGCGGGCGTGGTTGTGCGCCGCTTGCAACTCGCGCGAGCGCGCGCACTCTCCCATGCCGCTTCGCTGGTGGGAGACGGGATGATCGCCCGCGCAGCACGTCGCCCGACAACCCCGCGCACGCATCCATTCGTGCAACCCACTGCTGATTCCTGATCCCCTGCGGCTCGCGAAGCGAGCCGGCGAGCCACGCGCCACCCAACGTCGGATTGGTCACGGGCCCACCCGCGCTCCTCAACTCGCTTCCGCGCGGGGATGGGCCCGGTCGTAGCTCTCGCGGAGTCGCGAGGTGCTGAGGTGGGTGTAGACCTGGGTGGTGCTGAGCGACTGGTGCCCGAGGAGTTCCTGCACGCTTCGCAGGTCGGCCCCGTTGTCGAGCAGATGGGTCGCGAAGCTGTGCCGCAGCGTGTGCGGCGAGATCTCGGGATCGAGGCCCGTCGCGCCGAGGTACTTGGAGAGCTTGCGGCGCACCGAGCGGCTGCTGAGCCGCGTGCCGTGCTTGTTGACGAAGAGGGCCTTGGCGGGGTCGGCGGCGCCGCTCAGGCCGGAGGCGTCGAGCATCGCCAGGTAGTGCCGCAGGCTCTTCAGGGCGTGGGCGCTGAGCGGGATCATCCGCTCCTTGCGTCCCTTGCCACGGATGAGCACCGTCTCGCCGACCACATCGATGTCGCCGCGGTTGATGCCCACGACTTCGCTCACGCGAATGCCGGTCGAATAGAGGGTTTCGAAGATGGCCCGGTCGCGAGCGCCGAGCAGGTCGCTGTCGTCGGGAGCGGCGAGAAGCCGCTCGACAGTCTCGACGCTCACCGCCTTGGGCAGCCGCTTGGGCTGCTTTGGCGTGCGGATCATGGTCATCGGATTGGAGGAGGTGTGGCCGCGCTTCTCCATCCACTTGTGGAAGCTGCGGAGGGTCGCGATCTTCCGAGCCATACTCGCCGCCGAGTAGCCCTTCTCGGCCAGGACTGCGAGATACGCCCGGAGCAGCTCGACGTCGCACGCCCGAATCAGTGAGGTCACCGTGCTCGAGCCCGACGGCGGGGCGGTGAGCGCTCTCGTCTCCGCGGCGGTGTCGGCCTTGATCGCGTGCCGCTCGATCACGAACTCGACGAACTGCCGCAGGTCCACGCCGTAGCACCGGGCGGTGCAGGGGCTGAAGTGGCGTTCGTCGGTGAGGTAGCTGAGGAATCCACGGATCAGGGGGACGGGCTCGTAGGGGGCGTTACTCATGGCAGTTTCCTATGGGCTCCTCTAGGCAGCGATCAAACCTGTCTTCGTGGCGGCTCCGGCTTCCGGCCGAGGCCCCGACAACCCTTTCACTCGCTCGAGCGGCGCATCGCTCGGCGGAGCAACGAGGCGGAGGCGGGGAGGCGACGCGTGCGGGCACCCGATTGGTCCCGCACCGAGGTCGCGGGCCCGCGTGGCCCGCCGGTCGGCATGCTCTGGCCGACGGGGTCGTATTCGGACCCAACCGCGAAAGGGTTCCCGGTCGAACCTGCAATGACGCCGCGGACCCCATGTCAGGCTGCTCCCGACCAAGAAGCAAATCCGAGAATGGCGCCGCAGGACCCAGTTATAGGTCCTTCATCGGCCGCATTTCGGGTCGAGTTGAGGCCAGTTGGACCGAGGAACGGTCGAACCGAGTCACCTCCCTCATTGCTTCAGCGGCCTCGCCGCGTGCGGACCAGGACTCCAGCTCGCGTCTCGCACCCCGACGGACCGCGCTCCCCGTTCCACTCCGCGCCGCTCTCCGGAAGGCGCCGACGAGCGTCCCTCACTCGGGCGGCGAGTCCTGGCGGTTCACCAGCACCCACACGAGATACCCGACGGCAATCATCGCCGCGGTCATCACGACGAAGGTGGTGAGTTTGAGGAGCACGGCGGCAGGGGGAGCAAAACGGGGGCAGGGGGAAAGCAGCAGGCAGACCGGCCGCTGCGCGGCCTTGCAGGGAGCAGCAGCGGGTTGCACGACTGGACGCGTTCGCGGGGATTCGGAGCGTTGAGTCTCAAATGAAGCGCACGCGTCCAGTCGTGCACCCCACTGCGATTCCCCCTGCTCCCTGCTCCCTGCTTCTTACTACAGAATCTCCGCCGCCAAACTCGCCAAGTCACTCCGCTCCGTCTTCAGCAGCGTGACGTGTCCGGCGATGCGCTGGCCCTTCATGCGCTCGATGAGGTAGCTCAGGCCGTTGCTGCTGGCGTCGAGGTAGGGATTGTCGATCTGGCCGACGTCGCCGCAGAGGACGATCTTGGTGCCGTCGCCGACGCGGCTCACGATGGTCTTCACTTCGTGCGGAGAGAGGTTCTGGGCTTCGTCGACGATCATGAACTGGTGCGGAATGCTGCGGCCGCGGATGTAGGTCAGCGGCTCCATCACGATCTTGCCGCCCATGATGAGCTGATCGATGCGCTGCTCGGTCGAGCGGCTCTCGGCGTCGTTCATGTGGCTGCCGCGGGTGCTCAGCAGATAGGCCAGATTGTCGAAGATCGGCTGCATCCACATCGACAGCTTCTCGTCCTTGTCGCCGGGGAGATAGCCGATGTCGCGCCCCAGCGGCATGATCGGTCGGGCCACCAGAAGCTTGTCGAAATGCTCTTCGCGGAGGGTCTTCTGCATGCCCGCGGCAATGGCCATCAAGGTCTTGCCGGTGCCGGCCGGACCGATCAGGGTGAGCAGCTTCACCTCGTCATCGAGGAGCAGATCGAGGGCCATGATCTGCTGCACGTTGCGGGCCATGATGCCGTAGACCGGCTTCCGCGGGCCGTTCACTGGAATGAGGTGCCCGGTGTCGGCGAGCACGCGGGCCAGGCCGGTGTGCGAATCGTCGGTCTCGTTCTCGAGGATCAGGTACTGGTTGCAGACCGGCGTGAATTCGGCCTTGATGCCCTCGGGACCATCGGTGCGGAAGTACCCCTCGACCTTCTCGACCGGAATCTGCCGTTCGTTGTAGAGCTCGTCGATCACTCCGCCGGGCACGACGATCCGGGCGAACCCGGTGTAGAGCCAGTCGGCGTCGATGCGGTCGGCCTCGAAGTCCTCGGCACGTATTCCCAGGGCATCCGACTTCACCCGGGCGTTGATGTCCTTCGAGATGAAGATCGTCCGCTGGCCATGACGGTGCAGCGAATACGCGATGGCGAGGATGCGATTGTCGTTCTGATCGAGATCGAGACCCGCCGGCATCGACTCCATGCCTCGGTCGAGTCGGTCGATGCGGATCGTGCCGCCGTCCTCGTTCCACCTCACGCCCTCGAAGAGATGGCCCTTGCTGCGGAGTCGATCGAGCTGCCGGATCACTTCGCGGGCGTTCCGCCCGGTTTCGTCGTTGTTCTTCTTGAACTTGTCGAGTTCCTCGATGACGGCAAGAGGAATGACGACGGTGTGCTCGTCGAAGAGGAAGATCGACTTCGGGTTGTGGAGGAGCACATTCGTGTCGAGCACGAAGTGCTTCAGCGTCGCGGAGGTTCCATTCACCGCACCGGATGTGCTCAGCTCGGTGGACGGCGACTCGGCGAGACCGCGGTTGACGCGGTTGGTCAAGGAGTTTCTCCTGCGGCTGCTGCCGCTCGAATGGACGCTTCGTTCGGGTCGTGACGGGTGGATCATAACGACGGACGATGCGCTCTCGTTGGAAGCTTCGGTTCGTCGGGGAATGAAGGTTCGGTGAGCGATCGACGGACTCGCACGGCGTCGCCTTCGGCTCGGCACGGTGCCGAGCGCGTCTGGTGAGGCGGAGTCCCTCGGCGTACGCTGCCACGACGGCGCAGCCCTACGACAGGACGGGCGACCCCGAAGGAGGATCCCGAAGTGACCACAGTCGGAGCCGTCTGCAACGCCATCGAGGCGTTCGCGCCCACATCGCTTGCGGAATCGTGGGACAACGTCGGGCTGCTCGTCGGAAGCGAGTCGTGGTCCGCGGATCGAGTGCTGCTCACCATCGACCTCACCGAGTCGGTGCTGGAGGAGGCTCTGGCCCAGCGGGTCGGGCTGGTGATCGCCTATCACCCGCTGATCTTCACGCCGCTGCGCCGCCTGACCGACTCGCCTGGCAAGGAGCGGATCGCCCTCGGGGCCGCCCGTGCAGGGATCGCCGTGTACTGCCCGCACACCGCCCTCGATGCCTGCGTGGGCGGCGTGAACGACTGGCTCACCGAGGGTCTTGGCACCGGGGACGTGCGGGCCCTCAAGCCGCTCGAGTCGCTGCCGGCGAGCGAGGAGTGCAAGGTCGTCACCTTCTGCCCGGTCGACGCGGTCGACCGACTCCGACGAGCGCTGTCGACCGTCGGTGCAGGGAAGATCGGAAACTACGAACTCTGCTCCTTCGAGATCCACGGCGAGGGCACCTACCTCGGCAACGAGGCGAGCAATCCGCTCATCGGGCGACGCGGGGTCCTCGAGCGGATCCGCGAGGTGCGCCTCGAGATGGTCTGTCCGTCATCGGCGCTGGGTCTGGCGGTCGCGACGCTGCGGCAGTTCCATCCCTACGAGGCTCCACCGATAGAGATCTATCAGCTCCGCGCCCGCCCCGAGCGAGCGGTCGGTCTCGGCCGACGGGTGATGCTCGATCGTCCGACGGCGATCCACGATCTGGTCGCTCGGACCAAGGCCCACCTGGGAATCTCCGCGGTGGTGCTGGCCCACGCCCGACACACGCCGACCGAGATCCGGCTCGTGGCCGTCTGCGCGGGCAGCGGTGGTTCGCTGGTCGATACGGCAATTGCCCAGGGGGCCGAACTGTTCCTCACTGGTGAAATGGGTCACCACGATGTGCTCAAGGCCCAGGAGCGCGGGTGCACCGTGATCCTGGCCGGCCACACCAACACCGAGCGCGGCTTCCTCCCGCGACTCGTCTCCAGGCTGGCGCCGTCTTTCGAGGGAGTCGAGTTCATCCTCGCGGCCACCGATCGCGAGCCGCTGCGGGTGGTGTGAACGTCGTCGACTGCGGTCGCTACTTCTTCTTGTTCTTGTCGAGAGCCTTGAAGATGTCCTCGATGCCCTTCTTGACGCGATCGTCCTTGAGGATGTCCCCCGGCTTGCTCGGCAGATCGACACCGAAGTTGATCTTGTGGTCGAGCGCCCTGGAGTTGCCCTGCTCGTCGAAGAGGGGGCCGGAGAAGACGATCTCGGCGTAGAGCAGCCCCGCGGCGGCCGGGACTTCCTGGATCGACCTGGCCAGACCGTCGGCGGGATATCGCGCCTTGATCGAGCGGGCGAACTGCGGCCTCGCCACGAGATCGATGTCGCCGAAGAACTTCAGCGTGTGCTTCCAGTCGGTGCCGGAACGGCCGATCCGGATGTTGAAGTCGTCGTAGCGCAACTGGCCCTGGCGAACCGCCACGCGGAGGGGCTCGACGACTCCGGGGATGGTCTTGGCCTCCTTGGTGTTGAAGAGTTCGAGGAAGCTCAGCATCCGCGAGCCGCTGTCGAACTCGACCTCTCCGACGGTCATCTCCAGATCGGCATCGAGTCGGGCGGTGTTGCCGTCGGTCGGCACCACCGCGGAGGGAATGGTGACCTTGATCGGCTGAGTGGTCGTTCGCACGTCGGCGAGGATCGGGTTGATGCTCTGGAGCAGCTTCTCGCGAAGCTCCTTGGTGACGGCAAGCTGGGCCGTGATCGGTGCGCTCGGATCGATCCGCAGGGTGTTGTCGCGGGAGACGATCTGCGGAACATCGAGGAAGCCGTTGACGGAGTCGAGCCGGGCGCTCATGGTGCCCGAGGTCTTCGAGAGTCCGTTCGCCTTCGCCTTGGCGTTGAGCGTCGGTCCGAGGGCGGCGACGAGCTTGCCGTCGAACTGCTGCAGCTTGTCGAGGAAGATGGTCGGGATCTGCGCCGCAGTGGCATCGAGATCGAGCATCGCAGCCTCGGTCGTCAGCACTCCCCTGGAGTCGACCAGACCGCGAGCGGCTCCGGTGACCTTGATGATCGCTCCGATGTTCTCCGCGGCCCCCTTGCCATCGACGACGAAGGTTGCGCCCTGATCGATTCGCTGGATGCCGGCGGTCGCCGAGAGGCCGTCGAATCCAATGGCCTCTCCCGAGGAAAGCTTCATCCTGAGCCCGGAGGTCGTTGCCTTGAACGAGCCGCGGGTGCGGGTCGGATCGCTCGGCTCTCCGGCGAGGAGCTTCTGATCGATCGACACGCCCTCGAGGGTCACGCGAACTTCGAGAGGGGCGGCGAAGGTGATTGCGGGAGCGCTCGCGGGAGTGCCGGCAGCGCCCGACGGCGGGGGAGTGGTGGCGAGCAGTCGGTCGAGCTGGGCCACCGAGAGGCTGAGCACGAGCGAACCCGTCGGCACTTCGAGTGCGGTCGGTCCGTAGCGGGCCTTGAGCTCGCCGGTGGCGGTCTCGAACTGCGGCAGGACGGTGACGTCCATGACGCCATCGGACTGCGGAACAACCTCCGCCTTGATGGCCCCGCGGGCGCCGAGAAGATCGGTGAGGGAGCCGCGCTCCTTGCCGAGCAGAGTCTCGAGCGCGGCCACGTCGAGCTCGCGAGCGTCGACGGTGGCGCGGAGCGACATCGGCTCAGCGGCCGAGGCGCCCGCTCCGCTGGCCGCGGCACCTGCCATTTTCGCGTCGACCTTGAGCGTTGTGGTGGTCAAGGGGACGGCACCTGCGGCGATCGTCATCCCACCGTCGAAGGCGACACCGAGCCGTGTCCCTGGAGTGATCGTGGCCAGACCGGCGAAGTCGCGAACACCGACGGGTGACTCGGTGCCGGGCACATTGGAGAGAGTCACCGGCGAGAGCGAGAGGTCGGCCTTGACGACCGGGCCGCTGGTCATGAACTCCGAGGCCTTGTCGAGGGCGATTGCGAACGACTGGACCTTCGCGGTGAGAGTCGCCGGGGCGTCGAGGGCAACCGGACTCTCGCTGCCCTTCTGGAGCTGGGCCATGAGCGCCGGCGAGGCCGGCACGACCGCCGTGATGGGCTTCACCGTGAGCATGCCGTCGGCCAGAGCCGCGGCGCCCTCGAGACGCAGTCCACCACTGGTGGCCACAAGAGTCGCTTCACCCTTGGTGTGGTTGCCGGCGGTCGTGAGCGTGGCATCGATTGGAGCGATGAGGACCTCACGAGCCATGGCCGCGGTATCCGGCGGGAGGATCGCGAGGAGCCGCTGGGTGGCGATTCCCTTGAGGGCAATCGACCCGTCGAGGGTTGCGTTCGCGGCATCGAGCTCGCCCTTCGAATTGACGAGATTGGTCAGGCGCTCTTCGAGCGTGATCTGGCCGCCTTCGATCCCTCCTCCGCCGGCGACGGTCAGACCATCGCGCAGCGCGGTGCTGTCGAAGTTGATCACCAGGTCGCGGAGCGTCGCGAGGGCTTCGCCTGGCGCAGCCGAACCAGCCGCCGGCGCTGCGCTCGTGGCAGCGCTGGTGCGAAGCTCGATGACGCCCGGAATCGAAATCTGGCCGCGGAGCGAGAGGCCGCCCAGGTCGCGAACTCCGTTGGCATCGGCTCCTGGCAGAACCAGTCGGTCGAACTTCGCCGTCACCGCAACCGGCGCTGCGGCCGAGACTCCCGCAGCGCTCTCGAGGAGTGCGGGGACCACCTTGGTCTCCGCGACGAGGCGACTGACGGAGAGGGCGCCGCTCTGGGCGTCCACCGTGCCGGCGCCGTCGAGGGCCAGATTCGCGGCCTTCAGGGTGATGGCGACATCACCACCGCCGCCGGGAAACGCAACGGTGGCATCGACCATCGGGCCGATGTCGCGGCTGGCGACCAGCGGCGAGTCGGTGAGGAACGGGTCCATCAGGGCTGTCGGCACATTGGTGGCGACGACGCTCGCCTGGAGGTCCTGCGGTCGGAAGGCGAAGGTTCCACTGTCGCTGAGCATCCGCGTCGCGGCGACGTCCGCCTTGATCTCGCTGGGCGTGGTGCCGTTGAGCGTCGCGGTGCTGGCAAGAGTGGCCTTGATCACCTCGGTGAGATCGGCGCTCTCGACCTTGGCCGTCAGCGACTTCACTTCGACGAGCATCTGCGGCAGCGGCAGGGCGAGGTTCTCGATCGTGGCGTCGAGATTGGCGGTTGCGCCCTTGAAACGAAGCCGACCGTCCGACTGGATCAACTGTCCGACGGAGCCGTCGATTGCGACCGACCCCTTCCGCCCTTCGAACTCGCTTCCGCCGGCGAGGGTGAGCGTGGCGTCGCCACCACCGACCACCGAGGCGTTGCCCTTCAGGTCGCTGAGTGTGAGCGTGCGACGCGTGGCCTGCTCGACGAGCGTGAAGTCGAAGTCGCTGATTGCAAGCGACACATCAAGCCCCGCGGGAAGCGCCGGGTCGCTCGAGGAGGTGGATGGTGTGGACGATGGACTGGGAGTCGAGCGCGATGGCCCGCTCGGCGGCGCCGACGCCACGAGATCGGCGAGGTTGAGGGTCCCGTCGGGACGCAGCTCGGCATTCACGCTTCCGCTCAGCGTGGCCTTGGCCCGCTTCCAGTCGCCGCGGGCAAGGGCGACCAGGCCGTTGTTCAGAGTCAGATCGACATCGATGGCGGGCTTGCCGTCGACGTCGACGATCTTCAGGCCGCGCACGGTCTGACTCCCGGTCCAGGAGAGGTTGAGGTCCTGGATCGTGAGTGTGCCGTTGATGAAGGTTGCCGCGGAACCCTCGACGAATCGGGTTCCGGGTCCGCTGCTCAGGATGGTCGGGATCAGGGCGATCAGGATCGCTGCGAGAAGCAACAGGAACAACCCACCCTTGACCAGTCGGCCGAGGCACGAGCCGCGGCGGCGCGGGGCGCGGGTGGAGGGCGTCTTGGAGTCGGATTCGGTGGGTTGAGCCATGGGAGAAGTCGGGAGTGCAGCAGCAGGCGCCGGAATGGGAGCCGTGAATCGGATCGGAAGAAGGTCAGTCGACGAGGAGCTGTTCGCGGGGCGCGGCCGCAGCGGTCGATGCCGCCGGGCGGGGTGCGGCGACGTTGGCGAGCATGCGCTCGAGCGCCAGCCGGGCGAGCCGCCGAGCATCGGGATGGACCGAGACGCGATTGACGACTCGCCCTTCGGCGAGGTTGTCGAGCACCCACAGCAGGTGAGCCTGATCGATGCGGTACATCGTCGTGCAGAGACACTGGCAGTCGGAGAGGATCCGGACGTGGACACCCCGGGCAGCGGCGCTGGCGGCGAGTCGGTTGACGAGATGGACTTCGGTGCCCACCGACCAGTGCGAGCCAGGGGCGGCGCTCTCGATGGTGCGGATGATCATCTCCGTCGAGCCACTCATGTCGGCGAGATCGACGACCTCCTGAGCGCACTCGGGGTGGACGAGAACGGTGATCTCGGGCTGGCGCTCGCGGGCCTGGGCCACGTGTTCGGGCCGGAAGAGCTTGTGCACCGAGCAGTGGCCTGCCCAGAGCAGCACCTTGGCGGCGCGGATCGCTTCGTCGGTGAGACCACCATCGGGCTTGCGGGGTTGATAGAGGGCGGTCTCGGCCGGTCCCAACCCGGCGGCCTCATGCACTTCGGTGCGGAAGCCCTTCTGGGCCGAGGTGTTTCGCCCGAGGTGCTGATCGGGCAGAAAAAGGATGCGGATGTCGTCCTTGGAGCGGCGTGCCGCGGTTGCGTCATGGGCGTCGCCGGCGGCATCGTCACCGCCGCGAAGAGCCCAGTCGAAGACCTGCGCCGCGTTGCTGCTGGTGCAGCAGGCCCCGCCGTGCTCGCCGACGAATGCCTTGATGGCCGCCGACGAGTTCACGTAGGTGATGGGAATGACCCGCGCCGACCCAGCGAGCCCGTCATGGATCCGCCGCCACGCCTCGACGGTGTCGTCGTAGCCGGCCATGTCGGCCATCGAACAGCCCGCGGAGAGATCGGGCAGGATCACCTCGACCGACTCGTCCGTGAGAATGTCGGCGGTCTCGGCCATGAAGTGGACGCCGCAGAAGACGATGAAGCGGCTCTTCCGCCGGGCCGACTCCTCGGCGGCCATCTGGCTCAACTTCAGGCTGTCGCCGATCAGATCGGCGTGGCGGATGACGTCGTCCTGCTGGTAGTGGTGGCCGAGAATCAGGAGCGACTGGCCGAGTTCGCGGCGCCGCGCCGAAATCGCCTGTCCGAGTTCATCCTCGGTGAGGGTCGCGTAGCGGTCGGGAAGGGCGGGTTGCCAGAGCACGGGGCAGCGTAGGAACGGAGCGGCCGCGGGCGCGTGCGGCAGGTGCCCAATACACTCCGCCCGTGCCGCGCCAGACGACGACGGAACTCGCGTTCGCCAAGGTGAATCTCGCGCTCTCGATTGGGCCGCCTGGCGTCGATCGGATGCATCCGATTGCCTCGTGGATGGTCACGGTCGACCTCAGCGACGAGTTGGCGCTGACCCGTCTCGAGCCCGACAGCCTGTCGCGATACGCAATTCTCTGGCACGCCGAGGCCAGGAAGCGCTCCGAGATCGACTGGTCGATCACCCGCGACCTCTCGGTGCGCGCCCATCTCGCCCTGCAGGAGGCGGTCGGTCGCGAACTGCCCATTCAGGCGAAGCTCGAGAAGCGGATTCCAGTCGGCGGCGGACTTGGTGGCGGCAGCTCCGATGCCGCGGCGATGCTCCGCGGCGTGAATCGACTCTTTGATCTCGGGCTCTCCCCCGACGAGTTGGCCCGACTTGGCGGCGAGCTCGGCTCGGATGTGCCCTTCCTCGTCCATGGCGGAAGCGCAATTGTCGAGGGAATCGGCGAGAGGGTGGCGATTCATCCACGCGCGGATCGCACCCATCTGGTTCTGGTCTTTCCCTCGGCAACATGCCCGACCGGGCCGGTGTATTCGGCCTTCGATCGCGTGGCCAGCGCCGCGCTTCGACCCGAGGCGGTGCGGGCCCTGGCGAACTCGAAGCGGATCGACCCGGCGGCGCCCTTCAACGATCTTCTGCGACCTGCGCTCGAAGTGGCCCCGACGCTCGCCGACGACCTCGACGAGGTCAGCGCCCTCGCCGAGCGACCCGCGCATCTCTCCGGCAGCGGCAGCACGCTCTTTGTGGTCTGTGACGACCAGATGCATGCAATCGCACTCGCCGACGCCATCGAGAGTCGTCTCACGCTGCCGGCGGTGGCGGTGCAGACCAGAGGGTCCTGAGCGGCCATCGGCCTCCAGCATCGGGGTCCAGCCTTGGCGTTGGGAGTGCCGCGAAACTCGTGTCGCTTCGTGCGGCATCCGATATCGTCCGCCGATGTCATCCGCCATCGCTGCAAGGCCGGATCAGATCGATCCGACCGATTGGAACGAGCTCGCGCCGCTCTATCAGGTTCTCATCGATCGTCCGCTCCGCTGCGCCGGCTGCCTCGAACAGCTCATTCTGGACCGCAGCGAGCTCGATGCCCGGGTCAACGAGGCGGAGGCCAATCTCTTCATCGCGATGACCTGCCACACCGATGACGCGGCGGCCCAGTCGGCCTACACGCGCTTCGTCGAGCGGGTCGAGCCCGAGCTGCGACGGGCCGGCTTCGCCCTCGATCGACGCATCGCCGAGAGCCCGTTTCGCGGCGATCTCGACCAGGAGCGATTCGGAGTGCTGCTGCGCGACACCGGCGTCGACGTTGCCCTGTACCGCGAGGCCAATCTGGCCATCCAGACGGAACTGACCACGCTCGATCAGGAATACAGCCAGATCGTCGGAGCGATGACCATCTCCGTCGACGGGACGGAGCGCACCATCCCGCAGATGGTCGGCGAACTGGAGCGCACCGATCGATCGATCCGCGAGGCCGCGTGGCGGGCGATCTTCGAGAGGCGATACGCCGATCATGAGCGGATCGACCAGATCTTCAGCCGCATGGTGGCGCTTCGAAACCGGATGGCACAGAACGCCGACGAAGCCGATTTCCGCGACTTCCAGCATCGGAAGCTCCGCCGCTTCGATTACACGCCTGCCGACTGCGGAACTTTTCACCACGCCGCCGAAACCGTCTGCGTGCCGCTGATGCGGGCCCTGGACCGCGAGCGCGCCGCCACGCTGGGGCTCGAGCGGCTTCGGCCCTGGGACCTCGCCGTCGACGTGCATGGCCGCGCCCCGCTGCGGCCGTTCACGACCGCCGAGGAACTGGTCGCGGGAACGTCGCGCATCTTTCATCGCCTCCGCCCCTCCTTGGGAGGCTTGTTCGACGAACTCCGCGGCGGCGGTTGCCTCGATCTGGAATCGCGCAAGGGGAAGGCCCCCGGCGGCTACCAGTATCAGCGGCAGTGGTCGCGCACGCCCTTCATCTTCATGAACGCCGTCGGACTGCATCGCGATCTGATCACGATGGTGCACGAGGCGGGACATGCATTTCACTCGCTGCTCTCACGCGACGAACCGCTGCTGCACTATCGAAACTCCCCGATGGAGTTTGCCGAGGTCGCCTCGATGAGCATGGAACTTCTCACGCTCGGCGTGCTCGAGGAGTTCTATGCGGCCCCGGAAGCCGAGCGGGCCAGGCGCACGCTGCTCGAGGAGTTGCCGGGCAAGCTGGCGTGGATCGCCCAGATCGATTCGTTCCAGCACTGGATCTACACCCACCCGGAGCATTCGACCGCCGAGCGCGAAGCCGAGTGGCTCTCGCTCGAGACCCGCTTCGGTCGCGAACTCGACTGGAGCGGATTCGAATCGTGGCAGCGCAGCTCGTGGCAGCGGCAACTGCATCTCTTCGGCGTGCCGTTCTACTACATCGAGTACGGCATCGCCCAGCTCGGCGCGCTGCAGCTCTGGGGTCAGTTCCGCCGCGATCCCGCAGCCGCATTGGACCACTACGAGGCGGGTCTCTCGCTGGGCGGCTCGAAGCCGCTGCCCCGGCTCTTCGAGGCCACGGGGCTCCGCTTCGACTTCGGCGCCGCAATCGTGCGCGAGCTGCTCGCCGAGGTGGCGAAGGAGCTGGGCGTCGGCCGCCAGGGGTAGGACTCCTGTTGTCCTGTTGTCCTGTTCTCCTTCTCTCCTGCGCTCCTGTTCTCCTCTTCCCGCCCGCAATTCCCCGTCCGCAATTCCCCGCCCGCAATTCGTTGACTCTGCCCGGGCAGTCGCTAGCGTCGGTGAGTCGTGTCGCGCTCAGAGGCGACCGCCGAGAACGCTCCCATGTCTCGCTCCTGGAAAGCCATCATCGCCCTCGCTGTCCTGCTCTCGTATGGGAGCGGCGGTCTGCGTGCGCTGCACGAGCTGAGTCACTCGCTCGGGCACGGGCACGGCGAGACGGTTTGCAGCGGAGCTGTTGACGGGCCCAATGAGGGTGAGGGCCAGGATGGGAGTCAGGGTGGGGGCCGCACTGAGCGGCAGTCCTGCGGCCATCACTGTTCGAGCGGCGACGGTTCAAGTTCAGCCGACCGTTCCGTCGGCCACGCGCACGACGGGTCAGTCGCGGGCCAGCCTCGCGGCGAGGGTTCGCACGACTCCGGAACCGACTCCGCCCCACACGACCACGATGGGCCTGACTGCTGCGGCCTGTGCGATTTCCTCGCGGCCTCGGTGGCCGGTCCAGCCCACTGGAGCGCCCCGGCGTCGACTCTGCTGGTCGTCGCGGGGGCCTTCGCGGTCTGCGCGGATCAGTGCGCCGTCCTGAAGGGCGCACTCCGCCTCGCCGGGGCTCGAGCTCCGCCGCTGGTGTGACCATGACGGTTGCCTGACCGCAGCGCGGCGCAGAAGCTCCGACGCCACCGAGTTCTCGGGGCGCAGGCGCATGCAACCCGTGCTGTGGCCCGTGCTGCAACCCGTGCTGTGGCCCGTGCTGCACCCCGTGCAGCGTCGGGCCCCGTCCCTGCACCTCACGTCACTCGTCCGACCCGCCGCCGTCGATGCATCGTCATCGCCGCAGCTGAGGGCGATTCGCATCCTGATCGACCCGCGCTCGTCGCGAGAGGTTGTCCATGTTCATCTCACTGGGTTCCGCTTCAGATGGTCGACGTGCGCCCCCGGCCAGTCGTCGCCGCCGAGCGCCGGCGGGCTTCACGCTCGTCGAATTGCTGGTGGTGATTGGCATCATCACCGTGCTGCTGGCCATTGCGTATCCGTCCTTCAGCGCGGTCCGCAACTCGGCGAGGGTGACCGCGTGCCTCTCGAACCTTCGCGGCATCCAGCAGGCGGCGGTGGTCTATGCCACCGATTCGCGCGGCGCTCTCGTCGACGTCGGACTCCCGCATGGCGGGCTCGGCGTCATCGAGCAGTCGTTCCTGACGACCCTCGTCCCCTACTGCGACGACGCACTGGTGTTCCGTTCACCTCTCGATGGAAGTCGCCACTGGCCACTCTCTGCGGGCGGTGATGGCACGCCCGTCCCCGGTGGGGGGAACACTTTCCGTCAGACCAGTTACGGGATGAACAACTTCCTCTCGCGGAACTACTCGCCCGCGGCGGCGATCGATCCGGCGCTCGCCACCGATCGCCTCTCCCGCGTTCCCTCGCCGGCCTCGACGGTGATGTTCCTGATGATGGCCGAGAGCGGCGAGTTCGCCGGAAGCGACCATCCCCACGTCGAGGAGTGGTTCGGGGGCGACGGGGACTTCGCCGTCATTCAGGCCGCGTCGCAGCTCTCGATTGCTGCGGCGGGGGGACCTCTCAAGTCCTTCGACTCGCGGGCGAACTGGGGCTTCGTCGACGGTCACGTCGGCACCAGTCCGTTCAGCAATCTCTTTCTCGATTCCGAACGCAACCGATTCGATCCGGCGGTGGCCGGGCTCTTCCGAGCCCGCACCGGCGGGTGAAGCCGTGCGTTCTCCACACACTTTGTTCAAGGAGTGATCTCCATCATGCGATCCATCACCCGCAGTGCAATCGTCGCCGCTGCCTTCGTCTCCACTGCCTTCGTTTCTGCGCACGCCGCCGCGCAGCACAGTGGCGACGTCTTTCTCTCGATTCAGAACAGCCAGATCAACACCGGAGCCGTGCTGGACGCCGGCGAGTACGAGACGTCCGTGTTCGTCTTCACCGGTCAGTTCGGCGATTCCGGATCGCCGCTGTTCACATCCAATCCCGGATTCGACTGCCTGGTGCCGACCTTCCAGCCGGGCACCAAGATCGGCTTCGACATCCTCGACGCCCTGCGAGTCTGGGATGGCCAGGGCTTCGTCGAGACCGGTGGCGAGCGTCTCAAGCTCCAGTTCCTGACCGCATCGGTGACCACCGGAAACGGACCGACGCCAGGCTTCGAGCTTTCGGTCCAGCCCAACGGCGGCTTCCATCGCCACTACAGCATGTTCCTGCTGCCCCCCAACGGCGGCGTCGCCGATCCCGGCGTCTACCTGCTGGCGCGGACGCTCTACAGCACCGCTGCCTCGGTGGCCCCCAGCGATCCCTTCTATCTGCTGGTCTCGTACAACGCGACCGCGCTGGAGCGGATCGCAGCCCAGGAGTTCCTGATCGAGTACCTCTCGGGCGGACGTGAGAAGGAGCCGCACTTCGACGTGTGGCTCCGGCCGGTCGACGGGGCGCTCTTCACCGGGGCGATCTCCGAGGGCGCTCCGGGCGAGCCCATCGCCGAAGACTGGCGGGTCTTCGGCGCCGAACTCGGCGAGGATCCCGACTTCCCCTTCTCGGCGGTCGAGCCCGGCATCCAGTTGCTCGAGAGCGAGGCGACCCAGAATCAGGTCCTTGCATTCGAGGCGGTCGATGGCATGCGGCGCTGGGATGGCGAGGCGTTCGTCCCCACTCCCGAGTCGATGCTGCTTGGATTCGGGCCGGAATCCGTGATCGTCGGAGCGGACCCGACCCCTGGGTTCAACTTCTCGGCCAATGCCGAGGGCTTCATCCATGACCACTTCGACCACACCCTGCTGGGAGTCGACGGCGCTGATCCTGGGCCGGGCATCTATCTCCTCTCGCTCTCGATTGAGGGAGTGGCTCCAGTACTCAGCGCCACCGCGCCGTTCTACTACGTCTTCAATCTTGGTCAGTCGGAGGAGGACCACGAGGCGGCCATCGCCTACGCGGATCTCTTCGTCGCCTGCGCAATCGATCTCGATGGCGATGGTCAGGTCGATGGTGCCGATCTGGGCGTACTGCTCTCGGAGTGGGAGCTCGACGGGGCGTCGGACCTGAACCGCGACGGGATCGTCGACGGCGCGGATCTTGGAATCCTGCTGGCGAACTGGGGATTCGAGTGCGCCAAGTGAAGTGAGCGCAGGGAGCAGGGAGCCGCAGTGGGTTGCACGATTGCGAGCGTGCCCGGGGATGCGGTTCCGTGCACGAGTCATCAGGCCGGTGAAGCCGGCGACTCTGCTCTTCTGACGGTGACCAGGGCGATCTCGGGCGGGCAGTTCACGCGAAGCGGGAACCACGCCCCGACTCCGGTGGTCACGAAGAGGTGGCTGCCGCAGCGCTGGTAGTGCCCGCGGTTGAGACCGTGCACCAGCGCCAGGTTGTGCCCGGGGCGCGCCCTCCGGGCGATCTGTCCGCCGTGCGTGTGGCCCGAGAGCGTCAGGGCCACACGCGCGGCGGAGGCCGCGAGGAACGACTTCGGGTTGTGCGAGAGGAGCAGATTGATCGGCCCGCTGCGGGTCACGCGAGCCACTCGGGCGGCACACTCCCGCGCGGTGCGGGCCCAGTCGGCGCCGCCGAGGGCCAGCCGTCCGCCGTTTCGCACGATCTCGATGGCCTCGTCGCGCAGCACGTTCAACCCGGCATCGCGGGCCATGCGGGCGAGTTCGTCGCCGCTGTCGAGGTAGTCGTGGTTCCCCAGGACGAGCATCTCGCCCATCGGGGCGTTGATCGACTTGATCGCGTCAAGGATCGGCGGCGCCAGATGATTGTCGAGGTCGACGACGTCGCCGGTGCAGGCCACGAGATCGGGTTCGAGCAATCGCACCTGCTCGATGATCTCGAGCGCCCGGTCCACCGGGAGCAGATCGCCGACGTGCAGATCGCTGATGTGGGCGATGCGCAGGCCCTCGAACTCGAGCGGCCAGCTCGGGTGGAAGAGATCGAGATGACGCTCGAGGACCGGTTGGGCGAGGTGGCGGCGCAGCAGCCGTCCGCCCGTCAGTCGATCCGGGCCGGTGGTGAAGATGAGATGCCGAAGCGCCGCCCGCTTGTATTGGCGGCTGCGGACGCTGGAGGAGTCGGCGTTGGGCTTCGAAGGGGTCATTGCCTGCGAGGGTCGCTCTCGGATCTTTCAGAACCAGATGGTCACGCCAGCCCACATGCCCGCGACGCCGGCGTCGATGTCGTAGCCGTCCTCGTCGGCATCGATCTGGAGCATCTGGTAGCCACCGGAGATCGCGACATTCTCGAGGAGGAACAGATCGAGGCCCGCACGACCCTGGAAGACCGTTCCGCTGCCACCGCCGAAGACCGCGCCCGCGCCGCCGCTGGCGCTCACCACCAGCCGCTTCGCCAGCGGGAACTCCTTCGGAAAGCGAATTGCCAGTTCGGCGCGTGCCCCTGCGTAGACCGCCGCCCAGTCCGACTCGAAGGATGCCTCGCCTCCCGCGGTCTCGTTCACCAGCGAGTGCTCGAATCCGATCCAGCGAGCGCCGAGGAAGGGGATGATGCGCAGGTCGCCGCGGTAGTCGCCCCCGTACTCGCCCCCGTTGGCGGCGACGTTCGACTCGTTGCGCCTGGTTTCCCCCCACGGCCACACCTGATCGGCGAGCGGACGATAGAGCGAGAGGCCCAATTCGAGGGCGGCGCTGCTCATGTCGAACTCGGAACGGATGCGCTCGCCCGCGCCGACCCCGAGACCGCCGAAGGCCAGGGGTGCCGAGGCATTGGTGCTCCCCTCGGTTGAGAAGGTGAATCCGCTGAGCGTCACGTGCCAGATGTCGAGGCGACCCTCGATGGTTCCATCGATCGTCGCCTCGGTGCTGCCCAGGGCGTAGTCGTCGCCGAAGTCGAGCGTGGGACCGTTGAAGGAGACGTCTCCATCGAGCCGCGGAAACCACACATTCGGCGTGAAGGTGAAGCGCAGGCTCTCGCTCGGTCGCCCGAGCGCCACGGCGGGATCCGCAGGCGCAGCACTCGGCGACGATTCCTGGGCGAGCGCACAGGAACTGGCGGCGAGCGCGGTGAGGACGGCAATGGCGTGGTGGGGCATCGGACCTGCTCGGGAGAAGGCGTGGCGAACCAGTCGACGAGGCCGACTTTAGTTCCACCCGAGTGCGCCGGTATCGGGTCGGTGCTTGAATTTGCGTCGCTCGCGCCACGGAGGCGCGGTTGCGTGCGCCCGCCGCGGGTCGAGACGATCTATCCTCCGCTCGACCCGCGTCGGCGGGCGAAGGGAGCCGTGCCGGTGCCGCGCGATGATTCGGAGCAGCGATCCACGCCAGAATCGGCCATCGACCTTGGTGGAGGTGTCTGGCTGGCTGCCGGCGATGCCCGCTGGAGCTTCTCGCGCTCCAGCGGCCCAGGTGGTCAGAACGTCAACAAGGTCAACAGTCGCGCCGAACTGCGGGTTGCAATCGTTTCGATCCGAGGCATGAACGACGCGGCCCGAGCTCGTCTGCGCGGGCTCGCCGGTTCTCGACTGGTCCGCGACAGCGAACTCGCCTTCGTCGGTGACGAATCGCGGAGCCAGCTCGACAATCGCGAGGCCTGCGTCGCCCGACTCCGTGAGCTCGTCACGCGAGCCCTCGTGGTCCCCAAGCAGCGGCGCAAGACCAAGCCCACCCGAGGCTCCAAGGAGCGAAGACTTGAGGGCAAGCGGCGCGACTCGGTTCAGAAGTCGAACCGGCGCAAGAGTGAGGACTGAGGTTGCCGGCGGGTCAGCCGGCCTTGCGCCGTCGTGATCGACCATCGACGCCGCGGGAGTTCTCTTCGGTGAGTCGCGCCTGCAGTCGACGCAGGGTCTCGACCTCGATCTGCCGGACGCGTTCCCGCGTCAGACCGATTTCGTTCCCGATCTCCTTCAGCGTCCGCGGGACCTGTCCCTCGAGGCCGAATCGCAGTCTGAGGATCCGCGCGTCCCGCTCGTCGAGGGTCTCGAGGATCTCGAGCACCAGTTCGAACTGCTCGGTCTGGCTGAGGCGCTGGTCCGGAGGGGAGTTCCGGGTGTCGGCGAGCACTTCGCCGAAGTCGAGGGCGTCGCCGTTCTCGCCGGTGGGGGCGTGACCTGCGCACTGGAACGCCTTCATCGCGTGCTGAATGGCGCTGATCTTCCGCACCGGCAGCTTCATGGTGCGAGAGAGTTCGGTAATCGACGGCGGGCGGCGCAACTGCTCCTCGAGGCGCCTGGAGCAGTCCCGCAGCCGATGGATCAGATCGACCATGTACGCCGGGACGTGGATGGGCTGGGCGGCGCTGGAGAGCATGCGACGGATCGCCTGCTTGATCCACCACGCTGCATAGGTCGAGAAGCGCGTGCCCTGCGCGGGGTCGTAGCCATCGACGGCCCGAATGAGTCCGAGATTGCCTTCTTCGATGAGGTCCGCGAGGGCGACGCCGCGGCCGGCGTACTGCTTGCCGATGGCGATCACCAGACGAAGGTTGGCCTTGATCATCCGCTCCTTGGCCTGGCAGCACTGATCGTTGATGATCAACCAGCCGAGATTCTTCTCGTCCTCGGCACCGAGCAACGGCACACCGTTGATCTGCTCGAGGTAGGTCTGAAGTTCGGAATGGAGTGAGGCACGGGCCATGGGCGTGTACCGGATGCGCTTCGCGAGTCGGCGTCCCTTGGCCGCGCGGGATGAGTCCGCGACAGGCTTGGATGCACCGAGCGTCGTCGAAGTGTCGATCCGCACTCGCCCTGCACGCTGTTCCACCGCACTTCCCACTCTTGGTGTTGTGGGCGGTGTGGAGGGGCCCGTGGAGGAGAGCGGAACTGCCTTGGCTGCGCCTCTGATTGAACGTCCCATAGGGGACAACTCCTCGACTCCGCATGGCGCCCGCGGCAGTTCAATTGCGGGACGGTTCGTCGTCACCAACACCTGAACGGCTCGCGCGGGGCGCACTCCGGAGCGTTGGACAATCTACGGATGAAAATCGCCCCCCCCGAAAGGCGGTCCCAAAGTTCGGAGATATCCGCGTAAACTCGTCGCGACCGCATACCAGAGGCGTTCCAGGACGGTCCGTGCCGCCGAGAGCACCCTGCTCGGTCGATATTCTGGGCCTCGCCGCCACGACATTGACGGCGCTTTTCGGACGAACCGCCCGTGGACTCCCCCGACCTCACCCCCTTCCTGACCTCCTGGCCCTACGAAGTGGGTCGCATCAACTGCCGCTTCGTCGACGTCCCCGACGGCCGTCGCGTGCTTCAAATCCGTCTGGATCTCGGCATTCTTCAGCTCGAGACCGTCGGTCGTCCGGACGGCCAGCGGCCCGAGGGACACGAATCGCTCCTGCGGCTGCACAGGTCCAGCCGCGAGCGATGGTCGCTGGTGCATGACGACGATCGCGGCTTCATCCTCACCACCGAGGAGTGCGCGGCCCTTCGCGAGGAAGCCGTGCAGTACTACCACCGTTACGTCGCCCTTCTGGTTCTGGAGGACTTCGACGGAGTGATCCGCGACACCTCGCGGAACATCGAGGTCTTCGATCTCTGCCGCGACCATGGTGCCGACGAGCAGGATCGCGACATCCTCGAGCAGTTCCGGCCCTACGTCATCATGATGCGGTCACGGGCCGAGGCGGCCAAGGCAGTCGCCGCAGGGGAGCCGAAGTCGGCAATCGCCGCAGTCGATCGTGGGCTCGAGGAGATCCGAGTGGCGATGGACGACGCCGGCGCCGCCGAGCGGTTCGAGGGCAGCAACGAGGTGCAGCTCCTGCGCGGGATGCGGGACATGCTTGTTCCGCGCCTCCCGGTGAGCCAGCGCAGCGAGCTCGAAGAACGGTTGCGGTCGGCGATTGCCGCCGAGAACTACGAGCTGGCGGCGATCCTGCGCGACGAGCTTCGAATGCTGAGGGAGTAGTTTGAGCGCTCCGTAGCGGCCTCCGGCCGCACACTCGCTTTCGTGTAGACACGGCGTGTGGAGATGGCGTGTGGACACGGCGTGTGGAGATGGCGTGTGGACACGGCGTGTGGACACGGCGTGTGGAGATGGCGTGTGGAGATGGCGTGTGGAGACGGCGTGTGGAGACGGGGTGTGGAGATGGCGTGTGGAGATGGCCTGTGGACACGGCCTGTGGAGACGGCGTGTGGACACGGCGTGTGGAGATGGCGTGTGGAGACGTGAGGACGCGTCGCACGCGGGATCGCTACCGCGTCCGCGCGGTGGCGGCGATGGCGGCGGCCTCGAGACGTCGACGCCACCGTTCCCCACCGAGCTGCGGATCGAGCAGTCGCAGTTGAGCCACCCGCGGAGCGATGTCGCCGGTGTTGCGACGGACCCGCAGCAGGATCTCGAGCATCATCGTCTCCGACTGCCAGAACCAGCGGTCGAGGGCCTTGCGGCGGCCTGAACTGATTCGCTTGAGGATCCCCATCGCCTCAGCGAGTTGGGCGTCGCTGCCGAGACAGACCAGCGCCTGAGCCTTCGCCGAGAGGTATTCGAGGGTGTCAGGCGATGCGGCGAGGACCGGTCCCACGGTCGCCAGGGCCTCGGCGCACCGCCCGCTCTCAAGCAGGGCGCTGGCGGTCAGCCATTCGATTGAGAGGCGAGTCTCAGTGTCGATCTGTGGGGCGGGCGGCGGGGCTGGCCCGCGGACCAGCGGAAGAATGCCTTCGGCCAGCGGGAGCATGCGATCGACGGCCAATCGCCTGGCGTCGTCGTCTCGAGAGGCATCTCGAAGGGCGCGGATCTCGGCCTCGCTCGAGCGAAGCATCGAGGCCACGGTCTGCGCCGCAGCAGCCGGGGCGCGGTCGATGAAGGAGCGGAGCGAGGTCGCGGCTTCGTTGGCTCGCCCTGCGGCATAGAGCGTCTCGAGCCGGGTTCGCTCGACGAGTTCGGCGGTCGCCGTCGGGGGAATGGCGGCGCGGAGCACTTCAAGAGCGCGCAGCGCCGCGTCGACTTCACCCATCCCCGCGAGCGCCTCGGCAGCCCAGGCGCCGAGTTGCAGCTCGGCATCGCGGACGGCCGCGAAGCGAGGGTCGTTGGTGGCGATGGTGTCGAGCGCGTTCCGAGCGGCGTCGGTCGCGACAGTGACGCGCCGCCAGGCGTCGACGACGGTCGCCTGCGGAGCAGTCCCGGCGGCGTCGTCTGCGTCGTCTGCGTCGTGCGCGGCGGCTGCGGCGCGGCGGGCCTGCTCGCGGGCGGCGGCCGCTTCGAGAATGCGGGCCGAGGGCCAGTAGAGCGACGTCTGCGGGACCTCCCTGGCAAGTCGCTGGCACTCCTGCACCCGTCCCTCGACCGCGGCGAGTCGGCCCGCTTCGATCCGCCATCGATTGAGATCAGCATGATTAGCTTGATCAGCATGATCAGCATGATCAGTTGGATCAGCATGATCAGTTGGATCAGCATGATCAGTTGGATCAGCATGATCAGTTGGATCAGCATGATCAGCCTGATCAGCATGATCAGTTGGATCAGCATGATCAGCATGATCAGCATGATCAGCATGATCAGCATGATCAGCTTGATCATGAAATCGTGAGAGCGCGACGGCGTAGATCTCTCGCGCCAGGGCGCGATATTGCGAATCGGCGGGTGTCTCGCTCCAGAGCCGCGTGGCCAGCGTCGCGGCCCGTTCGATCATGACCGGGGCATCGGCCTCGCCGGGGGCCGCCGCGGCGGTGGCCGCCAGCAGCCGCGCTGCGGCGTCATGCCTCCCGACGGCGATGAGCGCCTCCGCCAGGGCCCAACTTGCTTCGGTGCGCTCGAGCGGCAGGAGGGCGGGCTCAGCCAGCACCAGGTCGAGTCTCGACATGGCCTCGTCGCGGGTCGCGGGGCGCTCTGCATCTCGGGCCAGGGCCGCAATTGCCGGCAGACTGGTCGAGGGCGTTCCTGCGCCGGCGAACTCCGCCAGCCTCTCGAGGAGCGCCGGTCGCAGCGCGGCCCGCTGAAGCGAGCTGCCCCGGGCCAGCCCACGCTGATAGCTCCGCCATGGCGCCGGATCGCCGGCGTCGATCTGCAACCGCACTCGCAGATCGGCCGCGAGCAGTCGGGCGAAGTGATCGTCGGCAGCCGGCGTCAAGGTCTCGAGTCGCGCCAGACCAGCGGCCGGCCCATCGCGGCGGGCCAGTGCCACGATCTCTCCAAAGGTCGCCTTGACGCGCTCCGCGGGGCTCGATTCCGGGTCCTCTGCGGCCCGGCGAAAAAGGGCCACGGCTTCATCGCGACTCTCGCGGTCACGATCGCTTCCGGCAAGCGCCAGGGCAAGATGCAGACGGGCGAGGCGCTGGGCCCCTGGCTCGAGGTCGATCGAGGCGTCGCGAATCAATCGGATCGCCTCGTCTCCGCGAGCGGCCCTGAGAGTGACGTCGGCAGACAGCTCCGCGGAGAGCGCCGCGGCGATGCCTCGGAGGACCTGCGCTCTTCGTCGCTGGCCTTCGAGCGCGGCCGCATCGGCGGCCCCAGCTCCAGCCCCGGCTCCAGCCTCGGGCGCGGCGGCGGCGGTGGACGCGTACGCCTCCTCGACGGCGCTGCGGGTCCGCTCGAGTTCGTCACCGCGGGGCCGACCGAAGAGGGCGACGAGGTCGGCACCGCCGAAGGGGAGTCGAATGAAGAGGAGATCTTCAGCAAGGTCGAGAGCGGCGCGGGCCCGGGCCTTCTCGCTGTCCGCGGCGCGAAGGGCCCGACGTCGATCCTCGATCCGAGCGTCGACGGTCGCGGCATCGTGCCCGGCGTGCCTCGGTGGTGCCGCGGCGAGCGGCCTTCCCGCGGCTGCGGGCGCGACGGCACCCGCCGTCGCCTCGGCAGCGCACGGAGTCGAACTGTTGACGAGGACCACGAGGAGCACCGCCGCGGCGAAGCGGCGGGCGGCGATGGTGCGGCGATTGTCGTCGGGAGCGCCGAGGGCTTCGATCACGGCAGGGCCTGGAAGATCACGTTGGTGTAGCCCGCTCGCACCGCCGCGTTGAACGCTTCGACGGAATGCTCCCACGTGGTCGCTGGAGACGGTTCGAGCATCACCGGATGGTTCGACTGATAGATGCCCGCGCCGGTCTGTGGATCGACCAGCCGGTCACGCAGCACTCGGCGAAGCGCCTCGAACGACTCTGGCTGGGGAAGCGGGCCCACGATCTCGAGACGATAGTCGTTCGATTCCGCTCCCGTGCTCGTCACCAGCACGCGGATCGGCTCGCGATCGAGGGCGAAGGGATCGGCGTCGGGCGGCGAGGCCAGTTCAGCGCTGGGTTCGTTCTCCGCAGTGGCCGACTCCACCCGCGGAAGATCGAGCCGGAAGAACTCCTCGTGACTGGCGAAGTTGGTGGTGACGAGGAAGTAGACGAGGAGCTGAAAGACCACATCGATCATGGGGGTCATGGCCAGCGCCATGATGGGGCGAGAGAGTCGGGCCTCGCGGCGCCGGGCGCGGCGCGGCGAGTGCGCCTTGAGCAGACGCTTCTCGGCCTGATCGTCCGAGGGCAGATCGTCGATGATGAATGAGTCCGGTCCGTCGGTCATGGTGGAAGTGACGCGGTCGAGGCGGCCACGAGTCATTCGCGCACGATGGCGAGGTTGACACGCGGGGTGGTTCCGGCGCGGGCGGCGCCGTCGGCGACGGCGCGGAGAATCGGTTCGACGAAGCGGTACTGCAGCCGTCGGTCGGCGCGCACGTTGAGCCGGAGTTCGGGCGTGCTTCGATAGAGCGATGCAAGATGCAGGCTCAGCTCCTCGCGCCCGGCGCGGTCAGGGGCGAAGTCTCGGCCGGCGGTCTGGATCGAGGCGATCACCGAGGAGTCGTCGGCCTGCGGGACGAGGCTGATCACGGTCCGGCCCGATTGGTCGGGCGGGGTGCTTGCCGGGTCGACCGGAGTCGGCAACCGCAGCGGGACCGCATCGCGATCCCCGAACTGCGACACCAGCACGAAGAAGACGATCAGCAGGAACGAGATGTCGATCATCGGAGTCAGGTTCGCCACCACTCGGGCGGGCCCGCGGTGATAGACGCGACTGCGACGTCGTCGTGGATGAGCAGCCGACATGGCTCAGCGCTCCGCCTCGGTGCGGGGTCCGGTGCTCGAGGGTTTGCGACGGGGCGTGAGCAGCTTCTCGACGCGCACCTGGGCTTCGGTGGTGAGCTCGTCGATGCGATTGCGGATCAAGGCGTACGCGGAGAGGGCCGGGATGGCGATGATCAGTCCCCAGAACGTGGTGATCAGGGCGGTGCCGATGCCTGCGGCAAGCAGCACCGGGTCGGCGCTGCCGCCGGCCCCGACGATCGAATAGAAGGCGAGGATCATCCCGTAGACGGTCCCGAAAAGACCGATCATGGGACTCACCTGCCCCAGCACGTTCAGGTACTCGGCGCGGCGAAGGAGCTGCACGGTCAGCTCTTCCGCAACTTCCTCCGTGCGCCGCAGGGCCATGGTGGCACTCACCGAGGCTTCCTTGAGGCCGGCGTGGAGAAGCCTTCCGAAGAAGCTCTTGTCGCGGGCGCTGAGTTCCAGCACCTCGCGATAGCGCTGCTGGTCGCAGAGCCGCTTCATCTCGGTCACGACGCCGGTGGGCACAATCGCCCGGCGTCCGTTACTCATCAAGAGATATCCGATGAGACCGATGTTCATCACCGACAGCAGCAGCAGCACCCAGATGATCAGACTTCCCACCAGCTCGATCTGGCGGGTGCCGTCGGGCGCGTAGCTGTAGGAGATGAAGAAGGCCGAGCCGAAGGAGTCGACGACCGAACTGGGCGCCGAGGCAAGGAGCGGACTCGGCATCACGGCGTGAAGGAGGGGCGCGATGGACACGGGGTCATTGTGGCGACAATCGGGCGGAGCGGGTGGGATCGGCCTGCGCCCGGCAGGTCTTCAGCGACGTTCCTTGGGCGCGACATTCAGTTCCGCGCGACTCAGGAAGCGGTATCCGTCGGGTCCCCCGTGGGCTTCAGCGATGCGCCGCAGGATGTCGAGGGGGTCGGGATCGAGGAACTGGACGCACTGGATCCGCGCTCGTCGGCGGCCGCTGGCGTCGGCGGGGTTCAATCCGTCGAGCCGGGCAAGCAGTTCGTCGGACGCGATCTCGAACTCGCCGCTTCCGGTGATCGAGGTGCCGAGCAGGAAGATCACGTCGGGGCGCATGCGCAGCGCCGTCTCCAACGCCTTGATCGGATTGCTCCGACCCGCGGGGATGATCCGTTGGCTGGCCCACCGCAACGAGCGCTCGATGGTCGCCGGCACCGCCGGAATCAGCCGGTCGGCCGGCGGGGCCCCAATCGACTCGTTCCGCTGGAAGAAGAGCAGCGAGAAGCTCTGATCCGGGGCCAGGGCCTTCAGCGAGCGGGTCACCTCTTCGAGCACGATTGGGAGCGTCCCGATCATCGAGCCGGAAGCATCGACCACGTAGACGATTCGACGGGCGTTGCTGGCTCGTACGCCTGCGAAGACGACGGCCCGACCGGTCGCCGGACCCCAGTCGACGCCTGGGGTCTTCGCAGCGGGCGCAGTCAGCGAGGGTGCGGCAGGGTCGGGCGTCATCGGCACTGGCAGCGTCGCGGGCGCCGAGGCCGAAGGGGCGCTCGCGAGCGCATTCGATCCTCCCGGCGTCACCGGCCGATAGGTCGGGGCCCGAAAGTCGGAGACGATCAGCACCGATTCAGGGGTCTCCTGGAGTTCGACGACGACCCAGGTGATGGCCAGGGCAACCGCCAGAATCGCCAGGTGCCCGATGATCGAGACGATCCACGGCAGCATCGTGTTGAGGCGCCGCCGGGAGTCGGTCTCGACGCCGAGCCGAAGCAGTCGCTCGTCGACCTGCTGGGGCGCGAGGCCGGCGAGCGAACCCTCGCTCACCGTCATCGGCAGCGGCTGACTTCGCAGGGGGTCGTCTTCGTCCTCATCGTCGAAGGAGAGGTCGGCGAAGAGGTCGGCGAAGCGGTCGAACACTTCCGCCGAAGGCCTGGGTGGACCGCTTGAGCGCGAGAGGCGCTCGGCGAGGGCTTCGTTGCTGAGCTCGGTCAACTCCCGCAGATCGACGCGCGGATCAGCCACGGCGGAGCGTATGCCCGGCGTCGCTCGCCTTCAGTTCAGTTGGTCGGAGCGTTCAACGACGTGCATCACGCCCCGGGTCAGGCCGGCACGTCGCCCTCGGGCGCCGAAGGCCGGAAGATCATTCGATCGAGGCTCAGCGCACCTGCACCGGTCAGCATCACGCCGAAGGCGAGTACGAAGAGCCCAGTCTGGCAGTAGAGCTTGTTGAAGTCGGCCACCGAGAGAGCGAAGAGCGAGGTGTTCTGAAGGGTCGGCCAACTGGTGAGGAGGAAGGCCACGGCCATGGTCACCGCGAGGCCCAGGCCCCACAGTCTCGAGAAGAGCCCGAGCAGGAGGAGGGCGCCGCCGACCAGCTCGACGAAGACCGCTGCGTACGCCTGGTAGACCGGCTCCGACCATCCCTGGGCGTGAACCATCAGGGTGATTCGATGAAGCGAGCGGGCCATGAGCGGCGTGGGGTCACCAAGCGCCGTCCCGGAAGCCGTCCCTGAAGAGAATGCGTCGGGCTCGTACACCGGCGTCGGTCGCGCCGGGACGGCGGAATCGGTTGCGGCGTTGCTCGGCTTGGTCTCGCCGGTGGGCGGCCCGTTCGGCGGGAGACCAATCGGCGGGAGACCAATCGGCGGGAGACCAATCGGCGGGAGCGAACGCGGGGCGCTGGGCGGAGCGGACGGTCCGGTTGCCGCCGGCGTGGATGGCGGCGCCTTGGCAGGCACGTCGGTTTTCGGTGGTGCCGAGGGCGGGGGCGTTGCCGAGGGTGGTGCCGTGGGCGGCGGAGCGGTTGGCGGTGTCGCCGCTTCGAAGGTGAAGCTCGCGAGCTGAATGCCGGTGTGGCTCGCGGCGCTCACGGTCACCGGGCGCCCGGTGACACCGAGCGATCGCAGGGTCGCGGCCTCGTCGCCGCTGAAGGTGGTCTCGGTCGAGATCTTGTTCCAGCCCGCAGTGACGAACGCCGCGGCGAGGACGATCCGAGCGAGGAAGGGGACGACATTGCAGGCGGCTGATTGACTGATGCTCATGGCGCGGCGTGCTCCGGGAGATGCGAGGGCAACCTTACTTCAATTCGTCGGGTCGGTTGGAGGGAGAAGAAGTCGGTGTTCGTGAAACGTCGCAATGGGCGACCGGTAGAATCGCTCGCGACGTCGGCGCTCCCGACACGACCTGCCGCAGGTGGCTCGGTCAGGCGAGGGCACCAGTATGAAGGCAGCAGGCGCGGGCAGGGGCAGCAAGCGCGGGCGTGGCGGAACTGGCAGACGCGCGGGATTTAGGTTCCCGTGGGGAAACCCGTGCAGGTTCGATTCCTGTCGCCCGCATTGTCGGCCGAACTCCGCGGCCTGGGTGAATGCAGCGGGTGCGGTGATGGAGATGGGAACCCGGGTCGGCAGACGACTGGCCTGACGACTGGCATGACGAGACTGGCCTGACGAGACTGGCCTGACGACTGGCCTGACGACTGGCCTGACGACTGGCATGACGAGACTGGCCTGACGAGACTGGCATGACGAGACTGGCTCCGCAGGCCGATTGCAGTGAAAAGTCTGGGCAAAAGTCCATTTCGCCGGAACCGTCCGCTCCGGGCTCCCGAACGGCACTCCGGCACCGTGTGAATTCCGGGGCAACTTCCGTCTGAACAACTGAACGTCCCCGTCGCGGTGACAGAGTCGGCTGGGCGTGCCGGACTCTGGCGACGGGGTTTTTCATTGGCACACGTATTGGGCAGGTATTGGGACAGGGGACGGTTGAGTTCCGCCCCGATCGACCCGACCGCTCCAACTGCCCCGATCGCCCCAACCGCGACGACCGCCCCAACCGCCCCGGCCGCCCCAATCGCAACGATCGCCTCAATCGTCAGCACGAAGCCGCGAACCTGCGCCGCCGCCGTCTCCGCCCCGCCACCAACGCCTCCGGCGGTTTGGCGTCTCGAGCGACCGAGGGGCTGATTCCCCCGGTACGCTCCCTCCCATGACCCTTCGCCCGTGGTCGCCGTCGTCCTGGTCGACGCGGCCCTCGCTCCAGCAGCCCAGTTACGGCGATTCCGCCCGCCGCGATGAGGCGGTGGCCCGGCTGGCCAAGCTTCCTCCGCTGGTGACCTCGTGGGAGATCGAGGCCTTGAAGGGACAGCTCGCCGATGCGGCCAGCGGCAATCGGTTCCTGCTCCAGGGTGGCGACTGCGCCGAGCGCTTCGACGAGTGCGAGAGTGCGTTGATTGCCTCGAAGCTGAAGATCCTTCTGCAGATGAGTCTGGTCCTGAGCCACGGGGCCAAGAAGCGGGTGATCCGCGTCGGGCGATTCGCCGGCCAGTACGCCAAGCCCCGCTCAACCGACTTCGAGAGTCGCGACGGGGTGACCCTTCCGGCGTATCGCGGTGACATCGTCAACGGAACGCCCTTCGAACTCGCCGAGCGAACTCCCGACCCCGAGCGGATGCTCCGCGGCTACGAGCGGGCGGCGATGACTCTCAACTTCGTGCGCGCCCTGGTCGACGGGGGGTTCGCCGACCTCCACCACCCCGAGTACTGGGATCTCGATTGGGTCAAGCATTCCCCGCTGGCCAGCGACTACCAGCGCATGGTCGAGTCAATCGGCGAGTCGCTGCGGTTCATGGAGACGCTCGCCGCAGCCCAGGTCGGGCAGATCAACCGCGTCGACTTCTTCACAAGTCACGAGGCCCTGCTGCTCTGGTACGAGCAGGCCCAGACCCGCACCGTGCCGCATCGGCCAGGCTGGTACAACCTCTCCACGCACTTCCCCTGGATCGGCGTGCGCACCAACGATCCCGAGGGCGCCCACGTCGAGTACTGCCGCGGCATCTCCAATCCGATTGCGGTCAAGATCGGCCCGACGACCTCCATCGAGCGATTGCAGTCGCTGCTCGACATCCTTCATCCCGATGACGAGCCCGGTCGGATGACCCTGATCCACCGCTTCGGCGCCCACGACATCGCCGGTTCGCTTCCGCCGCTGCTGGAGGCGGTCAAGCGCGACGGCCGCCGGGTGCTGTGGGTCTGCGACCCCATGCACGGCAACACCGAGACCACCGCTCAGGGCTACAAGACCCGCAAGTTCGCGCACATCCTCGCGGAGGTGGAGCAGGCCTTCGAGGCGCATCGCAACGCCGGCACCTATCTCGGTGGCGTGCACATCGAGCTCACCGGCGAGAACGTCAGCGAATGCACCGGTGGGGCCCGCGGTATTTCCGACGAGGATCTGGTTCGGTCCTACCGCTCGCACGTCGACCCGCGCCTGAACTACGAGCAGGCCCTGGAGATGGCCATGCTGATTGCCCGGCGCATGCGCGGCGCGTGAGCGGGAAACCGGCCGCGAAGTCGATCCCTATACTCGCCGCCTTGTCCCGCCGAGTTCTCATCACTGGCGTCGGTCCGATCACCGCCTTCGGGCTTGGGATCGAGCCCCTCTGGAACGCTCTCGTCGCCGGGCAGTCGGCCATCCGGCCCATCGCCCGGTTCGACGCCTCCGGCTTCGGCTGCCGGATCGCGGCCGAACTTGCCGACGAGCTCTTCGACGTCAAGACCATCGTTCCGAAGAGCTATCGCAAGGCCACCAAGGTCATGGCCCGCGACATCGAACTGGCGGTGGGCGCCGCGGCCACCGCGGTTGCCGACGCCGGGCTCGTGACCCGAGCGTCGGAAGGATCGGCTGCGCCGACGATCGACCCCGCGCGGATCGGCGCCCATATCGGTGCGGGGCTCATCGCCACCGACAGCGACGAACTGACGCTTGCTCTGGCCTCGGCCCGCGCCGCCGACGGATCCTTCGACATCGCCACGTGGGGTCGCACCGGCATGACCAACCTCACGCCGCTGTGGCTGCTCAAGTACCTCCCGAACATGCTGGCCTGTCACGTCACCATCATCCATGACTGCCAGGGACCCTCGAACACCATCACCTGCGCCGAAGCCAGCAGCGCCCTGTCGCTCGGCGAGTCGATGCGGGTGATCGAGCGCGGCGATGCCGATGCCTGCCTCTCGGGCGGGGCGGAGACCAAGGTTCACCTGATGGGGCTGCTCAGGCAGCAGTTCTCGCATCGCCTGGTGACCGGTGGCGACGCCGCGAGCCAGCTCGGCGCGGTGCGTCCCTTCGATCCCTCGTCGCGCGGAACCGCACTCGGCGAGGGCGGGGGAATTCTCGTCCTCGAGGCCGAATCGACCGCGACTGCCCGCGGGGCGTCGGTCTATGCCGAACTGGCGGGGTTCGGGGCATCGCAGAATCTCAACCCCGACACCGTCGGGCTGGTGATGGAACCCGACGGCGAGACGCTGTCGTGGGCGGTCGAGTCGGCCCTCGAAGACGCCGGTCTTGCGGCGACCGAGATCGACGCCATCGTCCCCTTCGGTTCAGGCATCGTCGACAGCGACCGCTGCGAGGCCGCGGCCATCCGGCGGGTCTTCGGCGAGCGCGCCGCCTCCATTCCCGTCGTTGCGGTCGTGCCCTTCGTGGGCAACTGCTGCGCGGGTTCCGCGGCGGTGGCCGCGGCGGTGGCTGCAAAGTGCCTGCGCGAGCAGCGTCTGCCCGCGCGGCTCAACAGCGCCTCGACCCCTGGCCTGCTGGCCGCAGCAGGGCCCTCGCAACCGGCGGCGCTTCGCAACATCCTCGTCATGACCACCAGCCTCGGCGGCCAGAACGCCGCAATCGTGCTGCGGAGGCACTCGTGATCCGCAACCGCGGCAGCGGCCGCGTGGTCATCACCGGCATGGGCTGGATCACGCCGCTCGGCCATGATCTCGAAGCCGCCTGGTCGAAGCTGATGACCGGGACTTCGGGTGTGGCGGCCATCAGCCGCTTCGACGCCCGCACCTTCCCGACGACCTTTGCGGCCGAAGTGCGCAATCTCGACTTCACCCGCTTCGTCGGCGACGCGTCGATTCACGAGGGCTGCGGTCGGAACATCCAGTTTGCACTCGCGGCGGCGCGACAGGCGTGGGACCAGGCCGGGCTCTCGAAGGCCGGCGGCTTCGATCCGCGGCGGGTGGGCATCTATCTCGGCGCGGGCGAAGGTGTTCTCGATACCGAGCAGTTCGTCAACACCAACCTCGCCGGCTGGGTCGACGCCGACCAGAAGATCGACACGGTGCGCTGGGCCAGGGCCGCCTTCGAGTCGCTGGTTCCGCAGAAGGAGATCACCCAGGAACCGAACATGCCCCTCGCCCATCTGGCCCGGGAGTTCGGGATCCGCGGTCCCGCGTACAACTGCCTGACCGCGTGCGCCGCCAGCACCCAGGCAATCGGTGAAGCCTTCAGCATCCTGCGCCGCGGCGACGCCGACGCGATGCTCGCCGGCGGCACCCACACCATGATCCACATGCTGGGCGTGACCGGGTTCAATCGCCTGACCGCGCTCTCCACCGATCAGAACCTCGCCGGCGCCGACGTCACCACCGCCTCGCGGCCCTTCAGCCGCGACCGCGGCGGGTTTGTGATGGGCGAAGGTTCGGGCATGGTCATCATCGAAACCCTCGAGCATGCCCAGCGCCGCGGAGCGACGCCGCTGGCCGAGATCATCGGCTACGGAAGCAGCGCTGACGCCTTCCGCATCACCGACATCCAGCCGGACGGCCGAGGCGCGGCGATTGCCATGAACGCAGCTCTCCGCCAGGCCGGGATCGATCCGGCCGCCGACGGCCCGTCGGGGCTGGGACCGGTGCAGTACATCTCGGCCCACGGAACCGGGACCAAGGAGAACGACTCGATCGAGACCCGCGCCGTCAAGGCGGTCTTCGGCGATCGGGCCAGGCGCATCCCGATGAGTTCGATCAAGTCCATGATGGGACATCTGATTGCGGCGGCAGGAGCGGTCGAGCTCATCACCTGCGTGATGGCCATCGAACGGCAGATGCTTCCGCCCACCATCAACCTGCGCAACCCCGACCCCGATCTCGATCTTGACTACGTCGCCAATGTGGCCCGCCCGGCGGTGGTCGAGACCTGTCTGAGCAACTCCTTCGGTTTCGGCGGGCAGAACGACACGCTGGTCGTGCGCCGCTTCAGAGGGTGACTCAGAGGGTGACTCAGAGGGTGACTCAGAGCGTGACTCAGAGCGTGACTTACAGGGTGACTCAGAGGGTGACTCAGAGCGTGATTCAGAGGGTGACTCAGAGGGTGACTCAGAGGGTGACTCAGAGGGTGACTCAGAGCGTGGGGGGGTCGGGCGCGTTCGCCGCCCGCACGACTTTCGCTCTCTTTCGCCCTCTTCGCCGGGGGCTGCTCCATTCGATCGCTTCGGAGGAATGTGAACCAAGTGCGCACGCCGCGGTCTCGCCCAGTGGTCCGGATTGTCGGAGTGGTTGCTTGCGTCGCAATCGCCGGGGTCGCGATCCTTTTCGTGCTGGCCACGCGCCCGCCGTCCTGGTGGGTGCCACCGGCGGTCGGAGATCCGGCGGTTCGTGCCCTCGGTGAACGGGTGGAGCAGCGATTGGTCGAGGAGGCCACGCGCATCCGCGAAGGCGACGGCGACTGGGCCATCCGTCTGACTGAGCAACAGGCCAATGCCTGGCTGGCGGGCCGACTGCCGCAGTGGATTGCTCATGCCGATGGCGCTGCGGCCGGGCGAGCGCCGACGGCCCAGGTTCACTTCGAGACCGACCGGCTGGTCGTGGCCATCGCCCCGCCGATCGCCCCGTCCTTCACCCCCGTTGGCGGCCAGTTCGTTGCGACCTCGGCATTCGCTCTCACGGTGAAGGACGGGATGCTCTCGATTGCCGATCTGGGTGGCAGCGTCGGCGCCCTCCGCGTGCCGTTTCTGAGCGCGACCAAGGGGAAGGTGCTGGAGCTTCTCGCCGAGGCCATCGCGAGTTCGGCAGCATCGCAGACCGATCACGTCGCCTTGCTCGTTCGGGCCTTCGCAGGCGAGCCCATCGCCGCGTCCTTCGATCTGGGTGACGGGCGAACACTGGAACTCCTCGACCTCGAGATCGTCAACGGCGAGATCCGGATCGCCGCCCGCACGGCGCGTCGGCTTCGCTGACGAACCATCGGCGCCAGCCGCGCCTCCGTCCCCACGCGGCACATCCCCCCCCTTGGACCGCCGAGCACCAGCTCGGCCAGATCTTCACATGCGCAGCCCACCGAGCCGCGCCTCCGTCCCCAAGCATCACATCGCCCTCCTTGGACCGCCGAGCACCAGCTCGGCCAGATCTTCACGTGCGCAGCTCACCGAGCCGCGCCTCCGCATTCCATCGCGACGCGCGCCGTCTCGCGTCGTCACGCGTCTTCACGCGTCACGCGTCGCCGCGACTCACGCCCACGCAGACATTCTGTGCGTGTCCAGTGTGCCCGCCCCGCACACATTCTGTGCGTGTCCAGTCTGCCCATTCTGTGCGTGTCCAGTCTGCCCGCCCATGTGCGCTTTCACTTCAGCGATGTAGTTCACCACGGCGAGGCGGTTTCACCACGCCACAACCACAGAATCGCAAAGTGTTTCCGCAGCGTTGCGCGCTTCCACATCGTCGACACACTCAACAGCAAGAAAGACTGCGACACTCGCGACAACTCCTCGCGAGCCGGGGGTAGAGTCCGACCGCTCGCCGCGTTCGTTGTGTGGCGCGGACCTCTTCGCGTCGCGCTTCTCGAACGCAGCGTGTGCGCCTGATCGCGGTGTCGCTCCGCGAGCGGCGCGCACAGAACGGGAGGTGTGGCGACGGACGAGCAGTCCGCACGTCGTGGAAGGTGACGACGTCTCCGAATCCGCGATCGCGTGATCGCGCGGCGACGGCGTCTGGTGAAAGGGACCCTTCGACTGACCTCGAGCATTCGGCGACGGGCGGACTGCGTCCGCTCGAGGGTGTCGCATGGGTCCACTGAATGGAGAATCGACATGAAGCTTCGAACGATCGCAGTGACCGCGTTGGTCGCCTGCGCGGGGTTGGTGGGTTGCGGCGGCGGCACGTTCAAGGGCAGTGGCCCGGGACTGAGCCTCGAACTCACCATCCCCCCAAACGACCCGTGCGTCAACGGCGGCACGTGGATGCCGCAGGACCTCGAAAGCGGCGAGTGCATCATGCGCTGCAACCAGTACTGCATGTACTGCGGCTCCGAGACCAAGGTCTACCGCTGCGACCTGCTGCTGGACATCCTCGACAAGGCGTACAAGAGCCGCCAGCGCGAGCGGAGCCGGCAGAAGCAGGCGCAGCCCACCAACCAGCTCGTGGTCCCCGAGATCCAGTACGAGATCGTGTCGTTCGTCACGGTCGGCGGCATCGAGCAGGTCGAGCCGTCGAAGTACACGCTGCTCAGCGGGCTGGACAAGTTCCAGGCGCTCGATCTCGCCCAGCTCCGCGCGGTGCTGGAGGCGACGAGCTCGCTTGCCTACGGCGCCGGGCCGGGCGGGCTTCAGCAGTTCGAAACGCCTGTCGCGGGCGTCGTCGACGGAACGGACTTCGTCGCCATTGCCTACTTCTTCGACCCGCAGAAGTCGGCGACGTACTTCCCCGAGGAGCATGGCCTCGTCAGCGGCGCGTACCCGCTCTTCGTGGCGACCTCGGTCAAGAGCAGCAACGCTCCGGCCGAAGGCGTGATGGCGATCGTCGCCGGCCACCCGATCGCCGTGGCCAAGCACCTTCAGGCGCTCTACGACGGCTTCACGTTCGCGGGCGAACTCGTGTCCATCCGTGATCCGAGCGTCACCGCGTTCGTCGAGTTCGACGTGGGCATCGACGGCATGCTGGTGACGGTCGACGGCCAGCCGGTGCTCGTCCAGACCGATGTCACGCGGCTGCCGACGCTGTTGCCGCAAGGCGACGACGGTCGCCGCGGTCCGGGTGGCGGCATCGGTGGCGACATCGGGAACTGACGGTTCGCGTCTCCTCAAGGTCCGGCGGCCAGTCAGTCTCCAGGCTTGCCGCCGGATTCCCTACCGTCGAACTCATGTGGGCACTGCTCCTCCTGCTTCCGCTGTCCCTGCTCGTCGGGTGCCAGCCGCCGCGAGCGACCGATCCGCCTGATCCGGCGATCCCTCGAGTCGACGTCTCGATGTACGACTTGGCGCGGCCGCAGGACTGGTGGACCGGGATCGTCGTGGCTCCCACGCTACTGCTGACCGTCGCTCATTCAGACATCCCGAGCGCCGAGGTCGTCGTGATCGACTCGCATGCCACGTACGTGCAGCAGATCGTCGGCTCCGCGGCCGATGGTTACATCGACGTCATGGGCGAGGTCGAGTCCGACTGGTTGCTGGTGTCGACGGCCGGACGGGTCGACGAGACCGTCGCGGTGATCTTGTTCAACTCGTCCCCCGTCCCGGGCACTCGGGTTCGTCTCGTGGGGCGGAGCCGTGTCGGATTGCCGGACGGTCCACTGCTGCGCTGCTGCGTCGAAGGCACTGTGATCGGTCGACCGTTGTTCGTGCCCGACACGAAGGACGCCATCTATGTCAAGACCGAACGGGTCGATGGTCACGGCTTCTCCGGCGGTCCCATGCTTCTCGCCGACGGGCCTGACGCGGGAGCGGTCGTTGGCATGATCAGCGAAGGCTACCAGTCGCTGATCGGGCTGCCGGGGACGATCTTCGTCGCCCGGCGGATCGAGGAGTCGATGGTCGTGCCGACGATCGAGGGGAAGCGGTTCAGGGCGCTGGGAAGGCGGAGGCCGTTCGGGACGGACTGATCCGTCTCGTCGCGAGCGATGCGGCTCGGTGCGTCGCCAGATGCAGCCGAGGCAGTGGCTGGCACAGCACCGCGCCAGGCGCATTCCCTCCCCACGACGCGCGAGCCCCGGATTGAAAAGGGCGGTACTGAAAGGGCGGTACTGGACAAGGGCGGTACTGGACACGCACGTTCGCAGCCGTTTGCAGCGATCTGTCCGCGCTCGACGGGCCGGCTTGGTCCGCGGGTAGCCCCCAGCCCTGAGTTGGGTCGACCGCCATGTGGTGATGGCCTCTCCGTGGTCGTGGATTCCCGGGGACTCGATCTCCGTGTGCTCGGTGGCCTCCGTGTCACTTCGGCTCTTCTCGGAGACGATCCAATGAATGATCGGTGTTCGCGGCGACTGGCGTCGCCGGACGTCGAGCTGGGGCTCGACGTTCCCAGGGGCGCGGCGCTCCCGGCGCTCCCGGCGCGCACCCCGCAGGTCGCGATTCCTGGAGGCCACGGCTGGCTTGCCAGCCGCGCCTCCGTCCCCAAGCGCCACATCCCCCCTTGGACCGCCGAGCACCAGCTCGGCCAGATCTTCACGTGCGCAGCCCACCGAGCCGTGCCTCCGCATTCCATCGCGACGCGCGCCGGAAGCGGCTGACACGGAGAACACGGAGAACACGGAGAACACGGAGAACACAGAGAACACGGAGAAGAAGTGAAGTTCTCCGCAACGTCTCCCCACACCCGGCGGCTCGCGTGTGCGAACTCACGCCCGAACCGCACGCGCATGAACATCGAGCAGTGGGACCCACACGTGCGTGTCCATTGGTCCCCGTTCACCGCTTCGTCGCGACGATGCCCCCTTCTTCGTCGAGGCGGGGCGCGCTCTCGGGGTGCGCGACACGCGGGTCGGCGGCCGGTTCGAAGCGGCCGAGCATCGCGGCGATGTCGCGGAGCGTGTGGTCAGCGACCCTCTGCCCGACGATCGTGCCGTCGGGCCCGACGCCGGTCACCACCCGGCCACCCTCGCCACTCAGGAGGGCGTAGAGCGTGTGGCCCGGGCGGCGCAGCTCCGCCGTCGAGCGTTTGAGATCGAGCGCGTCGGAATCGCCAAGGGCGACGAGCGACTGGCGGGCGGCGAGGGTCGTGAACGGCGATGCACTTAGCATGTGACCACTGGGGGACCGAAGTTTCCGAA
>ENA-ORBV01002597-ORBV01002597.1-microbial-mat-metagenome-genome-assembly--contig:-NODE-2597-length-37897-cov-5.063829_pt1 | contig 37897 bp, 37 predicted proteins | sample MGYA00237777_ERZ505514 | MGnify/ENA primary metagenome ERZ505514 (study PRJEB26160, sample SAMN06269048) | microbial mat metagenome | isolation source: Oligotrophic lake microbial mat | place... | reverse complement strand
TTCAAGCAGAAGACGGCATACGAGATTCGCCTTAGTCTCGTGGGCTCGGAGATGTGTATAAGAGACAGAGTGTGTACCTGGATCTCTCCTTTTTCGCCGAACTCGACACACGGTTCGGCGCCCCCGGCGACTTTGCGCAGGCGTATGTTGTGGCGCATGAGGTGGGCCACCACATTCAGAACCTGACGGGTTCCCTGGAACAACGAGGTTCAAGCGGCAATGCTGGTTCGGTGCGGGTCGAACTGCAGGCCGACTGTTACGCCGGCGTCTGGGGCCACTACGCGGCCAAGCGCGGCGTGGTCGAAGAAGTGGATGTGCAGGAAGGGCTCGACGCGGCCGCCGCGATCGGCGACGACCGCCTCCAGCGCCAATCGGGCGGACGCGTCTCGCCAGAGTCGTTCACGCACGGATCATCCGCGCAGCGGGTCGAGTGGTTTCGACGCGGACTCTCGACGGGCCGTGTCGACGCGTGCGATACTTTTGCGCGGTAACGCAACCAAACAAAACCCTACGGCATCCTGAGCGCCGGGTCGGCGTTAAACGTCAGCGACGACACCGCGCCATGTTCGAAGCGGCGCAGCCCGGCCGCGGCGATCATGGCGGCGTTGTCAGTGGAGAGTGACAGCGAGGGCACAAACACCGGAAGGCCCTCGGCCTGGCCACGCGTGAGCGCGTCGGCGCGCAGACGACTGTTGGCCGAGACGCCACCGGAAATCCCGACACTGCGCGCGCCCAGCGCGGCGGCCGCGGCAAAGGTCCGGTCCACGAGCGTCTCGACCACCACACGCTGAAAACTCGCGCAGACGTCGTTGGTCTCCTGCTCCGACAGGGGACCGTGGGCCTGGCGCGTCTGCAGCAGCCGCACGGCGGCACTCTTGAGGCCCGAGAAGCTGAACTCGGTCATGCCCTCCAGATGGGGCTTGGATCGCGACGGTCCCGTAAATCGCGGACGCGGCAACGCGACCGCTTGGTCGTTGCCGAGTTTTGCGCGGCGATCAACAACCGGCCCGCCCGGATATCCGAGGCCGAGCAAGCGCGCGACCTTGTCAAACGCCTCACCCGCCGCATCGTCTCGCGTGCGACCCACAAGCCGATACACACCAGGCGCTGGGACCTCATACAGGCTCGTGTGGCCGCCCGAGACCACCAACACCACGGCCGGCAGTGGAATGGGCCCGTGCTCGAGCCAGATCGATTCGATATGCCCGGCGAGGTGATGCACGGGCACGATGGGTTTGCCGAGCGAGAGTGCGGCGGCCTTGGCGTACGACACGCCCACAAGCAACGCGCCGACCAGACCCGGGCCCTGTGTCACCGCCAACCCGTCAATGTCGGCCCACGTGCAGTGCGCAGTCTCCAATGCACGATCCACCACGCCACAGATGTCGCGCAGGTGTTGGCGCGAGGCCAGTTCCGGCACGACCCCACCCCACTCCCGATGGATATCGGTCTGCGACGCGATGATGTTCGACTGCACCACCCATGGCTTCGCCGCGTCGTCAGTGGTCACGACAACGGCGGCGGCCGTCTCATCACACGACGTTTCGATGCCGAGAATCTTCATGCGAAGAGCTCTCGCAGGCTGCTGTCGTACGGCGCCCTGGCGATCCCTTTTTCGGTGATGATGCCGGCAATGAGGTGGTGGGGTGTCACGTCGAACGCGGGATTCCAGACCGTGGCCCCCTCGGGCGTCAACTGCATCGCGCCGAGATGCGTCATCTCCTTCGCGTTGCGCTCCTCTATCGGAATGCCGCTGCCATCGGGCGTGTTCAGATCGATCGTCGACAAGGGCGCGGCCACGTAGAACGGCACGCCGTGCGCGTGCGCCATCATCGCGACGGTGTAGGTGCCAATCTTGTTGGCCACATCGCCGTTGGCGGCGATGCGGTCTGCGCCGACCACGATGAAGTCCAGCCCCCCTTGCCGCATGAGCGGTCCGGCCATGCTCTCAGTAATGACGGTGGTCGGAATGCCATCCTTGACCAGCTCCCACGCGGTGAGCCTGGCTCCCTGCAGGAACGGACGTGTTTCGTCAGCAAATACCTGCGCGACCTTGCCCTGTGCTGCCGCTGCCCGGATCACACCAAGTGCGGTGCCGTATCCTGCCGTGGCCAGTGCGCCGGCATTGCAGTGCGTCAGAATGCGCGCACCCTTGGGCACAACCTCTGCGCCGAACCGCCCCATCGCCATACACGACGCCACGTCCTCGTCATGAATGGCATCCGCTTCACGGCGCAGTCGCACGCGCAGCTCGTCACACGACGCTCCGGCCAGCGCCCCGGCCCCAAACGATCGCTTCATGCGGTCGATGGCCCAGAACAGATTGACGGCGGTCGGTCGGGTGCCGGCCATCAGGTCACACACCTGATTAAACTCGACGGCGAACTGCCGGGTCCCAGTCGACTTGCTGCGCTGCATCCCCAATGCGATGCCCATCGCCGCCGACACACCAATTGCCGGCGCCCCCCGAATCACCATTGTGGTGATCGCCCTGGCGACGTCTTTGGCAGTCTTGCAGTGGACGTAGACCTCCTGACCTGGCAGCTTCCGCTGGTCGATCATGACAATCACATCGTTGTCCCAGGCGACGGTTGGCAACATCGACAGACCTTACAGGCTTCGCTGGTCGAAGGGCATCGGGAACAGCGTGGACAGTTGGTGCGTGGCCGTGACGTCGGTGAGATTCGCCATGATCACCGGAATGTCGCCGCAATATTCCCAGAGCAGCTGGCGGCACGGGCCACACGGCGGCGTGGGGGCCAGGGTGTCGGCGGCCACAACGATGCGGGTGAAGGTGCGGTGCCCATCCGAGAGGGCCTTGAGCAACGCGACGCGTTCCGCGCAGGTCGTCAGCCCGTACGAGGCGTTTTCGATGTTGCAGCCGGTGATGACGACCCCGTCGGCCGTCTCGAGGGCCGCCCCCACCAGAAAGTGGGAATACGGTGCGATGGCGCGCAGTCGGGCCTCTCGCGCCGCGATCACCAGGGTCGCGGTGGTATCAGAGCCGGCCAATGATTCCCTCCAGCAGCGCGATGAACCCACCGCGTACGCGGCGAGCCGTTTCCATCACCTCGTCGTGCACCAGCGGCTGCGGCAGGACGCCCGCCGCGGCGTTGGTGATACACGAAATGCCCAGGACTTCCATCCCCATGTGCCTGGCGACGATCGCCTCCGGTGCCGTCGACATGCCGACGGCATCCGCGCCGAGCGTCCGGAAGGCCCGAATCTCGGCCGGTGTTTCGTAACTCGGTCCGTGGACCGCGATATACACGCCGTGTTCCAGTGCCAGTCCCATCACACCGGCGGCCTCATCGGCAATCGACCGGAGCCGCGACGAGTACACCTCCGACATGTCGGGAAACCGGGCGCCGAACCGGTCGTCGTTGGCGCCGACCAGCGGATTGGTGCCCATCATGTTGATGTGGTCATCGATGACCATGAGGGCTCCGGTCGAGAACCGGCGATTGATCCCACCAGCGGCATTGGTGACGATGAGAGACTTCACGCCGAGCTGTCCGAGCACACGCGCAGCAAATGTCACGACCGACATCGGGTGCCCCTCGTAGAAATGTGCGCGCCCGGCCAGCGCCAGTACCGGCCGTCCACCGACGGCGCCTGCGACGAGTGTGCCGGCGTGCCCCACCACCGTCGCCGCGGGCCAATGCGGAATGGCGTCGTACGGCACCGTGACGGGATCGGTCAGGCTGTCGGCAAAGTCCCCCAGACCTGATCCAAGGATGACCGCCACGTCCGGCACGACAGACATCCGGCCCCGCAGGAACGCCGCGGCCTCCGCACTCTTTTCAAAGATCGTCATGCGGACATCCTCACATCAACATCGACGCAATGGCCGCATTGATCATCGTGGCCAGGAATCCGCCCAGCAGGGCGCGCCCGCCCAACCGTGCGATGTCGCCCCGGCGCGTGGGCGCCATCGCCCCGATGCCGCCAAGCAGAATGCCGATCGACGCAAAGTTCGCAAACCCGGTCAACGCGTAGGTTGCGAGGGTGTACCCTTCCGCGCTCAGCACGCCCTGATACTGCGTGGTGAGTTTGACGTAGGCGACAAACTCGTTGGCCACCAGTTTTGTGCCGAGCAGGTCGGCGATGTAGGGCACGTCGGCCATCGGCACGCCCATCAAAATGGCCGCCGGCGCAAAGACCTTCGCAAACACGGCCGAGAGTGTGAGCCCGGACCACATCGCGGACAACGCATAGTCGAACATCGCAATGAACGCGAGGAAGGCGATGAGCATCGCCGCCACGTTGATCGCGAGCATGGTGCCGTCGGAGGCCCCGGCGGCGGCCGCGTCCACGACGTTCACGTGTGTCTTCTCCACCTCGGTGCGGACCGTACCGAGTGTCTCGGGTACTTCGGTTTCGGGCAGCAGGATCTTGGCGAGGTACAACCCGCACGGCGCCGCCATCACGCTCGTGGTCAGAATCGCGACAGGGTCTGCGCCGAGCGAGATGTAGACCGCCATGACACCGCCCGAGATGGTCGCCATGCCACCGATCATCATGGCCAGCAACTCCGACTGCGTCATCTTCGGGACGTAGGGTTTGACGATGATGGGGGCCTCGGTCTGGCCCATGAAGACATTGGCGGTGGCTGAGAGCGTCTCGGCACCGCTCGTGCGCATCAGATACATCATCGCCTTCGCCATCAGGCGCACGATGAACTGGAGGACCCCGAAGTAGTAGAGCACGGTGAAAAACGACGAGACAAAAATGATCGTGGGCAACGCCACAAAGGCAAAGACGAAGCCTCCGGGAAATATCTTCTCCATGGCGACGGGATCGGCGAGTCCGCCGAAGACAAACTGTGAGCCGGCGTTGGTGAACTCGAGAAAGCGTTTGACGACACCCGAGACCCACGCAAACAGTTCGTAGCCGGGGCGCCAGCCGCCAATTTCAAATTTGAGAATGAACAACGCGAAGGTCCACTGCAGGACCAGGCCCCACCCGACCGTCCGCCAGTTCACCGCGCGCAGGTTGGTGGAACACGCAGCGATGACCAACAGGAACACGCCGATGCCGAGTGCGCCGCGGACGGTGGTGGACAACATGTGGGCCAGGAGCACGACTGCGGTCCCGAGCACCACGGCCGCCGCGGCAACCATCAGACGAAGTCGCCGGTCGGAAGCGTCCGGGAGAGCGGGGGTGCTGACTGTCGTCATCGGGAGGTCTCCTGCGCGTGAATCGCATCAATCGCGTGAATGGTTTCGAGAATGAGTGGTGCCGGAGTCGGGGCCACGTCAGCGACCTCCACTGCAGCGGTCAGCCGTGCACGCGCGGTTTCGAGCCGGTCCGTGTCGCGATAGATGACACGCAGGACGGGGTCGCCTTCGCGCACCGCCGTGCCCTCGGGGGCCAGGACATCGATCCCCACGCCGTGGTCGATGACCGCCTCGACGTGATCACGACCCGCACCCAGGACCACCGCGGCATGCCCGACCATGCCGGCATGGATTCTCGAGACAAACCCGCTGCGTGGCGCGCGGATGAGGATTTCGCGGTCGGCCATCGGCATCAACGAGGGATCGTCGATGACACGCGCGTCGCCGCCCTGCGCGGTGATGATGGCGGCAAACTTTTCAAGTCCGCGCCCGCTCGTGAGTGCGGCACGCACCTGCGATTCCGCCTCGTCCGCCGAGGCGACACCAGACATCACGAGCATGCGCGCCGCCAGATGGACAGACAACGCCTCCACGTCGGCCGGCCCTTCGCCCTTGAGCGTCGCGATGGCCTCGAGGACCTCGTTGGAGTTGCCCACCCGCAACCCCAGGGGCGTGTCCATGCGGGTGAGGAACGCTTCGGTCCGCACGCCGCTGCGCGCGGCGATGCCCACAAGCCATCGCGCCAGCTCGCGCGCGTCGTTGATGTCCGTCATGAATCCGCCGGAGCCCACCTTGACGTCCATCACGAGCGCCCCGATCCCTTCGGTCACCTTCTTCGACAGGATCGACGAGGCGATCAGGGGTTTGCTCTCGACCGTCGATGTCGCGTCCCGCAGGGCGTACAGCTTGCGATCGGCCGGCGCCACATCGGCCGTCTGGCGGATCAGCACGCAGCCGGTCTGGACCAGCGCCGTGCGCATCGCGGCAAGTGTGAGATCGGTCCGAAATCCGGGGATGGCGGCCAGTTTGTCGAGCGTTCCCCCCGTGTGGCCCAGGCCGCGCCCGGACATCATGGGCACAATCGCGCCGCACGCGGCCGCCAGCGGTGCCAGCACCAGCGACGTCTTGTCGCCGACGCCGCCCGTGGAATGTTTGTCCACGGCGACCGTGCCACGCGCCGCCGTCAGCTCCGACCAGTCGAGCGCCAGGCCGGAATGGACCATCGCCTGGGTCAAATCGGTGGCTTCGTCGAGGGTCATGCCCTTGAGAAAGATGGCCATCAGGAGCGCCGACACCTGGTAGTCGGGCCAGGTCCCGTCAGTGACGCCGGTCACAAAGGCGTCGATGGCCTCGCGCGTCAACACCTGGCCGTCCCGTTTTGTGCGGATGATGTCGAGCGCACGCATGTCGCGCCAAGTATATTGGAGTCCGTGACCGAGACAGCCCGCGTCCTGCTCACCGCCGTGATCCTGTCGGCCGCCGCGCTGACTGGATTGACGTGGCGACTCACCCGCACGGCCGCTGGGGCGCCCGACCGCCTGGTCGCGCAGCTCCATCTGTCGCAATGGGCCGCACTGATCCTCGCCGTGCAGGGCGCGATCAGCATGGGGCTGGCCATCAGCAGTGAGGGGGCTCCCGGTGCCTCGCTGGAAATGGCGATCGGCCTCGTGCCCGTCATCGCGGCCATCCTTGTGCTGCGATGTGAACCCGTGCAGGCACTGCAACTTGCCTCCTTTGCGTTCGGCCTTCACGCTGCGATGGCGTTCGCCCATCGTCCGGGCTGGCTGGCCCCCGACCTGGCGCCCGCGTGGCTGTGGCTGGGCCAGATGACATACGACTTTTACATCGCGACCCTATGCTCGGTCAGCAGTCGGAAGTAAGCAGAAGGATTCACCAATGTTCAGCAGATTCGTGGCGGCCGTGGCTCTCATCCTTGTCTCGGCTCCGCTGGCGGCACAGCCGACGCCGCCGCGACTGGTGGTCATCCTCGTCGTCGATCAAATGCGTACCGACTACATCCAGATGTACGGCCACCACTGGACCAAGGGGCTCCGTCGGCTGCTGGACACGGGCGCGTCATTTCCGCTTGCGGAGTATGCCTATGCGGTGACGGTCACCTGTGCGGGACACGCGACGATCAGTACGGGCACCGAGCCGGCCACCCACGGGATGATTGGCAACGGGTGGCACGACCGTGAGCTTCGGAAAAACGTGACCTGCACCGAAGACGCGACGGCCGCCTCCGTCCCGTTTGGCGGTCGCACGGGCGTGGAAACACACGGGACGAAATATCTGCGCACCACCACCCTGTCGGACGAAATGCGCCTCCAGTCCACGCGCCCGCCGACCGTCGTCGGGTTGTCGCTCAAGGCACGCTCGGCAATTACACTCGCGGGCCACGCCAGCCCGACCACCTACGCCGTCTGGGAGGAAGACGACGGTACGTGGGCCACGTCCACAGCCTACACACGTACGGCGTCGCCGGTCATTGACGCGTGGGCCAACGCCAATTCCGTGCGCGCGGCGTACGGCCAGACGTGGGAGCGCCTGCTTCCTCCTTCTGCGTACTTGTTTGACGATGCGCAGCCGGGGGAACCGGCCAATCACCTTTTCCCCCATCGGCTGGTCAGCAAGACCAGTCAGCCGGACAACGAGTTTGTGAATTTGTGGGAGCGCTCACCGCTGAGTGATGCCGCACTGTCGAGTCTCGCGCAGCACATGGTTCGCGAGCTGAAGATGGGCCAGTCGCCCACCGGTACGGACTACCTCGGCGTGAGTTTTTCCGCGCTCGACCTGGTGGGCCACGCGTTTGGTCCGCGCAGCCACGAGGTGCAGGACACCCTCGCGCGGCTCGACGTCAGCATCGGCGCGCTGCTCGACACCCTGGACGCCGTCGTCGGCCGCGACCACTACGTGGTGGCGCTCTCGGCCGATCACGGTGTGGCGCCGATGCCGGAGCAGGCCGCGCAGGCGCTGCCCAGCGCGGGCCGATTCGCGTCCACGTTGGTGCGCAATGCGATTGAAGACACGCTCACGCCCATGCTGGGCGGGGGCCCGCATGTGACGACGATCTCAGGCGCAAACGTCTATCTGACGCCGGGCACACTGGAGACGGTGATGCGGACGCCGGGCGCGCGTGACGCGGTCACGGCGGCCATCAGGAACATTCCCGGACCGGGACTGGTGTACTGGGCGGACCAACTCACCTCCACGGTGGCCACCACCGATACGCTCCTGCAGGCGGCGCGCCACAGTTATTCGGCCGGACGCAGTGGGGACCTGTTGGTCATGTCAGAGCCGTACTGGATCGCCCAGGCGACCGGCACCACCCACGGCGCACCGTACGGCTACGACCGGCGCGTACCGGTCCTGTTTGCCGGCGCCGGCATCACGCCCGGTCGACACATGACCCCGGCATCACCGACGGACATCGCGCCCACGCTGGCGCAGATCCTGGGGATCACACTTGCCTACACGGACGGCAAGGTCCTTCAGCCGATTGTGAAGTAGGCGGCAGCCCAGTCCGGGGTATCCTCCCTGTCGTAGGCCAGCACCGAAGGAGGACCCGTGAGACGCGTCTATTTTCTACTTGCCGGAGCACTGGTGTGCGCCGCGATTGTTGTGGTCCAACTGACCGCGCGGGTTCTACCCAATCACGGCCTGCCCGATCAGGACCAGCCCGACCACGGTGCACGCCTGCTGCGAGCGACCGAGTTTTCCACCAACGCCCGAGAGTCTGATGCGGCGGCGCTGGCCACCCTGCGCGGATGGGATCAGTACGTGACGGCGATGGAGCGCGACGGCAGTCTCGCCCGCATCGACATCACGAACGACGCCCGGGTCGCCGGGCGAACGCACGAGCGACTGGCCCAGCGCCATCGTGGGGTGCGCGTGTTCGGCGGTGAACTCACCCGCCAGCGCAACGGGTTCGGTCAGACGATGTCGTTGTTCGGCACGGTCTACGACCAGCTGGCGGTCGACCCCGCGCCCGCGGTGAGCCGCACCCAGGCGCGCGAGGCCCTGTCGGCCACCGACGGCGGCGCGCTGATGGACCTTGGCCCGGGTGAAGAACTTGATGTGGAACTGGTCGTGCTCCCGACCGCGGGTGCCACCGGCACGCTGACCTGGATGGGACGCACCATGTCGCCGTCCGACGGCCTGATCTACCGGGTCTTTGTTGACGCGCGCACGGGCGTGGAGATCCATCGTTACATGGATACCTGGACGCAGTTGCCGGGTGCCGCGCGCATCGGCCTGGGCGTGGGTGTGTTTGGCGACCAGAAAAAAGTTTCTACGCGTGCGGAGACGGGACGTTTCACCACGGTGGATCTGTATCGGCCTGGCTCCAATCGCACCTACGACATGCTGGGCGATCCGGCGCGGACCTCACGGATCTTCAACGGTCAGCAACCCGTCTCCGACACGACTGACCTTGGCGCCGACACGGACAACACCTGGGACAACAACGGCGCCGTCGTAGACGCGCACGTCTATGCCGGGTTCACCTACGACTACTTCTTCCGGAAGTTCGGACGCCAGGGCCTGAGCGGCACCAACGTCACCATTCGCAGCATCGTGAATCCCGCGCGGCCGGAGTTGCAATCCACGATCGGCGGCCAGTACCCACTCTTCTTCAACAATGCGGCCTACTACGGATCCGGCTACATTGCGTACGGCGTGGGCACCATCAACGCCAACGGCACGACGACGAGTCGGAACTTCGCCACGGCGCTCGACATCGTCGCGCACGAACTGACGCACGGGGTGACCGGCTATTCCTCCCGGCTGATCTACCAGAACGAGTCAGGCGCGCTCAACGAAGCGTTCTCCGACATCATGGGCATCTGCGTCGAGTTCGCGAATCAGCAACTGGGCACCGGACCGCGCCTGGCGGAGTGGAATGCCGGCGAGGACGTCTCGCCCTCGGGGACGCCGTTTCGCAACTTCGTGACACCGACGTCGCGCAATCACCCCGACCATTACACGGTGCGCTACACCGGGACCGGCGACAACGGCGGCGTGCACATCAACTCGTCCATCGCCAATCACGCGTTTTATCTCGCCGTGATGGGCGGCACCAACCGTGTCTCCGGCCTGCCGGTCACAGGCGTCGGTTTTGCGAACCTCGAACAGATGGAACACGTCTTTTATCGCGCCTTCACGCAGATGTTGACGCCCTCGTCGAACTTCGTCGACGCCAGGGTCGCCACCATTCAGGCGGCACGTGATCTCTATGGGGCCAACAGCGCGCCTGAGCGCGCGATCACCCAGGCCTGGACCGCCGTGGGGGTGCAATGATGCGTCGCACCACGATTGCCTCACTGCTCACCTGTGCGCTCGCCCTTGGCGTCTGGCCCTCGACCGCACATGCGCAGTCGGAACCGCCGCGCACCATGCTCCTGGTCAACGGCTACGCCCGTGTCGTCGCGCCGGAGTTTACCGACCGCGTCGATCCGCTGATCACGTTCGAACGCGCGGCCATTGATGTCACCTATACGCCCTCGACGGCGATCGGGGGCGGGCTGGGTCTCGCCCGACGCCTCTCGACCCGGTTCGGCGTGCTGGCCGACGTGTCCTTCGGATCGGCCAAGGCCTCGGCCGCCGCGCGGGGCACGCTGCCGCATCCGCTGTACTTCAATCAGTCCAGGGATGTGGAGGGCGCCGGTGACGTGACGGGATCACAGGTCATCGTTGACCTGATCGCTACGGGCTTCTGGCAGAAGGGCACACGCTGGACCATCCTGGCCGGCGTCGGGCCGTCATTGGTTCGCGTGTCGCAGAAGGTGGTGACCGGCGTGCTCGTGACCGACACGTTCCCCTACGACACCGTGCTGGTCCGCGGACTGCAAACCGAAACGGCCTCGGGCACCGGCATCGGCGTCACCGGAATGCTGGATGTGACACGGTCGTTGGGCACGCGCGCCGGGCTCGCGGTGTTTGCGCGCTACACCGTGGCCAACGTCGGCACCGGGGACCAGGACACGGCCGTGGACATCAACGCGGGGGGCCTGCGCGTCGGCCTCGGCCTACGATTTCGCTGGTAGAAAAAATCCCCAGCTTTCCAGGCCGGGCGCGACCTGCTTGTGTGCAAGCGTGGTGTACCCGAAGTGTTCGTAGAACGTCACGTTCCTCGCGACTTCCGTCGTCAGGGACACGCCAGACGATCCGGGATCGGCCGAGGCCATGGCCTCCACCGCCATGAGCAGCGGCCGCGCCATCCCCTGCCCCGCCCACTGACGCCGCACGCCGAGCATGTTGAGGTGGTGATGCGGCGTCGGCTCGAGCACCGGCCAGGTGGCGGCGTAGTGCGTGTAACGATCAAACGCCGCCTCACCCAGCTCGGCCCAGACCCCGTCCACCCATGTCGCCAGATCCGCCGGAGGCTCGGGCTCGACGGGCAAGGTGAGGACCGCCGCACCGACCAGTCGACCGGAGTCGTCACACGCGCCGAGCATCGCGCCGCCGCGGCGCTGGCGACGTGTCACAAACACCTCGACGAGGCTACGGGTCCGCGCGGCGACGTCGCCATCGGAGCCCAGGACAAACCGCATCAGGGGATAGACAGCAAAGGCATCCGCCATGACATCAATGACGTCGGGCAAATCCTCAACTGAGAGCAGACGAACGATCGTGGCCATGGCGGTATCATCGCGCATGGCCACCACGCCATTCACGCGCAAAGTGCTCCACGTGTTGCGCCGGATTCCTCCAGGGCGCGTCGCCACGTACGGGGACGTGGCGCTGCTGGCGGGCCGGCCAGGCGCCGCCCGGGCCGTGGGCCAGATCATGCGGCGCGCAGATGAGCCGGGCTTGCCGTATCACCGGGTCGTCGCCGCCGGGGGGCGGCTCGGCGGATTTGGCCGATCGCCTCAGCTCAAGGCCCAGTTACTCACGGCTGAGGGTCACTCCGTGCGACGCGGGCGAGTCGTGGGTTTCATCAAAACGCGCTGGACCCCGTGAACTCCCGGGTCTGCAGGGCCGTCTTGTCACCTGAAAGCAACGTGACCACCTCATGCCCCCGTCTAACCCTGTGAACGTGTACGCTTCGCCTCATACCGACATGGCCCTGGCCGATCGGTGCCGGAATGGCGATCCGACCGCGTTTGAAGAGTTGTACCGCGCGCACTCGCCCCGGCTGTTTGGCTTGGCGAGTCGGATGGTCGGTCGCACGGATGCTGAAGACCTGCTTCAGGAGATTTTCCTGACGGCCCACCGCAAGTTGGGGTTGTACAAAGGGGAATCCTCGCTGGGGACCTGGCTGTTTCGTATGGCCACGAATTTGTGCCTGGACTTTTTGCGGAGCCGGGCCAACCGCTCGGCGCAGGTCACCGACTCCTACGATGCCGAGGATGCGACGCTGCCGAGCGGTGGCCGTGGCCCCATCCTTGGCGTGGTCGACCGGCTCGATCTGGAACGTGCGGTGGCCGAGTTGCCAGACGGCTGCCGCGAGGTTTTCGTCTTGTACGATGTGGAAGGGTTTGAACACCGTGAGGTCGGTGCCATGCTGGGAATTTCGGACGGCACATCCAAGTCGCAACTGCACAAGGCGCGTCGCCGTCTGCGTGAATCCCTGCGTGGAGGCCGACGATGACGTGTCGTGAGGCGTCAGCCGCCCTGAGTGACTATCTGGACCGTGCGCTCGACGCGGAGACGCGCGCGCGCGTCGCGACCCATCTGGATCGGTGCGAGGCGTGTCGCGCGCTCCTGACGGATCTGGATTCCATCCGCCGCAACGCGCGGACGCTGGGGGCCATCACACCACCGGCGCATCTCTGGCTCGAAATCGCGGGACGGATCCGGCTGGAAGGCCCCGTCGTGGTGGCTCCCCCTGTGACCGCAGCGCGGCGACCCATTCTCTCGCGGTCCGAAACCTGGCAGTGGCTGGGTCTGGCCGCAGCGCTCTTGATTGTCACGGCCGGCGTTTATGTCGTCGCGCGACCCGATCAGCCCGCGTCACCTTCGGTCGTCGCCAGTGCGGACGGCAACGCTGCGCAGACGCCCACCGTCGAAACGGTAGAAGACACGTTGCGGCGCGCGGAGGCGGAATACGAAAAGGCCATCGCGCAGCTCGAGCAGATTCTCAAGAGTGGTGACCCGGCGATTTCGGCCAGTGCCATCGCCACGCTGCAACGGAGCTTCACGACGATCGACTCGGCCATCACGGAGAGTCGCGCGGCGTTGACCGGCAATCCCGAGAGTCAGCCGGCACGCTCGAGCCTGTTTGACGCCCTCGGGTCGAAGGTGACGTTGCTGCAGCGCACGGTCGTACTCATGAATGAGATGCGACAGGGGGATGCGGGCGGCGCAGCGGAAGCGGCGGCAGGCGGCGGGCCCACCAAGATTTCGTAAGACCAGAGAGGACAGTTCGATGCGTGGAACAACATTTCTGACCGCACTGGCGCTTGTGAGCGCCGTGGCGGCTCCCGCCACCGCCCAATCCGTTGATGTGCGGGTCAAGGTCGACACCCAGACCATCCGCGACGTCACGCAGGAAATTCGTGACGCGTTGCGCGAGGCCTTTGGCCCCGAGGTCCGCCGCGAGATTCAGCGGGAGGTCACCAGCGCCTCGCGAGACATCGCGGATGTGATCGAACACCTGTCACGGAGCGCCTGGGTCGGTGACTTTGGCGACTTGGCGAGGCTCGGAGACTTCGGCAATTACAGTGACAGCCGAAGTGCCCGGCAGCGCAACTTCCCCGCGTCGCAGACCGACAAGGAAACGCGCACGTTTGCCATTGGTGCCAACGGCGAGTTCGACCTCGACAATCTCTCCGGGGACATCCGGATCGTTCCCAGCTCTGGCCGCGACCTGACGATCGAGATTTCGCGTCACTCCCGGGGCCGCACGCAGGCCGATGCCAAGGCGGGCTTGGCGCGTGTCCGTGTCGAAACCACCCATCGGGGCGACCGTGCGACCGCCCGCACGGTGTATCCCAACGAGCGCCAGTCCGCCTACAGTGTCTCGGTCGACTACGTCGTCACGGCGCCTGCGGGCACGCGAATTACCGCCAAGGCCATCTCCGGAGATGTGACGGTGGGTGCGATGACCGGGGAGTTGACCATCAACAGCATCAGCGGCGATGTGCAGATCACCGGCGCGTCACGAGTGCTGCACGCCAAGACGGTATCGGGTGACGTGACCCTCCGTGATTGTGGTGCCGAGGGCCTGCTGGAGGCCTCGACCATGAGCGGCGATGTCACCGGCACCAACATCAAGGCGCGCCGCGTGGAACTGCAGAGCATCAGCGGCACGGTCACCGGACGCAACGTCGCCGCCCAGGCGGTAAAGCTGAAGTCGATGTCCGGCGATGCGGTGTTTGATGGCGACCTGGCGGCGGGTGGGCGCTACGAGTTTACGAGCCACTCGGGCACGGTGCGCCTGGCGTTTGACGGCCGGACCGGCTTTACGTTCGAAGCGAGCACGTTCTCGGGGTCGGTCCGCACGGACATTCCGCTGCAGGTCAAGAACCTTGGCGCCGATGCAGGGTCACGACGAGCCAACCGGAACCTGCGTGGCACGTTCGGAGACGGCAGTGCCACGGTGACCGCGAACAGCTTCAGCGGCAGCGTGATCGTGACGAAGAGATAGTGCGGGGTGCGGGGTGCGGCGTGCGGAGCGGGATTCTCTTCGCACTTCGCACTTCGCACTTCGCACTTCGCACTTCGCACTTCGCAAGGTTACTGACCGACGACGAGGTGAATCAGGTAGTGACTGCCGCCTCGGTTGGTCCAGACGCGCAGGTATTCGCCACCCTTGAGCAGCTCGACCTTGGCGCCACCGGCGGCCGGCGCCGGGCCCTTGACCACCTGCTTCACGTCGGCTGACGGCACCACGGACGCGAGCTCGCGGCCCTTGACCTCGCCCCCCTGCACAAACTCGACCCACTTGGCGTTGTCGCTGCCCTGTCCCACCACGGCCTTGACGGCCTCGGTCGAGACGCGAAGGGTGTAACTGCCGGCCGGCAGCGCCTTGCCGTCCGCCATGACGCCCCGCGACAGCCGAACCGTTCCGAGGGTGGTCGCGGACTGCGCCGCCACTCCGGTCTGCATCAAGACCATTACGGCTACTGCCCCTGCCAATATCGAAAAAATCGCTCTGCGTGTCATTGTCCTTGCCTCCAAGCCGCCATTATCGGTCGAGCACCGCCCGGCCTTCAATGGTTAGATCGCCATCAGGTCGAACTGTTCGTGGTGCAGCTGATCATCCGCGCGGACCGTCACTGACCGTCCCACCGTGGCTTCGAGTTCCTTGAAGACGTTGCGCCCCTCTTCCTTGAGGGCGCGCGCCACTTCGGGGTTCACACGCAGGACGAGCGAGTAGCCGTCCAGGTCAGCGGCGACCTTCTTCACCTCAGTGAGAATGTCGTAACAAATCGTCGGGCTCGCCTTGATCGTGCCCGTCCCCGAACAGTAGGGACACGGCTCGGTGAGGAGCCGTTCGAGACTGCTCTTCACACGCTTGCGGGTCACAATCACCAGACCGAAGTCATTGACCTGCACCGCCTTGGACGGCGCGCGATCGCGCCGCATCTCCTGCTCCATCGCCGCGAAGACCTTCTGCCGGTTCTTCTTGTCTTCCATGTCGATGAAGTCGAGCACGATGATCCCGCCCAGGTCGCGCAGCCGCATCTGCCGCGAGATCTCCTTGGCCGCTTCCAGGTTGGTCTTGACGATCGTGTCTTCCAGGCGACCGGCGGTTTTTTTGCCGACGTACCGACCAGTGTTCACGTCGATTGCCACCAGCGCTTCGGTCTGGTTGATGACGATGTAGCCGCCGGACTTGAGCCAGACCTTGCTGCGCAGGGCCTTGTCGATCTCGCCCTGCACGCCGTATTCGTCGAAGATCGGATAGTCCTTGCTGTAGTGTTTCACCCGCCCGGCCATCGCCGGCATGATGCGCCCCATGAGGGCCACCACCCGGTTGTACTCCGTCTCATCGTCGATCCGGATCGCGGTGAATTGTTCGGTCAAAAAATCGCGCAGCAACTTCGCGACCAGGCTCTCTTCGCGGTAGAGCGCACAGGGCGGACGCTGCGTCTCCTTGCGGCGCTGCACCTCGGTCCAGACCGATTTGAAATATTCGAGGTCGCTGAGGATGTCCTCGTCGGGGCGGTTGACGGCGGCGGTGCGGATGATCGTGCCGCCGGGCAGCCCGGACTCTTCCTTGAATTTCTGCACAATGGCGCGCAGGCGACGACGTTCTTCGCGCGATTCAATTTTGCGGGACACACCGATGTGGTCCACCGTCGGCATGTACACGAGAAACCGGCCCGGCAGGGAGATGTGCGAGGTGATGCGCGCGCCCTTGGTGCCGAGTGGCTCCTTGACGACCTGCACCACGACCTCCTGCCCTTCCGTGAGCAGGTCTTCAATGCGGACTTCAGGCGCCATCTGATCGCGGTCACGGCCGCCACGTCGCTGGCCCGTCTGACCGTTGGGCGCCTGCGCCACGGCCGTGGCCGCTCCGGCCCCAGCCTCGGTGTTGGCCACGGGCGCAGCGGGCTCCTCTGCGAGAGGGTCGGGCGCCTCGTCACTGACCGCCTCGCCCCCCATCTCAGCCACGCCCTCCACCTCTGTCGCGAGCGCCGCCAGCGCGGCGTCCGGCACCGGCTGCACCACCGGCTCGTCCTCGTCCTCGAGACTTTCGGCGGTGGGATCGATGACGTCGGTCACATACAGAAACGCGTCGCGTTCCAGACCGAGGTCGACAAACGCGGACTGCATCCCGGGCAGGACCTTGGAGACCCGCCCTTTGTAGATGTTGCCCACGACGCCTCGCGACTGTTCCCGCTCGATGAATACTTCTACAACCTGATCGTCTTCGAGAATCGCCACCCGCGTTTCGTGGGGCGTCGAGGAGATCACCATCTCCTTGTTCATGGAGTTGTCCTGCTTCTAATTCGTAAACCGCCGCATCCGCACGTTGAGGATGAGACCAAAACCGGCGAGCGTCGACACCAGCGACGACCCGCCATAACTCATCAATGGCAGGGTCAGCCCCTTCACGGGGGCCAACCCGGCCTGCATAGTGATGTTGTACACCACCTGAAACGCAAACCAGGACACGATCCCGACCACCAGGAACGCACCCACCCGGTCCTTGGCCAGTTTGGCCGCCTCCAGGCTGCGCAAGATCACGAACAGATAGAGGCCCAGAACCACAATTACGCCGAAAAACCCATGTTCTTCGGCCAGCACCGCAAAGACGAAGTCATTGTGCGCTTCTGGCAGAAACCGATAGGCGCCCTGGGTACCCTGCCGGAAACCTTTGCCGAACAGGCCCCCGGACCCGACGGTGACCTTCGCCTGAATCTGCTGCCAGCCGTTGCCACGCGGGTCCAGCTCCGGGTTCAGGAACGTGATGACCCGGCCCTTCTGATAGTCCTGCAGGCCCCAGGTCCAGATGGCCGGTGAGAGCAGGACCAGGACCAGCAGTCCGATCCCGACCCACTTCAGCCGGAGCCCGGCGAGGTAGACGATGCCCAGGTACACCGGCACCAGCGTGGCTGCCGTGCCAAGATCGGGCTGCAGAAAAATGAGCATCGCCGGGAGACCGATGACCACAGCGCCCCAGGTCAGGTCCGCCAACGAGCGACCGTTGCGACGACCGTCGCCGTACCACATGGCCAGGACCAGCGCGACGCCGATGCGCGCAAACTCTGACGGCTGCAATGACCCGAATCCGAGATCGATCCATCGTCGCGCGCCTTTGACGACCACGCCGAAAAACAGGACGCCGATCAGTGCCGCGATGAGGGCGAGATAGATCAGCGCGGACCGCTGCGCCAGCGTTCGGTAGTCGATCAGCAGGCAGAACGCCAACGCGACCAGACCGACCGGCACGGCATACATCTGGCGCCAGAACTCCGAGCCGGGGGCGTCTGCGGCGATGTTCCAGGTGACGCTGTAGATCGTGGCGAGACCGATCGCGGTCAAGGCCGTGACCGCCGCCAGCAGCGGCCAATCCAGATGCGGGAGGACCCGCCGATCGACGATCACCGCTGCTGATCTCCCGGCGTGGTCACTGGGATTTTTGGCGCGGGCGGAGCGAGTTTCGGGAGCGGCCGGCCTTCCTTCTTGGCGAAGTAGGTGTCCATGACATGACGGACGATCGGCGTGGCCGCGCCGCTTGATGCGCCGTGTTCAACGAAGACGACGCCGGCGACTTCGGGATTGTCCTTGGGCGCGAAGAAGACGAACCACCCGTGATGCCGCAGGTCCCGCGTGGTGCGGCCCGCGAGTGCCTTGGCCGCGTCGAGTGAGATGACCTGCGCCGTGCCCGTTTTGCCGGCGATGTCGTACCCGTCGAGTTTGGCACGACGCGCCGTGCCGGAATCCACGGCCAGCCACAGCCCGTCACGCACAGCGGCCAACATCTCAGGATTCAGACTCACAGGGGGCACCGTGGTGTGCGTCGGCACGGATTGCCAGCCGGCTCCCTGGTCCACCGCGCGAATCACGTGCGGCGTAATCAGCGTCCCACCGTTGGCAATGGCCGCAATCATGCGCGCCTGCGCCACAGGTGTGACCGTCACGTATCCCTGGCCGATGGCCACCGAGATGGTGTCACCCGGATACCAGCGCTCGTTGAAGCGCTGACGTTTCCAGGCTTCTGACGGGATCACGCTCTCATCTTCACCGGGCACATCGACACCCGTTCGGCCGACCAGGCCAAGTCGATCGGCCCACTTGTGGATGGTGTCGACGGCCAATTTTTCACCAAGCGTGTAGAAATAGACGTTGCATGAATACTGCAGGGCCTGTCGCAGATTCACGCGGCCATGGCCTCCCGGTTTGTTGCACGCAAACGAATTGCCGTAGATGGTCTTGCTCCCGGCACAGTGGAACGATGTGTCCGGGGTGATGACGCCCTCTTCGAGGGCCGCCATCGCCATCACAATCTTGAACGTCGATCCGGGCGCATAGGTCCCCTGCACGGTGCGATTACGCAGCGGCTTGAGCGGATCCCCAATGAGGGCCTGCCACTTCGCGTTTTCCATGCCCACCGCGAATTCGTTGGGATCGTACGACGGCACGCTGGCCATCGCGAGAATCTCGCCGTTGCGCGGATCGAGGAACATGCCGGAGCCGTTGAATCCGTTGATGTGGAACGCCTCTTCAAGCGCCCGCTGCAGGTCGGCATCAATGGTCAGTTGCACCCGTTTGCCATCGACGGGTTCCTCATGCTGCAGTTCCTCGATTTCGCGTCCGCGACTGTTGACGACCAACAAGCGGTTGCCGTTCTCCCCTCGCAGGAGGTTGTCGTAGACACGTTCGACGCCGGCCTGGCCGACGATCGCCCCCAAAAGGATGTCGTCGGTCAACTGCGACGGCTGGGCTTCACCCACGTACCCGAACAAGTGTGCCGCAAGGCCGTCGGCCGGGTACGACCGGGTGGGCACTTGCTCCACCACCACTCCGGGCAGTTCGAGCGCGCGCGCCATCACGGCCGCCACCTGGGCGTCACTCGCGTTTTCAATGACCGGAATGGGCATGAAGGCGGGCTCACTCATCCGGCGTTTCACCAGCGCACGCACGGCGGCCTCGTCCACGCCGGTGACCGCCGACAGGCGTGTCAGCACATCGTCGAGAACCGTTGCGGACTGCTCACGCACCACCGCGATCCGGAATGCGCGACGATTCTGCACGAGCACTTCGCCGTGGCGATCAAACAACACCCCACGCGGCGCGCGCAGTTCGATCGTCCGCATGTGGTTGTTTTCCGCGCGTTCGCGGTACCTCTGATACTGCAGCACCTGCAGCATCCAGAACGCGACGGCGAGCAGGAGAAACAGCACGACGATACCGACGCGGAATCCGACCAGCCGCACCTGCAGATTCTGGCGATCTTCGTAGGCTCCTGGGTTCAACATGCCTTCACCACCGACGTTTACTTAAACTCGACCGACGCAGTTCGCGCGTGGACCGCACCGCCCCGGGCAACAGCACCGAGGCTTGGAAGGCGATGAGACCTGCGAGGCCGTTCAATCCTGTTTCCACCAGCATAGCGAGCCAGTCCACGTCTGACCACCGCTGATCCACGATCGCCAGGAGGGCCACCACCAGCAACCGATGTCCGACGGTCACGGCCGCGACGGTGGCGACCCGTGCGGCGCCACTCGACACGATGAACTGGGTGCCTGCCACACCGGCGCTGACGCCGGCCACCGTCTTGGCCAGGCCACCGATCCCCACGACGTCTCCCGACAGGCTGTCCTGCACCAGGCCACCCAGCGTGCCGGCCCACATGCCGGCGATGGGCCCCCAGGCGAGCGCGGCATACACGACCGCTACGAGCACGAGGTCAAACACCCAGCGTCCGCCAACGGAATATCGCGCCAAGGCCATCTGCAGCACCAGGCCGACCGTCACAACGATCACGACGCGTGCGACATTCATGGCTGCCGCTTCACCAGGACGACCAACACCACGTCCAGCCGGCGAAAATCCACGGCCGGAAGCAGACGCAGGTCGCTGTAGAATCCGCTGCCTTTCACTGCGCGCTGCACCGTGCCGATGAGGAATCCGCGCGGGTAGATCCCGTCGAGACCTGATGTATAGACGCGCTCCCCCACTTCAACATCACGCAACACATCCACAAAATTCATTTCCAGCGGCGGGTCACCCGCGCCGCCCTGCACAATGCCGGCCGCCAGCGATTGTTCGGTGACCGCAGCGGCGGCCGCCAGTCGGCCCTTGAGCAACTGCACCTGCGCCGCGTGCGCGGTCGGTCGGTTGAACACGCGCCCGATGACGCCGTTGTGTCCGATGACCGCCATGTCGGGCTCGACTCCGTCAGCCGATCCGCGGTCGATGGTGATGATGTCGGCGCCGGGGGCCGGGTCGCCGGCGATGACACGCGCCGCGAGCGTCGGCACGACCAGACTCTGCTGCAAGCGCAACAGGTCCTCCAGTTCGTTGGTCTGACTGACAATGGCGGCCTGGGCCTGCGTGATGCCCTCAAGTGCAAGTACACGCTTCTTGAGCTGGTCGTTCTCGGCGGCGACGCCGCGCAGCGCGATGTAGTTGGCCCAAAACGATTGTCCCAGGTCGGCGATGCCCGACGTCAGGTGCTGGATCGACGCAAAGACGCCAAACGCCGCCGCCTTGATGACCGGCATCCCGCTCCGGGACTGCACCTGGGCGGAGATCAGCAGGACGTGCAGGAAACTCAGAACGATAAAAAAGACGAACGTCCGACGGAAACTGTCCAACAGATCAATCCAGCGAGATTTTTCTCAGCAGTTCGAAGTTCGACAACATCTTGCCTGCCCCCAGCACCACCGTGGAGAGCGGGTCCTCCGCGGTCGCGACCGGCAGGCCGGTTTCTTCACGCAGCCGTTTGTCGAGGTTTTTCAGCAACGCGCCTCCGCCGGTGACGACGATGCCGCGGTCCACGATATCCGCCGACAGTTCCGGCGGGGTGCGCTCCAGGGCCACACGCACGGCGTCCACGATCACGTTCACCGTTTCCGCCAGCGCCTCACGAATTTCCTCGTCGGTGATGGTGATGGTCTTGGGCACACCCTCAATGAGGTGCCGCCCCTTGATTTCCATCGTGAGCCGCTCGTCGAGCGGATACGCCGATCCCAGCTCCATCTTGATGTGCTCGGACGTGCGCTCACCGATCAGCAGGTTGTACGTCTTCTTGATGTACTGGATGATCGCTTCATCCATTTCGTTGCCGGCCACCCGGATGGCCTTGCTGTACACGATGCCGGCCAGCGAGATCACCGCGATGTCGGTCGTGCCGCCGCCGATGTCGACCACCATGTTGCCCGAGGCATCCTCGATGGGCATCCCGGCGCCGATCGCCGCCGCCATCGCTTCTTCGACGAGGTAGACCTCACTCGCCTTCGCGCGGTACGCGCTGTCCTTGACGGCGCGTTTTTCGACCTGCGTAATCTCGGACGGCACCCCGATGACGATGCGCGGACGGACCCACATCGTGCGGTTGTGCGCCTTCTTGATGAAGTGCGCGAGCATCTTCTCGGTCACCTCGAAGTCGGCGATGACGCCGTCCTTCATCGGTTTGATCGCGACGATGTTGCCCGGCGTGCGGCCAAGCATCTCCTTGGCTTCACGCCCGACCGCCTCGATGCGACCCGTAATTTTGTTGATGGCGACAATCGACGGCTCGTTGACCACGATGCCCTTGCCCCGTGCATACACACAGGTGTTGGCGGTACCGAGGTCGATGGCGAGGTCGCTCGAGAACAGAGAAAACAACGATCGGAGGTTCAACGTGACTCCTGTTTCAGATCTTCAATTCGAAGCAACCCGCGTCCGGCAATATGAATGCCGTTGCGTCCCGCTTCCTTTACCCGATACATGGCCGCATCAGCGGCCTGCAACACTCCATCAGCCGTCTGCGCCGCGGTGGGCAACGTGGCCACACCAATCGACGCCGTCAACCGGCTCCCCGGCCCGCGATCAGCCAGAAACACATAACGCGCAATCCGCTCGAGCAGCCGGGCTGCCACGGCGCGGGCGCCGTCTTCGGCGGTCTCGGGCAACACGATCGCAAACTCGTCGCCGCCAAACCGCGCCACCACATCCGTCTCACGCGCGCTGCCGCGAATGACCGCCGCCGCTTCCACCAGTGCGCGACTGCCCAGCAGATGCCCATGCGCGTCGTTGATCTTCTTGAACCCGTCCAGGTCCACAAACAACAACGACAACGGACGTCCACTTCGCACCGCCCGCTTGGCTTCCTTCCGCAGGACCTCATGCAGGTACCGGGAGTTGTACAACTGCGTCAGGTCATCGGTCACCGACAACGCCTCCGCACGCACCACCCGCAGCGCGTGCGCCAACGCAAACGACGCCGGTTCGACCAGTCGCGTCAACGCCGACCGCAGCGTCGGCGTCCATTTTGCCACTCGCCGCGAGCGGCCGTGGTCCACGCCCACCAACACCCCGACGATGGCGCCGTTGGCCACCAGAGGCCATCCGACCGCTGCCGCCTCGAGCGCTTCTCCAATTCTGGCATCTCCTGCCACCCGATCGGTGGCATAAGCGTCGCCCGTTTGCAAAACAACGTCGGCGATGGCTTCCACCGGCGCCTTGAGCGCGCTGTCGGTCTCATGCCCTGACAACCAGTGGACCTGCCCGTCCATCTCCACGGCCACGACCGACCATGACGCGAGGGGAATCCACGTGGCCACCCGCGCGACCAGCGCCGAGGCCACGGCTCCCGGATCGGTGGACTCATTCACCGCCCGGAGCAGGTCGCTCAGCACCTCCGCACGTTTGGCCGTCGCGACCAGCCGGGGCGTCGCCTTCTCCAGCCGATCGGCGAGGTCCACGGCCCCCGGTAGTCCAAGGGCGCGCTCCACTTCTGGCCACCGCAGGGGCACCGTCAGGTGGTGGCGGAAGCCCAGCGACCGCGACAGGTCGGCGAGATGCCGGTCTCCGACGGCCGCATACGAGGCGGCGGGCGCCTTGGCCAGGAGCGCAGACACCCTCCGTCGATCCAGGCCCGCATCGGCCGAAATCTCCCAGAGAATCCCGCCGGTTCCCTTCGGGGGTACCGACACGGCGCGCTGCCGGGTGATCGTCAAGGCAACCCGCCGCGCACGACGCAGGGGTGCGACGTGGTGCTCGACACTTTCCCCCGGTTGGCTCCGGTGAAACACCGCGAGTGTCACGGTCTCATTGGACTGAGTTGTCTGGCGTGCGGTTGACGCCCGCTGTCGTCGTCCCGGCATCGTAACGGCGTCCCTGAAAATTGGCCGAAACGGCCCGCCAAACCCCCGGACTATACCACGACGTGGCATAATACTTTCTTTTGGCAACGTTGGAGAGATCCCGACCATGACAATGCTCGATCGGATGCGCCGCCACAAAGCCTGGCTCAAATGGAGTCTCGCACTGGTGGTCGTTACTTTCATCCTGCTCTATGTGCCGTCCTTCATGGACCCCCTGGCCGGCACCGGCGCAAACCCCAATGACGCGGTCGCGACGGTCGACGGACGTCGCATCACGGTCGGCACCTTCCAGCGGCTGTATCAGCAGCAGATGATGCAGGTGCAGCAGGCCTACGGTGGCCAGCTCACCAACGACATGATCCAGCAGCTGGGCATCCCCCAGCGCGTGGTGCAGCAGATGATCGACGAGGAAGCCATGATCGCCGAGGCGGATCGCCTCGGTCTGGTGGTGACCGACGCGGAACTGCGCGAGCGGATCGTGCGCATGCCCGGCTTCCAGCAGGACGGGCAGTTCATCGGCGGCGAACGGTATCGCCAGGTGCTCCAGATGCAGCGCCCGCCCCTGCGTGAGAGCGAATTCGAGGAGCAGTTGCGCAAGAGCCTGCTCGCCGAAAAGCTGCAGGCGGCGATCACCGGCTGGGTCACCCTGCCCGAGAGCGACGTCGAGCAGGAATACCGCCAGCGCAACGAGAAGGTGAAGCGCGAGATGGCCGTGTTGATGGCGGACAACTTCCGCGCCGGCATCACCCCGACCGACGCCGAAATCAGCGCCCACTTCGGCGCCAATCCGGACACGTATCGCTCGCCTGAGAAACGACGCGTGCGGTTCATCAACATCGATCCCGAAACCCTGCGGGCGACCATGACCGTCACCCCCGCGGAAGTGGACGCGCGGTACCGCGAGAACATGTCGACGTTCAGCACGCCCGAACAAGTGCGCGCCAGCCATATCCTCTTCAAGACCGAAGGCACCGAAGGCAAGGACGAGGCCGTCGTGGAGAAGGCCGCGCAGGCCGTGCTCGCCCGTGTCGGCGCCGGTGAAGACTTCGCCGCCCTCGCCAAGCAGTTCTCCCAGGACAGCTCGGCTGCCAACGGGGGGGATCTCGACTTCACCGCGCGCGAAGGCTGGGTCAAACCCTTCTCCGACGCCGCGTTCGGGCAGGACGTTGGCGAGGTGAGTGGCCTGGTCAAGTCGGAGTTCGGCTTCCACATCATCAAGACCACCGACAAGCGCCCGCCCACCACCAGAACCCTGGCGGAAGTGCGCCCGCAGCTGGAAGATCAGATCAAGTTCGAGAAGGCGCAGACGGAAAGCCAGAAGATCGCGACCGACGCCGCGGGCCAGATCGACGATCCGTCAGACCTCGACCGCGTGGCACAGTCCAAGGGCCTGACCGTTGGCGACTCGGGTCTGTTCTCCCGCGACGAACCCCTCGCCGGTCTGGGCTTCGCACCGGCCGTGGCCGCCCAAGCCTTCACGATGGAACAGGGCAAGGTCTCCGGACAGCTCCGCACCAATCAGGGCTTCGCCTTCATCTCGCTGGTCGAGATTGCTGCGCCCGCCGTGCCGACACTTGACGCGGTCAAGGACCGGGTTCGCGACGACGTGGCGCGCCTGCAGGCCATCGAAGTGGCCAAGACCCGTGCCGCCACCCTCTCCCAGGCAGCTCAGCGTGGGTCCTTTGCCGCTGCGGCCAAGGCCGCCGGCGTGGAGATGAAGACGACCGAACTCATCACCCGTGGCTTTGCACTCCCCGACGTCGGGGTGAACACCGCGGTCGACGATGCCGTGTTTACGTTGACGCAGGGTCAGGTCTCAGCGCCGATTTCAACGCCCAACGCGGTGGTGGTGGCGAAGGTCGTGGAACGCGCCTCCACCACGCCGGAAGCGTTCGCCGCAGAGAAGACCCAGCTCACCAACGAACTCCTCCAGCGTCGTCGTCAGGAATTTTTCGCGTCGTACATGACGAAGGCGAAGACCAAGATGACGATTACGTTCAACGACGAGGCGCTCAGAACCCTCGTGGGACGCTAACAGTCCAGGGTCCGACAGGGTCCGGCAGGGTTCGGGGTTCGGGAAACGGGAAAGCCCCGGTGCGATGTAAATCGCGCCGGAGCTTTTTTTGTCCGTACCTTTGGCCTTTAGCCTTTAGCCTTTTAGCCCTTTACCGTTGCCCTTCCTACGGTTCGCGGAAAAAGACGTTCGGCATCAGGGTCAACGTCTCGCCGCGCCGGAACAGACGCAGCCGCGACGCGATCTCGTCGATCACGCGGAGTTCAGGACGTGGCGCCATCAGACCCAACGTGGCGCCCATCCCCAGGCCCAGCGGGTTGGACACGAGGTCGTAGAAGCTGCGCTTCGGCGGGTACACCACGAGGTTCACGCGTTCCTCGGGTTCAAACTTCGCGTGTTCCTTCGCCAATTCGATCGCGCGGTCGAGGCCACCAAGTTCGTCGACCAGTCCCAGCTCACGGGCCTGTCGCCCGGTCCACACACGGCCCTGGGCGATGGCATCGATGTCCTTCGGTGTGGACTCGCGGCCTTCGGCCACGCGACGCACGAACAACTCGTAAGTCGCCTGCATCTGCTCTTCCACTTTCGCGCGCTCAGCCGGTGAAAACGTCCGGAACGGCGAATAGATTTCCGCGTTTTGCCCGTCACTGACCGAGCCGGTCCCGATGCCCAGTTTGTCGAGGGCCCCCTGCACTACGAACTTGCCGGTGACCACACCGATGGAGCCGGTCAGGGTCCCCGGCTGCGCGACGATCGCATGCGCGGGCACGGCCATGTAGTAGCCGCCCGAGGCCGCCACGTCGCCCATCGACACAATCACAGGTTTCACGGCCCGCGTGAGCATGAGTTCGCGCCAGATCACCTCGGACGCGATGGCCGAACCGCCCGGGCTGTCCACGCGGATGACGATGGCGCGAATGGAACTGTCGGCACGCACGTTGCGGATCCACTCTACAAAGGTGTCGGAGCCGAGCACTGATCCGCCGGGGCCATCAAAGCTCGACGTGCCGCTGGCGATCGTGCCGACGGCGTAGAGCAAGGCGACTTTCGAGCCGCTGCTGTGTGACGGTGTGGACCGGACGTAATCGTCGCCATCAAAACGGCGTGTGCCCTGCACCGGCGGCGCATCGTCTATCTGGTCGTCGTAGACGATGTCGTCCACGAGGCCGGCGGCCTTGGCCTCCTCGGGCAGGAAGGGTCCTTCGTCGAGCGCGCGGCGGATTTCGTCCTCGGAACGGTTGCGTCCGGTCGCGATGGCGCGCACGAGCTGGTCGTACATGTCGCGATTGAGCGACTGCGACATCTCGCGGTGCGCAGGTGTGAATCCGCGCTCGGTGAACGTGTTGGAGGCGGTCTTGAAGTCCCCCATGTGGAGCATGTCGGGATAGACGCCGATCTTGTCGAACGCGCCGCGGAAGAAGACCTCGTAGGTGGCCAGCCCCGAGAGGTCGAGGGTGCCGGCCGGCATCATCAACACACGCTCGGCGGCCGAGGCCAGGTAGTACTCGCCAGCACCGCCGTATTCAAAGAAGACGACGAGCGACTTGCCGGAGGTGCGGAAGTGCGCGAGCGCGTCGTGCAGTTCCTGCAGTTGTCCCCACATGGCGCCGGTGGTCTGCGGGATGACGACCATGCCACGGATGCGCGGATCGGTGCGTGCGCGGTCGATGGTCTGGATGACCGTGCGCAGAGTCGGCTGGGCTGCCATGAGCGGCGAGAAGAGGCTCACCGACTCGATTTCCGGGAACGGCGCCGTGATTCGCAGGAACAACGTCGCGTTGGACGGGACGGTCGCGGCCGGGCGTGTTGGTGCCACCAGCAGGGCGCCAATGAGCACCAAGGCTGCGGAGGCCATCATGGCCAGGAAGATCAGAAACAGGACTAGGGCAACCCCTCGGCGAGCACTCACGCTTGGCAGTATATCCACACGCGGGATGGGCGGATGTGGAGATGGGGTGATGGGGCAATGGCGAGTTGCGATATAATCGCGTCTTCCGGTCCCGGTGGCCGGACCTGCCTGCAAGACCCTCTTCGTGCGGAAGTGGCGGAATTGGCAGACGCGCTAGCCTCAGGAGCTAGTCCTAGCAATAGGGTGGAGGTTCGAGTCCTCTCTTCCGCACCAATTTCACTGTCGATCGTGGTTCAGCGTTCTGGGTGCAGGGTGCCGGGGTCTGTTCTGGGGGCAGGGTTCTTGGTCTTGGTGCCATCACTCTGATTGCCGGCACTCTCGTTGACGCCCTGGCTGCCACGCTTCGGATCGGCGCCGCGGTTGCCGTCCACGTCGCCGGCCTGGCGGTTGTCACCCTGCGGCTCGGTGCCGATGTTTGGACGCTGATTCGGATTCGCCATGAGGATCTCCCGGGTCTGGCGAGCGGATACTCGCGCTGCCGTCAATTGCAAGACACCTGCCATGTCTGTCCTGCGCAATCGTGGGGATTGGAACAACCAATCGATCAGCGACACCACAGTGTGGCCCTCTCCATGCTCATTCTGCGCGCGGCGCAGTTGAGCCCTCTTGGGTTCTCGGGTTCACTCCCTGAGTGCGGCGACAGGGTCGATCCGCGCGGCGCGGCGCGCTGGGAGCCACGCGGCCACGGTGGCCGCGACGACGACTGTGGCGCCGACACTGATCAGCGTGTACGGATCGGTCGGTGTGACTTGAAAGAGGTTCCTCTCAAGGAGCGGCGCCGCGTATGCCGCGGCCAGGAGTCCGGCCCCAAGTCCCAGAAGCGCCGGCGTGAGCGTGCCGACCGCGACCGTGCGCACCACCTGGCCAGGCGTCGCCCCGCAGGCGACGCGCACAGCCAGCTCACGCGATCGTCGCGACACCGCCTGTGCCGACACACCGGCCACCCCCACAAGCGCAAGACCAAGGCCCAGCGCAGCAAGCAACGACAGCAGCGCCGTACGCTGCCGGGGTGTGCGCACGTTGTCGTCGAGCAGTGCCGTGCCCGGGCGCAGCCGCTCGACAATGACGCGCGGCCCGATCGACGCCGCGGCCGCGCGGAGATCCGCGATCGACGGACCGGCGCCGTCGGGTCTCAACAGAATCGACGGGGGCATGAACGAGTGCGGCACCAGCCACGTGTACGCGGCGGCCTCGGGACGCGAACGAGGTCCATCACCACGCATGTCCGCCACGACACCAATCACGGTGTGCGGCACGCGGCTCAAGTTGACGGTCTGGCCCACCGCCGTGGCCGTCCCGAAGAACGCGCGCGCGGCGGATGCGCTCAGGACCGCCACCGGGAGCCGTGCATCGCCCCACGACAGCAACCGGCCATCGACGATCCGTGCACCGACCGCCTCGAGAACACCCGGAGTCACTCCGATGGGGGTCGGGGGTTCAGGCTCCCCCGGCATCGTCGCAGCAAACAGCTTGAGAGCGGCCATCGGGACCCAGTCGCTGGCGCCGACGGCGTGCACACCCGGCACGGCCTGGAGTCGCTCCACCAGCGCGGGATAATACGCGGCCCACACCTCAGGAGCCGGGTCGAGCGGCGCGACCTCCAGCACCTGCACGGCCTCTGGATCAAATCCCAGATCAACCTGCAACATCTGATTGAGGCTTCTCAGCAACAGACCACCCCCCGCCAGCAGCACCACCGCCAGCGCCACTTGTGCAAACACCACGATCTGGCCAGGACGACGGAACCAGCCGCGTCGGAGATCGGGGATCCGCCCGTCGATCCACTCGCGAAGGTTGATGCCCGAGAGCCTCCACGCTGGACCGGCAGCCACGATCCACGCCACACCGATCCCGCACAGCAACGTCAGCCCTCCTGTGCGCAGGTCAATAGCCGGCGCCACATGCGGCGGAAACTCCAGCGGAAGAATCGCGAGCAACGCATCGAGTGACAGCACGGCGAGCACCAGGCCCAGCACCGACGCCGCCACCGCGAGCACCGTGGCATCGGTGAGTTGTTGCCGCACAAGGCGTCCACGCCCCGCACCAAGCGACGCACGCACCGCAAGCTCCTGACGACGGGATGCCCCTTCCGCAAAGACGAGGCCGGAGACGTTGACCCCGACCAGGATGACCAGCAACCCAATCCCGGCGCCGACCAACATGAGTGCATCCGTCGTGCTCTCCATGATGTCGCCGTAGAGCGGCGTTGCGACGATGCCCGTGACCGGCCCCAGCCGGTCATCCACGGGCAGTGCACGAACGGCGGCCTCGAGCGCCTGCCCTGCTCCCCGGATGTCGTAGCCCTTGTCACGCAGTGTCGCCACGTTGCCGAAGCGCCGATGCACCTGACGCTCGGCCTCGGAACGGCCGACACCGCGGCGTTGCCATTCCTCGATCCGCATCTCCAGATGAAAGGCCATCTCTTCGCGGATCTCGTCTGCGATGGCATCCCGTCGGAACAGCGCACGAATGCGTCTGAGCAGGGCCACAGGTCAGCTCTCCAGCACGCTCTGGACCGCCGCCGTGATGCGGGCCCAGCTCTGCGTCTCATCCGCGAGTTGCGCCTTGCCGGCTTTGGTGAGTTTGTAGAACCGGGCTCGGCGGCCCGTGTCGGTCACACCCCACTCCGACGACAGGGCCCCTCGGGCCTCCATGCGATACAGGGCCGGATACAACGACCCCTCCTCCACCTGCAGGACCTCGTTGGAGAGCTGTTCAAGCCGCAGGGCAATCGCGTACCCGTGCATCGGCCCGTGGTGCAGCGTTTTGAGCACGAGCATGTCGAGCGTGCCGTGTAACTGATCGCTGTTGGTGCCTGCTCCGCGTTTTGCCACCGGTGCCTCCCGGCCCAGACACTAAGAACGTCTAAGGCTTAGACATACTAATGGTGTGACGAGCGCTTGTCAATGGGGACGGGGGGCCCCGGCGATCCCGGCAGAGTGGATCTCCGGATTCCGCTCCCCCCCCGGGCCAAGGGCGTACACGCTCCGCGTCGCCGGCGATGACTCACGCACAGCACAAGAGCCGAGACGGGGTGATGTAACTTCCCGCCCGTTCGGCGATATACCTTCACGATGAACGACGTGGAGGCGCTCTACCGGCGACATGCCCCAGCCGTGTTCCGGTTCGCGCTGTCATTGTCAGGGAGTCGCGTGGCGGCAGAAGATCTCACATCCGAGACGTTTGTACGCCTGTGGACCGCGCGTGACCGGGTCGACTTATCGACAGTGATCGGGTATCTCTTCACGATCACACGTCACCTGTATTTGCAGGGTGTCGCGCGGGATCGACGTCGTGCGCCCATGGACGGCGATCCCATTGACGCGCGTCCCCTCCATGGCGACGTAGTTGAGGCCAGGTCGGAACTCGATGTGGTACTGGCAGATTTGCAGACACTGCCCGAGTCCGACCGCGCGGCACTCCTCATGCGCGCCCACGACAACATCCCGTACGTAGAGATTGCTGCCGCGCTACACATCAGCGTCGGCGCAGCAAAGGTGAAGGTGCACCGAGCCAGGCAGCGGCTGGCGGCCCTTCGAATCGCTCGTTCCACGGCCCGCATCCCGCGGGCCCCTGGTCCCAAAGGAGAATCCGAATGACGCTGACGCGCAATCTCGTACGAGATTTGTTACCCCTCTACGCGTCTGGAGAGGCCAGTGCCGAGACCCGGCAGGTGGTGGAGGATTGGCTGGCCACCGATCCCGTGCTGGCGGCAGAACTTGTGGCGCTCAGAGACGACCAGCCGGCGCCCGCCGTCAAGCGGGACCGATTGCTTGAGACTGAACGCGATGTCATCGACCAGACGCGCCATCTGCTGCGCCGCCGAGCCTTGTGGCTCTCCGCTGCGGGCCTCTGCACCGCGCTGGTGTTGTTGTCGCTGTATTACACGTACGAAGGGGTCCACTTCCCCCTGCAACGTTTTGCGGCGCTTGAATACGGTTCGGTGATCGCAGCTGTCGTCTTCTGGGCGTTGTTCTTCCGGACGGTGCGTCGCCTGCGTGTGGCCGGGCTGTAGATGTAGCCAACCGGTTTCGTGGGATAGGATGCCCTGCAGATTGAACCAATTCGTCGGCGTTTCGGCTTGGGTTCGCGACGTGCATTATGGTGCTCGTCAACTGAGACGGAGTCCGACTTTCACAATCGTCGCGCTCCTCACCTTGGGGCTGGGCCTCGGCATCAACACCGCCATATTCAGTGTGGCCCATGCCGTTGCGTTGCGCCCGCTGCCTTTTGCAGATGCAGATCGCTTGGTGGAGTTGCGGGGTGATCGGATCAATCCGCCGACGAGCTCGACAACTTTTCTGTCCACTGCGCAGCGTGACGACGCCTTGCGTGGGAGTCCGTCACTGGGCAGCTTTGCCTCCCACTCGCCGATCGTCGCGACCGTGACAGGGCAGGGGGAAGCCGAGAACGTCACGGGGCTCCAGGTATCTGCTGATTTTTTTGATACGTACGGTGTCCGGGCTCTCCTGGGGCGGACGATAGTGGCGGCAGATACATTGTCCAAGCAGCCCCAAGTGGTTGTCATCAGCCATGCATTGTGGCAACGGCGTTTCGGTGAAGATTTGGCGGTGGTGGGCAAGAACGCGTACCTGGCGGCCCAGCCGGCGAATCTATTTACGCCGTTCGTGCCGTCTGGGAGGCCCTTCGAAATCATCGGCGTGATGCCTCCGGAGAGGCAGTTCCCCATTGAGGGCGATATTTGGCTCCCGCTACCCGACGGCGCATATACCAGCGCAATGGGTTTGTCGCCGCGGGAGGTGAGGCGGATAGTGACGGTGGCGCGACTGGTGCCAGGGGGTGACCTGGCCAACGCGAACACGGAGTTGCAAGAAGTGGCCAGGCAACTTGAGGCCCGGTACCCAGACACTGATGCAGGCTGGCGGCTGAGGGCGATTCCCCTGAAGGAGGCGACAGCGGGTGAATTGGGTCGGGCGCTTCTTTTGCTGCTGGGCGCAGTTAGTATTGTCGTCCTCCTGGCGTGTGTGGGCATTAGTGCCTCATGGTCGCGAGAAACACGGCTCGTCAGCAGGAGATTGCCATCCGTGAGACGCTTGGCGCGAGCCGCGGGGCACTTGTTCGTCTGTTCCTTGCGGAGACCATACTGTTGGCCGTCCTAGCTGGCGCAGCGGGTGTCATTTTCGCCAACTGCACACTAACGACGTTGTGTCCCAGTTCCAGCCGGTGACTCCAGAGTTCTTCAATATTCTCGGCATCCCACTCAGAAAGGGCAGGCTCTTTGACGACCGAGATACCAGGACGACCCCCTTGGTCGCCGTCGTCAATGAGAGGCTGTCCAAACAGCTGTTCGAGGGTGACGCTCTGGGCCGAAAACTTAACCTTGCTCCAGCTGGTCGGCCAGACATACTGGAGGTCGTCGGTGTTGTGAGAGACATCAGGGACGTAGATCCATCTCGGCCACCACGGCCCACCTTCTACATGCCGTTTCAGCAAGCGAACTTCATTCCGCGAACGGTGTTGCTGATACGTGCCAGCGTTGACCCAAACAGCATTGTCAGAACGACCCGAGATGCGGTCTCGGCGGTCGACGAGAATGCACCGATGTTCGAGGTATTGCCACTTCGCGATGTGGTGTCGCGAAACTTGGCGGAGCCCAGATTCACGTCGTTTGTGTTCGGGCTGTTCGGCGCACTGAGTGTTGTCCTCGCTCTCATCGGTATCTATGGGCTTGTTTCATATTCAGTTGCCGATCGCCTGCCTGAATTCGGCGTTCGCCTTGCTCTCGGCGCTCAAAAAAAGGATGTGCTTCGGCAGATATTTACTGAAGGCGTCTACACCGTTGGTTGGGGACTCACGTTCGGTGTGGCGGCCGCCTTAGCCCTGGGGCGATTCCTCAGCAGTCGACTCTTTGATATTGCCTCATCGGACCTCGGCACCCATTTGGCGGTTGCGGCCCTATTGGTTGTGGTGTCCGCAGTCGGCTACTATGCGCCGGCCAGACGGGCGATGAGCGTAAGCCCGCTTGCCATTCTGAAGCGGGACTGACTTTCGGACAGCGGTCCGCCGACCTGAGGTTCCTCAATCCCACCGCCGCCTACCACTGGAAGGCAACGTGGGGCTCAGAGTTCGGGCTGCTGGCGCGGAAGGGCGGGATCAGCGGCAGCGAGATCTACAACCTGGGATTGTGCTCCAACGGCCACACCTACGCCCCACCCCGCCACTTCGCGTATCTGGGCTCCAACAACGGGCAGGGCGACCTCGAACCCGGCACTTTGCCGGGCGCAACCTATCGCAACGTCTGGATCGGCAATCGCCCGCGCCCGGAGTCGCTCGGTTCGGCGCTCACCGACATTCGGTAAGCGCCAAGGCTGACGGTACAATCCCACGCATGGTCGATCTGCTGGTGGTGGGTGCCGGTCCCGTGGGGCTCGCGTGCGCGATCGAAGCCCAGAGGCACGGACTCACCGCGAGGGTGCTCGACAAGGGGGCCCTCACCAACTCCATCCTGGGGTACCCCGCCCGCATGGAGTTTTTTTCGACGCCCGACCTGATCGAGATCGGGGATCACCCCTTCCCCATCCCTGGCTACAAACCCACGCGCGAAGACGCACTGGAGTACTACCGGATGGTCGCCACGCGTGAAGCCCTCGATGTGCGGCTCTACGAGACGATGTTCGAGTTGCACGGGAGCCAGGGCGCCTTCACCGTCACCACCAGTCGCGGCACCCATCAGGCCCGACACCTCGTCGTCGCGACCGGCTTCTTCGATCACCCCAATCGACTGTCGGTGCCCGGCGCGGACCTGCCGAAGGTCACGCACTACTACCGGGAAGCCTTTCCGTATGCGCGGCAACGGGTGGCGGTCATCGGCGCGAAGAACTCCGCAGCCAAGGCGGCGCTCGACTGCCACCGGCACGGCGCGTCGGTCACGCTGATCGTGCGCGCCCCCGCGCTGTCGGATCGGATCAAATACTGGATTCGTCCCGACCTCGACAACCGCATCAAGGAAGGCAGCATCACGGCGTGGTTCAACACCGGGGTGGAGGAGATCCGCGAGACGTCAGTGCTGGTGCGATCTGCGGAAGGCCTGCGCGAGATTCCGAACGACTGGGTGCTCGCGATGACCGGATATCAGCCCGACTTCAGCTTTCTCGAGCGTCTCGGGATCACGTTTGCCGACGACGGGTGCCGAACGCCGGTGTTTGATCCAGCGACGTTTGAAACCGCGCGCGCCGGTGTTTACATTGCGGGCACCGTGTGCGGCGGCCTGAACACCGGCCGCTGGTTCATCGAGAACGGCCGGTTCCACGCGCGCCAAATCGTGGCGCATCTGACCGGGCAGCACGCGCCGTCACCTCTCACTACCCACGGGCACTGGAAGACCGAGGAGTAGTCCTGATCCACCCGAGCATCGTGGCACCGGTCACCACGAGGCCCAGCAGGCCGAGGCCGATCACGATGACGTAGTAGGCGCGGTAGTCACGTCCAAAGAGAAGCGTGCCCTGATGCACGTCGAGCAGCCACTGGGCCTGCTCTGTGGTCCATCCGAACCACGCCTGCGTCAGACGGAACCCGATCCCAGTGAGCGCGGACGCGGCGAGCGGGATCATCAGCCCCAGACCCGCAATGCGATGCCAATGCCGCGGTCCCGTGGGCGCTTTTGAGCGCCGCGCAAACGCGGCGAGCCCGCTGCCAACCATAAACAACAGCCCAAGGCCCACCACCAGAACGTAAAACGGCGAAAACCACTCGCCCACCCAGGTGCCGTCGTGAATGGCACGGACGGCAATCCCGGTCTCATCGCTCATGCCGAACCACACGCGACCGACCCGATAGACCAACCCCGTCAGCGCAGAGAGCGCGAGGAACGGCAAGACGAGGCGGGCAACTTTTTTGTGTGCGAGTCGTGGAGTCATCGTGCAAAACAATACGTCATTGCGGCGTCAGCGACGACGGGCGCCTTCGCCGCGACTCCAGATGGCCGCACCGAGGCGGTTGAGCGAGGCCTCGGCCGGGTCGGAGTCGAGCCGCACGTTGCCGGGCGGACGCAGGAACGCGACCTGCGTCGCCTGCCGATCGAACGTGTTGGGTTCGGTGACCGCGTTCCGATTCATGACCGACGTGAGGAGCGTCACATGGGTGTATCCCAGCGCGTGCCCCAGTTCGTGTGCCCGCAGGGACCGTCTCGTGGCGGTGCCGGATCGATCGAAGTCGCGATCGAGCATGATCGTGCCGCCGATGACGGTGCCGTCAGTACGGAACTGCCAGCGCGAATAGCCCCAATACCCGGTGGCCGCCGTCAGGCCCGCATAGCGGGCGACCGTGATCATCCCGGTGTTGAGGACCTGCATGCGCCCATCGACCTCGACTGTTTCGCGGGTGATCCCCGCAAACGACGCAAACGTATTACCCGTCAGCTGCGGCAGCGCCCAGCTGAGATCCGCCTCCAATCCCAGGCGATCGTCATCGGACATCACCTCATCGATCGCGGCCGCATCCGACTGAGTGACCGCGATGAATTGCAGCGTGCGTGTCTGCACCCGCAGCGGCGGCGCGGACGTCCACCGCTGCAAACGGGGCGCGCGCAACAGTTCGTCGTACGCGTCAAGATGAAACGTCGACGGGATCATCGAGACCGCAATCTCGTTGCCGGGAATTTTCATGGCAACCGTGCGCGTCACGTACCCTGCGCGTGTGAACGTCACCGCGCGCGCCGAGACACTGCCGGCCGCCGCACCAACGGTCATGGTCCCGGCCGTCGAGGACGCCGTGCCCGACACGCCGTCGCCGGTCGCTGTGACGCCACTCACGGTCGATGCGGTGATGGCGTCGATCACCCGGACGGCCGTCGAGAAGGCGGCGGGTGTGGATGGCCCGGGCGTGGTCGGCCCGCTGCTCCTGCTGCAGCCGAGGGCGCCGCACACGAGCCACAGGCCCAGCAGTCGTCGCGTCACACGTGTCGCGACAGCCACAGTCCCGCTCCGGTCGCCAGGATGGCTCCTGCCACCTGCGCAACCACACTCACCAACGCCGTCATCGCGCTGCCGGCCTGCACCAGTCGCACCGTCTCAAGCGAAAACGCCGAAAAAGTCGTGAACCCGCCGCAGACACCGACGATCAGCAACAAGTGCGCGGCGTGGGGGGCTCCAAGCTCACGGGCGGTCAGGAGTCCGGCCAGAAAGCCCACGGCCAGGCCGCCCACAACGTTCACCGTCGCGGTGCCAATCGGAAACGGTCCGGGCACAAGCCGATGCATCAACGCAGTGACGCCGTACCGCGCCAGCGCCCCCAGTGCTCCCCCGACCGCCACCGCCACCAGATTCATTGCCTCATTGCCTCATTTCTTAAGGGAGGGTATCAAATAAACTGGAGCGCATGACCTCGCGTCCTCCTCTCGTGATTGGCGTTGCCGGCGGGTCCGGTTCCGGCAAAACCACCGTCGTGCGCAACATCATCGAGGCCCTGGGAGACGGACACGTCTCGGTCCTGGAACACGACCACTATTACCGCGATCATCCACAGCTGCGCCTGGAAGACCGCGCCGCGCTCAACTACGACCATCCGGACTCGCTTGAGACGGACCTGCTCGTAAAACACGTGGAAGCCCTGCGCGCCGGCCGGCCGGTGGAGATGCCGACCTACGACTTCGCGCGGCACGCCCGGCGGACCGTCACCGAGACGGTGCTGCCCCGCACGGCCATCATCGTCGAGGGCATCCTCATCTTCACCGACGCCGCGCTGCGCCAGCTCATGGACGTCAAGGTGTTTGTGGACACCGACAGTGACATGCGGTTCATTCGGCGGTTGCAGCGCGACATCACCGAACGTGGTCGAACCGTCGAGTCGGTCATCGACCAATACCTCTCCACGGTCAAACCCATGCACCTGGAGTTTGCCGAACCCAGCAAACGTTACGCCGATGTGATCATCCCGTCCGGCGGCCACAACGTCGTCGCCATCGACATGTTGCTGACCCTGATCCGGAGCATGGCGAAATAGTCCAGAAGGCGAAAGGGAAAAGGCGAAAGGGCAAAGGTACGGCCCGTCGTGTTCCGTACCTTTGGCCTTTGGCCTTTGGCCTTTGGCCTTTGGCCTTTCGCCTTTCGCCTTTCGCCTTTCGCCTTTCGCCTTTCGCCTTTCGCCTTTCGCCTTTAGCCTTTAGCCTTTGACCTTCTAGTACTAC
>ENA-ORBV01002594-ORBV01002594.1-microbial-mat-metagenome-genome-assembly--contig:-NODE-2594-length-37923-cov-12.940390_pt1 | contig 37923 bp, 29 predicted proteins | sample MGYA00237777_ERZ505514 | MGnify/ENA primary metagenome ERZ505514 (study PRJEB26160, sample SAMN06269048) | microbial mat metagenome | isolation source: Oligotrophic lake microbial mat | place... | reverse complement strand
CTCCAATCTGCCGTGGGGCTGGCTGCGGAATGCCGCCGCGGCGGCATTCCGCAGCCAGCCCCACGGCAGATTGGAGTAGTGCAGCATCAGCGCGGCCCAACCGGTGAGGATGAGCAGCACAGCGCACGCAGCAGCAAGACCGACACCGCCAAGAACTTTTCGGGCCATGCGCGGAACTTACCCGAAGTCGAACTCAGCCGCCCGCGCTGCCCTCACCGCCCGGCAGCGTCATCGACCAGGGGTTGAGGTAGGTGTCGATGTCCTCGCGGGTGATCGACTTGCCACTGACATCTTTCGTGCCGACGACGGTTTCGTAGGCGAGCTGGCGGACCGTCTTGCCTTCCTTGAAGGCGTCCTTGGCGAGGGCTGCGGACTTGTCGTAACCGATGACCGGAACCAGGCTGGTACACATCGCTAGCGAGCCTTCGATCAGGCCCTTGCACCGCTCGAGGTCGGGCGTGAGACCGCCGGTTCCTTCGGGGCCATCGAGGAGATTGTCGGTGAAGACGTGGCAGGAACGCGCGAGCAGGTGCGCGGAGTCGAGCAGGTTCGCGGCCATCATCGGCATGGCCACGTTGAGATCGAGGAGCGAGCCAATGCCGCCCATGCCGCCAAGGAAGACGGCCGTGTCGTTACCGATGACCTGGCACGCGGCCATGATGACGGCCTCGCAGATGACGGGGTTCACCTTGCCGGGCATGATCGAGGAGCCGGGCTGCACGGCGGGGAGCACCAGTTCGCCGATGCCGCAGCGCGGACCGGAGCCGAGCCAGCGGATGTCGTTGGCGATCTTGGTCAGGCTGACGGCGATGGTGCGGAGATGGGCGGAGGCTTCGACGAAGGCGTCCTTGGCGTGCTGGGCCTCGAAGTGGTTGACGGCCTCGCGGAAGTGGATGCCGGTTCGCTGCGTGAGTTCCGCCGCGACGAGCGAGCCGAACTGCTCGTGGGCGTTGATGCCGGTGCCGACGGCGGTGCCGCCGAGGGCGAGCTCGGACAGCGTGTGCAGGGCGCGGTGGAGGCGCTCCTCGGCGTGGCGCATCTGCGAGGCGTAGCCGGAGAACTCCTGCCCGAGACGAATGGGCGTGGCATCGGCGAGGTGGGTGCGGCCGATCTTGACGACCTTGTCCCACTGCTCGGCTTTGCGCTCGAGGGATTCGGCGATCTTCTTGACGGCGGGGAGGAGGTCGTTGTGGATGCTGATGGCCGCGGCGAGGTGCATCGCGGTGGGGAAGGTGTCGTTGGAAGACTGACCCATGTTGACGTGGTCGTTGGGGTGGACGCCGCCGAGTTTGATCCATTCAGGATCTTTCGAGCGGCCAATGGGCTGGTGGGCGCGGACACAGACGAGGTTGGCGATGACCTCGTTGGCGTTCATGTTGGTGGAGGTGCCCGAGCCGGTCTGGAAGATGTCGACCGGAAAATGCGTCGCAAGTCCGCCGAAGGCGGGGAGGCCGTCCTGAATCTCGCGGCAGGCTTCGATGATCGCGTTGGTGCGGGCGAGATCGAGGCGGCCGAGCTTGTTGTTGACGGTGGCGCACGCGGCCTTGAGCAGGCCATACGCCTTGATGATCCCCTCGGAGACGGGCCGGCCGGACATGGGAAAGTTCAACACCGCGCGCTGGGTGGAGGCGCCGAAGAGCGCGGAGGCGGGGACCTCCATGGGGCCCATGGTGTCTTTTTCGGTGCGGGTCTTGGCGGTGGTGGTGGTCATGGTGTGAGGATAGGGAGGAGGAGCCTCGCGCAGAGGCGCCGACCAGAGTTGGGAGATGACGGAAGGGATTTGGATCGAGGCGGCAGTTCTTCGCGCCTCTGCGCCTCTGCGCGAGATCTGCTTACCTCGCAAACTCAACCGCTCGCGTCTCGCGGAGCACCGTGACGCGGATCTCGCCGGGGAAGGTCATCTCCTCGCTGACGCGCTTGGCAATGTTGAAAGCGATGAGCTGGGCCTCATCATCGCCGACGCGCTTGGCATCGACCATCACGCGGACCTCGCGGCCGGCCTGGATGGCGAAGGCCTCGGTCACGCCGGGCTGCTTGAGAGCGATGTCCTGGAGCTCGTTGAGGCGCTGGATGTACTTCTCCATGCTCTCGCGGCGTGCGCCGGGGCGAGCGGAGGAGACAGCATCCGCCGCCATGATGATGGGCGTGTAGAACGTCGTCGAGGGGATGTCGGCATGGTGGCCGCCGATGACGTTGAGGATCGGCTCCTTCTCGCCGTACTGCTTGGCGAAGTCCATGCCGATCTTCGGGTGGCCGCCTTCCATCTCGTGGTCCATGGCCTTGCCGATGTCGTGGAGAAAACCGGCGCGGCGGGCGATGTTGCCATCGAGCCCGAGTTGCTCGGCGATGATCTGCGAGAGGTAGGCGACTTCCATCGAGTGGCGCAGGACGTTCTGGCCGTACGAGGTTCGGAAGCTGAGCTTGCCCATCGCTTCGACGACTTTGGGATGCAGGCCGCGGAGGTTGACTTCGAGGACAGCATCTTTGCCCGCCTTGAGGACGCGCTCGTTCATCTCGCTCTTGACCTTCTCGACGACTTCCTCGATGCGGGAGGGGTGCATGCGGCCGTCGGCGATGAGGCGGTTGAGAGACTCGACGGCGATTGCCTGGCGGATCTTGTCGAAGCAGGAGACGACGATGACGCCGGGCGTGTCGTCGACGATGATGTCGACGCCGGTGGCCTTCTCGATGGCCCGGATGTTGCGACCCTCGCGACCGATGATGCGGCCCTTCATGTCATCTGACGGGATGGGGACAGCGCGGACGGTGGCCTCGGCGGTGTGCTCGGTGGCGTAACGCTGGACGGCCATCAGGGTGATTTCCTGGGCCTTGGTCTTGGCTTCGAGCTGCGCCTCTTCGACGATCTTGTGCACGACCTTGGCCATCTCGAGGCGGGACTCATCCTCGACACGGACCAGCAACTCGCGGCGGGCCTCATCGACGGACATCCCTGCGAGGTGCAGAAGCTTGTCCTTCTGCTGCTGGAGGACGACCTCGACCTCCTCGTTCCGTTTGGCGAGGAGGGCATCTCGTTCCTTGAGCTGTTCCTGCTGCTTGGTGAGATGCTCTTCCTTGGCCGTGAGAGTGTCGAGCTTCTTGTCGAGGAGGTCCTCGCGCTTGGTCAAGCGCTTCTCGCCCTCGCGGAGCTCCTTCCGCCCTTCCTCAAGTTCCGCATCCAGCGCGGCTCGCTTGTCGAGCGACAGCTTCTCGGCTTCGACTCGCGAACGCTCAACTATTGCCCGCGCCTCATCCTTCGCCTTGTCCTCGGTCTGGCGGGCCTGCTCGCGAGCAGCGGCGAGGGTTTGTCCGCGCATCGCGCCGAGGATGAAAAAGCCAACGATGAACCCGAGGACGAGTGCACCGGCGGCGATGCCAGCGACGGCACCGGTGCCGAGCTCGGCGAGTGTGAGGAAGAGTGAACCGTCCATGCGACCGTCCTTTCGGACGCGCGGCGATCATGCCGGCGCGTCGGTGTGGGTCGGCTGGCACGGGAAGTGGAGACCGAAGACCCGTGGCCGGTGAGGGCGACGGGCTCTGGCTGCTCGGCAGCAGATCGGGATGCTCAGTCCGCGGGTTGGATCAGGTTGAACGCCGCAAAGGACGATCGCGCATGCAGATGAGATGCAGGTTTGGTCGTTGCGGTCTGAACTTCAGGGGCCCTCTGATCTGCGGCAAGGTGTGAATCACGAATCACGCTGAGCAATCTCGATCTATGCCGGACGGCACGCCCACGAGGGGTCGCACAATCCGGGCGAAGCCCCTGGCAATCCGACCGTGCGGCCACTGAAAGGGCCGCGCGGGAGGGACCACTGGGGGCCGCGCTGAACAGCCGGATGGTCCCCCGGAAACTCCGGAGCCAACCGACAGTGAACAAGCCCGGCGGCATGACCGCCGGGATAAGCATGATTTAACCAGATCGTTGCCGAACGGTCAAGCGACTCGGACGGATGATCTTGCCTGGCGACGCTGGATTTCGTCCATGTACTGGGCGAACAGTTCCGCAACAAACTGGCGATGTGCCGGGTTTGCGGCGAAATCGAAGGCGACGCCAAGGTAGAGAGATTGGCTCGAATCCATGTGGGTATGGGCGATTCTGCCCGTTACAGCCACCGGTTCAGGGATGATCGGCCTCAGGTCCATCCGGAGCCAGAGGAATGCCCGGCTGGTGGCGGTCTGAATGTCCTCGTGCTTGATCATGAGTCCCAAACCGCCACCGGAAATGTTCAGCAGACTGCCGGTAAACGCCGGGCCGACCTCCGGAAGGATGAGAGATTGGGGCAGGTCGCCCTCGGTACGAGGGGCAGAACCGCCCTCCATGGCGTCGACGATCCGGACACGATTCGCGGTCTCCGCGGCGACAACACTCAGCGGATCAAAGAGCGGCCACGACTGGACCTGGGGCAGATGGAGTTCCGCCGTAGAGATTCGGAAGAAGCTCCGGCGGGTGCAGCGCTCGACCTTGTCGGGCATGGTAAGAATGAGCTGGCTGGGATGCCCTGCGGGCCCGGGCTTCGCAGCGATTGTCCGGGTGAGGAACATCCAGCGGTTCTGGCCAATGGTCATCGCGCCGACGAGTTCAATGCCGGGACGGAGGGGGACTGCATCCCCGAACGCCGCGGGGGATTCGATGGCGATCGCGTCGTCGTTGATTCCGACGATCTTGACGCGCCAGACGATATCACTACCGGGTTCAGCGGCCGGAGCAGCATCGGGGGCGGGACGGATGGAAATCTCCAGCGCACCGCCGCGCTCGTACAGCTTGTAAAGCTGGTCTTTCCACTGCTCGGTACGTGATCGTGAGGCCGGCACAGATAGGTCCTCTCGGATCGGTCTTCTGGTCGAAGGATCTCTGCCGCACATGCGGCGTTGGATTTGTATGGCCATCGCACCCGAACGTTGGATCCGTGGGGGTGGAGCCTTCCCGAAAGCCGACGCGACCGTGGCGCAGGCACAGGAACCAAGAGAGAATCGGTTGCGGTTACCCGGCTGGTGAGCGAGGTCAGCGATCGCCGGTTGGGCCTGGTGCGGTTGTGGGGGATTTGCGGACGGAAACTGTCTCGATGACGCGGAGGGCGGCCGCGGCATCGGCAAGATCGGCGTCCGATAGCTTGCGACGGGCAAAGCGCAGGGTGTAATAGTGCCGGGCGATGGTGGCGAAGGAAGCGGCGATCTCGGGGTTTCGTCGGCGGATAAAGCGCGCATGATCGAGCGGTGAGCGGGAGCGCGGTTTCTCTGCCCCGGCGCGGCGCATGACTTTGAGCGCGCGGCGGTAGAAGCCGGATTGCGACAGAAGCCCTCGCAGCTCCGGATCCAGGTCGCCGTGGGCGAGCCGGCGGAAGAGCACGGAACGGCGCTTGCGCCAGATGATCCAGATCGTGAGGGTGATCAAGACTGTGAGGCCAACCCACCAGCTCACGAGTCGGAAGAACTCGGCCCCAACGCCTATCTCACCGGGCATCCCGATGAACCGCCAGAGTTGCACCCACGCGTCCTGGAGGCTGGCAGCGAACTCGGAGAAGCCGCGACGGTTTTGTGCTTCACCGCCGAGCATCCGGGTTTGCCGGGAACGATCAAACCCGATGATCGACTCGTTCCAGTTGAACTCAAGCAGCTCGTAGAGTGAACGGATTCGGCTGAGCAGGCCGGTCGGGGGGCGGTGGATCCGCTCGATATCACCCGGGGGCGATGGATCGAGCGTGATCCATCGGCCCTGTCCCACGCAGACTTCCACCCATGCGTGCGCGTTTGACTCACGAACGGTGTACTGGCTGGTGAAGGGGCTGAAGTCAGTCGCCACGTAGCCCAGAACAAGTCTGGCCGGGATGTCTGCGCTCTGGCACATGGCGACCATCGCGGAGGCGAAGTACTCGCAGTGGCCGCGCTTGGTGTCAAAGAGGAACATCTGGATCGGGTCCTGGCCCTCTTTGGGCGCAACCATCTCGAGTGTGTAGGCGAAGTTCCGCTGAAGGTGGTCGCGGATCTGCGTGGCATCGCGCCTTCGTCGGAAAGAGCGCTGAGCCTCATCGAGCTGCTCATCCGGCTCCGAACCGGTGGCGGCGAGGTCATCGAGAAGGGTGCGAGTAAAGTCGGCGATCGGTCCCTGCCGGAATGTGGTGGGCACGCGCGGCTCATATCCGGCGGAGCTGAGATCGTTGGGCAGCGAAGCCACGGTGTACTCGCCGCGACCGGCGGACCGGTTTTTGCCGGCGCGCCGCATGGAGAGGTCGATGGGTGAACGCTTCAACCCGCTTTCTGAGGCGGAGGAAATCCAGACGGGACGCCAAACATGGAAGAAATAGTCCTCTCCCTCGCGACGAGCGCCCCGGGGAATGATGTGCTGAATCGTCAAGGTGCGATCCGTCACTCCGGGCCCGAGCGCGACTTGTTCCCCGGCTGAAACGGATTCGGTTCGCACTACGCTGATATCGAGCTCGCTGACCCATTGTCCGCGATCGAGATAGAGGTCTCGAACCGCACCGCGCAGGTAGACAGGTCGGGATGAGTCGCCGATGTTGAGCCCGTCGCCATCGGTCACGCTCAGATCGAGCACCGGTATCTGCGATGCGTTGAGGAAGCCGCTTGCGCCAAGACGAGCGTCATCGGTGAAGCCGATCTGGGCCTGCCCGGGCTTGCCGAGCGCACCGAGGAGGTCGCTGCCGATGCCGCGGGGCGTGAGGATGAAGACCCCGGCGGCGAGTGCGCACGCGGCAAGCACGCTCATACCCACGACGCGCCGAAGCTGATGGAAGAGGGTGCGCGCGGTGATGGCGGCGTGGGCGATGCCGGTGGTGCTTGCGCTGTTGATCTCCGTGAGCATTGCGGAGGTGACAATGAGCGGGGTGTAGACCGTGAGGGCGATGCCCAGCGGCAGCGAGTTGCTCGTGAGGATCGCGGCGATGACCCCGAAGAGGCTCAGACCGAGGAGTTGGGCCTCATCGCGCGCGGTGCGGCGGTCCACGAGCTTGACGAGCTGGACGTGTACGAGGAACGTGCCCAGTGTAGAGACCAGCGGACGCTGGCCATCACGGAAGATCGAAGCCTGCAGGAAAGCGTTGAGGATCGCAAGGAAGACGAGGATGTTCACTGCCGCGCGAGGGAGTGCCCAGGGCCGGGGACTCTGGGCAAACTTCTCAGGATCGGGGCGGCCTGCGATGTAGCCGATCAGGGAACCGATCATGCCCAGGGCCAGCAGCCCCCAGGCCTCATCCGCGATGGTGAAGGAGAAGATGCCCACGGCGATGGTCAGGCAGATGATCAGGTTGACCCGCGCGGTGATGATCATGCGGTCACCTGCTGCGTGGGCGGAGACTCAAGCCCGATCGTGGTGAGGTGGACCACCCGGTCGCTGCCCGGGCCATAGGAACGATCTGCCGCGCCGGCATGGATCGCGGCGATGATCGACCCGGGGGCCGCGGCCGCGGCGGGAAATCTGCCGGCTTCGGGATGCGCATCGAGCGCGGAAAGGTCGAGCACGCCGAGTTCGCGGGCGATGGTGAGCATGTGGGCAGGGCCGGGCATGGGGCGGAGCATGACCGAGGCGCGCGGCACGGCGATGGCGACACTGAGCCCCTGCTCAAGACTTTGGGCGGCGAGACCGACGGCAAGCGAGATTGCCAGCTCATTGTCGACAGCAGCAGACTTGCCGGGGATGAGCCGGAGAACGATCCAGAGGCGCGCGGGCGCGGGCGAGGCATTCTGCTTGACGAGCAGGGAGCCACCCCCTCCACCACCTCCTCCCCAGCCGCCGCCTTCGCCCGATTGGGACTCGGGCGTGTCCATGTGCATACGTTTGGCCGAGGCACGCCACGCGATGCTGCGCAGACTGTCGCCGGGGATGTACTCGCGGAGCGCGAAGAACTCATCGCCCGGGCCCTGGCGGCGCGAGGCGATCGCGGCATCGCCGGTGCGGCCGAGAAGGTCGGCGGCGTTGCCAGGCGGCGGAATGAGCGCGGGGGTGATGACCGCTTCTTCCGGGACCAGGAACTCGACCGTTTTGCGGATGAGGCCGAAGGGGAAGGTGGAGATGAGACGCACACCGATGAGGCGGACGCGGCCGCGGCGGAGCGTGGGGATGTCGACGCGGGCGGTGACCGCCTCGCCGGGCGCGACGTGGGGGACGAAGACCGCGGGGCGCTGGATATGGGCGGTCCAAGGCTCGGCTTTGGCCTCGCCTCCCCCACTGCCGCCTATTGAGCCGGGGCGGCGGGGCCACCAGGTTCGCGAAGGTGGTACTTCCTCCAGCCGCATGGCGAACGCGGGGACCCAGCGGTTGCGGTTGCGGATGGTATAGGCCAGGGCGAGCTTGTCGCCGGCGCGGGCATCGGCGAGTGCGCGGCGTTCGATCTCGATGCCCATGAGCATGGTGCCGGAAAGAACGCCGGAGACGACCATCGCCGAGAGCGAAAGGCCGAAGGCCCAGAAGAGCAGGTTGTTCTGGCTGTTGAACGCGCCGATGGCGATGAAGACCGTGACGAGCATGTAGATGTAGGCGGGGAATCGGAGGCGGTAGCGGCGGCGGACCTTGGGCGGGGGCTTCTTGGCGAAGTGAGCGGACCGGGGTTTACGTGGCGCGCGGGGCATTGGACCAACAACGCTACGCGGGCGGAGACGGGAGGGTTTGATGCTCCCGGCGCAACCTTAGCGGTTGCTCTGCACATGGGGCCACGGCAGCGGCCGATCGGGCTTCAGCCGCAGTGTGCTCTTGAGCGAGAGACCGCGGCCGAGCGGCACTGTCAGCGGGTGGAGGGGGACTGCGGATCACCGCGCGTAGTCGGGCTCGTTACGATATCTCCACTTGATGTTGCAGCCGAGGCTGGGCATCTGTCGCTCGGGGGGCGAGGCAACGGGACGCAGCACGAGCTCGATCGCGTTTCGGAGGTCTTTGCCTGTGGAGGTCATGCCGCTGCGCGGGCGGGTGTCATCGAGCTGGCCGCGGTAGAAGAGTTTGCCCGCGGCATCAAAGAGGAAGAAATCGGGCGTGCACGCGGCCTTGTAGGACTTGGCAACCGCCTGATCTTCATCGAAGAGATACGGGAATGTGTACCCGGCTTCGGCGGCCTCCTGCTTCATCAGCGGGGGCGCATCATCGGGGTAGGACTGGATGTCGTTGGAGCTGATACCCACGAAGCCGACGCCTTTGGGCGAATAGTCGCGTGCGAGCTGCGCGAGCTGGTCGCGGACGTGCTTGACGTAGGGGCAGTGGTTGCAGATGAACATGATGACCATCGCCTTCTTGCCCTTGGCGAGGTCCGAGGAGCGCATGGACTTGCCGGAGACGGCATCGGTCAGCATGAAGCCCGGCATGTTGGTGCCGAGGGGAAGCATGGTCGAGGCGGTCGCGGCCATGGGGGCACTCCTGCGGGGTGTGGTGGAAGGGATGGGATCGGCCGGATGGGGTTGAGCCGTGCAGAATCGGCAGTCAAGTTCGGCGATTCAGCGCATGAACCTGCGATGCGTGGGAGCAACGGGGTCGACAGGGCGTGACACAGCCTGCCTCAAAGCAGGCGTCTGTGGCGCGGCACTCATTGCGCAAACGTCAGATTGCTTCGGCCTCGCGGGCAACCACTTCGCGGAAGAGCGCGGCGAGCTTCGCGGTCATCGCGCCGGGCGTGCCATCGCCGATCGCGCGCCCGTCGAGCGTGGTCACGGGCGCGAGTTCGCCCATCGTGCCTGTGCAAAACACTTCGCGGGCGCGGTAGAACTCCGTTAGCGAGAGGTCGCGTACATCCACTGCGATGCCGTTGGCGGCACAGAGATCCAGCACGACCTGGCGGGTGATGCCCTCGGGGCAGGCGAGACACTGCGGCGTGAGCAGGCGACCGTGGACATCAACTGCGAAGAGGTGTGTCGCGTTGGTCTCGGCGACAAACCCGCGAGAGTCAAGCATCACGGCATCATCGGCGCCCGCGGCGTTCGCTTCGATCTTTGCGAGGATGGACTGGATGAGATTGCAGTGGTGGATCTTGGGGTCGAGCATGTCGGGCGCGAATCGGCGCACCGAACTGGTGATGAGACTGAGGCCGGAGGTGTCGTAGACGGGGGCCTTGTGCTCGGCGAGAACGATGAGCGTGGGGCCGGATTGGTTCAGGCGGGGGTCCATTCCGCTGGTGACTTTGACACCACGGGTGAGCGTGAGGCGGATGTGCACGGAGTCGCGCATGTTGTTCGCGGCGAGCGTTTCGCGGATGGCGGCGCGGATTGAATCGTGAGAAGGGATCTGCGCAAAGGCGAGTGCGAGCGCGGAGGAACGGAGACGGTCGAGGTGGGCGATAAGACGGAAGATGCGGCCGGAGTAGACGCGGAGGCCCTCCCACACGGCATCGCCGCCCTGGACGGAGGAATCGAACGGGCTGATCGCCGCGGCATCGCGGTGTACAAGCTTGCCGTTGATGCTGATGAGGATGTCGCGATTGGCGGCGTTGAACTTCTGGAGCACGGGAGTCTCGATGTGGGGCTAGCGAAGGCGGACGGAGTGGAGCTTGCTGTAGTACGGAAGGCACTGCGAAAGGAGGGGTTCGTGGCGCTGTTCGAGGCGGTCTGTCCGGGGTGAGTAGGGCTCAAAGCCCGTGCTGGCGTGAACGGCGGAGTACCAGTGCCGGGCCCAGATGCCATCGGTGTCGCGCGGGCCGGAGGGCCAAGAGAGCATGGCCTCATCGAAGGGGATCGCGAGCGCGGCACAGAGCGTGGTCATCGCGGCGCGTGGATCGGTGAGGACATCGTGGGCATCGATGACGATGGGCGTGCGACCCGCAGCGTCGCGGAGATGATCAAAGAGCTCGGCTTGCTGCGCGAGCCCGGTATCGGGCAGGCCTGCCTCGGGATAAACCTTCAGCAGCGACGGAAGCATCTCGCGTGGATCGCGGATGAGGAAGATGTTGGTGAGATTGTGCACCCATGCGCGATCCATGCCGGGAAGCAGATGGTGGGACATGTGCTTCTGGTACCAGATGGCTTTCTCTGACGGGATCGCCGTGGTCAGGTGGCGGATGACCCGGTCGGCATCGGTGTTGTGCCGGGCAATGACCTCATCCCGGCCGGGGTGGTTGAGGCCCGTGACCTTCAGGTAATGGGCGTAGAGCGGCTCATCGCTCACAGCGGTGTCGGGGCGATTGCCCCAGGAGCGCATCATGGCGGTCGAGATGTTGCGCGGGCCGGACCAGACGGCCAGCCGCAGCAGGGATTGAGCCATGCGTGCAGCATACCCGCAGCCGGGTTACGATGGCTCACCATGGCGGCACAGGTCATCGACGGCAAGGCATTGGCAAAGAAGCACCGCGAGGGGATCGCAAGTCGCGCGGCGAAGCTGCGCGAGACAGGGAGGCCGGTCCGGCTCGATGCCCTGCTGGTCGGCTCCGAGGACGACGCGGCGCATCAGTATGCGGACAGCCAGGCCAGGACCTGCCGCGAGCTGGGGATTGACTACGTGCTGCACTCGCTGCCGTCAGGGGCGGGGTATGACGATATCGCGGGGCGTGTATTGCTTCTGAACACCAAGGATGAGGTGTCGGCGATCATGGTGCACCTGCCGCTGCCGGAGGCGGTGGATGCGTATTCGGTGCAGAAGCTGATCGCGCCGGAGAAGGATGTTGAGGGTGTCAACCCTTCCAACATCGGCAACGTGGTGTACGGCCGGTCATCGCTCGCGCCGTGCACCGCACTGGCGGTGATCAAGATGATCGAGCACACGGGGATTGGCACCGGCGGACTGCGCGGGAAGCTGGCGGTGGTGGTCGGGGCCTCGAACCACGTGGGCAAGCCGATCGCCGTCTTGCTGATGCGGATGGATGCGACCGTGGTGAGTTGCAATAAATGGTCACCGGCACTGGGGGAACTGGCGCGCCGGGCGGATGTGCTGGTCGCCGCGGCGGGCGTGCCGGAGCTGATCACGCGGGACATGGTGAAGCAGGGCGCGATCGTCATCGATGTCGGCGTGAACCGTGTCGCGGGGGCGGATGGCAAGATGAAGACGGTGGGTGATGTCGCGTATGAGGCGGTCGGCGGGTTTGATGGCCAGCCCGCGAGCCATGCAGGGTGGATCAGCCCGGTGCCCGGGGGCGTTGGGCCGATGACGGTGGCGATGCTGCTGCTAAATGTGGTGGAGGCGGCAGAGCGGGCGGTGGGTGTGCGGAGCTAGGCTCGCGCGCAGCCGCGGAGACGCCAATACAAATCGGCCACGGATTGCACGGATGGGGACGGATCCAAGACAGCAGGATCGGAAAGAGATGTGCGCGGAGAAGAGCGGAGGGATAGAGCCCGCCACAGATCGGCCCAGAAGAGCCCAGATGAAGGCGTTGAGTTCGGGATGACAGTGGCGTCCGTCTTCTGCCAAGAACCTGGCCTGGCGAAGATGCAAACAAAGAGCCGAGGCTATCCCCAACCAGTTCTCCGCTCTTGTGTTCCTCTGCGGCTCGGCGACTCTGCGTGAGACTGTTCGACGAATTACTTCCGCCTCAGCCAGCCGTCGGGATGGTGGGTGATCAGGAACCGGTCGCAGCGCTCGCGGTCGATCTCAAACTCAGGGTGCGACTTCAGGTAGTCGTGGATCGCAGGAAGCGGGCCGGGTCGACCCCCGGCGAAGTTGGGCAGCACATCGATCACGCCATCCTGCACCAGGCAGAACGACCCCTTGCTGACGAGCGGTGCATACAGCTCCAGCTCCGCGCGAACGTGACGCATCGAGTGATCGGAATCGAGGATGACAAACACCGGCCCCCCAACCCCACCACCCTCCCCACTCCTCTCGGCGTCATCCGCCAGGGCCTTGACCTGCGCGAAGATGTCGGGCGCGGTGCTGGAGCCGATGAGGTAGGTGATGCGCGGGTGGGAAAGATCGTGGAGCTTTTCGATGTCGATGCTGACGATCCTGCCGCGGCCTGGAAGCAGCCGACCCTCGGCGGCGAGGAGGTCGAACAAATGGGCGTAGTACATCGAGGAGCCGCCGAGATTGGTGCCGCATTCAATGATGATCGCGGGCTGAAGCTCGACGATGGTTTCCTGGATGGTCTGGAGATCGAAGACGTTCTGCCAGATGGGGCGACCGAGCCATGTAGTGTGGCTGAAGTTCTTCGTCTTGGAGACCAGGTACTTGAAGAACTTGCGGGCGATGGTTTGCCGGATGGTGGCTTTCAAGCCGGTCGGCGGCTTGCGCTCGGTCGTTGTGGCGGGCATGTGGGCGGGGTCTGGCATGGGCAAATGGTACCGGAAGAGCGGCAGCGGAGGGTCCGGCCTTTGCGTGCAGCCCACCTACTCTTCCAGTGATGCTCAGACAGGTGCTCCACAGCAAGATTCATATGGCCAGGGTGACTGGTGCATTCCCCGGTTACATCGGGTCGATCACCATCGACCGCGACCTGCTCGATGCGTGTGGGATGCGGGTGAATGACCACGTGCATGTGGCCAACTGCCGAACGGGTGCGCGGCTGGAAACCTATGTGTTCGAGGGCGAACGCGGATCCGGCAAGATCGAGCTCAACGGCGCGGCGGCGCACCTGTTTGAGGTCGGCGACCAGGTGATCGTCATGCACTACGCACTGCTCACTGATGAGGAGTATGCCGCAAACCGGCCGAAGGTGCTGCTGATGACGCCGGAGAACCGGATCGAGAAGCTGATCCGGTACGAGCCCAGCGGTAGTTGATCGGTGAGAAGCGGGTGCCTTCGACCGGCGATCTGGCGACACCGGCTGCATGCTTCGGCTTCTGAAGATCAGAACTTGGCGGATTCCTTGTCGCCGCCGCCAGCTTGATCGGCAAGCGTGCGCAGTCCGGCTTCCTCGAGCCTGAAAACTGTCCAGCCGTCCATCGGTCGAGCACCGAGCGATGTGTAGAACTCGATCGCTGGCGTGTTCCAATCGAGAACGGACCACTCCATCCGTGCGCAGTTGCGGTGTTTGGCGATCTCCGCGAGCGCGATGAGGAGAGCCTTTCCGAGGCCGCGGCCCCGGGAAGCGGGGCGGACGAAGACATCCTCAAGGTACAGGCCCGGGCGGCCCATGAACGTCGAGAAGTTGAAGAAGTAGAGCGCATAGCCCTGTGGGACGCCGTCAATCTCGCCGACCAGTGCGTGCGCGGTCGCCAGACCGTGCTGCGGAAAGAGCGCTTCGCGAACGAGATCGACCGTCGCGACAACCTCGTGGCGGAGCTTCTCGTAGTCGGCGATCTCGAGGATGAGGCCATGGATGAGCGCGGCATCATCGGGCGCGGCGGCGCGGATATGCAGCCCGGGCTTTCCGGGGAGGGTCATTGCAACTTCTCCTGCTCGGGCGTGCCGGAGGGCGGCACGGGATCCTTCTTCTCGCGGAAGAGCAGAACAAAGGTGATGAGCACCAGCGCGGCGAAGCCTGCTGCGATGTACCACACTGCGCGCCAGTCGGTGATCGAGCCCATGTCATCGGCGAGGGTGAAGTGGGCGACGAGCTTGCTGAAGAGTATTGCACCGATCCCCAGGCCAAGGCCTTGGGTAATCAGCACCAGGAAACCCTGGGCCTGCGCACGAATCGCGGGCGACGCTTTCTTGTCGACGTAGATGAACCCGGCGACGAAGAACAGGTCATAGCAGAGGCCGTGAAAGATCACGCCCATCACCGCCATCCAGCGGACGGCGTCGGTCGCCGCGCCCGCGAACATCGCGTAACGAGCCACCCATGCGAGCATGCCGATGGCCAGCACCCACTTGACGCCCAGGCGAAGGTAAAGCGCGGGGAGGAGCAGCATGAAAATGATCTCGGCCATCTGCCCGTACGACATGGTCAGGGTGGCGCGGTCATCACCAAGGGATTCGATGAAAGTGCGGGCATAGGCGTAGTAGCCTGCGAGGGGGATACACAGCAGGAGCGAGCAGACGATGAAAACCGCGTAGCTTGGCTTCGCCAGGAGTTTGAGCGAGTCGAGCCCAATGATCTCTCTCGCTGAGACCTCCCGGCCCTTTGCGGGGGCGGGCGTGTGTGGGAGCGAGAGGGCGAAGAGCCCCAAAGCAATGCCCGCTCCGCCGGTGATATAGAACTGCGCTGGGGACTTGTCACCATCCGCGATCCATGTGAGGCCCGTGAGGCCCCAGGGCACCAGACTTCCGGCTACAACAATGTTGCCGAAGATCCAGCCGATGGTGCCGAACACTCGGACAAGGGGGAACTGCTTCTGGCCGCTGGCAAGGTGCGTGAACGAGAGCGAGTTGGTGAGCGCGAGCGTCGGCATGTAGCAGAGCATGTGCGCAAGGAGCATCAAGATGTAGGGGTGGAAGAAAGTCTTGGCGGTCTCCGGGCTCGTCGCGGCGACGACGCTGGGGACCGCGAGCATGATGATGCCACCGAGCACATGCAGCACGCTCAAGACGATCTGTGACGGGAAGAAGCGGTCGGCGATCATGCCCACGAAGAACGGCGAGACGACCGCCGCGATCGGGCCGACGGTGTAGGCCCAGCCGATCAACTCGCCCAGGCCGACAGCGTTCATCCAGCCGGTCATGGAGACGTACCACGCCCCCCAGACAAAGAACTGGAGGAACATCATGATGGAGAGTCGGGGGAGAAGCGATTGGGACGTAGCCATGGCACCAGACTACCGGAAGGGCAGGAGGTGTGCCAGCCTTGTGGGGAAGTGCGGGAGGCACGCCAAAGCCGGCAGCTTGGTGAATGCGGCGAAAGGCCGCACGGCCAATCCACAAACGCTTGGCCAGATCACCGGGCGGATTCGATGATCAACCCATCGAGCAGTGCCGCGGCCGCGCCGGAGTCGATGGCTTTGGCGCCAAGGGCAATCCCGTCACGCAGATCCGCCGCGGCATCGGCGGCGAGGAGCGCGCCAGCGGCATTCAAGAGCACCATGTCTCGCGTCGGTCCGGGCTTGCCGGAGAGGACTTCGCGAGCAACTCGGACAGCTTCTTCCAAGGAGTTGACCGCGATGTCCTCAAATGCAGCCCGCCGGAGGCCGAGGGTCGCGGCGTCGACAACGTGGGTTGAAACCTGACCACGTTCGATGGTGTGAACGATGTTGGTGTCGGTGATGGTCAGCTCATCAAGGCCATCGTGGCTGGTGACGACGAGGGCCTTCTCGACGCCGAGGCGCGCGAGTGTGTGGGCGACCTTTTCGGCAAGGTCGCGGCTGTAGGTGCCCATGAGTTGCCGCGACGCGCCGGCGGGGTTGGTGAGCGGGCCGAGAAGGTTGAAGATCGTGGGGAAGCCAAGGGCCTTTCGTGCGGGGGCGGCATGCTTCATCGCGGGGTGGTGATGGATTGCAAAGCAGAAACAGATTCCAAGTCTCTGGAGGCACCGGGCCTGGGCTTCGGGCGAGGCCGCGACGTTGACCCCGAGCGCCTGCATAAGCTCCGCCGAGCCGCGCCCGGTGCGGCTGGTGCTTCCGTGCTTGGCGATGATGACTCTGCCCGGCGCTGCGGCGACGGTGACGATCGCCGCGATTGTGGAGACGTTGAAGGCCTTGGGCGCACCGCCGGTGCCGCAGGTATCGATCAATCTGCCCGCTGTGCCCGCGGGGAGCGGGACGGGCGTAACGTGGGAGCGCATGACTTTGGCACCGCCGACAAGCTCATCGACCGTTGGCCCGCCGGGCCGGCCGGCGATCAGCGCGAGCATCGCGCCGATCTGAGCATCGTTCCACGATCCTGAAAGGATCTCCTCGAAGGTCGACTGAGCCTGGCGCTCGGTCATGGGTTCAGCGGTGAGGAGCTGCTTCAGGATGTCGGGCGCGTTTGCCATGGGAGAGATGTTCTATCGGCCACTGACCCGCTAAGCCTGCGGGGTTGTGGGGCGATGATGGCGATCTGGAGCCAAAACTCGCAACGAGGGCACTCCCGGGAACGTACGATCGGGTATGCGGGGAGTTCATCAGACTATCCATGCGGCACAGCGACGGATCCTTCTGGCCCGGATGATCGAGCATTCCGGCACCGGGCTGGCCTGGGGCGCGGCCGCGGGCTTGGCGGTGATCGCGGCGGATCGGCTCGTGGGGCTGGGCGGTGTGGTAGGGGTTGAGACTGCGTGGTGGTGGCTCGCGGCGATCCCGATGGTTGCGGGGGCGGGGATCGGTGTTGGGCGCGCGGTGCTGACCCGGCCTTCGTTATTGATGGCTGCGGGCGCTGTTGATGATGCGCTCGCGCTTCGCGATCGCCTGACGACTGGTCTGACGCTCAGAGCCGGTCAGGACGCCGCGTTCACAGAGCTTGCGCTGCGAGAGGCGGATGTCGCCGCGGCATCGGCGAGGCCGAAAAGCGCGGCTGAGATTCGAGTGACGAACGCTTGGTACACATGGCCAAGCCTCGCGGCCGTCGCGGCGTGTATGGGTTTGTTTGTGCCGCAGTTTGATCTGCTCGGGTTTGAACAAACCGCCAAACGCGTGGCCATCGAGCAAACACGTCGGGATGACGTCGCGGCAGGCGTCGCAGAGGCCATTGAGGCTGTCGCGCCGCGCATGGCGGAGCAGGCGTTGCCCGATGCGCGTGCAACGCAGCTTGCGGAGCTGGAGAAACTTCGGGAGGAACTCGAGGCGGGAACACTCAGCGCTGATGAAGCCACGGCGAAGGCGGTGAGTGAACTGCAGTCGATCGCACAGGAATCAGAAAGGGCGGCGGATCAGGCCGCGGCAAGAAGCCGGGCGGTCTCGAAGTCGCTATCAGGTCTTGGTCGATCGGCGGGGGCGGGCGAGGCGGCACCTGAGGGTGCCGGAGCGGACGGTGCTGACTCTGCCGCTGAGGCTGGGGCAGCGAGGGGCGACGCACAGGGGAGTGAGGCGGCAGCGAATGCCCAGAGCGCGACGGCGGAGGCAGAGGCGGAGGAATCGCCACTGACTCGAGCCGTGAGGGATGGGGATCTCGCAGCCGCGCGGGAGGCCGCGCGGGAACTGATGCGCCGCGATCGGCTGTCTGCCCAGGAGCGGCAGGAGCTTGCTGAAGATCTGCGGAAGCTGGCGGCGGATATCGAGCAGCTTGAGCAGCAGGAAGAGGAACGGGCGGCGGAGGAGGCGGCGGAACGCGCCGCGGCGGCCGAAGAGGCTGATGATGGGCAAGGGGCTGGTTCTGACTCTGCGAAGCCTGAAACGGAAGCGCGGGAATCCGGCGACTCAGCGAAGCCGCGGGAGGCACCGCAGGGAGACCAACCGCCGGGCGCGGCAGCGGATGCGCAGAAGAATCCCGGTGGAGAATCGGTGCCGGAGCAGAAGCCTGCGGCGAACGCTGGAGATGCAAAGGCGGAGCCCAAACCCGCGAAGCCAACCGGTGACTCGCCAAAGCAGCAGGCCGAAGCACCGAAGCAAGCGGGCGATCCGCCGCGAGAGAACCAGAAGCCGGAGTCGGGGAACGCAGACACGAAGCCGCGGCCCGGTGCGGAGGAGGGCGCGAAGCGCGGGGAACAGTTGGCGGAGCGCACGGGGGAACCGGAGCGGGAGGCGAGCGGAAAGCCGGAGCAGGCTCCCAACTCAGAACAAACCGGGAAGCCACAAGGGGAACGAACTGGATCAGGAACGGAGCGATCATCGCAGGGGAAGACCAGCGAGAAGCGCGAGGGACAGCCACAGACCGATGGCAAGCCCCAGGAGCCTCGCAACGATGGGACGACGCAGCAGCGTGATGAGCCCAACAGTTCTCAGGAACGCAGCAGCGCGGGGAAGACGGAGGGTGAGCGGTCCGAGAGCGGCGAGTCCGGCGATTCATCCGGTGTTGACAAGCGCGGTGAACGGCGCGAGGTGAGCGAACGGGAGCTTCGTGAGCAGTTTGAACGGTCGGGGATGACCCCGCAGGACGCCCAGCGCGCTGCCGAGAAGGTTGGCGAGCGGATGCGGGAAGAGGATGCGGGCCGGCAGGCGAATGAAGAACGCCGCGAACTTGCGGAACGACTGAAGGATGCGGCAAAGTCCCTCTCGGGAGAGCGAGCCGAGGGATCGCCGCCGCGCCAGCAGGATGCTTCGAAAGGGGTTCAGCCCGAACAGACCGGTGACGCGAAGGGCCAGCCACGATCGGCCGAACGCCCGGAAGGCACGCCCGATGCCAAGCAGGGCGAGATGCCCGCTGAGAATGCGAAAGCCGAGCCCGCGGCAAAGCCGGAGGGCACGCGGCCTTCGGCACAAGAACGTGCGGGCCAACCGGATCGCCCTGAGGCTGGGCAGCCGCAGGGCACCAACACGGAGAAATCGCCCGGGACCGAAGAGATCGGCGAGGAACCCTCGCCAGGCGAAGGTGGTGGTGACCGCCAGATGCCCGACGAGATTCCCGCGCCGAGCAAGCAGATGCTGGAGCAACTAGCCAAGCAACTCGACAGGATGACGTCGGATGGGGCGCAGCAGAAGTCAGATCGCGCGGCGGGGGAACGTGCGCGAGAACAGGCGCAGAAGCTGGCCGAGAATCTGAGTCCTCAACAGCAGGAGCGGCTGCGGCAGTGGGCGGAAGGCTTGGCGAAGGAGCGGCCCGATCTCGCGGAGCGACTCGCGAACCAGCGTGGCGAGGAACAAGGACCACCGCAAGATCTTGCGCAAGGACCGGCGGGCGGGCCTCGCGGTGAAGAGCAACCAATGGGCGGCGGCGGCGATGCGGATGGACGACGAACCCAAGGCGGCGGGCCTGATGGTGGCTTGGCGCCCGATGACACTGCACCGCCAACGGGACAGGTATATGGCCCGGCGCGTACGGAGGTCGTCGATGCCCGCGGCACGGGCGCGAAGCGACCGGGCATGAGCGGGCAGCGGGATCAGGTGGTTGGCGAATGGCTTGCGCCGCCGACGCCGGGGTCTGCACGCGCAACTGGCCCGACGGCTGAAGATCGCATGCGTCAGGCCGCCAAGAGCGCGCAGCAGGCGGTCGATGATCGCGCGATCCCCTCTCGCTACGACCGGCTGGTGCAGCGATACTTCCGCAGGCTTCCCGAGAAGGTCGCCCAGCGCGCGGCACCTACGCCTCCCCCGGTCCAGGCGCAGGATGCACCGTGAGCTTTCAAGCGTGACGATGAGCATCCACTTTGATCAACCTGTCTGGCTCTGGCTGCTGGCGCTCTCGGTTCCGATGGCAGTCGCGGGCGCAGCATGGTTCAGTTCGATGAGCATGCTCAGGCGATGGACGTGCATCGTGTCGCGCATCGTGCTGATCGCCGCGATCGCCGCGATGCTGGCGGGGGCGACGGCGGTACGGACAACTGAGTCGTTGGCAACGATCGCGATCCTCGACCACTCGGGTTCCGTAGCTTCGTTCTTTGAATCGAAGACCAGCGAGGGTGAGCCAGTCGTGGCGATGGAGGCGATGCGTCGCGCGCTGGCGGGCGGGCTTGAGTCGTCAGATCGACGCGCCGATGACCGGGCGGGGATTGTGCTTCTTGGCGCGCGGGCGTCGGCCTGGGCCGCGCCGACGCGTGGCGATCCACTCGTGGAAGCACTCGAAGTCCCAACTACCGATGGCACCGATATCGCCGCGGCGATCCGGCTTGCGCGGGCGATGGTCCCGGCAGATTCCACCGGGCGCATCGTGCTCTTCACCGATGGCAATCAGACCAGCGGCGATGCACTGGCGGAGGCGCGGCTTGCGCGGGCGGCGGGAACACCGATCGACGTGGTCCCGCTGCGCTACTCCGTCAGATCAGAAGTAATCGTCGAGTCGGTGGATGCGCCGAGCGTTGCACCCGCCAACGCGCCGGTGGTTGTGCGGGTATCGATCCGATCAACCGGTCCGGCGAGGGGCACGCTTGAACTGCTAAACAATGGCGTCAGCATCGATACGACCCCCGATGAGCCCGGCACTGGGAGACGCCTGACACTTGAAGCAGGGCGCAGGGTGGAACTGATTGAAACCGTGTTGCCCGCCGGGCGCGTGCATCGCTTCGAGGCGGTGTTCCTGCCGGATGCTGCCGACCCGGCGCGGCCGGAACTTGGCTTCGCCGCCGACCGCGTGGTTTCGAATAATCGCGCTGAAGCGGTAACGTTCAGCAGCGCGGCGGGCATGATCCTGCAGATCGATGGCGTGGGCGGGGGCAACCCGACAGGGGAAGGCGCGACGCTGAAAGCCGCGCTGGAAGCCTCGGGTCTGCAGGTGCAACTTGTCTCGCCGGATGCTGCTCCGCGGGACTTGCTGGCGCTGGAGGCGTTCGACCTGGTGCTGCTGTCCAATGTCGCCGCGGAGTCGCTGCGGGAGGAAAGTGTCGCGGCACTCTCACGCTATGTGACCGAGCTTGCGGGCGGGCTGGTGATGATCGGCGGTCCAGATTCCTTCGGCGCCGGCGGCTGGAAGGACACACTCATCGAGCCGTTGCTGCCTGTGCTGCTCGATCTGCCCGAGCAGCTCATCAAGCCGTCGGCCGCGGTGGTGCTCGTACTTGACAACTCCGGGTCGATGAACTTCGGAGTGATGGGCTCACACTACAGCCAGCAGGAGATCGCCAACGAGGGCGCAGCGCTCGCGATCGAGAGCATGGACAAGACGGACCTGGTGGGAGTGATCACCTTCAACAGCGATTTCCGCGTGCGGATCCCGCTGGATCGCAATCGCGATCCGAAGAAGTCCGCTGAGGTTGTTCGGGCGATCACCGCCGGAGGCGGAACAGACTGCGGGCCGGCGCTGCGGGCGGCCGGTGAGATGCTCGACGCCGCGGCGGAACAGGCGGAGGTCCGCCACATCGTGGTGCTGTCGGATGGCAAATCCAAGGGCGCGGAACAGTTGCCGCAGATCGCCAGGGAGCTTGCGGCACGCGGCATCAAGGTCTCAACGATCGCAGTCGGGATGCAGGCGGACTCGCTGACCATGGCGGAGATGGCGGCGGAGGGCGAGGGCCGGTTCTATCGAGTGACAGATCCGACGGTGCTGCCGCGGATTCTGGTGAAGGCGGTGCGGGTCGTACGTTCCCCATTGGTGCGCGAAGGTGACTTTGAACCATTGGTGCTGGCCACGGGCTCGCCATTGGTGCAGGGGCTTTCGCAAGGGATGCCGCCCTTGGGCGGGCTTGTACTCACGCAACCGCGGGAAGAGCCAACAGTCGTGTACGCGATGATGACGCCGAGCGGTGAACCTCTGCTTGCGCACTGGAATGCGGGCCTGGGCAGGGTCGCCGCGTTCACCTCCGATGCGCACGACTGGGCGGGCCGTTGGGTGCAGTGGCCGGGCTATGGACAGTTGTGGACGCAGATCGCGCGAACGATCTCGCGACCCGCGACCGACCGGAGGCAGGAACTGTCAATGTCGCTCGATGGGGATGTGCTGCGGCTGAGGCTCGATGCAAGCGACGCTTCGGGACAACCGCTGGACCTGATGAGCGTTGCGGGCGCGGTATATGCGCCAAACGGCGAGCGGACCGAGGTACGGCTGTCGCAATCGGGTCCGGGCCGATATGAAGCCACGCTGCCCGCCGAACAGGGCGGGACCTATATCGCGACACTCGCACCTCAACGCAACGGCAGAGCGATGAGCCCCGTGGTTGGGGGCCTGTCCCGAGCGCGTGGGTTTGAGTACGCCAATCTTCGGTCCAACGACGAGTTGCTCGCGGCGATCGCGGCGGAATCCGGCGGACGCATCATCGAACTTGCGGACCTGAGCACGAGCAACCTGTTCGACCGCGCATCAGTGCGACCCCAGGAAGCGCGGCTCCCGCTCTGGCCGCTACTGCTGGTGTGGAGCGTGGGCCTGATGCTCGTGGATATCGGCACCCGCCGGATCGCATGGGACCGCTTGCTGAGCCGGGAGTTTGGCGCGACGCTGCGCCGCGATGCTGCCGCGGCGATGAAGGGGCGAGGCGCAGAAGCTGCTGCGGCGTCGGAGCGGCTCCGGCGGTTTGAACCAGCACTGGGGAATGCGGGCACGAACGCCGCGGCGGGCACGCTCAGCGCCGACGATGCGGTGGCGATCGTGCGCGAACAGGCGGAGCGCAGAAGGCAGTCAAGGCAGCGTGGCGTCGTTCCTGCTTCACAAGCCGCACCGGCGGCCGACAAACCCGCGGCGCCTTCGCCACCGGAGCGTACCGGGCCGGCGCGACCCGATGTGGAAGCTCCGGAAGAAGAAGCGGGCGGGTTGCTCGCAGCCAAGCGGCGTGCACGCAAGCGGATCGACGAACAGCGGGAAGAGGCATGACGATGGGTGAGACACAGGCGCTGCACGAGATGGACCCGACCGGCCGCTTCAGCGATCGCGTCGCGGACTATGTGCGGTATCGCCCGACGTACCCGCGTCCCGCGGCAGATGCGATCGTCGACGGGTTGGGCCCGCCGGGATCGTTGACCGTCGCGGATGTCGGGGCTGGGACAGGAATCTCCGCACGCGTTCTGGCTTCGACCGGCGCGAGCGTGATCGGCCTGGAGCCCAATGCCGACATGCGCATGGCTGCGGAGCGCGATGCCGGGAATGCAGGGCTGCGGCTGGAATGGCGCGGCGGCACCGCAGAAGCAACAGGGCTTGCCAACCGCTCCGTTGACATTGTCGCATGCGCACAGGCTTTTCACTGGTTTCGCGCTGCGGAGGCTCTGGTGGAGTTCGATCGGGTGTTGCGATCAGGCGGAAGGGTCGCACTGATGTGGAACGACCGTGATCCACAGGATGCGCTCTCTGCCGGATACTCGCAACTGATCGATGAGGCTTCCGACCGGCACGCGGCGGCGAATGACCACACGCGTCCGGGTGCGTTGTTTGCATCACGCGTGTTTCAGAATGCGCGCGAGTTATCGTTCAGGCACGCGCAGAAACTCGATCTCCCGGGACTGATTGGGCGGGCGACGAGCGCCAGCTACATCCCCAAGTCGGGACCAAAGCTCGAAGGCCTGAAGCGCAGCCTGTCCGATTTGTTTCAGCAGCACCAGCGGGACGGGTCGGTCGAGCTCCGTTATCTGACCCGCGTGTTTCTGGCCGAGAAGCGGTGAGAGCCGATTTCCCCGGTTCAGTCGGCCCAGCGGAGCAGTCTGTGCGGGTCGATGATGCGAATCTCGCGATCGCTATCGGCCTGGTTGACAACCAGGATCGCCGCGGCTTCAAACTGGGTGACCAGAGAAGGCACGAGCTCCAATGGCAGTGCATAGATCGCAGTGCCGAGGGCATCGGCGATGGCACCATCGCGAGCGACGACTGTGACCTGTACGCCGCGTGGAGCAGGAAAGCCGAGCGCGGTGCGAGGGTCAACGATGTGGCTGTACTTCCGCCCGTCAATCTCCACGAACTGCTCGGCGTCGCCCGATGTGGAGATCGCGGCGTTCACCAACAGAAGATCTCGCACCCCCCCGCTGCTGTTTGAGCCCTCGCCAACCCGGATGCGCCAGCCGGGTCTTCCGGGCGGCGCATCGCCAACGACGATGTCGCCCGCGAGCGAAACCATCGATTGCGGGAATCCTCGATCACGCAGATCGTTGAGCGCGGCCTGCGCCGCATAACCCTTGCCGATGCCCCCGAAGTCCAGCCGCGTTCCGGCCGCCACCAGCACACTCTCTCCATGGGGCGCAAGCTCGACGTTCCGCCAATCAGAAAGCTTCACCACCTCAAGACGTTCGGAATCGTCGGGCATGGATCCCGAGCGTCGCGACTGTCGCCACAAGCCGACGGCCCTTCCCACAGTCACGGAGAATGCACCATCGGTCGCGAGGCTGACCTGGCAGGCGGCCAGCAGTGCCTCGCGGAGATCCCCCGACACCTGAACGGGCTCGCCCGGATGCCTCGCCGCCGCATCGCAGAGCTTCATGGCATCGCTTGCCGGGCGATAATCGCTCAAGGCCTGCTCTGCCCGTTCGATACGGGAGAACGCTCGCGCGGCGGCAGCCTCAGCGGCGTTCTGGTCGTCGGCATGAACGGTCACCTGTGTTTGCACACCCATGCAGAGGCGTGTAAACTCGAACGGCATCGGGCGGGAACACCCACCAAGGCTGTGACCGGCCATTCCGATCAGGAGCGCGAGCACCGTGTGGAACATGATTCTCGCTAAGCGCATCCTGGCCTCCGTGCTGAGGACATCGATTCCAGCGGGGTTTTACGGCGATGCAGCGTACGCGGTGGTTGCTTGCGGAGTTACCTGCGCTGGCACGACCGCCCAAGCGATGCCTCCACCCGCAGATTCGCAGTCCGCGCAGCCTACTGCCCCGGCTGGCTCCCCCCCGGTTGCGCCGCTGCCGAAGCTCATCCGCAACGAGGGGGACTTCAAAGCCTACTGGCAGGACATCCCCTCGGCCGCGTTCAAGTTCTCGATGCTTCCGGTCCCGGGCAGCGATGATGGCACGGTCAAGCCGTTCTACATCGGAAAGACGGAGCTGACGTGGGAAGCATTCGATGTCTGGGCGTACCGGCTCGATGAGAAGGGTGAGCAGACGCCCTCGCCCCAGCAATCGGGCGCTCCGGACGCCGCGACGCGCCCCAGCAAGCCGTACCTGCCGCCGGATCGCGGCTTCGGGCACGGGGGGTATGCGGCGATCTCGCTCACGTTTCGCAGCGCGGAAACGTTCTGCAAGTGGCTGACGACGGTGAGCGGGCTGAAGTATCGCCTGCCGACGGAAGCGGAGTGGGAGCACGCGTGCCTCGCCGGCCAGAGTGGCAAGTTCGGTTTCGAGGGCGGCGAGAGCGAGCTGGGCCGCTACGCGTGGTTTGAGACCAACGCCGATGAGAAACCCCATGCCGCGGCCACGAAGCGTGCGAACGCCTGGGGCATCTATGACATGCACGGCAACGTGCAGGAATGGGTCATCGGGCACGATGCCAAGCCCACCACCAAGGGCGGATCGTGGCGGGATGCCCCCGAGTTTCTCGCGGCGAGCGCTGTGCAGAAGCAGGACTCATCATGGAACGCGAGCGACCCGAACCTGCCCAAAAGCCGGTGGTGGTTGAGCGATGGCAACTTTGTCGGCTTTCGCGTCGTGTGCGAGGTAGGCCCGGATGGCAAGCCCGCGAAGGCCGATGACGCGGCCAAGCCCGTCGAGCGACCAGAAGCGAAGTGATCAACACGCCGCGGCAGGCCCGCAGCCCAGGAGCAACGAGATGTCGGAAGCAACCAGTGTGACGCGTCGCGACTTCCTGACCACGAGCGCAGCCGTCGGCGCTGGTGCGCTGGCCGGTGCGCTCATTCTGCCCAAGGGCTTGCAGGCCGCGGCGTGGGCGGGTGGGGCGGACACGATCCGCATTGGGTTGATCGGGTGCGGGGGACGAGGTTCGGGCGCGGCGGTGCAGGCGCTGCGTGCCGACCCGGCGGCCACACTGGTGGCGATGGGCGATGTTTTCGAGGAGCGCATCACCGCTTCGCTCGCGGGCATCTCCGAAGAGATGGGAGAAGATGCCAAGGACCGTGTGCAGGTCTCCACCGAGCACCGGTTTGTCGGGTTTGAGTCCTACAAGCAGGTGACCGACAGCGGCGTCGATGTCGTGCTGCTGACGGGGTATCCGGCGTTCCGTCCGCAGCACCTGCGCTACGCGGTCGAGGCGGGGAAGCACGTCTTCCTCGAGAAGCCCGTGGCGGTCGATGGTCCGGGCATTCGATCGGTCATCGAGTCTGCGCGGATGGCCAAGACGAAGAATCAGGCCTGCCTGACAGGGTTCTGCTGGCGCTTTGCGCCGGGGATGCGGGAAGCCTTCAAGCAGGTTCACTCCGGCGCGATCGGCGATGTGTCGAGCGTGCACACGACCTATCACAGCGGGACGCTGTCGCGGCGGCCACGCCAGCCGGAATGGTCGGACCTTGAGTTCCAGCTCCGCAACTGGTGGCACTTCACCTGGCTCTCGGGGGATCACATCGTCGAGCAGGCCGTGCACAGCGTCGACCGCATGGCGTGGGCGATGAACGATGAACTGCCGACAAAGGTGACCTGCCTCGGCGGGCGCGCGGCACGGAGCGGGGCCGAGCATGGCAATGTGTTCGACCACTTCGCCGCGATCTATGAGTATGAGAACGGATGCCGTGCGCACCACACATGCAGGCAGATCGACTCGAGCCCCAGCGACAACACCGACTATATCTACGGGCGCAACGCGTGGATGACGGTGAACGGCTGGGGACCGACCTACATCACCAAGGCCTACAAAGGCGACACGATCTGGAAGCCATCAGGATTCCGGGACGATGCGGGAAGGATGTACCAAGTCGAGCACGATGAGCTGTTCGCGTCGATCCGCGCGGGGAAACCGATCAACGATGCGGAGCGCGGAGCGAACAGCTGTCTGATGGCGATCATGGCGCGTCAGGCGGCATACACGGGCCAGGTCATCACCTGGGAGCAGGCGATGGGCAGCCAGGAATCGCTCGTGCCGGAGAACCTCTCGTGGGACACGCCCGCGCCGCCCGTGGTGGTCGCTGTGCCCGGGCAGACAAAGTTCAGCTAGCGGGGCGATCTGGTCATGAAACGGATCACCCTCGAGATCGCCGTTGATTGCAGGGCTGACGCCATCGCCGCGGCGGCGGCAGGCGCGGACAGGCTGGAGCTGTGCGCGGACCTTGCGGCGCATGGATACACACCGGATCTCGAGCTGGTGCAAGCGGCGTCGGAGATCCGAGGCGTGATCAGCCTTGCGATGGTCCGGCCGCGCGGGATGGGCCCGGGGTCGGCCGGCGCGGCGGGCTTTGTCTATGGACGCGAAGAGTGGTCGGGCGTCATGAGCGAGACGCAACGGGTGCTGGAGGCCGGCGCCGAGGGTGTGGTGTTCGGCTGTCTGGATGCGGATGGGTCGCTGAACCTGGGGCAGGTTCGGGAGCTTGTCGCGCTCGCGCGTGGGGCCCAGACGGTGTTTCACCGCGCGATCGATCTGACCGCGGATCCTGTACACGCCACGCGGCAACTGGCGGAACTTGGGGTGAGCCGCGTGCTGAGTGCGGGAATGTCCTTGGCTGGCACGGCGACGGAACTTGGGGCACGTTGCGGGTCGATGCCGGCCCGGGCGGCCGCGCCGTGGCAGCAAGGCGGCGATGGCTGGGCTCGCCGGCTCGAACGGCTGGGCGAACTGGTGCGTGGGGTGGGAACAAAGATCCAGATACTGCCGGGCGGCGGGGTTCGCGCTTCGAACGCCGCGGAAGTGCTCCGCGAGACGGGGTGCACCCAGGTGCACTCCTCCGGGCGGGTGGGTGGCAGATTCGATGTGAGCGCCGTGGAAGGATTGCGTGCAGCGATCAATGCCGCGCGGTAGGCTGGTGAGTCAACCTCACTCGCACCGGCGCAAACTCGCGCCCGCGGAGAAGTATCCCATGGCTGATGTCATCGTTCCCAATGGCGGCGTTTCCAGGCGAGGATTTGTCGTCGGTTCGACTCTCGCCGCGGTCGGCGTGGCCACGATGCCCGCGCTTGCACGGATCGGCGTGCATCTTGGCGCGGGACGGATGAAGGTGGGGGTGATCGGTTGCGGAGGGCGCGGAACCGGCGCGGCGGCGAACATCCTCGAGGCCTCGCCGGATGTCGAGATCTGGGCGTTGTCGGATGTGCTGCCCGAGCGCGTGGCGAGTTGCCGATCGGGGCTGGCGGGGCTCGATACCGATCAGGCGGACCGCGCGAAGGTCTCGGAGGATCGGTGCTACAGCGGGTTTGATTCCTACAAGAAACTGCTGGAGCACAAGGAGATCGACATCATCATCCTCGCCACGCCGCCCGGGTTCCGCCCGGCGCAGTTTGAGGCGGCGGTGAAGGCCGGCAAGCACGTGTTTGTCGAGAAGCCCGTCGGGGTGGATCCAGTCGGTGTGCGGCGTGTCATGGCGGCGGGAGAGGAAGCCAAAGCCAAGGGACTGTGCATTGTTGCAGGGACGCAGCGTCGCCACGAGATCTGCTACCTCGAGGCCATGAAGCGAGTGGGCGCGGGGATGATCGGCAAGCCGGTATCGGCAAGCTGCTACTGGAACCAGGGTGGACTCTGGATGAATCCGCGCCAGCCCGAATGGAGCGACATGGAGTGGCAGCTCCGCAACTGGCTGTACTTCACGTGGCTCTCGGGCGATCACATCGTCGAGCAGCACGTGCACAACCTGGATGTCATCAACTGGGCAACGGGCAGCCGCCCGGTATCGTGCTGGGCGATGGGCGGACGGCAGTCCAGAACATCCGGCGCATATGGCCATGTCTACGACCACTTCGCGGTTCAGTACGAGTATGAGGACGGCTTCAACCTCACGAGCTTCTGCCGGCAGATCGACGGATGCGATTCGCGGGTGGAAGAGGTCATCCGAGGCACGCACGGCGTGCTCGTCACCAGTTCGGGAAGGGCGGAGATTCGGGGCGAGAAGGCCTGGAAATCCAGCACCAAGAACAACAACCCATACGTGCAGGAGCACGTGGCACTGGTTTCGGCGATCCAGAAAAGCACACCGGTCAACGAGACGAAGAACGTTGCCGAATCGACGATGACCGCGGTGATGGGGCGAATGGCGGCGTATACCGGGAAGACGGTCACGTGGGACCATGTGATGAAGTCGACGCTGGACCTGACTCCGGCGACGATGGAGTTCGGGCCGCTCGCCGTCGAGGCCGTGGCGATGCCCGGGAGAACGTCGCTCGTGTAAGCCGGTTTGCTTCCGACTGCCAAGCGCGTCGACGTTCCCGGCCGAGATTCTCAAGCTCGCAGGGTATGACTGCGCGAACCCGACTGGTTTGGGCCGCGTTTGTACACCTACAGTTAAACCGGTGCTGGCAGAGGCCAGTCAAACGGCAATTCCACAGGAGCCCGCAGCATGCGTCAACTGAGCACGGTGGCAATGACTGTTTCCATGGTGTTGATGGCTGCGGGGTGCGCGGGCAACAAGCAGAAGGGGCAGGAAGGGGCGGTACCGATGGCGAAGATCGAAAGGGCACCCGGCGGGGACCAGGCACGCGAAGCCGCGCCTGTGACGTTGAAGACAGGCGATGCAGCCCCCGCGCTGAGCATCGAGCAGTGGCTGCAGGGTTCGCCCGTCAGCGGGTTTGAGGCCGGCAAGGTGTACGTGGTGGAGTTCTGGGCGACATGGTGCCCGCCGTGCGTTGCCGCCATCCCGCACCTCAACGAAGTTCAGTCGCAGCACCCGGATATCGTGGTGATTGGTGTCGCGGGGAGCGAGCGGCGTCCCGCGGCGGGCCAGCCCGACACACGCGTTGACAAGCTCAAGGAGTTCATCGCCAAGCGAGGCGAAGGAATGAGCTATCGCGTGGCCTATGACGATGACCGCTCGATGCCCAAGGCCTGGATGGAGCCGGCCGGACAGGGCGGCATTCCATGCACATTCATCGTCGGCCGAGATGGGAAGATCGCGTGGATCGGCCACCCGGTCGCGATGGACAAGCCGCTCGCCGCGGCGATCCGGGCTGCTCGCTGAGAACGCTGCACGGCAAGTCGGAGATTGCCCAACGCGCAGCCCAAGAGTACTTCCTCGTCCGGCCCCTCCGGACAGTTTTACTTCAGCTCACGCACCTTGATGTTCCGGAACGCGACGACATCGCCGTGATCCTGCAGGGCGATGTGGCCTTTGGCTCGAGTGGCAAAGTCGGCCATTTTCGTCCACTTGCTTTGCGCGTGCGCGGCCTTGTAAGCCTCGCTGCCGAGTTCCAGATCCACGACCTTGAAGCCATTGAGCCAGTGCTCGATCTTGCCGCCGCGGCAGACGATGCGAGCGGAGTTCCACTCCCCGGCGGGACGACCGGTATCGACCGTCGGCGGCAGCACGTCATAGAAGCTGCCGGTGCGGGTCTTGGCGCGGGCCTTGTCACCGTGGCGGAGATCATCAAGGATCTGGAACTCCGGCCCCGTCTGCCACGGGTAGTCGTGCGTCTCAGTCAAGCGGTAGATGATGCCGCTGTTCCCGCCGTCGGCGACCTTGAACTCGACGGCGAGTTCGAAATCACCAAACTGATCGGCCGTCATGATGTCGCCCCCCGCTTTGCCGGGTGCGTACGACAGTTCGCCGCCCGCAACAGTCCATCCGGTGTTCTCAGGAAGGGCGGGCTTCCTATAGCCGCGCCAGCCCGTCGTCGATGATCCGTCAAACAGCAGCCGCCAGCCGTCTGCCTTCTCCGCAGCGGTGAGCGTGTTGTGCGTGCGTGCATCGCGCCACTCCTTCGGCAATGTGACCGAGCCGGTCGCGGCCCACTCGGCCCCGCGGGTGAGCAGTGCACGGAATCCGGGCGTGGTGACAGACGATTTGGTGTCCTCAACGCCAGTCCACACATGCCCGAGCGGGGTCGCGAACACGCGGCCCCTGCCGAACTCAAGCGTGAACGCCATCGGCTCATGCTTGCCGGTGCCGCCTGACTCCGTCGTGGACATCGCCCGCGCCAGCAGGCTGTAGCGGGCGTTCTGCGAGTTTACCAGATCGTGATAGAGTTCATCACGTGTCGTGAAATCCGCGAGTCCCTTCGTGATCGGGTGGTCCTTGTCAACCACTTCGACCTTGAACTCATGCACCGGGCCGTGGCCGGTGCCATCGCGCCACATCAGGCCGAGCATCCTCTCGTAATCCGCCCAACCCTTGAACGAGTTGTCCGCGGCGTGAACGGCCACGACACCCACACCTCTTGAGACCGCGTCGACGAAGTTCTTCTCCGCGGCATCGCCCCAGCGCTTCGGTTCCTGAATGTCGTTGTAGTCGAGCACGAACAGCTTGTACGTGCCGAGATTTGCCGCATCGGCCAACGCCGCCGCGGGGTCATCGGTGATGGTGACATCGAACCGGCCCGTCGCTTCGAGCGTGTCCGCATGCACACGGCTCGTGTACTGCCAGTTGTGGTTGTTGTGCCCGGTGATGACGAGCGTGCGAATGGGTTCCGCGGCCGCTGTGGGGGTGGGGGTGGGGGTGGCAGAGAGCAGACCGGCGGCAAGGGCAAGGGCGAGCATGGAAGGGCTCCCAAAAGTTGAATGGGTATTCGCTTGGGCAGCGATGGTATCGATCGGGTCGCCAAAGCGACGCAGGATGACGGGTGGAGAATGTCAGGAACCTGCAGGCGCGGGCTGCGCGGCCGACGCTTTCTCTGCCGCGAGTTCATCGCGGATCTTCTCCAGCAGCTTCTTCGTCGCGCGGATGCCCTCTGGCTCACCCAGCCGTCCCCCCTCATACTCGATCCCAACGTAGCCACTGTACTTTGCGGCCAGCACGATCTTCAGCATCTTGCGATAGTCGATGGTGGTCTCATCCCCCGCCTCGTTGAAGTCGTAGCTCTTCGCCGAGACGCCTTTGGCGTAGGGCATCAGTTCCTCGGTGCCCTTGTATCGGTCGTAGGCTTCCTTGTCAGAGATACGGAAGTTGCCGAAATCAGGAAGCGTCCCAACCCGCTTGTGATCGACCTGCTTGATCACCGCGGCGAGCCACGCGCCGTTCGACGACAACCCGCCGTGGTTCTCAACGATCACGTTCAGACTCATCGGGTCCGCAATCTCGCACAATCGCCGCAGACCATCGGCCGCGCGGTCGCGCTGCTCGTCGTACGTGCCTCCTGACTGTGCATTGACGCGGATGGAGTGGCAACCGAGTGCCGCCGCGGCATCCAGCCACTTGCGATGGTTCTCCACCGCCTGCTTCCGCTTCTCTTCATCCGAATCCCCGAGCGCTCCCTCCCCATCGCACATGATCAGCAGGCTTTTCACACCAAGGTCATCGCAGCGTTTGCGGAGCTCCCGAGAATACGCGGCATCCCCCTTCTGCTTAAAGAACGCATTGACGTACTCAACCGCATCAATGCCGTAATCATTCTTCGCGGCCTTGGGGAAGTCGAGATGGTCGAGCTTGCCGCCAAAGAGCTCGCGATTCAGCGACCACTGGGCAAGGGAGACCTTGAAAAGCGGCTCGGGCACTGGCAAGGACCTTGCTACCGCGCGGGCGGAGGGGAGCCACAAAGCCGCTGACGTCGCGGCAAGCATGGCGAGGGATTGACGACGGGACACCGAGGCCTGTGTGCTGTGCATCGGTGTATCTGAACAGCAATCGATGCCGGGGTCAAGCCCGCTCAATCTTCACCATCGTCCAGTTCACCATTCTGGATGGTTGGATCCCGCCTCGGAACGCCGGCATCAGCATTCTGCGGAGCAAAGATCACGATCTTCAAGCTCTTGATCGATGCCGGCACCCGCTTGAGCAGCGCGGTCTGTGCGCCCGAGCGGAGCAGCCGATCGATCACATAGCGAGTGGAGGAATCAGGGACACTCAGCGTCAGCACGCCGCGGGCAAGTTTCACCACCTCCACCTTGTCGGCCAGGTGCGAGGGAAACGTCTGGGCAACGGCGATCGACGCCGCGCCAACCGCCTTGTGGGCATGCTTGGCGTGATCAAACGCATCGTGGATCGCCGCGCCGATCGTCGGATCGGCCCAGACCTTGCGGATGCGCTTGAGCGCGGCGGGATTGTCAGCGAAGGCCCTGCGCTCACCGAGAGTTGGCTGGTCCGGGGCGCGGACTCGGGCAGCGCGGATGGCCCCCAGCCTCTCGGCAAATGCTTGGGCTTCGGGCTCGGCGGTGGCCATGGGCAGAGTGTAGCGAGGTGCCCGATGCCGACCCTACACCGCCCCACCCTCAAACACCACCCGCTGCTTCTTCGCCCCCGGCTTGGCCGTCGGCACAGCGCTCAGCAGCGACTGCGTGTACTTGTGTTGGGGGTTGTTGATGATGTCGAGCTTGCGGCCTTCCTCGACGATCTTGCCGCGGTACATCACCGCGATACGGTCGCACATGTGCTGGATCACCGCCATGTCGTGGCTGATGAAGAGGTAGCTGAGGCCGAAGTCGCGCTGCAGATCCTTCAGCAGGTTCAGGATCTGCGCCTGGATCGAAACATCCAGCGCGCTCGTGGGCTCATCGCAAACAATGAAGCTGGGCTCAAGTGCCAGCGCGCGGGCGATGCCGATGCGCTGCCGCTGCCCGCCCGAGAACTCGTGCGGATACCTGTCCGCCGCGGCCTTGGGCATGCCGCAGCGAACCAGCAGCTTCTCCACCCGATCTCGCAGTTCCGACTTGTCGGTGCAGATGCCGTGGACCATCAACGGCTCGCCGAGAATGTTGACGACCCGCATGCGCGGGTTGAGCGAACTCGCCGGGTCCTGGAAGATGATCTGCATCCGGCGCCGCATCGCCTTCAGGCCTGCACCCGACAGCCCGTACACATCCTGCCCGTCAAACACTACCTGGCCGGAAGTCCGCGGGATCAACCGCAGCAGCGTCCGCCCCACGGTCGTCTTTCCGCAGCCAGATTCACCCACCAGCCCGAGCGTTTCGCCCTTGCCGATATCAAATGACACGCCATCGACCGCCCGCATCCACCCGGTGGTGCGCTGCAGGATGCCCGACTTGATCGGGAAATGGGTGTTGAGGTCCTTGACGTGGAGCAAGGACTGCTTGGGCGATTGAGCATCGGGGGCCGTCGGCATGATGCGGAGGTTATGCCGCCGCTACGATGCCCGCATGGCACGACTCATCCGTCACGAAGCGACCGGGCCCGTCAAGATCGATCCTGCCACCTGGCCCAGGGACGAACAGGGCAACCTCAAGCCCATCTTTGTGTGCGCGTGCGGCCTGTCGCAGAACTTCCCGTTCTGCGATGGGGCGCACAAGGCGTGCAAGACCTCTGAAGCCGCGGGAAAGCTCTATGTCTATGACAACGACCGCAAGACCGTGACCGACACGCGGGATGAGGCTTGAGCGGCTAAAGCTTCAGCAACTTGGCGGCGAGTTCAATCGGATGCAGCGACTCGCGCCCGGCACCATCGTGGATCTGATGACGGCATGAAGTGCCGGGGGCACAGATCTGCGCTCCAGGGCCGGCCGAGCGTACCGCCGGAAGCAGGGTGAGTTCGCCGATCTTCATCGACAGGTCGTAGCGGTCGGTGGTAAAGCCGAAGCTGCCGGCCATTCCGCAGCACCCCGAGTCGAGCACTTTGACCTGATCGCCCAGAAGCCTGCGCAACAGCCTCTCGCTGGTGTCCGCGCCCCACAGCGCCTTCTGGTGGCAGTGGGCATGAAGCAGAGCACCGCCCTCCGCCGCGGCATCGGCCACGGCCGTTGCGTTGATCATCGGCGGAACAGGGTGGCGGTCCCAGTCGCGGTCGATGAAGTCCTCAATCAGCATCGATCGCTGCGCCAGCGCTTCGCGATCATGGATAGGGGTCTTCAGGCGCAGCTGGAGCCAGTCATCCTTCACCGCGCTCAGACACGAGGGTTCACAGAACACCACCGCCCGCACGCGGGCATCACCCATCGCGGGCCGGAGCAGTTTCAGCGTGTTATCGATCGTGGCCTGTGCATCTTCCAGCAACCCGGTGGAGATCATCGCGCGGCCACAGCAGCCCGCGCCAAACCCCGCCGCGCCCACGACTCCGCCCTCTTCAGGCAGCAGATCGACGACATAGCCAAGCGATTCCAGCACCCGGATCGACGCGATGCCGATCCGCGGCTCGTTGTACGCCGTGAAACAATCTGCGAACAAAACGACCCGCGGCGAGTTCGACGAGGGTTCCGGACGCGTCTTTCGATAAGCGGCAAACCACGAATACAGCGACGTCGCAAACGGCGGCACATCGCGCCGCGGATCGATGCCCAGTACACGCTGGAGAATCCACTTCGTGGGGCCGAGGCGATTGACCCAGTTGGCCATGCCCGGGGTCATCGAGCCAAGGCGGTTCAGCACGCGGACATGCCCGAACATCCGGGCGACCAGCGGCGGGCCGCCCTTGGCCGCGTAGCGCTGCGCGGTGTACTCGGCCTTTAGCTTGGCGATGTCCACATTGCTCGGGCACTCGCTCTTGCAGGCCTTGCACGACAGACACAGGTTCAGCGTACTGATGGTCTCCGCGTCATCGAAGTTGGGCTTTGCGCTATCGCCGACCGACGGACTGAACTGGCCGGAGATCGCAAGACGCAGCGCGTTGCCGCGCCCGCGAGTCGAATGCCGCTCATCCATCGTGCCCATGTATGATGGGCACATCGTGCCGCCGGATCGCTTTCTGCAAACGCCCGCGCCGTTGCACTGCTCCGCAGCGCCGAGGAAGCCGTGCTGGTCGGAGAAGTCAAAGTATGTGCGGACATCGACCCCCGCGTGCGCTCCAGCGGAGCCGTGGGCGCGCCCGTGCGCGTGATCCTCGCCGGCGATGCGTTCCGCATCCAGCCGAAGGTTGTGGGCGATCGACTCCACCGGACCCGGCGCGACGATGTTCCCGGGGTTGAAGATCCCCTTGGGGTCAAACAGCGCTTTGACCCGGCGAAACGCGCTCATAAGTTCCGGCCCGAAAAACCGTTCCAGCAGCGGGCCTCGCACGCGCCCGTCGCCGTGTTCGCCGGACATAATGCCCCCGCACGAGCGGGCCAGGTCCGCGACCTCGACAGCGATGTCGATCATGCGCTGCCGATCGGCCGGGTCGTGCAGATTGATCATCGGCCGAATGTGCAGCACGCCGACGCTCGCGTGGGCCCAGTAGGCCGCGCGGGTGCCGTGCTTGCCGACAATCTTCTTAAACTCTCGCACAAACTCCGCGAGCCGCTCGACCGGTACAGCGTTGTCCTCGACGAAGGTAATGGGCTTGCGGCCGCCCTCATCAAGCCCGTGGAGAAGCGGCTCGCCGGCCTTGCGGAGCTTCCACGCGGCGAGCATCGCCGTCGAATCCCGATGGAATGCGACGCCGCCCGGCAGCACCCCGGCGAGCGATGACACAAGCGCGGCGAGGTTTTCAAACGCGACGTGGATCTCATGGCTCGCATCAAACGCGAAGTACTCAACGTACAGCACGGCCTTGGGCTCGCCCGTCAGGTCGTTCGCGCCAGGGAGTAGGTCAACGTACCGGCGGTACTCGATGTTGCCGCGAGCAGCATCCAGCACGACATCGTCAAGCAGTTCGACAGCGGAGAGCCCGAGCGGCAGACCCGCATCGAGGATCGGCTTGACGGCAGCAATAGCGTGTTCAAGCGTTTGGAAGCTCAGCACCGCAAGGCCCTTGGCCAGCGGAGCGGGCATGAGCTTGATGCGCGCGCCAAGTGTCGCGGCCAGTGTGCCCTCGCTCCCGGCCAAGAGCGGCACAAGGTCAAGCGTTTCCGGTGTCGCGCCCGCATCGACTTGATCGAGAATCATGTCGAGCGCGTAGCCTGCATTCCGGCGGACTGTGCGCGGGTACCGCTGGCGGATCATCTGAGCAAGCGGCCGAACGATGTCGATGACGCCCGCAGCGAGCGCGCGTGCAGTCGGATTCGCCGCGCCGGCATTGGCGCCCAGCCAAAGCCGCTCGCCCGTGCCCAGACAGACATCGAGCCCAACGAGATTCTCGACGGTGCGGCCATAGCGGATCGACCTCGCGCCCGCGGCGTTGTTCCCAACGCACCCCCCCACCGTCGCCTGGCGAGATGTCGCAGGATCGGGCGCAAAGAACACCCGCTCGCCTCGCCGGACAAGGGAGTCGTTCAACTCATCAACATTGACGCCCGGCTCGCACACGGCCACATGCCCACGCCAGTTGCCGGGGTGACTCGGCGGCGGGTCGAGCTTCATCTGCTCGACTGCACCGACCGCGCGGCAGCGTGAAGAGAGGTCGAGCACTACAGCGCGATTGGTGCACTGCCCTGCGAGGCTGGTCCCGCCGCCGCGAGGCAGGATCGCGATGCCATGGTTCGCGCAGTGCCGCACGGCGCGCTCCGCCGCGCTGATGTCGGCGGGCACCACAACGCCCAGGGGTTCGACCTGGTACAGCGAGGCGTCGGTTGCGTACAGCATCCGGTCGTGCATGCCGAACCGGATGGACCCGCCTTCAGGACCAATCGCCTGCGCAAGTCCGCGCTCGATCTCCGCGCGCTGAGGATCAGCGGGAGAGGACTTCACGTTGTTCAAGACGGGGAGTTGCGCCATGGGCGAGGGAGCGAGGGAGGGAGGAAGGGAGGAAGGGAGGGGGGCGGCGGAGAAATGTGCGGCACGCGGTCGGGAAGATGGTAGGTTGGAGACGAACCGCCTCGGCCGGACATCTGCTGATGCGGGGGGTCGTGAGGGCGTTGTGGCCGATACAGTTATCGGAGCCATGGCCAGCTCTCCCCCACCCCTGTCTCTTATACACATCTGACGCTGCCGACGAATAGAGAGGTGTAGATCT
>ENA-ORBV01002593-ORBV01002593.1-microbial-mat-metagenome-genome-assembly--contig:-NODE-2593-length-37927-cov-5.730092_pt1 | contig 37927 bp, 36 predicted proteins | sample MGYA00237777_ERZ505514 | MGnify/ENA primary metagenome ERZ505514 (study PRJEB26160, sample SAMN06269048) | microbial mat metagenome | isolation source: Oligotrophic lake microbial mat | place... | reverse complement strand
TGCACGAAGGGTGTGGGCACGAGTGCCGGCGGAATGCTTCGACGATGAATCCTGCTGATATACGCCGGTCAGCGTGTTGCCACGCCGGAGCGGCAAGCATTGGATTCGTCTGGAGCGCACTCATTCTAGGAGCGGGGATTGGACGATCGGTCGTTGATCGACGTACCCCATAACGAGGGCGAGCGACTCCTGTCGTACCGCCGGACACCCGTGACCACGACGGGCAATGTGATGCGACGAAATGGACTATGCGTCGGCAAGCGTGGTGGGGGGTGTAGCGGCCGGCGTGACCTCACGCATCACCGCCTACAGATACCCGATGAGTTCGCGCGACGGCCACCACGACGATCTGTGGCCCACGCCGCATCGAGAGTCGATGGTACATCGCGTACAAGCGCCGTTGTGCCTTCCACGCGTGTAGTGTCACGGCCGCCGGTTGTCCGCGTTGGCGCACGGCGAGCGCGGGACCACTCTTCGGATGTAAGCGATACGCCCAAGCGGCTTGGACCAAGACATGGCGGCAATGCGAATTGCCCGCCTTCGTGATCGATCCGCGTCGCTCGCGGGTGCCGCTGGAGTGTTCCCGTGGCACGAACCCGAGATACGCCATCAACTGGCGCGGCGACGCAAAGCGCCGCCAATCGACGAGCTCCGTCGCGAGCACCATCGCGCCGTGGACTTGCAGCCCGCGAAAACATGGCAGCGCGGTCACGGCGGGGGCGTACGCGGGCTGCAACGCGAGGGTCTCGATGTGCGCGTCGAGCGCATCGCGGCGCGACAGCGTGTATTCGAGTAAGGCAAAATACTTACTGAACACGAGCTGATCCTCGGACGCGAGTGGTGACGTCGTCCCCGTCAACTGGCGCAGCCACGTGTCGTGGGCGGGACGCCAGTTCACCCCACCGCGATAGATAAAGCCGCGCCGCGCCAAGCACTTGAGGATGTAGTGGCGCGACTTGACCACTTCGCGCTGCAGCGTCTCACGACAGCGCACCACATCGCGCACCCGCTCCTCCGCTGCACTGGGAATGCGATTCACGGTGAGCTCGCCCGCCCGGTACAGCCGCGCGAGTTGACCCGCGTCGTACTTATCGTGCTTGCGCTGGACGCCCGGCTTGATCGGAATCAGGGAGGGCCGATCACGTCGCAGTGGTAGCCCCAGTCCTTCATGGCGCGTTGCAAGACATACCCGGCGCCGCTCGCTTCGTAGCACGCCCGGAGTTCGCCCTCCTTCGCACACCGCTCAACGACGCGGCGCAGCTTCGCGAAGTCGTTCGGATACTTGTCGATCCGCGTCGGGGCCGACGCGTCCGCCGGCAGGACGGCGATGGTGACGGAGTCCTTGTGGACGTCGAGGCCGAGGTAGATGATTGCGGGTGACGCGGTGCGCGATGACATGGGCTGGTCTCCGGAAGAGTGCGACACGAGACGACGTCGCAGGTGGCTCTGGTGACTTCGCGGGATACGGGAGGAACTAACCCACGCCAAGCGCGGGGGCCAGCCCAGTCATAACTTCTAGGTTTGACGAGCGCTGACTGCAGTACCGGGCGCAGGTCGGCTCGGGTCAGGATGCAGGTTCATCACGCACCGACTGCCAAACGCGGCGCACTCTCAGCGGCTCGATCCAGCGCTCGATGTACGCGCCGTCAAGCGCATCGCCAGCAATGGCGAGGAGGCGGCGCACATCTTCAAGCTGGCGTGTGGATCCTCCCATCGTCGCCCACTCGAGCTTGGAGAGGATCACATCTTCGAGGGTCGCCACGGCTACGCGCTGGCCGAGCAGTTCCGTCGACAACTGGCGCCCAAACTCTTCGTCACTGAATGGGCGATGTTTGCGCACAATCAGGTCGGCCTTCCAGCCCGTCTCAGGATCGATGGCGTTGAACATCGTGCGATGGGCCAGTGCCTCGCGCGCCGCATCCTTGGAAACGTAGAGTCCCGCGCCCTCCAGACGCTGCACAAGATCCATCAATTGCGAAGGCGTCGGGTCGATCACGGCATCGACATCCATCGTGGCCCGCCCCGCCCCGTGGTACGCCGCCGCGACGGAGCCGGTGATCATGTATGGCGTTCCCGACGCGCTCAACGACTGCGCGAGCAGTCGGAGGAGGGCATCGAGCGTCACGGTAGCGGGCGCGGCCCCGAGCGGGCCGAGGGGACCATGGACTCACCGGTGATCAGTGCCACCAACTCGAGCGTGGAGCACTCGGGGAATCGCGCTCGCAGCGTTGCGAGGCTGATGGCCCGCATGGACTCGCTGAGTGCGATCGCCGCGTCTACGCGTTGCGCGGGTGATTGCCGTCGGATCGCGCGTTGCACGAGTGCTGCCGCTTCGGGAGTGGTGTCGCCGTTCATGCCGAAGAATCTACCACGTCAGAACCGGCAGCGACCACTCACGGTCAGTTGACCGCCCGCAGGAACGGTTCCGGCGATCACCACTTCAGCCGGAAAGAATTGCGGCTACGCACCCAGTGAACGCAGGATGCGTTCGGCTTCGGTGCGCTCGTGCTGGATGGCCGCGTCGAGCGGGGTGGTGCCGGCGCTGTAGGTGTCGGTGGACTCACCCAGCGTCCAGGATACGTACTCGTCGAATGGGCGCGTAAGCGCGTCCGGGTCGGCTTCGATGATGAATGCAATACGATCGAGCTGGTCGAACTCGATGGCGTCGAAAATGTCGATGTCACCGGCGAGAATACGGCCACAGACGTCCGAGTGCCCCGCGTAACGCGCCCATCCAGCCGGCGTGCCGCCATGGCGTTGCTCGCGCGCACGCACATCGGCGCCTGCTTCCAGCAGTGCGTCCACGGCACTCGTGTTGCCGAAGAACGCTGCCGCATGCAGCGCGGTGTAGCCAGCCGCGCCGTCGATGGCCGTTTCCGCGCTGGCGGGCGTATTGACGTTGGCACCCGCCGCAACCAACAGTCGCACAATGTCTCCCGAGGCGCGTTCGCACGCCTGCGTGAGCAGCGCCCCGTATCGCTCTCCCGGATGCAGCAGTGTGGGATCCGCGGCGAGCAGCGCCTCCACATCATCCACGTATTCCAGCGCCACGGCCGCTGGGAGCTGCACCGTCGCACCAGCCTCGAGCAACAGCTCCACCATCTCCACATCACCGCTCAGCGCCGCCTGATCGAGCGGCGTGAGATTCGCGGCATCGACGGCGTCGGAGTCGGCGCCAAGTTCGAGGAGCGTGGCGAGTGATTCGAACTGCCGCGTGACGACCGCGAGATGCAACGGTGTACGCCGCTTGCTGGTGGCATCGAGTCGGGCGTGCAGCAGCTCTGGCGACGCGCCCACCAGCCCGCGAATGACCTCGACATGGCCGGACGCGACGGCCGATTCGATGGTGTGTTGCGCGCCGTGCTCGAGCAGATACTCCACGAGCTCCGGATGTCCGTCGCCAAACACCGTCGCCCACCCCAGCACGTTGAGCGCGTGAAATGTGCCCGCGCCGATCGTGTCCGCACCGTGCTCCACGAGCAGCCGCACCACCGCGAGCCGTCCCTTTTCCGCCGCGAAGTGCAGCGGATACGCGTCGTCGCCCTCGTCGCGGATGTTGGGATCGGCGCCGCGATCGAGCAACAGTGCGACCACGTCTTCGTGCGGACCATTGACGGCGAAATGCAACGCCGTACGCAATCCGGTGTGGCCGTGCAGCAGTCCGCGCTCGTTCAGCAGCGTCGGGTCTGCGTCGAGCACGTCGCGCACCATCTCGACATCACCTCGGTCGGCCGCGTCGAGGAACTGTTCGAGCGGCGGCCGCGGTTGGGAGACGTCGCTATCGGAGACTTCGTGGTCGGCGAGCTCGTCGCCATCGTTGGTCGGGGACATGCCAGAATCTAGCCAGGATCTACTGCCGGCAGGACGCCTTCCGATCCTGCTTCGGTTTGTCCAACGTTCGCGAGGCGTTTACGGTGAGCGGCACCGGCCGGACGGCGCAGGGGTATGTTCATGAAACACGATCTGGGCTCACGTTCTTCGGAGCCAGCGGTCATGGCTGACGGCACGAGCGTTCGATACGCGATCGACACGCAAGATGGCATCACGTGCGTCGACGAGGCGTGGTCTCACGTTGCCATGACGACGATATCGAAGATGGACCAGAGGAAATCGAGGGTGTGATGATGCGACGTGCAGCACGAATCTGGACCATGGCAGTTCTCCTCGCTGGCTGTGGGGGCAACAGTGGGAGCACGCAGGCCAATACGCCACCCACAACACCGGGCGGAGCGCCGTCATCTGCTGTCGCGCCGACGCTCACACGCACCGTCATCGCCTCCGGATTGAGCAATCCGTGGGACATCGCGCTGACGAGCGATGGCGCGATGTTGTACACGGAACGGTGTCGCGGGCTCTCCGTTCGCCGACCGGATGGATCAACGACGCGACTGTTCGGCACGAGCGGTTCGTCGCTGGTGGCGCCGGATCTCGTGTGCGAGGGGCAGAGTGGGGTGCATGGGGTCGCGCTCGATCCGGACTTCGCGACCAACCGCACGGTGTTCGTGTACATGACGTCCAACATCAACACCAATCCGCGAACAAATCGTGTGATCCGGCTGCAGCTCGATGCGACGTATCGTGTGGCCAGCGCGCGCACGGACATCATCACCGATATCGCCTTCAAACAGGTGGGGAATGCGCATGGTGGCGCCGGCGCTCACAGTGGTGGCCGTCTTCGCTTTGGGCCGGACCGGTTGCTGTACGTCACCACCGGCGACAACCACAATGCGACGTTGCCGCAGAGTCCGACACGCCTCGGCGGCAAGGTGCTGCGCGTGACGCGCGACGGCACGGCGGCGGCCGGCAACAGCGCCCCCGCAGGATTTGATACGCGCGTGTTCACGTACGGCCATCGCAACGTACAGGGGATCGCGTTTCGTCCGACGAGCGGGCAGCCATTCATTGCGGAGCATGGCCCCAATCACAGCGACGAAGTGACGCCGTTGGTGGCGGGTGGCAACGGAGGCTGGGACCCGCAGAATCGTCCCGGCTTGAACTGTGGTGATGGCTACTGCGGCTATGCCGGCAACCCCACCACGATGCCGATGACCGACGTGTCGCGTTTCCCGAATGCGATGCGTGCGAGCTGGACGAACAACGGTGCATCGCAGGGGATGGGCCCGTGTGAGTTTCTCGTGGGCGCACAGTGGGGCAGTTGGAACGGGCGACTGGCGGTGGGCATCATGGCCGGCAATCGCGTCGAGATTCTGGAGTTGAATGCGGCAGGAACGACGGTGGGCACGACGAATGCCGGGCTGCCGAGTGTGCGCTATCGCGGGCTGACGCTGGCGCCCGACGGGAGTTTGTACGTGGCGACCGACGCGGGCGAGATCTGGCGCGTGGTGGCGACGGCGCTGTAGTGGTGCGGGAGATTCACTCGTAACACGTGCGTTATGTAAGTGTCGAGCTTCGAGTTGAAGTTTCGAGCTCTGGGCTACTCGGAGGCGGGACCGCGATAGCTGCACCCGGAGGTACAGGTTTCGCGGATTTCGATGCGCGAGAGCCCCGGGAGCGCGGGCGCGAGACGATCCCAGATCCAGCGCGCGAGCATTTCGCTGGTGGGGTTCTCGAGACCGGGAATGTCGTTCAGGTAGTGATGATCGAGTGCCGCGTCGATGGGCGCGAAGGCCGCCTTGATGTCGGCGAAGTCGGTAACCCAGCCGAGTGTGGGGTGCAGCGGGCCGGCGACGTGGACGGCGACGCGAAAGGAGTGTCCGTGCAGTCGGGCGCACTTGTGGCCGGCGGGCACGTTGGGGAGGCGGTGTGCGGCCTCGAGGGTGAACTCCTTGAAGATTTCCATTGGTGCAAAGCTAGTCGACCTCTGCACTCGTGCGAGCTCAGGGGTGACGCTGTCAGACCCGTGCGGTACCTTCGGTCAGCACACCATCATCCCGCCCCTCCGCCGATCGAGCGACGTCACGAATGACCGCCGAGTTCTTTGCCGCGCCAATCCTGAATTCGCCGTACGCTCCTCCGTCGCAGTACTGGGAGCTCGACGAGCACGGTCAGCCGACGCAGCAGAAACGCGAAGGACGGCGGCCGGCGTCGTTCGTCACGCCCATCCCCAAGGCGAAGAAGTAGTCAACGGCTCAGACGGCGCTCGTCCTCGATGAAGCGAAAGGGATTTCGTCTGCAGCACAGCAGCACGACATCCGCCCGATCATCAACGAACTGCGGATACAGGTCGATCGGTGGCGCAAGCTGAAAAGCCCCGACCAGTGGCGCGTCACGCCAGAAACCCGCCGCCTGCTGCAGCACTGGCGCACGCACAACTTTTCGGGAGTACGACCGTTCTTCTGCCAGATCGAAGCGGTCGAAACGGTTATCTGGCTCACTGAAGTCGCACCCGAAATCGGGAAAGACGGCAAGCGCTTTCTCGATCATCTGAGTGCCGTCAATCGCGAAGCCAATCCGGAACTGCTGCGCCTCGCGCTCAAGCTGGCCACCGGCGCGGGCAAGACGACCGTCATGGCCATGATCATCGCCTGGCAGACGATCAATGCCGTGCGTCATCCGTCGTCCAAGCGATTCACGCGCGGCTTTCTCGTGGTGACTCCCGGCATCACCATCCGTAATCGCCTGCAAGTGCTTCAGCCGAATGATCTGAACGCCTACTACGCGGCGCGTGAACTGGTGCCGAGTGATCTGGTGGGCGAGTTGAATAAGGCAAAGATCGTGATCACCAACTATCACGCGTTCAAGTTGCGTGCGTACTCGACCTCTCGGCGACACCGTTCTTTCTGAGTGGCTCGGGCTACATCGAAGGCACGCTGTTTCCATGGACGATGAGTGATTTCTCGCTCATGGATGCGATCGAGTGCGGCATTGTGAAGCTCCCGCGCGTTCCGGTTGCGGACAACATTCCCGAAGCCGAAGTGCCGGTGTTTCGCGAACTGTGGTCGCACATCGCGCCCAAGATGCCAGAGAAAGGGCGCGGCAAAGGCGGCGTGCTCGATCCGCTGTTTATTCCCACCGAACTGCAAACAGCGCTCGAAGCGCTCTACGGCCATTACGAAAAAACGTTCAACGGCTGGGCCGCCACTCCCGGCGTGGCGAGGCTCTCGACGACAACTTGCGCAAGATCGCGTCCGCCGAGGTCGAGCAGTTTCGCATCGAGCTGCAGGCGCGCAGGGGAGGTCAGCTGAGCGCCGACGACATCACCGACCATGCGCTCCTGCGCGAAGTGATGAACACGGTGGGCAAGAAAGATCGACTCGGCGAGCAGATTCGCTGCGTCGTGTCGGTGGCCATGCTGACCGAAGGATGGGATGCCAACACCGTCACGCACGTGTTGTGAGTTCGCGCCTTCGGCACGCAGCTGCTGTGCGAACAGGTGATCGGTCGTGCACTGCGCCGTCAATCGTACGAACTGAACGACGAGGGACTGTTTGACGTGGAGTACGCCGACTTACTCGGCATTCCCTTCGACTTCACCGCCAAACCAGTCATTACCAAGCCGCAGGCGGTCAAGCCGACGGTGCAGGTGAAAGCGATCTCGCCCGAGCGTGATGCGCTCGAGATCCGGTTTCCGCGACTCGATGGCTACGTGGTCAAACTGCCGGAGGAGCGTCTCGCTGCCGATTTCACTGCCGACCACACACTCGAACTCACACCGGCGCTGGTGGGGTGGAGACGTGCGGTGGTACCGTGTCAGTGTTCAACGGCGCTGACCCTGTGATTCGAATCGTTGCCGACGAAGCAGCAGAAGCAGACACGATCGGAGCGTGGATTCGCGAACGCATGGCTCAAGGTGTGCTGCCGCAGGAGATCGGTGTGTTCGTTCGCTCGGCGGCGGAGATCGCGCGTGCTCAAGCGGGTGTCGCAGCCGCTGACCTTCTCACTACCACTCCTGCTCCCGGTGTTGACGCAGAGCCAGGAAAAGTTGTGCTGATGCCCATGCATCTCGCCAAGGGGCTGGAACGACAGTTGCTCTATGTCGCGTGTACCCGTGCGCGCGATCAACTCCTGGTGACGGCGATCAGTCCGGGCTCGGAGTTTCTGGTGGATTTGGCGGGCGGCGATCTCCGTGCAAGCAAGCTGATGTGACTTGGGCCGTCCCGTCTACTTGAACACCTTGAGTACCGAGCCAAGGAAGCCAGTGTGCTCGACGTTGCCGTGCGAGAGGATGTCGAGCTCGCCCTTATCGAGCCAGATGCCGTCGCACGTCGGGCACTGATCGATGGTGACGTGATTGAACTCGCGGGCGACGAGCACGGTGCCATCACGCGGGCACTTGTTGCGATCGGCGGAGATCTGCGCTGCACGCTCGGCGTCAGCCTTGGCGCGGAGTTCCTTGCGGAGGTCGGCGTCAACGCGCGCGAAGTACTCGTCTTCGTTGCGGCTGGGGGTCGATTCGATGGCCATGATGAGCGGGGAGAAGGGACGCGCGGTGACGGGGTGAAGCGAAGGATATCGACCGTGTGGTACCATGGTCGAGGGCTCGCGCACAGTTCGGGTGGCGCGCAGCACCCGACCCCGTTCCGTCCCCACCGAGCTGCTGCCGCTAGCGCCGCAGGGAGTTCGGCCTGCTGATGACCGGTCGGATGACCGGTCGATCGTGGTGCGGCATAACGCGCTCGTACAGCGGCGCCCGCTCCGCGGCTCAGCGCAGCGGGGGTAGTCTGGAGTGTCTGCCACGCGGCCAATCGTAACGTAAGACGTCGGCTGATTGCAAGGTTAGGGAGCGGCTGATTGAAAGGTTATAGGGCGGCTAATTGAAAGGTTTGTGTTCGGCGATTTGCGAGGGAGGCCGTCAGGATCACGGAATCGACGCCAGGTCGTCGACATTTTACTCAACGTATTGAGTGTGAGTACTCAGGAAGTTGCGGAGACGGCGAGGTTAAGCGCGACCGATACGCGAGCGCCTGAACCAACTCGATGGAGGCAACCGGTCTCAAGTGAGGCGCGGCTGGCGTATCGCGCCCTGTGCAGCCTGGGTCCGACAATCTCGCGCGTGGGTCAAGCATCGCGCGCTTGCGCTCCACCCCAATCCGCGCCACATCCCTCGTACGCGCGACGCCCTGCCTCCCCCGCGTCCTCCGCCGCTTCACCTCTCCAGCGCCGAGGTTCGAATGCACACGGGCTCTCGTACCATCCGTGCCACGCTCGCGGCGATCGTCGTCGCCTTCATCGCGACACTCACCACCGCGCTCACCCCCGCCCCCGCCGCCGCGCAGTTCGGCATGCCGGGTGCAGGCGTCGGCGCAGCGGGCACGTCCCCCCGGTACGGCTTCATCATCGGTACCAACCTGTCGTCCATCTCCGACGCGGACGACGGGATTCGCGCCGTGGTCGGCGCCGCGTACGACAAGAAGAAACGGGTCGGACTGAACGCGGGACTCTTCCTCAACATCCCACTGCGCGGCGCCTTCTCGCTGCAACCGGAAGCGCACTACTCGCAGCAGGGCGTCACCTACGAATCCACCCTCACGACGCAAGCACAATCCGCTTCGCTCAAGATCGACTACGTGCAGATCCCGCTGCTGCTGCGTGTCGATGTGGGCTCCAGGTCCTCGTCCATTCACCCGATTCTTTTCGCGGGGGCGAGCGGTGCGTTTCGCATTTCGTGCGACGTCAGCTTCAGTGCAGGCAGCACCAAAGTGTCCGAAGCCTGCAGCGAGAACACCACGTCGAGCGAACCGGATCCGATCAGGAAGTACGACGTGAGCGCAGTGGGAGGCGCGGGGCTGGCCGTGAGCGCGATGGGACGTTCGTACGCGCTCACGATTCGCTACGCACGGGGGCTGGCGAATATCTCGACAGACAACACGGGCAGCAGCTCGAAGAACTCGGTGATTTCGGTGCAGCTGGGGGTCGGGTTCTGAGACCGCCGCTTCGCTCGTGCGCCTCTTGAACCCACGGGCAAAGCGGTGCCGATTTGAGGATCCCGCTCGTCGCTGTGGTGAGTCGTGAGGCTTCAGTGACTCAGTGAGAGTGGAGCGGGAACTGCGAGCTGCAAACTACGTGCTAAAATCAGCTACTTCGCGAGGCGCTTCCGTACCTCGCGCCAGTCGTACACATGAAAGGTTTTGTCGGTGGACATCATCACCAGGACACCCTCGGGAAATTTCGGTCCGAGCGCCTTCGCGGTGACGTCGAGACCGTCGGTTTCTTCGGCGCTGACAGGAATGGTCGCGATGATCTCGTGCGTGTGCGGCGCACCGCTCTTGCCCTCCCGTGCAAACACCTGCAGTCGTCGGCCCTGCTGATCGCTCACCAGCAGATATCCGGTCGTGTCACTCGTGGGATAGATGCCGATCCCCTCGTGATCCTGTACGAACCCGGTGGTGCCGAAGAGTGCGAGCTCCTTCGCGGCATCAGGATGATCGGGATCCGCGTGATACTTGCGCAGGCCGACGGTTTCGTCGGAGTAGTAGACGAATCCGAGGGCGTGATCGACCGCCATGGCCTCAATCTCCTTCTTGCCGCTGAAGGTGCCGAAGGCACGCACTTTCTCGCCGCGCACGGTGCCATCGCCGACATCACGCAAGCGATACTGCCAGAGGTAGCCTTCCGCCGGCCCACCTTTGCCGCCGACGATCGCGAACACGGCACTGTCCGCGCTTCGCGTGTACAACGCGATCCCCATCGGCGCGCGCGTGCTGTCACCCTCGAACACCTTGATGCCGCCGCCATCCACGGGTGTCATGTCGGGCAAACGGAACACGCGCAGCGACAAGCTGCCGCGTTCGGCCGCAACGGCGAGATCGACACGCACACCGCCAAGCATGAAACCGGTGACGATGTCCACGTTGTTGGGCCGCAGCATGGGTCGGCGCGTACGCACGGTATCGATGCGCCCATCGAGATCGAACACGTACACACCGCCGGTGGTGTCGCCCTTGTCGGTGCCAAGAATCAGTGAGCGTGCTGGATCGAGCGTGTCCACCCAGATGGCGGGATCGTCTGAGTCGTTGAGCACGATCTGCGTCACAACGGTAGGCCGCAGCGCATCAGCGGCGAGTGGTACGGACTTCTCGCACGCCGCACACGCCAACAACAGCGATACACACGCTCTCACGTTCCGCTTCACGATCATCGCGCCACTCCAAGCTTGTTGAGCACCCACGCATCCATGCGACTGGTCTGCGACGGCACACGGAAATGTCCCGTCTCCACCACGATTGCCGATTCCTTCGGCGCGGCGATGACATTGTAAACAGCCCACGACGAGGTCGGCGGAACTGTTACGTCATTGTAACCCCACGCGTAGATGCCAGGCACCTTCAACAATCGAGCGAAGTTGATGACATCGTAGTACCGCAACGTCTCCTTCTTCTCGGCCATCGCTTTCACGCGTGATGTATCGGCAAAGATGTGTGGCCATCCGCCGGCGCGGCCGCGCAGATACCCGAAGTGCTCGGCCATGGCGGGATAGCTCGCCGCGATCGCCTTCACGCGCGGATCGATCACGGCCGCAACGATCGCGAGTCCTCCGCCCTGACTGCCGCCCTGCACCACGTAGCTGCTGCCATCGAACTGCGGCAACGAGAAGAGGAAGTCGCCCGCACGCACGACGCCGGCGTAGACGCGCTTGTAGTAGTATCGATCGCGATCCTCGACGCCGAACTGCGAGTACGCATCGAGCGCCGTGGCGCGCAGCTCGTTGTACAACAGCGAATCCCGGTCCACCGGAATGCCGTGAATGCCGATGGCGAGATGAATCACACCCTTTCGCGCCGTCGACACGCTGGGGAAGTACGGACGCACACCGGCACCGGGCACAACGAGCATCGCCGGATATTTGCCCGGCCTGTTCGGCACCGAAAGCACGCCGTAGATGCGACTGCCCACGCGCTGGTTCTGAAACGACACGTGATACACGTCGACATCGGTGGTCGACCAGTCCGCGCGTCGTGTCATTACCGGTTCGAGTGGGGTGCGACGCGCCTCGGTGATGGTCTTCTGCCAGAAGGCCATGAAGTCGTCGGGCGCCGTCGTGGACGCATCGATCCCCTCCGGATTGAAGCCGGCAGTGGCGAGTGCGGTATGGAGCACCCCGTTCACACGCGCCGTGGCGGTCAGGCGCAGGAAGCCCGGTGTGGTCATCGTGCCACGCATCGTCACACCCTGTCCATTCGCCTCCACCGTATCGACCCGGATGGGCTTCATGCGCTCCGGTGCGAGGGAGACGGCGACCTTCGTGCCGGGCCGGTCACGTCCCGCGTGCTTCAGCGTGACGCGAAAGATCGCCGAGTCGCCGAGTGCATAGCTCCAGTCGGGTCGATCGAGCGTCACGGAGAGCGACACCGTGGAGTCGATGGATTGCGCGTGGCCCTTCGCGCACGGGAGAAAAGCCGCCAGGGCCATGGTTGTCGTCAGGAGCAGCGGTCGGTGGCTGCGCATGTGGGAGTCCTCTCGGGTAGGTCGATCGGTAGAATGCTCGTGCAATATCGCGCCTTTTCCTTCCCTATGGCGACGAGCGCTCCGGTCGTAGCTTCTGCTGGCGTCACGTCGATCCTCACCTGTGCCCTCTCTATGCGTTACTTCGCTCTGTTCGCCCGTTCCATCGCGCTCGTCTCCCTGCTGTCGCCCCTACCTGCGCTCACCGCGCAGCGCGCATCGGCCGACTGGCCGGTGTATCACGGCAACGACGATCACACGCGTTTCACCACACTGAGCCAGATCTCGCCTTCGAATGTGAAGCGACTGCAGGTGGCGTGGACGTTCGAGACGAAGGACGAGTTCCCGGGATCGGAGATGCAGGCGAATCCGATCATCATCGACGGCGTCATGTACGCGACCACACCGAAGATGCAGGTGTTCGCACTCGATGCCGCCACCGGCAAGCAGATGTGGCGGTTCGATCCGAACAATGGCGCACCGACCCTCGGCCGTTTCCGTCATCGCGGCGTCGTGGTCACCGGCGATCGCGTGCTCTTCAACTATCGCAACCGGCTGTACGCGATCGACCGCACGAACGGTACGCCCATTCGCACTTTTGGCGACAGCGGTTGGGTGGACCTTCGCGCGGGACTCGACCGACCGGTGGAGGGGCTCTCGGTGAGCGCGAGCACGCCGGGCGTGGTGTTCGAGGACCTGCTCATCATGGGAAGCACGGTCCCGGAACAGTTGCCAAGCGCGCCGGGCGACATCCGTGCGTACGACGTGCGAACGGGCGCGTTACGTTGGAGCTTTCACACGATTCCGCGTCCCGGCGAGTTTGGCTACGACACCTGGCCGGCCGACGCGTACAAGGTGTCCGGTGGCGCCAATGCGTGGAGTGGCGTGACACTCGACGCGAAGCGCGCGATGGTGTTCGCCGCGACGGGCTCCGCATCGTACGACTTCTACGGCGCGAACCGGCTGGGCGACAATCTTTTCGCCAACACCGTGCTTGCCCTCGATGCGCGCACCGGCAAGCGCATCTGGCACTTTCAGGGACTGCATCACGACCTGTGGGATCGCGATTTTCCTGCGGCACCAGCGCTGGTCACGGCGACGCGCGCGGGCAAGCCGGTGGACGCCGTCGCCCAGATCACCAAGACGGGTCATGTCTATCTGTTCGAGCGCGAGAAGGGAACGCCGCTGTTCCCGATTGAGGAGCGCGCGATGCCCACGAAGACGCTGGCCGGCGACAAGGCCTCGGCGACCCAGCCGTTTCCGCTGTCACCGCCGCCCTTCTCGCGCCAGACACTGACCATCAACGATCTGACGAAGCGCACACCGGCCGCCAATGCCGCCGCGCGCAAGACGTTTCTCGAGTATGCCACGACGCACCCCTTCGATGCGCCCAGCACGAAGGGCACGATCATCTTCCCCGGTGTGGACGGTGGCGGCGAATGGGGCGGACCGGCGTTCGATCCGACGACGGGGCTGTTGTACGTGAACTCCAACGAGATGGCGTGGCTGCTCAAGCTCGTGCCGCGGAGCGACGAATCGCTGTATGCGGCCAACTGCTCGGGTTGTCATGGTGCAACGCGCAAGGGAACGGCGATGGGTCCGACGCTCGTGAACATCATCGATCGCCGCTCGCGCGAGCAGTTGGGCAAGATGATTCGTGAAGGCACCGGCCGCATGCCGGCGTTCGGCGGCGCGATGGACGGCGGTGCGATCAACGACATCGTGAACTATCTGGTGACGGGAAAGGATTCGTCGAAGAAGACGGTGGGTTCGACACCGTGGGCGTTGCCGTATCGCACGGCGTTCTTCGACATCTTCCTCGATCATGAGGGCTATCCCGGCGTGAAGACGCCGTGGGGTACGCTCAACGCGATCGACCTCAATGCCGGCACGATTCGCTGGTCAATCCCCTTTGGCGAATATCCGAAGCTTGTCGCCAAGGGCGTGAAGAATACCGGTACTGACAACTACGGCGGCGCGGTCGTGACCGAGAACGGCCTGCTGTTGATCGCAGCGACCACCTACGACAACAAATTTCGCGCGTACGACAAGCGCACTGGCACACTGCTCTGGGAAGCCACACTGCCGGCGGCGGGCAACGCGACGCCAAGTACGTACATGGTGAACGGCACGCAGTACATCGTCATCGCGTGCGGCGGCGGCAAGAACGGCGCGCCGAGCGGTGGTACCTATGTTGCGTTCGCGTTGCCTGAGGCGGAGCGCTAGGACTTGCTCATCGCGATCACCGTCTTCCACTCCTCGGGTGTGACCGGCACGACGGAAAGTCGACTGACCTTGAGCAACGACATCTCCGACAGGTTGGGGCGCGCCTTGATCTCGGGGAGGGTGACGGGGCGATCGAGTTTGTCGACGGCGCGTACATCCACCATGAACCACGTCGGCATGGCCGGATCCGACGCCTCGTCGTAGTACTCGTGCTTCTGGTCGAACGCGGTGAAGTCGGGATAGCCCTCGCGCACCACCTCGCAGATGCCGACAATCGCCGACGGCTCGGCGTTGGAGTGATAGTAGAACGCGCGATCGCCGAGCTTCATCGCATCGCGCAGGAAGTTGCGTGCACCGGTGTTGCGGATGCTGTCCCAGCAGGTGGTGCTCTGCGGCGCAGCGACGAGGTCGTCGTAGGAGAAGACCTCAGGTTCGGACTTGATCAGCCAATAGCGACGCTCACCTGACGCGCGCGTGTAGACGTGCGCCCACTTGCCCTGCTCGTACGGCAACGACTGCGGCGGCTTCTTCGCGGGTGCGGCGGCCGACTTCTTCGTAGCGGGTTTCGTAACCTGCTTGGCGGTCGTCTTCGCTGACTTCGTGGCCGGCGTCTTCGCGGGCTTGCCCGATTTCTTTGCTGGCATTGCTGCGTTGCCTCTACAGTCGGTGTGTCATGGTGGGGTACGCGTGGCCCGGCACTGTGCTGCATACAAACAACGTGTCGTCTGGCAAAGAGGGGGCGTGCACTCACGGCACGGTTTCACTCAGGGCACGCCGAATCGCGGGTTCGAGAGTGACGGGCCCGATGGGACCCAGCACGCGATGCCGCACGATACCGTCGCGACCGATCAGAATCGACGTCGGGTAGCCGCGCACTCCGCCCAGTGCGTCGATCACATCGCTGCCCACCACTGCCACCGGATACGTGACGCCGCGCGACGCCACGTAGTCGCGCACCACGATCTCGCCGGCGCGGTCTACGGACGCACCCAGCACGACAAGGCCCGCGTCGCGATGACGCCGCCAGGTGGCCTCAAGCATCGGCATTTCCACTCGACACGGTGTGCACCACGTGGCCCATACGTTCACCAGGACGACACGTTTGCGCAGTGAACTCGTGGACAGGCTGTCGCCGGTGAGTGTGCGCACGGCGAAGCGTGGCGACGCACGGTCTTGTGCGCGAACGCCGAGCAGTGCTCCGACATGCGGCAGCAAGCGCGGCGCAGCCCACAGTGCGACGAGCACGATCAGCAGCGTGCTCCAGTGCGGCCATCGCGCGGTCGACCGCAGTCTGCTCCAGGCACCGGCCACTAGGCGACCGCGCGCGTCCTGTGTGCGTACCATCCGCCAATGGCACCAGCGATGACACCCAGCAGCACCGTCAGCGCGGCTCCCGTGACGGTCCCCCACAGCTGCACGCTGCCGAGTACCTGCGATGTGACCTCGACCCCCTGTGGGATCGTGACGCTCGACGCATCGGGTGGGGCGGCAATGAAGAACGCGATGGCGTGTCCGATCAGCGCATCGAGCAGCGCTGCGAACAGTCCGGCGCGCCACCCGGCGGCGCCCAGACGCGCGGCCAACGCACCCCCCGACGCGTAGAAGACGAACACCAGCACCAGGTGCACCCCACCGGCCACCGCCTCGACTGACGGCCAGACGCGAATGACGATGGCGGCGACGATGGAAACAACCGCCGCTGCAATACCGGCGTACGTGGCGGGGCGAAGCGGTGTCGCCGCGGCGAGACGCGGCGGAGCTGATCGAGTCGGCATGGTGCGTGAGTCTAGCGGAGCGACGCGTTGCCGCCAAACACCAAGCGTGGACGGTCATCGAGTCGTCGCGGCATCGTCGCGGCATCGTCGCGGCTTCTTCGGCACGCAGGCGGCCGACACCTCATCGGGCACCCACCTCACTCTCCGCCTCGAACGGGCAATGAACACTCGAACACACAACGCATCGCGTCGCGCGCAGGCCTGTGGTGCGCGGCACTGGTTTCCGCGTTACCGGCCGTCGCCCTGTCCGCGCCGTCCGGCGCGACGACCAGCAGCACCGCTGCATTGCCAAAGCCCGCCGTCAACGTGGCTTTGCGAACTTCACGTACCGCACACGACTCGGCACGCAGAAGCCACAGCTCGACTCTCGCAACGGCAGCGTGCGCTGACGGGGCAATCACGATGTAGCTTTCCGGTGGCTTGTGACGCGAGCCCTGTGACCAGATGCTGCGACGACATCACTGTTTCATCCCTGCTCCCCTGATCAGTACCGCGTGTCCCTGCCGAACACCTGCCCTCGCTGTGGCGCGACGTACGACGACGCCGTGGCCTTCTGCGCGATCGATGGCGCGCGACTGGTGCGCGCCGGTCACATCGTCGATCTGATCGGAACGGTGATTGCCGACCGCTATCGCGTCGTGTCGCTTATTGGCGAGGGTGGCATGGGACAAGTGTATCTGGCCGAACATGTGCTGATGAAGCGCAAGAGCGCGATCAAGATCATGCGACCGGCGCTCGTGGGCGACGTGGAGGCACTGCAGCGATTCACGCGTGAGGCGGAGAACGCGAGTCAGCTGTCGCATCCGAACATCGCGGCGATCTTCGATTTCGGTGAGACCGCCGATGGCGTGGTGTATCTCGCCATGGAGTACATCGACGGCGAATCGCTGGGGGCCAAGCTGGAGCGCGAAGGCGCGTTGCACCCCGACATCGCGGCGGACATCCTCGGCCAGGCGGCCGATGCGCTGCAGGCGGCACACGACCTGCACATGTTGCACCGCGACATCAAGCCCGACAACATCATGCTTGGCGTGCGCGCGGACGGCACGTACATGGTGAAGCTGGTGGACTTCGGTATTGCGCGCACGATCGACGGGAGTAACATGCGCGTTACGCGCACGGGCTTCATGGTCGGCACGCCCGAGTACATGTCACCGGAGCAGCTGGCAGGCGACACGCTCGACGCGGCCAGCGATCAGTATGCGCTGGCACTGGTGGCGTTCTACGCGCTGACGGGCCAGCAGGCGTTTCCGTCGGAATCGTCCCGGGAATCGCTTATTGCTCGACTGACCAGTCGTCCGCGAACGCTGGAGGATGCGAGCACCACGGTGGAATGGCCTGACGCACTGCAGACGTTGTTCGATCGCGCGCTGTCGCCCGAAGCGCACGACCGGTTTGCGAACATTTCCGATTTTGCGCACGCGTTGGCGGCGGCGATCAGCGAGATGACGCCGTCCCAGACGGCGGAGTTGTATCGTCGCGCGCTGGATGTGCGTATGGCCAATCTCGCCGCACGCACACCGCACAGCGAAGGCGTGCGGAGCGGCAGCGGCTCGATGGGCGCAATACGCACGCCATCCGCGCCGCGCGAGCAGCCGGGGCTCGATGCAGCCATCACTGCGGCGATACCCGACGATACGGTCAGCGAGTTCCGGAGCACCAGCGGCGCGACCCGCGATGTCGTTGCGACATCTGGTATGTCGGATGCATCCGCGCGCGCACTCGACGCGGAAGATCCGACCGTGGAAAGCGCACCGACGGCGCGACCGGCGCGATCACGTTGGCCGTTGGTGGCGTGGGCGATCGCCGTGGCCGGCGCGGCTGTCTGGGTGGTGTGGCGACGTGAGGTCAACCGCCCCGCCACTCCAACGGTCGCGAGCACGGACCGTCCGTCGCCGGCGCTCGGCGACTCGGCGTCGAGCGTGCGCATCAGTGGCGCGACTGCTCTGCCGGCCGACGCCGCGCCGCCCCGCCCGAGTGCCGCCGACAGCGTCAAACGCGCGCAGCGCGACTCGGTGCGACGTGCCGCCTCACTGGCCAGAAAGCAGGCGGCCGACAGCGTTGCCCGCGCGGCGAATGTACGCGCGCGTTACCCCGAAGCGGCTGCGCGGGCCTTGATCGCGCGCGGGATCGACGGCAAGGCGCGCATCGCGCGCAACGGCGATGTGCGCGCCGTGTTCATGCCGACACCGGTGTTCGTGTGGCGTAGTGAGCAGGGGCAGGCGTGGAGGCAGTCGCACGCGGGTCCACAGGGCGCCCAGCACGAGTTCGTCGATCCCCTCGAACGGTGGAGCGCCTGGTCGGGACTCGTTGCGTCCCGACGTGCGGTCTACGTGCTTGAGGTCACGCCCGAGAAGGCCACCTGGCCCAACTTCACACCCGACAAGATTCACGAGATCAAGCGCGGCGACATCGAGTCGGTGGAGCTGCTGCGCGACGGCGTGCCGGTCACGCTCGAAAACAGCGCGCGTCTCGTGGCACTGGCCAACGCCGACGCCCATCAGGCCGCCGGGAAGCCGTTGCCGCATGCGATCGTCGCCCTCATTGCGCCAGCCGCGTTCATGCCGCGCGAGGACGGCTCCTTGCCGACGATCGAAGTGGTGGTCCGCGATGCCGCTCGCGGCAGTGCTGTCACGCGCATCGCGATCAACGCCTCGCTGGTGAGGCGCCTGTACGACGACTTCGCACCCTGGCGAGACGCGATCGCGCGCCCGTAGGCGCACCCAGGGCTTGCGTAATTGGATCAATCGCAGTTACATATCGCTCCATGAACAGCCGCCTCACCGTCGCCGCGCATATTCTCGGACTTCTCGCCGCTCGCGAAGGGATGTCCGACGGGTCGACGACGTCGGAGACCCTGGCGTCGAGCGTCGGCACCAACCCGGTGGTGGTACGGCGGGTGCTGGCGCAGCTCAAGGCGGCCGGATTGGTCGACAGTCGTCGTGGTGTGGGCGGGGGCACGGTACTGGCTCGCTCTCCGCACGAGATCACGCTCCGCATGGTCTACGAAGCGGTGGACCCGCACGATTGCGATATGATTGGTCGCCATGCGGGCGATGTCGGAGCCGCCTGCGCGGTCGCTCCTGTCATCGCCGAATATCTGGACGAGTTGTATGCCGAAGCCGAGGAGGCGCTGCGCCGTCGCCTCGAGCTGGTCACCGTGGCACAGATGGCGCAGTCGGTCATGGACCGTGTTCGCCGCCGCTGTCCGCCTTCCGCCGGGCTTCCCATGGCCGGCGGCGTCGCCGTTCGCACCGCCCTCCGTCACTGACGGACCACAGAGGATTTTCGACAATGCTCGCGTGTGAATTTGTAACACCTAAAGGCACGAAGAAGACGCCCTTCGCCCTCGTGCGGGATGCCGTTGAGACGGTCGCGCTTACGGTAGCGACCACCGGCGCGTTCGCGCTGGCCACGCTGTTGACGATGCTCGTCGCCGTGTCGCTGCGCGCGGCACCACTCGAAGCAGCGCAATCGGTGCGCCGAGGCGCGGAGCTCGTGACAACGACGCTCGACTCCTCGCGCCTGGCGCCCGCGGTATCGGTCTCGCGCGGAGCAAGTGCGTTGCCATTCGCCTTGGTTGATGATGCGACGTTTCGCGTGCCGGGAAGCAGTCGCCTGGCCGGCAGTCATGTGGGCGCGGCCGCAGTGGACAGCGTGCTGTCCGAGCTGTGTGCCGCGAGTGCCGGTTCGATCGCCGGTGTGCAGCATTTCGCGACGGGCGACGGGCGTGGCGCGCTGCTCGTGCTCCGGTCCGCGCGCCGGGGTGGCAAGCGTGTGGCATGGCACGAGGTCGTGGTCTATCGGCTCGATGCTGCGCAACGCGTGCGCTCACTTGCGTTGTACGTCGAAGACCAGCGTGCGTGGGATCGTCGCTTCCCGCGCGAAGACGGCGTGAGTCGTGTGTCGGTCGCGACCGAGCGAAACGTCGAGCGCACGAAAGCGCAGTATCCGGAGGCACGCTTCGTGGCCGGCAACGCCGACCGGGTGCTTCTGGTGATGGACGTCAGTGATCTGGCGACGCCGCAGCAGACCGTGCTGCTGCAACAGACGATCGCACCGACTGGAGCCCTCCGCGCCTCAGCCACCTATCGCCCGATTTCAGTGGCGACGCTGGCCAGCGTGCTGCTCGCGCGCTGAGCGTCAACTCGTCCGTCTCGTCCGTCTCGTCCGTTGCACGATCGCTTGCTCGGCCGCGCCGCCTGCCGCCGATGTGATCAGCCGTTCGGGACGTCCCGCGGCTATCGATCGTCGGTAGAAGTGGGCAGGGTTGCACCCTGTACCGCGCCGACGATGGCACTCCTCAATCCGCCCGTTTCGATCGCGATGACGCTTGGCAGTTTTGCTCCGCAGGCCACGGACGCGCACTTTCGCGCGATCTTCGATCACGCCCCGATCGGTATGGCGCTGGTCGGCGCAACGGGAGAGATCCTCGAGGCCAATCCGCAACTCGCTGCGCTCATTGGCGTATCGCCGCGCACAGGCACGCCAGGCTCATTGTCCGACCTCACGCACCCGGCCGATCGGGCGCATTGCGAGACGATGCTCGCCGCCTTGCAACGCGGTGAACGGCCATCACTGCAAACCGAGCTTCGCATCCTGCACGCCGATGGCAGCTACGGCTGGTCTCGACTGACACTCTCGGTGGCCGTGCGCGTCGGCGGGAACGCCGAGCAGCTGCTGGCGATGATTGAGGATCTGAGCGAGGTGCGCCAACTCGCAAACGCCCTCGACGAGAGCGTGCAAGAGCTGCATGCCATCAACACGCAGTCGCGACGACTGCCGAGCGCAGGACGGGAACGCGTCCCTCTCGGTGTAGTGCCGCCCGGGTCGGCGACGGCGCGCCTGCCTATTGTCGCGTCGTCTTGAGCCACTGATCAAGCCAGTGACGCTCGTTGAGCATGCGATGCACGACGTTCCATGAGCCGCTGATCGCGTGTGGCTGATCGGCGTACTGGATCATGCGCGTGGGGACGCCGTTCTTCTTGAGCGCGACATACATCTGCTGTGCTTCGGAGTATGGCACGCGCTGATCGATCTCGCCGTTGATGAAGAGCGTGGGCGCGCGCGCCCGGTCGGCGTACGTGAGCGGTGACTGACGGATCATGATCTCGCGCGCCCTGGCATCCCACGGCGTACCGAAGAACTCCGTCTCCTTGGTGCGCGGAATGTCCGCGTTACCATAGTCGCTCATCCAGTTCACGATCCCCGCGCCCGGAATCGCTGCCGCGAAACGATCCGGATATTGCGTGATGAGCCAGTTGGTCATGAATCCACCGTAGGAGTGCCCGATGGTGGCGACCTGTTGGCGGTTGGCCGGATAGCGCCCGAGTACGTGGTCGATCCCCGCCATGACATCCTGCCCGTCCTTGGTGCCCCACGCGCCCCACGTGCCCCAGAGAAACTTCTCGCCGTAGTTGGTGGAGCTGCGGAAGTTGATCTCGAGCACGAAGTAGCCGTTGGCCGCGAGATACTGATTCTTGAAGTTGAAGTTGTACTCGATGGCGCTGTGTGGGCCGCCGTGATTGCTGACCACCAGCGGATACGGACCACGCGCCGCGTCGTAGCCGTACGGAACGGTGAGCCACCCTTCGACCGGCGTACCGTCCGCGCTGTTGAACTGCAGCCGCTCGGCGCGACTGAGTGCGATGCCGTTGGTGAAGGATTCGTGCACGCGCGTGAGCTGTCGTTCGTCTGAACCATCGATGCGACTCACCCAGAGCTCCGACGGTGCCTCGAAGCGGCCGACGAGATACGCGATGCGCGTGAAGCCGCGATCGATGCTGAAGCCGCTGAGGCGGCGCTGGCCGGTCGTGACCTGCTGCACCGCGCCGCCCGCTGCACTCACGCGGAAGAGGTGTACGGTTCCACCGACTCCACCGGTGAAGTAGACGAAGTTGCCGTCCGGACTCCACTGCGCATTGGTGGGCAGATAATCCCAATCCGGCGTGAGCACGCGCTCGGCGCCGCCGTCGGATGGAATGAGCACGAGGTCCGTCGCCCCGCCATGATCGAGCTTGCGCGCGATCACCACATCGGTCGTCAGCTGGCGCGTACACAACACCCACTTGCCATCCGGTGAGAAGCGGGCGCCGTTGTAGTCGTAGTCGTTGTTGAGCGTGAGGCGACGGAGTGCGCCCTCGGCGCTGACCGCCCAGGCATCGGTACGTCCGTAAATGCGTTCGTTGCGATAGGTGGAGTCGGCGCTGAACAGCAGCACAGCGCCGTCACGCTTCCACTGCACGCCTGTTGGTCGAAGACCAAGCGACGTGATGGCGCGCGCGTCACCACCAGCGGCTGGCGCGACGAAGATCTCCTGCGGCGGACTGACATCGGGATCGCGCACGTTGGGCGTTGGAAACGCCGCCCCGTCGCGGTGAAAGTCCAGCCAGTCGAACTGCACGCCCTTGAAGCGCGTTTCGTGGCGCTGTTCGAAATCGGAAATGGCCGCTCGGGCGCGACGCGGCGGCGGCACATCGCGGACGGTCGCCACCCACTGGCCGTCCGGACTTCGCAGTGGCGCATTTGCACCACGCGCCCCTGAGTCAGCCGTGGTGCGCAGCGTGTCGAACCGATCTGGTTGCGATGGCTGTGCAACCAGCGTGCGACCACCACTGGTGAATCGCAGGGCATTCCCGTCGGTCCACTGTGGCGCGCCGGCATCCATTGCGGTCACCCGGCGGGCGGGTGCGGTGCCATCGGTCGACACCACCCAGGCTTCGGTGTTCGTGCCGTTCGTCTCCTCGACGCGCGTGCCGATCGTGTAGAGCACCCATCGCCCATCCGGAGAGATCGTCGGCGCACCGACGGTCGTGAGCCGGTAGTAGTCTTCAATGACCAACGCCCGGCCGGTCGCCGGTGATGGCGAGGATGATTGCGTCGGTGATGGCGCGGATGATCGCGTCGGTGATGGCGCGGATGATCGCGTCGGTGATTGCGCGTGAGTTCCCCTCGACGCGACAGCTAACGTGAGCGTGAGGACCAACCCGGATGTCAGCGACGTCGCGGCGCCCGTGATGGAGCTGGCAGCGCGAACGCAACCGCGCGGACGGAGGCGGGCGACGGTACGAAGGCGAAAACCAGGCATGGCCATGGGGGCAACGAGGACAGATCGCGCGATGTCGTACGAATGTCCGGGCGAACGACGTCGGATGCAAGCCGGTAGCCGCCGCCAGTTTCCTCGACCCGCAAACCTAGGGTCGTGCGGGCGGGTGCAGCAGCGCGCGAATGGCCATCAGCACCGCATCCGGTCGCTCTTCCTGCAACATCGTGCCCGCTCTGGCGACCGTGTCCACCGCAAAGCGTGTCAACGATCGTTGCAGCAGTGCCACCTGCTCGGCGGTGGGCGCATTCGCGGAGATCTTGTCGCCCATCAGCAATCGGACGGGTGCACGTATGCTGCCGAGTCGTGAGGCAAGTGGCACCGGCTCGATGGCATCGTTCATGGCACGAAGCGCGCGCAGGGATCCACGCAGATCGCGCTCGTACGGTCCGAGGTAGGCGCGCAGGACGCTGTCCGTACACCAGGTCATGCTGGCGCTCTGATCGCGCACCGCGTGGCGGAACTTCCGGCGCCCGATCGCGCGTCCGAGCCCATTGTCGAGGAGCGGAGCGAGGGTGAGCGCCAGCCGAACGCCGCGCGTTCCCTGTTTGTCCACCGGTCCGCCGGCCAGCGAGAGCACGGCCTGCACGCGCGCGGTATCGCTCGCGGCGAGGTGCAACGCGATGCTCGCGCTCGTTCCCTGCCCGACGATGAGCGCGCGCTCCACGCGCAGTGTGTCGAGAATGGCCGCGATGCGGGTAGCCTGTCGCATGAGTGTGTAGTCGGCGTTGCCCGGCCGAGAGGATGTACCCATCCCCAGCGGATCGATGACGATGGTGGGTACGGAATCGGTGGCCAGCGCATCGGTGATGTGCCGCATGGAAAACGCCGAGCCGACGGGACCGGGAATGAGCACCACGACCATTCGCGCGGCACGTCGCTCGACAGGCGGCGCGTCCTGGCGACCGTCAGCGGTCGGCACGCGCGACACCACGGTTCGAAAGGCGAGCCCGCGCATGTCCGTGCGTCGCGTGTCGAGTCCGCGCACCGTCACGGAGAGGGTGTCAGCCATCGCGCGTGAGTGAGCGGCAACCGTGTGGGAGGCACGCACACGCTCCGCAGAAGTCGGTCCACCAAACGGGACCGCCAGCGTCAGGATTGCTGCGAAAGCGTGCGGATAGCGCATGTCGAAAGGTAGCGCGCGCGCAGGAAGGCGGCCGAGAGGACAACGGCGACGAACACGAAGTCGATCGCACCGAATGCCACCGCGGCGCTCATGGCTTTCGAACTGGCGCCGGAGTGCAGCGTGCGACCGACCAGTCCACCCTGTACGGCGGCGACGATGCACACTGCCGAGAGTTGCAGGCCGGAGGCACGAGGCATGCGACGCGCCGGCTCAGCATCCCGTGCGCGCCAACGCCAGAGCAAACGATCACGCGAGATCGTGCGCCATTGCCAGACTGCTGCGACACCGAGCAACAGTGTGAGCCAGCACTGCAGCGAATCGTACAGGGGCACGGGTCCGCCAAAGTGCGGCACGAGCGTGCGCAGTACGGGAAGCCACGGCACCAGCCACCCCGAGTGGTTGCCGTGCGTGATGCCATCGAGCACCACGTGAGACACGCCACCGATCCACGCCGACAGTGCGGCAACAGTCCATCCACGCGCGCCGGATGGCGCTTGAATCGCCGCGACATCGTGTAGTCGCAGCCACGTGATTTCGCGCAGATACGGCAGCAGTGTGGGCACCAGCAAGCGGGTCACCACCCACATGAGCACCAACGACACGGGCACGGTGAACCAGAGCTGCGCCCACAGCGTGTGACTGAACAACCAATCGTCCGACATGCGGCCGATGAACTCGAGATCCGGCGCCATGCTGCCAAGGCAGAGTGCGAGTCCGGAGAAACGGTGCGGCCAGCGTAGTTTGAGCGGCAGTACCAAGGCTTGATGCGCGAACAAGGTCGCCGGCACGGCACCTCATGGCTGCGGGAGTCGTCTGTTGCCCGCTCATCAGTCTCGTCCCCGTTCCCGACGATTGACCCGCTCACCGGTGATCGTTCGTCGTCGATCGCGCAACGAGTTGGTGACGTTCGGCCCGCGAAGCACTGGACAACGGACTCTGGCGCGTGCCACTTCCCGGCATGCCAAATCACGAGCCCTCCCGTCGACAGTTCCTCGCGTTTCTGGCCGCAAGCCCGCTGCTTGCTGCGGCGGGCGTTGATGCGTCGGTCCTTGAACACATTGCGGGCACCGACAACAGTCGCGGCGATCACACGCTCGAGTTTGCACGCCAACTCGGCCAGCAGACAGGCCCGTCGCAAGCGCTTATCGGTTCGGCCGCAGATGCCCTGAACGTGTTCGATTTCGAGCCCGTCGCGCAACGTGCGATTCCGATGGCGCACTGGGGATACCTGAACACGGGCTCAGACGACGACGGTACCATTCGCGCCAATCGCGCGGGCTTCGACAAGTGGGCGTTGCGGCCGCGTCGGCTGATCGACGTGAGCAAAGTAGACGCGAGCGTCTCGCTGTACGGCACGCGCTATCCGACACCCATTGTGATCAATCCCGTGGGCAGTCAGAAAGCCTTCCATCCGGAAGGCGAGATTGCCGTTGCACGGGCGGCCAGGGCGCGAGATCACTTGCAGGTGTTGTCGACCGTCGCGACCAGCTCCATCGAGGACACCATCGCGGCGCGCGGCGGTCCGGTCTGGTTTCAACTCTACCATCAGTCCGATTGGGCGATCACGCGGCAGATGGTGCAGCGCGTGGAGCGGGCGGGCGCGCCCGCCATCGTCTTCACGGTCGACCTGCTCGGTGGCAGCAATCGCGAAACCATGGTGCGCGAAGCGCGACGCGATACGCGCGACTGCATCAAGTGTCACCTTGGCGGGGCGCCGCTGCCCGGCGTGAGCGGGCGCGTGGATGATCGCGACAACCGACGCAAGCCGAACCTCGTGGGCTATGAAAAGCGCCCACCGATTCCCGAGGTGGGGACGCCAACGTGGGAATTCGTGGACCGGCTGCGCAACAGCACAAAGATGAAGGTGCTGCTCAAGGGGATCGTCACGCGCGAAGACGCCGCGATCGCGGTGCAGCGTGGTGTGGATGGCTTGTTCGTCTCCAATCACGGTGGACGTGCGGAGAATTCAGGACGTGCGACCATCGCATCGCTTCCGGAAGTGGTGCTCGGCACCCGCGGACGGATTCCCGTGATCTGCGACGGTGGCTTTCGTCGTGGGACCGACATCTTCAAGGCCATGGCCCTTGGCGCGACGGCCATCGGTATCGGTCGCCCCTACATCTGGGGACTCGGCGCGTTTGGACAGGAAGGCGTGGAAGCGGTGCTTACCATCCTGCAACGCGAGTTCGAGGTGGTGATGCGGCAGTGCGGCGCGACGTCCCTCGCCAGCATCAGCCGCGATCACCTGGTCCCGCACTGACGGCGTCGCGCTGTCCGGTGATGTAGAGACCGCCCCACATATGCCGGTCGCTGGAGGATGGCAGCGCACACAACGCTTCACGGAACGCACTGCATGGGCGCGTTATGTCGGCGGCCAACCGCTGCGCGAACGCCACGCCGAAAATGCGCCCGGTGGTGTCACCCAGTGGATAATTCGAGCCAACCACGTTGCCGACGCCGGCAATGAGGAGCGCGCGAACGAATCCACCGAGTTCGTTCCAGACACTGAAGTCGGTCATTCCCGCCCAGCAGGCGGCGAGATTGACCACCGTCGCCGATAGGGCCGTGGCATGCAGGTCGTCGTCGGTGAAGAAACCGTCGGCGAGCACGAGCCCGTGCATTCCCGACGCGCTGTACGCGCCGTGTCCGGCGAAGTGCACGATGTCGTAGTGCCCATCGTTCAGACGTGCGCGCACCGCGTCACGCGTGACCGCAGCGCCCAGGATCGGTGAGACATCCAGCGCTGCGGCTACCGCCATTGCCTCGGCGCGCGCACCCGGCAAATCGTCGGTCGGATCGCCGATCACGAGATAGCGCCCGCTCGTCTGTCGCGTGCGCGTGTCGGTGATCGCCCCGTAGCGCAACGATGGGAGAATGAGCAGCTCATGCGTCTGGTGCAGATATGCGCCGGTGACGGGATGCGTGAGCGCTGCAAACGGCGTGTGCCACTGCACGCCGTGCGGCACCCACGCAATGCGTTCCACATCCGCCAGTCGATCGGCGTAGGAATCGATCACGCACTGGCTCTGACGACGCGTCGTGTCAAAGTGCTCGCGCCACTGTGACTCCAGTTCCACGCCGGCTGGCGCGCCTTCAGTCGTGGACGTCGTGATACGACGCAGCTCCAAGCCCTCGAGATTCCCCTGCATCGAGAACGACCAGTCGAACTTGGGATAGATCCATTCGACGAGGACCAGTTCGCGCGCACGCGCTGGCGACGCGATCAACGCGTCCGACTCGAAGGGCGAGCCAAACACCCGCACCTCATCGAGCGCGTCGCAACCGCTGCGGAATCGTGTGCGATCAATGAGCGCCAGCGCCGCGTCGTACTCGCCGGCGTCGAGCAGCATCTCGATGGCGCCTTGGTAGTGCTTGTTGTAGCGCGAGTCGTAGATGTCGAGTGCAGTCAGATCATGTCGCTGTTGCCGCATCTGCTCGAGGAACTCCACGATGCGTACTTGCAGCGCACAGGCGCGTGACCAATTGCCGTCGTGTGCCTCCACGCGTGACAGCGCGCTCAGGATGCCGCGAAATGCCGACACGAAGCCGAGGTGCTCCTGCAGCTGCATGCCGCGCTCCGCGTACGCGCGGGCCTGTGTGAACGCGTCGTGCTCCACCATCGTGGTCGCCATCATCTCGTAGGTGATGACGAGCTCGGTGAAGTCGCCGATGCTCTCGCGAATCTTCCGTGCCTCCTCCAGCTGCTCGAGTCCGCCGGCGATCTCCCCGCTTTCGATGAGCGCGTTGCCAAGGTTGTGGTGCGAGAAGGCACGATCAGCCGGCCCGCCATGCTCCATGTCAATCGCGAGGGCCTGCGTTTGCATGGCGATGGCGTCGGCGTGGCGTCCCATCGACAGCATCAGGATGCCGAAGTTCGAAAGCAGCGCCGACGCTACCGGTGGCGACGCGCCGAACTGTCGCATGAGCTCCAACCCCTGCCCGAAGAGTTGGGCAGCCGCCTGCTTGTCGCCTTGCTTGCGCACCGTGTCCGCAAGATTGTTGTAGTGCAGGATCTGCTGGTCTCGTTCATTCATATCGAGCCCCGGGGCTGCGTTCGCCCGATGCCGGAGGGAGATTGGATGGAGCGGAGTGCAACGTGCGTGTGCCGGTGCGCCTCACGCAAGCGATCGACAACGTGATGGACAACTTGCATGAGCGAGGTGACGACGTGAGCGGAGCCGCAGCGACAGAATGGTGGCAGCGTGGACCGGTGGATGGCGTTTCAGCCGTGCTGCAACCCGTCGCACATATCCTGTTGCAGATTGGCGAGAGTGTCGACGAGATGACGGTGACACTGACCGAGTCCCAGTGGAACGCCAAACCCGCCGGCATTGCCTCGGCGGCGTTTCATGTCCGCCACATCACCGGCGTTATCGATCGACTGTTTGCGTACGCACGCGCGACGCCACTCACCGATCAGCAGCTTGCGGCGCTGCGCGCTGAAGGCGACGGGCTCGCGATCGCCGATGTTCCCACGGTGCTGCGCGCGCTGCGCACGCGTATCGATGCCGCAGTGGACGAGCTCCGCACGATCGATCAGTCCGCACTCGGAGAGTGGCGTGGTGTCGGACGGGCCAACTTGCCATCGACGGTCATTGGCTGCCTCGTTCATGGTGCCGAGCACGGCATGCGCCACGTTGGACAATTGTCGGTGACGGTGCGGATCGTGCGAGCCGGGGTCGGCACCGGTATCGAAGCCGCGCCGGATCCCGACGTGACACGCTCCTTCCCTGACCGCTCCCGAGGCACACATGAGCCATGATGCGACGCATCGCCACTCCCACCGCCTGACCAGTGCAGCTGCGCATCGCATGCTGCGTCGCATGCTGCATCGTCTGCTCGGCGCGCTCGCGCTGGCGCCCACGATGCTGGCGGCACAGGCGCAACCGGTGCCCGTCACGACGGCGAAGCCCGGATGGCGATGGACGATGGATTCTGTACGCACCGTCGTGAACGCGGTGCGGGCGGGGCGCTCCCTGCAGCCGTCTTCGTGGCCCGGCGGTTCGCGCGTCGCCGTGCTGTTGTCGTTCGACGTCGACAACGAAACGGTCGCGCTCCGTTTTGGCGAACCAACGCCTGGTTCGCTTTCGCAGGCGCAGTACGGCGCGCGACAGGGACTCGGCCGCATCGTTCGCCTGCTCGATGCGAACGCGATTCCGGCATCGTTCTTCATTCCGTCGGTGAGTCTCGCACTCACGCCGGACATGGCGGACACGATCAAGCGCAGCGGACGACACGAGTTCGCGGTGCACGGATGGATTCACGAGCTCAATGCAACCCTCCCCGACTCGGTCGAGCGTGCGCTGCTGGCCAAGGCCGTCGTCGAGTTGAAGCAGCTCACCGGCACCACGCCCACTGGCTATCGCGCGCCGAGCTGGAACTTCAGCCCCAACACGCTCTCCATCCTGCGCGACATGGGCTTTCGCTACGAGAGCTCATTGATGGCCGACGACCGGCCGTACGAGCTGCTGCAGAACGGCGCGCCAACCGGCATCGTCGAACTGCCCGTCGAATGGATTCTCGACGACGCACCGCTCTTCGATCCGCGCGGGCAGAGCTACATGAATCCGCGCGACATCGCACAGGTGTGGATCGACGAATTCGACGCGGCGTATGCGGAGCGCGGCATGTTCCTCCTCACGTTGCATCCGCACATCTCCGGTCATCGCTCGCGCATCGTGGCGCTCGCGAAGCTCATCGCGCACATCAAGTCGAAGCCGGCAGGAACGATCTGGTTTGCAACCCACTCGGATGCCGCCGAATACGTGCGCAAGACGTCCAAGTTGGGCGAACCCCTGAAGCGCTGATGCGCGGAGCATGACGATGCTAGCACGAACGTCGGGTACCGGTCCCAGTGGCGCGGTGCAGGTCGTGGTCATGGCACTGCTTGGCGTGTCTTTGAAGAAGACATCGGCGCTCGCGATGTTCGCGAGTTCGGTGCTTGCGCCCATGGGCCTGCACGCACAGTCGGTGCAGTATCGCTCGCCCGCCGGCGTCGACTATCGCTCGCAGGCGGATACCGGACCAATCGCCCGCGCGCGCGCGGCGCTCGATGCCGATCCGCGCAACGTGGGCAAGTTCATCGCGCTCGGCGTCGCGCAGTCGGGGGCGCGACAGTTTCGCGAAGCGATCGAGACGTTCACCCGCGGACTCGCCGTCGCCCCCAACGACGCGATGCTCTATCGCTGGCGCGGCCACCGCTATCTGTCGGTGCGCGAATTTGCCAAGGCCAAGGCCGATCTCACGCGCGGCCTGCAGCTCGACAGCACGAACTACGGCGTGCTGTACCACCTTGGCGTGCTGCTGCATCTCGAAGGCGACTTCAATGGCGCCGCGGCGATGTTCGCGCGCGGACAGCGCCGACCGCCGGACGGTGGCGAACTCGCGGGGAGCACCGACTGGTTGTGGATGTCACTGGCGCGTGCGGGTCGCATCGCGGAAGGCAACGCGATGCTGGCCCGACGCCCCGATACGTTGCCCACTCCACCGGGCTATGCGTACGTATCGCGACTCCGGTTGTACCGCGGCGAGATCACGCCAGCGCAGTTGATCACCTCGGCCGACACCGCCGACGTGCAAGTGGCCACGCTGAACTATGGACTCGGCAACTGGTATCTTGCGCGCGGCGACACTGCGAAGGCGATCGCCGCGTTCGAGCGGGCGGTGAAATCCGGCGGCTGGCCGGGCTTTGGGTTCATGGTGTCCGAGGCCGAGTTGAAACGCCTGCGGAGATAGCGACACGGAACGCGCGCGTGCGTTCAGCGAACGCGCGCGCCGTTTTTGACCACCACTTCCACGCGACGCATCGCGGTGATGTCGGTGAGCGGATTGCCGCGCACGGCGATGATATCCGCGAGCTTGCCCGGATCGACCGTCCCGACCTTGTCGAGGACGCCGAGTGAGAGCGCGGGCCAGTACGTCGCGGAGCGAATCGTTTCCATGGGGTCCATGCCGTAGGTGGTCACCCAGGTGATCATCTCTTCGGGTGTCGCGTAGCCATGAAAGTTGGCGGGTACGCCAGCGTCCGTGCCGATGAGCAGTCGTACGCCGCTCTCGCGCAGCTGGTTGAACTTGGTGGCCAGCGTGGAACGGCGATTGGGTACGAAGCGATAGTACGCGAGCGTATCGAGGCGTGACAGCGACTGCTTGATATCGGTGACGATGTCGGCGCTCAGACCCGTGTACCAGCGCGATGCATTCGTGTACGACGAGTGGTCGCGTCGTGCGCCGTAGTTGGTGAGCACATCGATCGTGGGCGTCCAGTAGAGTGGCGGACGATTGCCGAGTGCGGCGCGGGCGCGCAATGCCGCAATGATGTCGGGCGGATACTCGGGCGCCGTGGCGAGTCCGGTGTGCTCGAAGTCGTCGACGCCAGCAATCAGGCCGCGACGGATCTCCTCCGGGCGATGTCCATGCGCGACCACCGGCAGTTTGCGCTTGTGGGCCTCGTCCACGATCGCCAGCACTTCGTCCATCGTCATCTCGTCCTGATCGATGAGTTTGATGCAGCACACGCCCGCGTCTGCGAGTCGCTTGACCTTTGCGCGCGCATCGGCGACACCATTCACGCCCCAGCGAAACTTCTCCGTGCCCGGATACGGCGCGTGCTGCAGGAACGGTCCCGACGTGTAGATCGTCGCACCGGTCAGCTCACCCGCGTCGATGCGACGCTTCACGTTCATGAGTTCCTCGAGTGGCCCGCCCAGGTCGCGTACGCTGGTGACACCGTACATGAGCGATTGTCTGGCTGCCACCGGAATCACGTCGGCTTCGAGCCGCGCGGGGTAGACGCTGTCCCAGTGGGCGTAGTTGCCATGTCCAACCAACATCAGATGCGCGTGCATTTCGAAGAGTCCTGGCATTACGGTCATGCCAACGGTGCTGATCACCTTCGCGCCGGCCGGCACCGCGAGCTGTCCCATGCGCCCGACGGCAGCGATGCGTCCTCCGATCACCAGCACCACGCTGTTGGCGATCGGTTGCGCGCCGTTGCCGTCAATCAGTGTGCCGCCGACGAGGGCGAGTACGTTTGGCGCTCGCGATGTTGCCTGCGCACGGATCGGTCGCGTCACCAGCGCAACGGTGAGCGCGGCGAGGGCATGGAGCGCGACGGTGCGAAGACGGGGCATGCTGTGCTCGACGGTTCGGGGAGACGACGCGATGTCGCGCCCAATATGCGCGCTGAATGCGAGCGCAGGAATTCCGGCGCCTGGTTGCCGACTGGCCGATGCCGTGGCAGTTGCCGATCTTTCACGCGAACGGAGCCCTGCGGCGAGTGGTCCTTGCGATCGCATCCCGTCCACCACGCACCAGTTCGGATCAGCGGAGCGCGCGATGAAAGGTGGCAAAGGCGGCACGGGGCGTTCGCGATCGAAGACGCGTGTGGTCGAAAAGACCAAGCCTCGTGGCGGTGCGAAGAAAGGCGCCACCAAACGCGACTGGGGCGCCATCTCGCGCAACGATGATGATGCGCCCGTGAGCGCGCCCGTGGAGACACCACGCAAACCTGCCAGCGCGCCGCCAAAAGCGACGTAGCGATCAGAATCGCGCGGACAGCCGCACCCCTTTGCGACCGAAGCGATCGACCGTCGGCGAGATCGCGAGCGCCGGGTCAAGCGCCGACGCTGCACCACCGGTCAGCGCGACTCCACGCCGCGCCACGATCGAAGCGCCGCGCTGTGAACGGTAGGCAAACACCACCGACTCGATCATCGCGAGCAGTGAAAGTCCGCCCGCTGCCGCCACGCCCGCCGTGAGATATGGACGCTCGGTCGTGATGAGGGTGTACGGCGCCGGCACGCCGTTCGGGTCGACGTAGGCGACTTGTGTTTCGGTCGTACGCTCGACGAATGCCGCGCCGGCCGATCCGGCCACCGCGAGCAGCACGAGCGCGCCGCGCACCGGACGACCCGTGTAGAACTGCCCGAAGCTCGGCACGATCCCCAGCGTGAACGCCTTGCCGCGACTGTACACCGGTCGACGCAATGTCTCGATCGCACGACCGACCGCCACGCGATCATCCACCGATGCCGCGGCCGCGCGAAAAAGCTCGAGATCACGAATGGCATCTGCGCGACGACCCGACGCTGCACGCGCGAGGCCGCGATTGTAGACGCCCTCGGGCGCGCTTGGTGCATTGCGCACCACGTCATCGAAGGCGCGCGCCGATGCGTCGTAGCCACCGTCGTCGAACAGCGCGAGTCCCAAGCGAAACGCCACCTGCACGTCCGCGGCGCGTTGCACCGCTTGTCTGGGCACGAGGCGCAGCAGACGATCGCGTACATCGGTGGCTTCTCTCCCGGCCGGCGACAACGTCAGATAGCGACAGAACTCACTCACCGCCTTCGTCGTGTCGGCCAACTCCTCGTGGGCGCGTGCGAGGTCGTACGCCACGCGCTCGTCGCCCGGATTGAGCACCGCCGCGCGCGCGAATGCATCACGGGCGGCCGTCTGGTCACCGATCAACGCCGACTCCTGTCCTGCCGCGGCGAGGCGACGCGCTTCCACGTTGTCGCGTCGCGCCACCGCGCCCGGCGATGCCGACGCGATCTCGCACCCCGGGGCCGCACCGGTTGTCATCGCGCGCTTGGGCGACAACGTCTGCGCCTGTGCCGGTATCGCGAGCGACAATGCGGCCGCGAGCGTCCCCAACGCGCGTCGCAGGCCGACGCTAGCGAACCGTAACTGTCGTCGATCCACTGACTCCCTCCACTGTAGCATTGATGCGAACCGTGCCGAGCCGGAAGCCCACCACCAGGCCGCTGCTCGAGACGAACGCGATTGTTTCGTCAGCGGACGACCAGACGACCGGTCGTCCTGCGAGTGTGGCGCCCAACGCATCGCGCGCCGATGCCGTGAGTTGCTGCGACGTGCCAATGCCGATGGACGCGATGACCGGGGTCACCGAGACCGTTGCCACGGTCGATGCACGCACGGTGATCGTGGATATCGCCGTCACGCCCTCCACCACGGCCAGCACCACCACTATGCCAGGCGCGATCGCCGTCACCAGACCCGCAGGCGACACCGACGCGACGCCCGACGAGCCACTCGTCCACGCGATTGGTCGACCGGAGATGAGCGCGCCCGCCGCCGAACGTGCGGTGACCGACAGTTGCTGCGTCGCGCCAATCAGCAGTGACGCCGTCGTCGGTGAGACGGCGAGTGTGGCCACCGGCTCGGCGATCACCGTGATCGTCGCGACCGCGCTCTTCCCTTCGCTGATGACAGTGATGCGCGCGACGCCCGGTGTCAGCGCCGTCACCAATCCATTCGCATCGACCGACGCCACCGTTGCCGCGTCGCTGCGGTACACGATCGGGCGGCCCACGAGGAGGGTGCCCAATGGATCGGTGACTTGCGCGGCGATCTGCTGCGTGGCGCCGACGACGAGCGTGGCAGTGAGTGGTGTCAGCGTCACGGCATCGGCGAGCCGCGCGAGGACAACGACAGTGGCGGCGCCGACTCGACCCTCGCTGGTGGCGACGATACTCGCGGTACCGGGCGCACGTGCGGTCACGACACCGGTCGACGAAACGGTGGCGATGGTGACGTTGCTCGACGTCCAGGCCACCGTGCGATCAGTGAGCAGGGCGCCGGCGGCGTCGCGAAGCACGGCGCTCTTGCTGCGAGTCGCACCTAACGCGAGCGTATCGACCGCTGGCGTGACGGTGACGGTTTGCACGGGCGGGACGGTGACCGTCACCGCAGACTGACCCGAACGCCCGTCGCTGGTGGCGGTCACCGTGGCGGCGCCAGCCGCGATACCGGTGACGACGCCTTGGGCGCTTACCGTCGCGACGCTCGTATTGCTGCTCGTCCAGACGATGGCGCGCCCGGTCAGCGCGCCGCCGTCGGCATCGAGCGTGAGCGCCTGCAACGGGAGTGCCGTACCAACGCGAACCGACACGGTGGCTGGCGAGACGATTACCGACGCCACCACGCGCGCCGTGACAGTCACTCTTGCCGTCGCGCTCTTGCCCAGTACACTCGCGGCGATGCGAACGTCGCCGGGCGCCAGGGCCGTGACGACGCCGCTCGACGATACCGTGGCCAAGGCCGCATTGCTGCTCGACCAGAGGATCGTGCGCACATCGACCGCGTTGCCTGCCGCATCGAGCGGACGAGCAGCCAGCGTGACCGAATTCCCCGCGCGAACCGTGATTGCGGGTGGTGTGAGTTCCACCGACGCGACCGTGATCGGATCGACAGCGGTGTCCGTGCACGCACCATGGGCGAGCACGAGGAGCATCAGCACGCGCGCGTGCAGTCGGGCGCGCTGCCTGCCTGACGGCGCTACCGGGCGTGTCCAGCTCATGGAACCACCGACAGCTGCGCGGTTCCGGTTCTCCCTTCGCTCGTGGCGGTGATCGTCACGCTACCAAGCGCGACACCAGTCACGACGCCGGTGGTTGAACTGACGACGGCAATGTTAGTGTCGGAACTCGACCAGACAATCGTCCGTCCGACGAGGACATTGCCGTTCGCATCGCGGGCCACGGCCGTCGCCGGCGTGGTGGCGGCGATCGATATGCTATTGGCGCCGAGCGTGACCGCGACGGTGGCGACCGGTACCCGGACGACGAGTGTGGCATTGCCGGATTTCCCTTCGCTGGTGGCGATGATGTTGGCAAAGCCGGCGCCAATCGCGGTGACCACTCCGCTGTTCGGGTCAACAGTTGCGACCGTCGGATTGCTGGTCGACCAGACGATCGTGCGACCGGTGACGACATTGTTGTTGACGTCGCGCGTGACGGCGCTGGCCTGCGCGGTCGCGGCGGGAAGGAGGAACGCCTGACTGAGTGTCACCATCACCGACTGCACCGGCAGCGCCGTGACCGTGAGCGGCGCCTGCCCGCTCTGCCCTTCGCTGGTGGCGACGATGTTCGTCGTGCCGGCAGCAAGCGCGGTGACGACGCCACTGCCGTTGACCGTCGCGACGACGCTGTTGGTGCTCGACCACGCGATTGCGCGACCCGTGAGCACGTTGTTGGCCGCGTCACGCGTGACGGCCGTGCCCTGCGTCGTTCCGCCAACGACCAGCGACGACGACGCGAGCGACACGCTTACCGTGGCCACCGGCACTGCGGTGACGGTAAGTGCTGCTTGTCCGCTCTGCCCTTCGCTGGTGGCGACGATGTTCGTGGTGCCGGCGGCGACGGCAGTGACCAAGCCAGTCGTAGCATCGACCGTCGCAACAGCGCTGTTCGCACTCGTCCACACGATCGCGCGGCCGGTGAGCACGTTGTTGGCCGCGTCACGCGTGACGGCGGTGCCCTGCGTCGTTCCGCCAACGACCAGCGACGACGACGCGAGCGACACGCTTACCGATGCGACGGGCACCGTCGTCACGGTCAGTGCGGCTTGCCCGCTCTGCCCCTCACTCGTGGCGACGATGTTTGCGGTGCCTGCGGCGACTGCCGTCACGACACCGCTGCCGTTGACCGTCGCGACTGACGTGTTCGTACTCGCCCACACGATCGCACGGCCCGTGAGCACGTTGTTGGCTGCGTCACGCGTCACCGCCGTGCCTTGCGTCGACTGCCCGATCGTGAGCGACGACGACGCGAGCGACACGCCTACCGTGGCCACGGGCACTGCGGTGACCGTAAGTGGTGCTTGCCCGCTCTGCCCCTCACTCGTGGCGACGATGCTCGTGGTGCCGGCGGCGATCGCGGTTACCAGGCCAGTACTGGCATCGACGTTTGCGATGGACGTGTTGGAGCTCGCCCACACGATTGCGCGACCCGTGAGCACGTTGTTGGCCGCGTCACGCGTGACCGCGGTGCCTTGCGTGGTCTGGCTAATCGTGAGCGACGACGACGCGAGCGACACGCTCACCGATGCGACGGGCACCGTCGTCACGGTCAGTGCGGCTTGCCCGCTCTGCCCCTCGCTCGTGGCGACGATATTCGTCGTGCCCGAAGCAAGCGCGGTGACGACGCCACTGCCGTTGACCGTCGCGACGACGCTGTTGGTGCTCGACCACATGATTGCGCGACCCGTGAGCACATTGTTGGCCGCGTCACGCGTGACGGCCGTGCTCTGGGTTGTGCTACCGATGGTCAACGCTGACGAGCCGAGTGACACACTCACTGAGGCGACGGGTACCGTCGTCACGGTCAGTGCGGCTTGTCCGCTCTGCCCTTCGCTGGTGGCGACGATGTTCGTGGTGCCAGAAGCAAGCGCGGTGACGACACCACTGCCGTTGACCGTCGCGACTGACGTGTTCGTACTCGCCCACACGATCGCACGACCCGTGAGCACGTTGTTGGCCGCATCACGCGTGACGGCCGTGCCCTGCGTCGTTCCGCCAACGACCAGCGACGACGACGCGAGCGACACGCTTACCGTGGC